>WNGE01000637.1_pt1 | contig 78290 bp, 63 predicted proteins | sample 5400651 | NCBI WGS metagenome assembly WNGE01 (sample SAMN13153370, study PRJNA577476) | soil metagenome | isolation source: 60 cm soil or saprolite under grassland replicate 2 | place: USA:California | collected 2016-06-15 | reverse complement strand
CATTTCGGTTAGCGTCACTTCATCCATTGGAGGCAGGGTTAAAGGTTTGGTCATCTCTTGTTCCTTCCTTCCTTCGATCTTCCACTTTTCACCCTCTGATTCTAGCACATTTCCGCATGCATTACTTGGAAGCATATAGATTGCTATACAAGCGATAGAGTAGAAATTGAGCGAATGAGTTGACATTAAGTAGTTGCCATGGTAGATTTCATGTGAAATAGATGAGATCAAGCAAGGAAGTATAAAATATGGAACCCACTGGCTGGTTCGATGATCTACCTGTAATCGGTAAATTACCTCCAGAGCAGGCAATAATAAAGCTGCGCGAGGTGGGTGAAGACGATGTCGCCGATATGCTTGAGATGACCCAGGAAGCGGAGACAAAGGCATTCAGAAGCTCAGACTTTAGAAGTTGGCTGCATTTACAAGACAGACCCTGGGAACATACGGCTCATACATTTGGCTACCTGGCTCCTGCATCTTCTAGCGATACTCCACTGGGTATTCAATCTATTGGCACTGTTGCTGCCGATTCTAGTCTTAAGCATGCTCGCATAAAAATTACGCTCAGTCGCCTGCGCGTGGCTTCCTATCCCGGTGGTGGTATGCACCGTGTCTTGTTGCATTTCTTTGCTCAGAATCAATTACCACACAACAAAGAGGATCTGCATTTCAATGCAACGTACCGGGTGCGCGAGAGTGAACACGCGGGTATTCATGGCTATCCCATCTTTCTTGGCCTGAATGTAGGTGACGAGGGGCTTTCGTTCCGCTGTCACACCATCAATGTCAGCAACGACCAGGACGAAGCATTTCTCGACTTCCTTGAATCCGATGTCTTCAAAACCGGTTTGAAACTTGTGAATACGGCGCAACCTGTCATTGCTCCATTCTCAGAACTGGCGCTTGGTATTGCTAAAACTATTGCCAAACGCAATCGCAACGTCTCGGTGCAGGATTTCGACCTTGGCCTTGACTTCAGCACGATTTCAATGAATGGCCGCCTGGCGGAGGGTTCATATCTCGCGGTACAGATTCCTGAGAACCAGCAGGCATGGTGGAACTGGCAAGATTGGATCTACCATCCAGGTGTAGACCAGGTAGTGCAACGTACCAATCCCCAGCAATTGATTCCCTACAACTACCTCATCTTCAGTATCAGCCGTTACGATGGCAAGTAGGATTTTTAGAGAGGAGCCAACATGAGCCAGTTGCTTGATCTCGCCATCACTCTTACGCCGCCCGGCAAAGGCAAGAAACAGTCTAAGGCTATCGCCAGCATTGCCTTGAATTGTGCTGAGTTGGGCCTGAACCACGCAGGTGATCTCTTACATGACCCGCTCACACAGCAAGAGCGTAATGACTTGCGCTGGTATCTGGAAGAGTACTGGAAATGGCCCTACGAGGGTTTTGCTCAACATGCCAGAGGTGTTGAGGAACTGCTGCCGAAACTAGGGAAGAGGCTCTACGAATCTGTGTTCGGGAGCCGCCAAGCAGATCGAATCGTGCAGAAATGGCTCGATAACGCAGGTGATCATCAGATTAGTCTTATCAGCGATCTTCCCCATGCCCTGAGTCTACCCTGGGAACTGCTCCATAGTGAACAAGGCTACCTGGTGATGCGGACGCAGGAGCCAGTCTCGATCTTACGTCGTCTGCCCCAAAGTGAGTCAACCACCGCTTCAACTTCGTTTGAGCCGCCCTTACGCGTGTTGCTGGTCACGGCACGACCGCAGGGGACAGGTTTTATCGACCCCCGTGGCATTGCACGTGAGTTGCTCGACGAGGTACAGGAGCAGGTAGAGATGGGAGCGATCGAACTGGAGTTTCTGCGCCCACCTACACTCAAAGCTCTACGTAAAAGACTTAGAGACAAGAAGCGACAGGTGCATGTGCTACACTTCGATGGTCACGGCACCTTTGATGAGCAAACTCATAGGCAGGATGAGCATCTGCTGAGTGGAAGTAGACGTGGCAAACTGGCTTTCGAGGATGACAAAGGGCAGCTTGACCTCGTAGAGGCAGATGATGTCGCCCAGGTTTTACTCAACAGCAGAGTGAAACTGGCGGTTTTGACTGCCTGCCAGAGCGCCATGGGTTCGGCGGAAGATGCCTTCAGCAGTGTAGCAGCGCGCTTGATTCAAGGTGGCATCGATGCCTTGGTAGCCATGAGTGCCAGTGTCCTGGTCGCCAGCGCAACACTCTACGTCGAAGCCTTCTATCATGCTATAGCAGAAGGCATTTCTGCACCCATAGCTCAAGAGCAGGCGCGGCAGGCCTTGTATGATGAGCCAGCACGTCATATGATCCGTCGTCGCCGCGATGAAGAGGGTCAGCCAGTAGAACTGCGTGACTGGTGGCTGCCGCACTTCTACCAGCAGCGTCCTGTCGTGTTACAAGCAACCAGGCCATCAGGGACACTTGAACTGCAACCCGTTTCTGTAGATCGTCTCAGCGCAAGTATGCCTGCTGAACCACGCTACGGCTTCAGTGGACGCGCCTACGAGCTGTTGCAGATTGAGCGTTGTCTGCTGCATGGTCAACTGGTGGTCATGCATGGCTTTGGCGGCGTGGGCAAAACGGCCCTGGTGCGTGAGGCGGCCGACTGGTTGACGCGCACCAGGATGTATGACACAGCTAGTTTTGTCTCATTTGAACACGGAGGTGATGCAGCGACGCTCTTGAGCGCGCTTGGCACGTTCCTGAGGGTGTATGATGGCAACTACAACCCTAATAATATGAAAGCAGCCCTGGCAAAGCTAGAGCCAGCCCTGAAGCAGAAACGCACCCTGATCATTGCCGACAACCTGGAAAGCATCTTACCAGGAGGGGACGCTCCACTCGAGATGGCAGGACGTACCCACTTATGGTATGTCTTGCTGAAACTCTCGCAGATGGGTGCTGGAGTGCTACTGACCACGCGTGCTACTACCTTTGGCGATGGAAAAATGGCGCCAGGCAAATATGTAGCGCGTCTCGCGTTGCAAGGTCTGCATCCCGAAGATGCCTATGCCCTGGCCAGTCGCCTGCTGGAGTACCTGGGCATCGACCGCGCGAAGGCCCCCTATGCGGAGTTACGCGAGCTGCTGCACCAATTGGACTACCATCCACTGGCCATACAACTGGTCCTGCCAGCCTTAGGCGTATCCTCGCTGACACTGGCACAGCTCACAGCAGATATTTCGTCGCTGCTGCATCACTTTAAAGACGATCTCGAGACGGGGCGCAACAGTTCGCTCTTGGCCTCGCTGGACTACTCCTTGCGGCGCTTGAGCCAGGCACAACGCGCCCTCCTCCCGTGCCTGGCGCTCTTCGAGGGTGGTGCCAACGAAAATACCTTGCTGGCCATCACCGAAATACCCGAAACAGAGTGGATGCAGTTGCGCCCAGCGCTCGAACAGGCCGCGCTGCTGACCGCAGAACAGGTCGCAGGCATCACTGCCCCATTCCTGCATTTCCATCCCGTGCTGGCACCCTACCTGCGCAGCCAGCCAGGTGCCGATGACCCGTCCTCGCGCGAACGCTACGTGCAGCAGTACTATGGCCTGGCAGACTACCTCTACCGTGAAGACAACCGGCACCCGCAGGAGGTACGCGCGCTGGTGCAGAAGGAACTCCCCAACCTGCGGCGCGCGCTGGCGTTACTCTTGGAGGCAGGCGAGCTGGATACCGCCTCCGAGATGGTCGATTGCATCGCCAGGTTTCTGAACAACTTTGGCCTGCTGCGCGAGCGTGACGAGGTGCGGCGGCGCGTAGGCGAGGCAGTGGCCGCGAAGGGGACGCAGGAAAGTGGAGGGCTCACTTATGCAGAGTGGCTGCGCGAAAGCGGGCAGGGCGAAGACGAGTTGAATCGAGGCAAGATCGGTGCTGCCTACACCCGCTTCACCAGCCTGCTGGCTCGCATCGAGGCGCTGCCTGAGGGCGCTCCACTGGGTCCTGGCTCGTACCAACACTGCCAAGCGCTCGGTTGGCTGGGGCGCTGTCTTGCAGACGGTGGGCATGCTGCTGCTGCTGAAGCATACCATCACAAGGCCCTTACTGTGATTGCGGCCCTGCAAAGCCAGCGACCTGAGAACGAGGACTACCTTCGTGAGCGTGGATCAGATCTGACCGACTTGGCCAATGTGCTGACCGATCAGGGCAAGTACACGCAGGCGCTCGAGGCCTATGAAGAGACACTAGAGATATCGAAACAGCTTGGTGACCTCCGTGGTCAAGGAGTAAAGCTGGGACAACTTGGCACATTAGCATTGAAGCAACGTGATTATGCCGAGGCACAATCGCACTACGAGACAGCGCTTCAACTCTTCCAGAGGTTGGGCGAACCAGGATACGAGGCAATCGCATGGCATCAACTGGGCATGGTGGCAGAGGAGCATCAAACATGGGCCGAGGCCGAGCGCTGCTACCGCGAGAGCCTTGCGATCGAGGAGCAATTGGGCAATGCAGCTGGTGTTGCTCTGACCTGCAACCAGTTGGCGATTGTCTCACGACGAGCAGGCCGCCCGGACGAGGCTGAAAGGTGGTATATGCGAGCCATCGAACTGAAAGAGAAGATAGAGTCTGGAAGTAGCAGCCATGCCAACTCCCTGAGCAACCTAGCATTTCTACTGATGAATGAGTTGCGAGCGGGTCGTGCTGCTACAATCCGCCTGGCCGATGCAAAGCGCTATGCTGAGCAGGCGTTAGCAATTCGAGAGAGACTTGATGCCTCATCGGAAATCTGGAAAAGCCTGAACATCCTAGCCAATATTGCGGATATGGAAGGTCACACAGATGAGGCACGGGACTACCGCCGCCGCGAGCGCGACACCTTTGCCGCTTTCGAGGGCAATCTCTATCACATCGACCAGCAACACAGGCAACTCATTGTCGACATCGCTGCTGCCGCACAGGGCAATGCACAGGCACGGGAGGAGGTTGAGGCTGCGCTGCCACAGCTCGAGGAGAATGGCTGGAAGATTGCTGCTCCGACACGACGCATCTGGTCAGGGGAGCGGGACTGGGAGACCCTGGTGGAAGAGATAGATCGGAATTCTGCCTTGCTGATCCTGCGTGTCCTAGAAACCATCGAGCATCCTGCAGAAGCACAAGTCAAAACGCCAGAGCAGATTATAGCATCATTGCCTGCTTCCATTCGTGAGACATTAGAACAAGGCAATCAGGCTGCATTTCAACAGGCTTTCGAGGCTCTTTCACCAGAAGAGCGGCAGTTGGTGTTAGAGGCTATGCAATACTTGCAAGGCCAGGAAGAAGAGGTAGATTAGGCCTTTCCAGCCTTCATTTCAACTGCAACTGATATTCACTCCAGTGCTTTGTCACACTTGACCCTATGAAATGGAGAGCACCCGCTTGTCATCCTGAGCGAAGCGAAGGATCTCGTTGCCCAACGCGCTAGATCCTTCGCGGAGTTTACACTGAGCGAAGCGAATGGGCACAGGATGACACTAAGTGGCCGATTCGTCTCGCCTCGCCTGATGAGCTGATTGTGCAATAAGGTAGAATCAATCAGGAGAATGGGCGCCACTACATTTCATAGGGTCAAGTCAAGGATAACAAAGCACTACCGTGCTGTCCAGTATCGTTCCAGGTGAACCGTCTGTACAGGGCGAATGCCATGTGAATAGTCTTCCATGGAATGATACATCGATGCCCGGTCAGGGAAGTTTGACTGGATCTGGGAGCTATACATCTCAGACGCTTCCTGACGGAGATGAAGCATTTCGGACATTTCTACCAGCGCTGGCTCCAATGTTCCACCAAATTCTTGCAGCCGCTCTTCCAGGGCATCTTTTCTTAAAACGTAGGGGAAATCCTCGTAAAGTTTGACATTCGCTCCAAGCTGAATTAAACGATCTACTGCGGAGCATACAATCTGGTGATCAACATGCCGACCTATTCCAAGAGGCGCATACCAGACTGCATCGGGTAGACGCTCATGTAAGGCGACCAGATTTTGAGCCAGTTCCCTGTCTATCCACAGGTCAGCAGGATGTACATCCCTACCTATCAACTGACTCTTCTGAGTATAGTAAGCAGGGGTTCCGCGATAGATTGCGTCAAGATAATCAAGCCATAGATAATCGACATTCAAGTATTCAAGCGCTCGTGCATCTTCCTCCCTACGGATGGCCATTGCAGTTTGCGGGTTTTGTCGGAAGCCCATGTCTCTCTGTATCTCCGCTGCGAGGGAACTTAATTCTATATTTGAGGATGGTACTCCCGCAAAGACGGTGATTACTAGTGGTCGTAAACCCGTGCTTACCTGAACCCCAAGGGTGCCACCACATGAGTAGACAACATCATCAAGATGAGGTGAAAGAAATATATGCCGGTGATCTCTTGTAATTTCATCAAAGCTATTAAGTTGCAATGTTTCAATCCTCCAAAGTAGAGTGAATTTGGGGAGACCCACACCACGCTCAGCGGCTGTGCCCCTAAGAACCCCGTTATGTATACTGTAGCACGAATTATGGCAGCCGGACACCCTCCTCGGCGTAATCAACCAGTCCATCTTTCACCAGTTTTTCAACGAGCTGTTGTAGCCAGATCAGATCCTCTTCTTGAAACTCTTGTTTAATTTTTGGACCGAGTAAAGTTAATGGAATGCGCTGGCCTTCAGGTAGAGAGCACAAATGATCGACGATACGGCCCCGAAAATAGCGATTCGTACTGGTGAATGGTTGTTTCTGATACGCTTCCTTCTTTTCTGCTACCTTGCGTAATTGGCGCAGCACTGTTCCCGATGGGAAAAGACTGTATTCGGACATCTCAGCATAGGTTTTGCAAGCCTCTTGCAATGGACAACGAGAGCATTGTGGATTGTCGCTGGTACAGATAGTCGCGCCTAAATCCATGAGCGCCTGGTTCCAATCGTACGCTTTTCCGTCCGGTAAAACCTGTTCTGCAAACGTTAGTCTTTGATCATTTGTGAGCCTTGGTTCAGAGAGATCCAGGCCTAAAAATATGCGATGCAGCACACGATGGATATTGGTATCGAGCATTGCTACCTGCTTCTTGTAAGCAAAACACGCAATCGCACCGGCAGTGTAGCGACCAATACCTTTTAGTGTTAGCAGTTCATCAATGGTATCAGGTATGCTTCCATCATATTCATTCATCACCTGGCGCGCAATTGATTGAAGACGTACAGCTCGCATATTATATCCTAAGGGAACCCATACAGAGATCACATCGGCTGTTGAAGCTGCGGCAAGATCAGCTAATGTTTGAAAAGCAGCCAGAAACTGCTCAAACTTTGGCAGAACCCTCTGTACCTGTGTTTGCTGTAGCATCATCTCTGAAACAAGTATCGCGTATGGATCATGAGTTGAACGCCATGGCAGATCACGATGTTCTGCAGCATACCATTGCAACAAGTAAGAATGAACCCGCGTTAATTGCTCAGTTTCAAGTTTTAAAGAGAAATGAGATGAAAGAGAGAGCTTAGCCATAGATCCTCAGGATTTAGCAGCTTGTGTAGCAGTATCATCCATGTGCTCTGAGGTACCTGCATTTACCTGACTCTCCTGAAGTTGGCGGTATCGCAAAGAAAAAATAGTGTCTCCGCCTTCTTGCCAGCATTTTGAGTCAGGTGCTGGTAAATTTTCGCATAGAAACCAATCATTGGCATCTTTCAGCACATGACCTTTAATACATTTGGCATACATAATATGATCGTTTAAGTCTGGATCATCTGGCTTTATCCCGGGTGACGCGATTTTTGGTATGAAAAATTTACACCAGGCCACTATTCGGCACCTTCCTTATGTTGGAGTATTCCATCCCAGGCATAGAAGCGATTTTTCTAAGTTACTACTCTATTTACCCTGGTATGTGAGGGTATTATATCGCATAGCATGATATTTAACTAGTAGCCTACAGTACAGTACTTCTCACAATTCAATATTCCTGTTTTGTGCGCGCCCGTGGGCGCGCACAAAACTTCCACACTCTCACTAATTTTTATATTTCTCGGCTTGTCGCTCTACGTAGCCACCACATCCCGGTTTTGAAGGCAGCTAACAAGTAAATCCATCCCCAGGCATCCTGTATCACCCAATAACTGGCTGCCATTGCCAGGAAGAAAAGGCAAGCGATTGCTGAAAGTTGCTTCAAGCGCCAGTTTCGTAAACGCCAATCGAAGCTTTGGATGGCGTTATCACTGTAGTGTCGTATAACCAGTCCAGCGGCCACTACAAGCGTTATAGTTCCAGAAATGCCGAGGCCGAGCAGGAAGAGGGAAATGAGCTGTGTATTGAAGATGCTGCCTGTCATATACCGCTCCGTTATAAATGTGTCTATCTCACTCCTCTTTGAAATATGGTATCCTCGAAAATTATAGCATGTGAACCTTCTTTGAATACAAGAAGACCTTCTCATGAGCGAATTACAAGTGCTTCTCACACGTTACTGTTTTATTCGCGCCTGCGGCGCGCTTATGTGAGAGTATGGAGGGTTTTGCGCGCCTACAGGCGCGCAAAACCCTCCATACTCTCACTAAAAAGGCTCGCTTGCGAGCCAGGTTTGGTGAAAAAGCAACTTTTGAGAGGCCCCGCAAATTACCTGTACTCCTTGCGCCAGTTTACACCACCTGCTATATTTGAGATGAAAGGTTCTATTTTTTAGCAGGCGGGTACATTTTGTTAGCAGAAAAATTCATTGTACTTGATAGCGATTCCCCTTTGTGGATGTCAACAAGCCCTTTGTTGGACATTGCACTACGCTTTGACCAGAATGACGAAACATACTCCTGGAATGGTTGGAATAAACAGCAAATAAGAGATTTTCTAAATTCCTTGCCTTCACAATCAAGCCTTGTAGTTGGCGTTTGGGAAACAATACCCGAAAAAGAAGGTAGTCCTGAATGTGAAAATCTAGCCTTAGGCTTGATTTTTGAGATAATCGACGGTGAAATCTGCTCGATACGCACATTTGACGCATTGACAATTGGAGGTCTTAAACCCTCAAACCAGCTTGAGCCAGGCATTGATGATGCGTGGGAAATTATTCGTCAAACTGAAAAGCTTGTAGCTCCTGTAGCGTGGGCACTATTCACGGAGAAATCAACCTGGGATGAATGGCTGTTTGCAAGTGAAGACGATGGTAATGTGGTAGATAAAGGACAACAACTGACTACTTTTACCCGACAAGGGCGCTGTGTGCTTCTGGGACGTCAGACAGTAAATAACGTCGAAACTTTTTAAGGTTTATCATGGCAGAGGAAACCTCGTTACTCTTGAATCCGATATTACGACAATACCTGGTAAATGCACCGCATCGTATGAATCGTCGTGAAGGTGCGACTTCTTGTGTTTTTTGCGATGACATCACCGAAGGTAGAGTTGGTCCTGACGAGCAGGTTTGGTTGCATCCAAATGATTTTCCTCCTCTGCAGCCACCGGTAGGTGAAGCATATATTGTAATTTATCATCGAGATCATCATCGTACTTTTACCCAACTCACTGTTCAAGAAGTTTGTTCAGTCACTCGTTTGTGGAGGGATCTTTACGTTAATCTCGCTTCACGATACGTCACTATCATGATCTTCGAGAATAGTGGTGAGTCAATTGGCCAGACGCAGTACCATCCGCATGGGCAGGCTTTTGGTATCTCAGTAATACCTCCTCTACTGGAGCGCGAATTTGAAACTGTTCTACAGTCCGACAAAGAAGGCCTTGGTTGTCCTTTTTGTAGTGTGCTCGCAGAACTTTCAGAGAGCGAGTACGAAGTAGTTGCTAACTCTACCTGGCAAGCATTCTTACCACCCTTTGTTCGTTACCCATATGAAACACATCTCTATCCGCGAAGACATGTAGCAAATCTGGCACAGGTGAAAGATAAAGAGTTAAGTGATCTGGCTGAACTGCTATTACAAGTTGTACAAGGCTATAATGCGCTTTATGACGGGGCTATGGCACCAATGCCCTATCTCCTGGGAATACATCAATTAGCTGATGCGCGCTTCCATCTACATGTTGAGATTCTTGCCATCGGTCGTGCGCCTGGAAAATTAAAATATACGGCTTCTTCCGAATCTTTATGGGGATTGTGGATTAATGATTCCTCGCCGATACAAAAAGCGAGTGAGCTACGCGATGCGATTGCAAGGCTAAAAGCATGAGTAAGAATGTTTTGTTGCCAAACTTATTTAAAAAGGAGCAAAATATTTCCTATAGCCATAGGTGATGAGCAGAAAGGAATCCGGCATGAAACTATTTCTTTCAACAGACTTTGAAGGAGTAAGCGGTATTGTGGCCTGGGAGCAGATTATCGAGGGCAACTCTGAATATGAACAAGGACGACGTTTGCTCACAAACGAGATAAATGCTGTTATTTCTGGGGCTTTAGAGGGGGGAGCAAAAGAGTTTGTGATTAATGATTCTCATCACTATATGCGCAACCTGCATCCACAAGAGCTGCTTGGCAAGGCGATGTTAATCACAGGTAAGCACAAGCCAATGTATATGATGGAGGGCCTGGATTCCAGCTTTGATGGTGTCTGTTTTGTCGGATATCATGGATCTATCGGTGCTGAGCATGCGGTATTATCTCACACATACAATCCAGGAGCAATCTGGGAAGTGCGAATTAATGGTGATGTTGTAGGCGAATCCGCTATTAATGCGCTGGTTGCTACTCACTTTAATGTTCCGATAATCTTTATCAGTGGAGATGAGGTGACAGCGCAAGAGGCACAAAATATTGCGCCAAATGCTGAAAAAGTTGTCGTCAAGCAGTCTCTTGGACGCTTTGCTGCAGCTCATTTTCATCCTATTGTGGCCTGTGAGATGTTGCAAAAAGGTGCTTCTCGTGCTGTTCGTAATGTAAAAGAAATGCATCCACCAGTGTTCGCGAGACCAGTTTCGCTAGAAGTGACTTTTCTCGTTGCTGATATGGCAGAGATGGCGCTTTGGATACGAGGGGTTGAACGAGTTGGGCTACGGACAATTACAATTAGTAGCGAAGATTTACTTGAACTCTATCGGATGTTTGTCACTGTCGTCACACTAACACGTTCGTTGGTGGATCGCTGATCAGGTTGCACAAGTCTCTATCCCGTTGAAAGTATCGATTTCAACGGGATAGAGACTTGTTCATAAAGTACCATCGGCTGAAGATTGTGCGTGAATCTCCTCTTCGGAGCCGATTTGATTATTATTCGTTTTCTCAATGCGATCTGCAACCTCTGCCAGTGTGCGTAGCCGGCGTTCTAACTCCCAGGCATGCTGGTAAAGTGTTTGTAACTCCACCGTAAGCTCATGGAACTGTCCATTAAGTGCGTATTGTTGTTGACCGTCTCCAGTTGGACGTAATGATCTCTCTGCTGTAGGGGTTGGATTTTGTCCAGTAGGTGCGGCACTCAATGTTGCTCTACTAGCGGCCGATGATTGCTCCACTAATGGTGTGGCGCTCGAAGAGCTTACAGTAACGCTACCATTAGCACGCGCTTTTTCAGCACGCTGGTCACTCATGCCCAGGAAAACAGCACCAAGAATGGCAAGGAGTGCTACAGCTAGCAGACCGCCGATAATCAATAAAGTCACTATATTCTCCTTCTATGTGTTATTGGAACATTACGCGAGCAAGCGTAACATCCCAACCTGGCTAGTGAATATGGATGGTTACTTCTGCACTCATACCAGGCATAATGATTTTGCCAGAGTTGGCATCAAGCGAAATCACAACAGGAATGCGCTGCCCAACTTTCGTAAAGTTCCCACTCGTCGGATCCTGATTTGGCAGAAGTGAGAACTGACCAGCAGCGACAGGTATGATTTGTACTACATGACCGGTGAAGCTAGTATCGCTATACGCGTCGATATGGATATCAACAGATTGGCCAGTGCTCACATTATTGATCGCGTTCTCATCCACATATGCTACCACATTCACAGTACTGGTGTCTGTCACCTGAACGAGTGATAAGCCAGGAGCGACATTCTGCCCTTGAACTGCTGGAACTTGCAGAACAGTGCCATTAATAGGGCTGGTCAAATCTAACGCTGCAGAACTACCTGACGTTCCGCCTGTGCCTGGTGTACTCGTTATCGAAACCGGAGTGATGGAACCAATTGTCTGGCCTGCGCTGACTTGCGCGCCCGATTTTACATTGAGGCTGGTGAGCGTCCCTGCAATTGGAGCGCTTACACTGACGATCTTTCCGCTAACCTGAGCATCATCGGTGCGATAGTAGTTATAGCTGTCGTAAATCCAGAAAGCTACAGCGCCTCCGATAGCGGCTAAAGCGAGGAAGATGAGTAAAGGAACTAAAATCGTTCGACGCATAACATTTATCTCCTTTGGAACAAATGATGATCACAAAGATCAAATTACTACATGTATGATTTATGTTTGATTACCCTATTAGCGCCTCTTCTATGTGTGCGGTTTCGCCGGAATCAGCGGGTGCAACAGCGCCAGGCGCCTGTTTAGGGATACGTTGAGGCCTGCGCGTTCCTCGCACAAACAATACAGCGATGATCGCTAAGCCAGTGACGAAGACAGTCAGCCTTAAGGCATCCTGAATACCCAGAACAAAAGCTTCTCTTTGCACAAATCTGGCAATTAACTGTAAGGCTGCGGTATAGGCTGAAGCTGTGTCGGCTCCACGCGCGACTAAAAGAGCTTGTATGCGTGGGACAAGCTCTCCAAGCGGTGAGCTTGCCGTTACCTGCTCGGCGAGATGGCCGAAGTGTATCTGGCTCTGAGTCTGTACGATTGTTGCCAGTATAGCAATGCCAAATGAACTTGCAACTGCACGATTGACAGTACTAAGAGATGATGCCTGTGCTAGTTGTCGTGGCGATATCTCGGACATCATGGCAACGGTCAGGGGCTGGACGGTCAAGCCAAGAGCAATACCACGTAAGACAAACATGAACTGAAGCCAAACATAAGACGAGTTAATGCTGATGTAGGTTAGTTGCCACGTAGCAAAAGCCAGGATCAATAAGCCTGGAATCATCACTGCTCGGACGCCAATGCGATCAACCAGACGTCCTCCTATAATTACACTGACCATAGCGGCCAGGGCCTGTGGGAGTAAAATCAAACCTGATTGAAATGCACTCAATCCCCTAATGTTTTGTAGGTAGAGCGGGAAGAGGAACAATCCACCAAATAGACTGAAAATGACGAAAAAGCTGGCAATCTGGCTTGTACGGAACGGTCCATTTGCGAAGAGACGCAGGTCAAGCAGTGGTTGTCCGCCGCGATTTGCGATGATTAATTCAGCGGCAATAAAAATTGCCAGCGAAAGTAATCCAACAGAAAGGAAACCTATTACGGTCGTAGATCCCCATCCATCGGTGCTGGCGGACGAGAGCCCATAAAGCAAGGCAATCAATCCGAGCGAGACGAAGATAAAGCCGACAGGATCAAAGCGAATCTGTCCTTCTGGGCGATATTCGTGGATGAATAAGATCGAGAGAATGATGGCGATTATGCCAATGGGAACGTTAATAAAAAAGATAGCCTGCCAACCTACAAATGTAACTAGGTATCCTCCAAGTGTTGGACCAATTGCAGGAGCAAGCAACGCAGGAACACCGAAGAATCCCATGGCAGTACCGCGTTCCTGAGGTGGAAACTCGCGGAAGAGGAGAGTAATTGAAAGGGGAAACAGTGCTGCTCCTCCCAGTCCTTGCAGGACGCGGAAGACAATCAGAATTGGTAAGCTCCATGCCAACCCACATAGCGCCGAGCCAAGGGTAAAGGCCGCCAGTGAAATGATATAGAAGCGTTTGATGCCTAGCGTGTCAGCAAAGTAAGCTGCAGTTGGGACCGCAACTCCCTGGGCAAGGATATAAGCGGTTAGCACCCACTGGACACTGTGGACATCAGCTCCGAAAGCAGTTTGCAGGCGTGGAATTGCAATGTTGACAATAGTCTGATCCAGGATGCTCATAAATACACCCAAGATCACAACCATTGCCAATATCCACTTGTAATCCAGTCCTCCGCTGCGTCTAGCCGCTTGTGTGTTTACTTGCATGACTTGCATGCGGTAAGACTCCTTCCTGTTAAATGTTGTTATACAGTATCTTTTTGTAGTTAATCGCGTTGCACTATGCCATACAATAGTAAAGTCACTAGCTGGTCAACTACTTCGTCTCGAGAAAGTTGCTCGAAAGTTGAAAGCTCATTGAAGCCCTGGCAGATGACACGCATTGCAAAAGTCATTGCCATCACCTGCACAAATAACCCAGGATCAATTTTCTTGCAGAAGTGTCCTTCCGCCTGGCGCTTTTGTATATACTCAGTGATGCTCTTTCGACCTGTTACAATCTTGTTTACGAGTAAGTGGGCAACTTCGGGGTGTGTGTAAACTAGTAAGATTGCCAGGCGAGTGTAATCTCCATGAGCCGTAAAACTATCATAGAAAGCGCCTGCAAGACGACGAAATATTGTCTCGTCGTCAAGGGGAACACCGTTTTGCAGATCTTGCTCGATTTGTTCAATTACAGGGCACAACATTGAATGAGGTCCATAGTGTTTGATAATACCAGAAAGTAACTCTTCTTTATTATGGAAGTGCCAACAAAGTGCTCCACGAGAAACATTTGCTTCGGCAGCGATATCATCTAATGTAGCTGCTGAAACGCCTGAGCGAGCAAATACTCGCAGGGCAGCTTCTAAAAGTACTTGTCGTATATCCTGGGTAGGTGTTTCAGAAAGAAAACCACATCCAACTAATTCGGTGCGCAGTTCTTCTTTTCCACCTGCGAAATGATAATAGAATGCTGGTCGCGAAAGTTCAGCAATTTTAATGATATCATCAATTGTTATCTCGTCAAAAGTGCGTTCTTTTGCAAGTTGTTGAGCTGCTTGTATTAAGCGGACGCGTCCGCTACTTTTTCTCTTAACATCTGAGGACGTAGACACTTAGACCTGCCTGATAAAATATTTGTAATATACAGTAACAAAGATTGTACAATACAGTTGCTTTATAAAGCATAGTCAAGATTTGTAAATTTGTCAAGTATTATGGTCTCAAAAACTACTCTTTGTGCCTTTCTGCTAAAGGCTATCCAATGTCTGCTAGCAAGCTTGAGAGAACAAGTATGGAATGATACAATAGCTGAGCTAAAAAATACCGCTCATTTTGAGCGGTATGTGAGCGGTATTTTCGCTAATCAAGAGAAAATCATTGAGGAATAGTGTAGGAGCGGGAGCGGTGAAGGGTTGGGTAGGGATGCTTGCGTCGCCCAGGGTGGATTTATAAGTACAAGTAGAATGCTCTAACAGTGTTTAAGGAGTGGATGCTAAGCTTCGATTACCTTGCTCAATGGCGGTGTGTATCACTGTCCGAAAAGTAAGTTCATAGTTTCCTATTTTAATATGATCTCCATCTATTAATGGATAACCATTGTCACCCTGGATTGGCAGCCCATTAACCTGAACACCATTGGCACTTCGTCTGTCATAAATCAAAAACCGCTCATTTTCGCATTTGAGTAACGCGTGGTGCCTTGATGTGAGATCATCTCGGTCAAGTAATATATCACTGGAACCAGCACGACCAATGGTCATTTCTTCATCATACAATTCAACTATAGAAGGTTCTTGTACGTAGGGAGAAAAGATAATAAGATGCGCGATAATAGCAGAATCCTCAGCTTTCTGCAGAAGTATCTCAGCTTCAGGTTCAAATTGCTGGGTTCCCTCGGAAACCTGCTCGGCAAGTAACTGAGGTGTTGGTTCAGAGCTATCGAGAACTTTTGAAAAGATGTGATTGGATGATTCTATTGCAAAAACAGGCTGGATTTTTGGAGACAAAGTTAGCGCTAAGGCATCTGCAAACGCTTGCACAGATTGATATCGATCTTCAGGAGAAACGGATAGCGCGCGTAATACGACCCCATCTTGTTCAACAGTAATGTTGGGGTTGAATGAAATGAGAGGAGTAATAGTTTCCCTAAGTTTTAATTGTTGTATTTCATCAGATGAGCCAATATATGGTGGCCGACCAGTCAACCAGAAATAGAGGAGAACTGCCAGAGAAAATTGGTCACTGGCTGGGATAATGCGCTTGTAAAGCTGTTCGGGGGCAGCAGTGATTGGCAAGGGTGTGCTATTTTTTTCAATTGAGCTGCGGACAAAATGTGTGAGACCAGCATCGGCAAGTAAGAATGGTGTCTTTTCGCCTTTTAATACGGAGTTAGGATCACATACTACCAGAATGTTAGACAACGTAAGCGCACCATGTACATGTCCACGGTTGTGAATATATTGCAATGCCTGAGCCAGTTGATGGCCGTAGTGTACAGCATCAAATACATCTAAAGGAGCCTGGAACCACAATCTACCGTTATAGCTCAGAAGTGAACCGCTGCTAACAAAACGACGAACAACATAAAGTTTGCCATCAAATTCGCCATAATCAAGCACCTGCGCGAGAAAGGAATGATTTAAAATACTAATCCCTTGCATCTGGCGGAAAAACTGCCTTCGGGCAGCATCTGGCAATGTATGAGTGGGGTGGATGAGTTTAAGTGTTACCTTACGATGCAGCATAGTATCTTCGGCTTCATAACTCTCGCCTGATACACCACTACCTAACCACTGTATAATTCGATAGCGCTCAAAACTTTGTTCTGTTTCCAATATTGGCATAATTCTGCCTCACTATATTCTAATGTAAATTAAGAAGAGATGGTATAGAGTGCCGATTTGTCTATTCGCTTGCGTCCCATCCTTCGGTATGCTATCATACCACACGCAAAGAAGAAAATACGCATCTATACACCTTTTGTCCTATTGAAACTTTTAATTGATACACTGATATTTTTATTTTCGTATATTTCCCCTCGTGTTAGTAAAAGCTAAAAGTAGGCACAAGACCGCAAAGATGCTCATTTGGAGTCATACATATTTTGTTTAAGCTAAGCACTGAACATGTAAATAAATCTGGTAAGTCTCAAGAACCACAAAGCGATGCGAAGGTGTCGGAGAAACGCTTTTGGCCCAATTTGCTCAATCTAAGTATCGTTCTATTGATGTGTGGACTTCTGTTTTATGCTGTCTCGTATCAATTGTTTAAACCTAGAACAGATGCGGGTAAGTATCAATGTTATGCTCTAGTTTTTTGGCAAGGTTCACATGCAGTTAAAGTGCTTTCGCCGGAACAATGCATGTTTCTTAAATATTACTCACCTGCCTCAATTGTTGCGGGAATGGAGTCTGGAGGGGTTCCTGCAAGCATTATTCATCTCGCAGAATCTCAGAATACTTCAGGATCATTTCGAAATTTACCCTTTGAGTATCCACTTTTATCTATTATTCCTTTTAGCCTTGGTCTCATTGCTCCGACTGCCTGGTATCAGGTCGCGTTTGCCATATGGATGCTGCTATTAGCCGCCATAATTTATTTTATTCTTAGCAAAACAAGGTCTACTGGAGCGGCGATTGCCTTTGCTTTTTACCTGGTGCTCGGAAATTGGGGTAGTGCTGCAGCGAGATTCGATTTAGTTCCCGCTGCTTTGATATTGGGATCTGTGATCCTGGCTGCTCGAACTAAATGGAAATGGGCATTTGCTCTGTTGGCTCTGGCAACAATGTTCAAATTTTTCCCTGTAGTGCTTGTTATTCCTTTTCTCATTGCCCAGCAAAAGCAATACAGCGAGAAGTGGTACTATTGGCACAGGTGGAGCGCTTTAGGGCTATATTGTGGAATTTGTATATTGGCGACGCTTCTATCACTTTCATTGAATATAGCCGATACAATTAATCCTTTTCTCTATTTCTTTAATCGGCCTATTCAGGTTGAGTCTGCTCCGGCAACGCTTCTCTGGCTTGGTAAATTTTTGGGCTATCCAATCAGCATCATACAAACATATGGGTCTGTCAATGTTATTAGCGCATTAACTCTTATAGTTTCACTCTTGAGTTCATTCTGTTTGATAGCGGGTTTGTTGTATACCTTTTGGCTGCAATGGAGAGGTAAGTTAGATATCTATACTGCCAGTCTGTTAACTGTCTTGATTATCATCATTACAGGAAAAGTATTTAGTCCGCAGTATTTAATATGGCTTGCTCCATTAGTTGCCTTCGTAGGACAAGCAAACTGGAAGTGGCTCATGACCTGGGGAGTTATTGGGCTGTTGACTACATGGGTTTATCCCAATATGTATAATTCGGTCCCACTCAAATATGTTCCACTCCTCCCAGCATTTTATCCAGTCGTTTTTGTGCGTGATCTGCTTATTTTCGGATTCATCATTGTATTGTTCTACCAGGCAATTCGCAAAAGTTTCGTTATCTCCATGTAGTAGTTTCTGCAGGATGTGAATTATCGTCTACAATCCAGCTTTGATTTCCTCTTTTTCGTTCTCTTCATTTTCTCTTGCCTGGATAGTAGCTTGAACACGCTTATGTCTGCGTACACGAAAGACAATCAACACTGTCAGCACAGCAACTACAATGAATCCTGTTCCAAGCCATCCTAATGTAGCGGCTAATCGTTCCACCTGGGCAAAGTTATCATGGAAAAAACGGCCAGCAATATATCCGAGCGTGCCGTAAATCGTCGCCCACAGAATACCACCAGCAGCATTATAGAAGAGGAAAGTGCGCCAATACATGTGATTAACACCAGCCAGGAACGCGGCCCAGGCGCGAAGAAGAGCAATGAAGCGACCAAAAAAGACCGTTTTATTTCCATGTTTAGCAAAATATGCTTCTGCGAGAGCGAGATGCTCAGGCTTTATAAAAACATATTTACCATAGCGTACTACAATGGCCCTGCCACCTGTGCGCCCAATTAAGTAACCAATGTTGTCCCCTATGATTGCCCCAAAAGCAGCGCAGGCAATAACCAGTGGTATTTGCAACTGGTGACTTATGGCAGCATAAAATGAGGCTAGGAGCAGCATAGTTTCACCAGGGAAAGGGATGCCCGAACTTTCGATCATTATGAAAAGAGCTACTGCCGCATATCCGAAGTTATTCAGAGCGTTCTGTAAAGCTGCAAGCGAAATGAGCGCTGCTAATGGCTCTCTCAACCATAAAAATACTTTGATATGCAAGATCAGCCGCCAATACATTATACATTTCCTTCGAAGTGGTTGAGATTACTTTACCTTGTTGAAGACCCAATAGTTTCCAATCAATTATACCATCCAGCGATTCAACACAAAAAGCATGGCTAATGTTGCTTGGAGAAAAGGGAACGCGATCAGAAATCCCAAATGGAGTCGAGGATATTCTACACCGAGCATCGCCAGGGTAATAAATGCAGGGAACATTTCGAGCACAAAGCGTTGGTTAGATACCAAAACATCGTGTTGTGCGATGGCTGGAGTGATGAGCATAAAGAAAAGCAATAAGACAATCCAGATATTATAACTCATGCGTAACTTGCGCCATCCCAGGATTGCCAATGCGCTGAAGCTAATAGTAGCAGCAAGATCGAGAAGGAGATGAACTTCAAAGAAAGAGCCAAAGGGTTGAATCAAGAATAATTCGCGTAGAGCTGAAAAAATTCCAACCCATGGCCAGGTCGTATGTCGATCCCAGTGGCTTTGTACTGCGGCAAACGCGAGAGGGTTCTGAAAGAGCTTCCAACAGTAAAAACAATAGAACAAAGTGCCCAATGGGATGATGAGTAGAGGTAAGACTCTGGAAATCGTACTCAGAATTTTATGGGATGCGTTTTGATTACGAGTTGTAAAGCTATCTCTTGAAATCCACAGTTCGTACAGAAATGGAATGATAATTAACACACCTGCAGCACGAGTCAAAGCAGCAAACAAGCCCAGAATGCCAGCTAACCACCATTTCTGACGACGCATCGCAAGAAACGAACTGACTGTCAGGAAAAGAAACAGGGATTCATTATATGCAGCAAAGAAGAAAAATGCTGTTGGGAAGAGACACAAATATAAAAGAGTGCGTCGTCCGATCTGTTCTCCAAGCATGTCTGTGGCAATTTGGTACAGCACAAAAAGGGCTCCGAGCAGAGCCAAATTGCTGAGAATCATACCTATGGCTATATAACCATTGTTGCCAAAGAGAAAGGCTATACATTTGATAAGCAAGGGAAAAAGCGGGAAAAAGGCTGTATCATAGATAGTTTGGTAGCCATTTTGAGCGATGCGCGTAAAATTGGCTGCATCCCAGTGATTCCAGGAAGTAAGTAGAGCAGTTATATTAACCGCTGAGACAGGATACTCGTGTGGTGGTACAGGAAACAAAATAAAGCCGATATAAGTAACCAACACGAGTAATACACGAGTTGCTACAAACAACCAGATAATATCCGAAGTAGGTGCCCGTTTCATCAATTTTCCACCCGATAGATTACATGTAATTTACGAACTAAACTCGCATGCTCTTGTATACTAACGTATAAAGGAGCTTTTCAGGTACATTCCTTCGGTGGCATTGATGACTTTGCTATTTTAGAGATATGCTACTCTTCCAGTAACTCCCCAATTTTTTTCTCGATTGATTGAGAAGTTGGAAAAAATGCAGTTTCCTCTGATGCATTGTATGGAGCTGCCGGTGCTGGTATCGCCGAGATGAAGGAAGGAGTTGCATCGAGATCGTAGAAACAATTTTGGACTATCCATGAATGAACATGTCTTCCAAAACTCGTCAGATCGCTTTCTTCTGTTACCACAATCACGCGGTTAGCTTCGAGAACGGCTGCCAATATAGCCTCTTCGTCAAGGGGAGCGAGAGTTCGTAGATCGACTATCTCGATTGAGCCACTGTTGCGGTTGACAACGTTTGCAGCGGCTGTACAAGCTTCTAATACCATTGTACCCCAACATATGATGGCCACTCGTGCAGGTCCATTACCAATCTTCAAGCGACGTGCTTTGCCGATTGGCAATGTGTAATATCCCTCCGGGACAAACCAATATTCTGCCATGACATCAATCAGGTTGCCTAGATTGTCTTTGGGTGGTTCAGAACGATAGAGACGACCGCGTTCAAGAAAAACAACAGGTGATTGTGATCGTGCTGCTTCGAGTAGTAAGCCTTTGGCGTCAAATGGAGTAGCGGGGCAAATCGTAATCATGCCTGGCACGCTAGTGAACCATTGCTCACCAGCGTTGGAGTGACCAAATGCGCCACCACCAGCTCCACCACTTGAAATTGGACCTCCACCTCCACTCCCGGACTTCGTGCGAATAAGTAGAGGAACGGTCCAATCTCCAAAGCTCTGATACGAGGTGCGAGCAGCCATACGAATAGTCTGAGCTGCTGATTGATGGTAGTCCACAAACTGAATTTCTGCGCAGCGAGCCTTACCGTCTACCATACCAGCACCTGCGGCTATTCCGACGATTACCTGTTCATTGAGGGGGCTGCTGATTGCCCTGTCAGGAAATTGATTTACCAATATAGAAGTTGCACCGAACACGCCACCTCTAGGACTGCCAACATCTTGCCCATAAACAAAGAAGTCAGGATCACGCTGCGCAAGTTCTATCAGTGCTTCGTTGATTGCTCCCAACATTGGCAACTGCTTTTTCGCCCCTCGCGGGATATTCTCCTGCCATTTGGGAACGTACACGACATGTTCCAGGACACGTTCGGCTGCTGGTTCAGACTCCTGTAGAACCTGTGCTTCAGCGTTTTCCAGATCGGCTCGAACTTCTTTACGAATACGCTCGATATCGCCTTCCTGGATATGTTCATTTTCGACGAGCCATCGACCAAAGTTTTTCACAGGGTCTTTGGTTGCCATTGTTAATTCAATCTCTTCCTTCGTACGGTAGGCTTTGATATCAGTACTGCTAGAATGGGGATCGAGTAGACCAAGACGCAGGTGCATAAGTACAGGCCCTTGTCCTGAGCGTACATGATCAACGAGACGTACTGCGGCTTGATATGTTTCAATGGCATTTGTTCCATCAACCTCTTCGGCATAGACACCACCACCTTTTGCCCACTCAACAAGCGACCCTCCCCATTGTATGGAAGAGGGAGCGGTAATTGCCCATCCATTATCTTCGATCACCATCAGAACAGGCAACTGATGTACGCTAGCCTGACGAAAGAGCGCATTGAAATCATTCGTCGCAGCTCCACCGTCACCAGAGGTGAACATAATTATGTCTTTCGATTTGTGCCACTTTAGAGAGAAACTAACACCGCCAGCAAAAGGGGCAAGAGCTGCTACTTCACTAAAGGAGGGCAGGATGCGATGTTGTTTACTACTGTAATGCGAAGGCATGTTGCGGCCTGCACACATTGGTCCGGTTGTACGTGAGTAAGCTTCACGTAAAGGGCCATAAATATCTTCCGTACGTTGTAGCCATGCTGCAAGGTCACGATAATAGAGGGCCATCCAGTCATCCTTGTTAAGAGCCATAGCTACTGCGGCCATGCTTTCATGCCCTGCGCAACCTATATAAAAGGGAAATCGGCCTTGAGTTTTACGGGTTTTCAGGATGTCATTGGTCACACGTGCTGTAACCATTGTGCGATAAAGTGCGAGAATGTCCAGCTGCTCTGCTGTATTACTGGCTTCCGTAGCCCGAATGTTTACTGTCATGCTGCCTCCGTGTCTACTCTGACTGTTTAGGCTTAATGAATCAAGGACTGTGTTATTGCTCGTTTATTATAGAATCCTTGATTGCAAAAATGCAATGAGTGTAACCAAGCAAAGTTAGAGAGAGATAGTTTTCCCCAGGGCCAATTGTGCCTGTCACAGTATCAAGCATATAATAAAGTAGATAATCAAATGAGGACCAAAAATACATGAAGGAATTTAAGTGGGAAGATTTCTATAAAATAACGAAAGACAGACCTCCCTGGCCTTTGCTAGTACAAGCCGTATCTTTGCTCTCACAAAAGAAAGATGCGCTTGATCTAGGGTGTGGAGCGGGACGTGACACACGATTTTTACTGGAGCAGGGATTTACTGTTACCGCTGTAGATAATGATCCACATGCAATTGCGTTGCTGGCAGACTTACCTCAGAATTGCCTTCGGGTATTGCACTTTTCATTTGAAGCTTTTGATTTTGAAACATATGAACTGGTGAATGCCCACTTTACTCTTCCTTTTGCGCCTCAAGATCGTTTCCACGAGGTTTTTGCTCGAATTAAGCATGCACTTAACGCAGATGGAATTTTTGTAGGTCAGTTCTTTGGTGTGAATGATGAATGGAATACTCCTGGAAATCAGATGACTTTTTTAACACGAGAGCAAGCTGAGGCTGAATTGAAAGATTTGAGAATACTTGAGTTTCGAGAAGAGGATGTAGACAGTCATGTAGCTGATGGAACACCAAAACACTGGCATGTTTTCCATATCATCGCTCAAAAAGGATCCTAGCGGAGTTGTAGGATGGCTGTTTTGTGATAAAGGTTTCGCTTATGGTATACTGCTCAGCAGAAATCATCGCACAGTTCGAGAGATGCGTTAACATGGAAATTGCATACACAATCTATAGAATTCTTGCCTGGAAGTATCTGTGCTACCACCACAATCATCTTCATGAGGTGGTCTTTTGAACGAGTTTCGCTATATCTCTTATGCCCAGGAAATCATCTTTGCCGCAGGCTCGGTCGCTCGACTGAGAGATGCAGTTGAACACTTTCACATGCGACGTTTGATGCTTTGCACGACTGGCTCGTTGCGCAGAGGAGGCCACATTAAGCTCGTTGAGGAGGCACTTGGGAGTCGATTGGTAGCAGTCTTCGAACATGTTCAGCCACATGTTCCCGATTTCCAGGTAGCTGAAGCTCTCGAGCTGGCGAGTGAGAAAGAGATAGATGCTCTAATCGGCATGGGTGGAGGCAGTCCCATTGGGATGGCGAAAGCAGTCAGTCTGGCATTGGAGGAAAAACGCACTGGAGAGCCAGCGCGAGCTGCATTTCCTATAGACCAACCTCTGATACCTGTTGTTGCCATACCTACAACCTATGCAGGATCTGAGATGACCCCGACGTTTGGCATTACGTATCATAATGATGGTGTTGCTCGTAAGGCTACACTGACAGATGCTAAAATCACTCCGAAACTCGTAATGTATGATCCACTGTTGACGCTTCATTTACCACCGGAAATTACTGCTTCGACCGGCATTAATGCGTTGGCTCACTGCATTGAGGCCCTTTACTCAATTACACGTAATCCTCTCTCTACTTCCGAGGCACTTAGTGGTGTGCGCTCTATTTACAATGCGCTGCCTTGTTGCTATGTTGATGGAAATGACCTGGAAGCACGTACAGAAATGCTCGTTGGGGCGTTTCTTGCTGGTTCTGCGCTTTCGCATGTCTCGATGGCATTGCATCATGGGCTATGCCATATTTTAGGTGGGACAGCAGGTGTGCCGCATGGCGTTGCCAATAGCATTATTTTACCCCATGCTTTGCGCTTCAATATAGATGCAACTGCTCCTCAACTGGCTCGAGCGGCTGAAGCTATGGGAGTTGGGCGAAACACATCTGCTTCCTCCATAGATGATGCGGTTTTAGCAGAGCAAGTCGTAGAAAGAATCTACACATTAATTGGTCAAATGAAACTACCACAACACTTGCGCTCTGTTGGTGTCAAGGAGACTGATCTCCCCAACCTGGCACAGTTAGCTCTGCAAAGTCGTGCTGTGCAAAGTAATCCAAAACCAATTACAAATGCTGCCCAGATTGAGTCTGTATTGCGGGCAGCCTGGTGAAAAATGCAGCTTTTATCAGAGGGAGGTGACGAGAAGACACAATTTGAAATACTGTTTTTCGAACTTTGGAGACATGGAGGTACAGAATGTCAAAAATCCAGGTACAAGGCGTACATCATATCACGTTCGTCGGCTCTAACCGGGAGACAATTATTGATTTCTATCAGGGTGTGCTAGGCATGCCCTTAGTATTCGAGCAACCCAACCTTGACGTTCCAGAAGAGACTCATCTCTACTTTGATCCTGGAGATGGGCGGCTGATTACATTCTTCGTGCGACCTACACGGTCAGATGATCCGGCTCCTAATCCACAGGGTATTGGTAACCTTCACCACCTTGCTTATAACGTTTCGCGCGCCGTTTACACCCAGGTAGCTGAACGGTTAAATGAGCGTGGAATCTGGAATACAGGCAACATAGATCGAGGTTTTATGGATTCGATCTACTTCCGAGATCCAAATGGTCAATTGCTCGAGCTAGCCTGCTTTAAGTTCGTCCCGCCAGAAGGATATACATACTCTGACGTTCTCAATGCAGCGCATCGTATTCGAATAGCTCAAGGTGCTTACAACATCGATGACTCTCACTTAGCGGATGCAATTGCTGAACTGATTGGACGAAAAACTGATTCTCTTGTTAGCGTGGAGGTATAGCTGAGATGTCACATACCTCCGAACCTGGGCCACAGCATCTGGGGACTCTCTGGCTCCTGGATCTTAATGAGCCGTCACTGGTTGGTCCTATACCGCGTGTTGAAGTAAATTTTCAACGCATTGATTCGGAGGCAGCTCCAGCGCTTGCCCAGGCGATGGGGCTTGACAGTCCTGATGAAGTGTTCAAGCGTTTTGATGCAGGCAAGCGCTGCTACATCGGAAATGTTGATGGTGTACTAGCCACATATGGCTGGGTAACTTTTGATAAAGAGTTGATAGGGGAGTTACGCTTGCATATTCGACTTTCGCCTGACGAAGCATACATCTGGGATTGTGCGACTTTGCCGGAATATCGTGGATTGCGCCTCTATCCTTCTCTTTTATGGTATATTATTAGTGAATTACGGGTTCAAGGTCTGAAGCGCATATGGATTGGCGCAGACGCTGATAATTTGCCTTCTCAAGTAGGGATGAGATTGTGTGGTTTTCACCCCATTGCCGATTTTGTGCTGGACTATGCTCTGGCGTTACATTCATTCTGGATACGTGGACACTCTGGGGCCCCCGAACAACTTGTGCAAGATGCTCGGCGTGCGCTTCTCGGTAGACGTCATAGGGCATGGTTGGCTGCATTATCATCTGCAAGCTCAGATAGCACAACTAGTTTATTTTGAGGGTTTAGGATGTATGACTAATTATTCTCATATGATTCAAGGGCCACACCAGGGCCAGCAAGTGCTGCTCGCAGGTGAGCCAATCGCTCACGCAAAAGCTGCAATGGTGATGTTACATGGGCGTGGCGCTTCAGCGGAAGATATTCTTGAGCTGGCTTCTGAATTGAAGCAACCCGGCTTTGTCTATCTCGCTCCTCAAGCTGCAGGGAATGCATGGTATCCAAATAGTTTCCTCGCTCCAATTGCTAGTAATGAGCCAGAACTTTCTTCTGCGTTTCTCTCTATTGAGAATATACTTGCCCAATTGAGAGAAGCTGCGATTCCAATTGATCGCACAATCATTTTAGGTTTTTCTCAAGGAGCATGCCTTTCTCTAGAGTTTATAGCTCGCAATGCAAGGCGTTATGGCGGAGTTGTAGGTTTAAGTGGCGGACTCATCGGACCAGATGGTATACCGCGTGACTATACTGGTTCTTTAGCAGGGACACCAGTCTTTCTAGGATGTAGTGACAAAGACCCACATATACCGAAGGAGCGGGTGGAATTTACTGCTAAAATATTGCAGAAATTGGGAGGAGATGTCACTGCGAAACTGTACCCCAATTTGGATCATACTGTCAACCTGGATGAGATACGTTTTATTCGTACTATGATGGCTTCACTACATACTGAACAGTAGTTTGTAAGATTTAATATACAATGGAGACTTCCATACGAGCTAACTTTTATTCAGTCCTGTCAAATTTTTTGATCTTCTTCAGGGCTACTGCGCTGCGCTCGTATGACTGCTCTTTGCTGGTTCAACAATGCATCCTCAATACGCTGGCGGTGTTTAGGTAACGTATTTTCAGGGAGAGCATCTGGAGCAAAATAGCGACTTTCGCGTATTTCTTCTGTGGATTGCAGCGTGCCACCAATGACTTGACACAGGAATGTCAAGACCACCTCTTGCTTTTGAGGTTTTGAATAAACTCCTACCAGTTGTTCTACTTTAACTTCTAAACCTGTCTCTTCGCGCACTTCACGACAGAGCGCCTCATCGACTGTTTCTCCGGATTCCATCCCTCCTCCAGGTAAATTCCACCAATCAATATCTCGCCGGTGTCCCAGAAGTATGTGTTTCTCATGGTTGAAGATCAGAGCGAAGACGCCAATACGAAAAATAGGTGAACTGTTCTCTGCATCTAAAGGCTTCGTCATTACTGTTTCTCCTATCTATGCTACCAGGTGTTTTCTTATTTTACCATGCCAGGTTGGTATCGGTATAAGCACCAGGGGATTTCTTTTTCCATATTTTCTAAACAATAACAAAAACCGATTTAACATGTAACAGTAGTAGTATTGGAAATAGCAGTCTAGGCAGAGCCCATCTTGATCAGGATGCCTATAGCTTGATCTGACATGATGAAGGATCTTGATCTTCATCAATGCCATAATATGCTTACTATTCATAGACTAGAGGACGACGAAAAACGTGAGCTACGAACGGAGTGAAATAGATGAGCGCTTGTACGAGGTATCGGCCCAGAGTACCCTAACAGTAGATAGTAAGAAATGCGCTGAAGACGCGTTGCTACAGAGAGAGATAGAGCAGCAGTTAGCAGTATGGAACGCTACCCAGCAGAGCTACCCGCTTGATGCCTGTATCCATCAATTAGTGGCGATGCGAGCTGCCGACATGCCGGATGCAGTAGCTCTTGTCATGGGAGAACATACACTTAGTTATCGAGAGTTAAATCAGCGAGCTAATCAGCTAGCCCATTACTTGCAGGCATTCGGTGTGCAATCGAATGTCCTTGTAGGGTTGCGCGTCGAACGCTCCCTGGACATGGTTGTTGGGCTGCTAGGTATCCTTAAAGCAGGAGGAGGATATGTACCACTAGATCCCAGTTACCCATCCGAGCGCCTGGCTTTCATGTTAGAAGACGCTGCGACTCCTGTCCTGGTGACGCAACAAGCCCTGGCGACACGCCTTCCTGCTATAGGCTCCAGGATTGTTTGCCTGGATGCTGACGCGCCGTTATTGGCACATCAACCGGATACCAACCCGGTCAGCACTACCACTATCGAGGACCTGGCATATGTCATCTATACATCTGGCTCGACAGGGCGGCCCAAGGGCGTACAGATCACCCACTCCAGCCTTCTTAATCTTCTTTACTGGCATCAGCAGGCCTTCGCAGTCACGGCTGCTGACCGGGCGACCCAGGTGGCCAGTCCTGCTTTCGATGCCACAGGTTGGGAACTATGGCCTTATCTCAGTATTGGTGCAAGTGTATGGTTGCCTGACGAACAGACTCGAGTGACATCAACGTTGCTACGTGATTGGTTGGTGAGCCAGCGTATCACAATCAGCTTCCTACCCACCTCGCTGGCTGAGCAAGTCATGGCGCTGGAGTGGCCACCTTCGGCCGTGTTGCGTTACCTGTTGACTGGCGCTGACGTTTTGCATCGCTATCCCTCATCAGGCTTACCTTTTACGCTGATCAACAACTATGGTCCTACTGAGGCAACGGTTGTTGCCACCTCCGGGATCGTTCCACCAAGTGAGCATACCGGGGTATTACCCTCAATTGGCCGACCTATTGCCAATACGCAAATTTATCTGCTCGATGAGCATATGCAGCAAGTGTCGGTTGGGGAGCCGGGTGAGCTCTATATTGGGGGAGTCGGACTGGCTAAGGGTTATCTTAACCAGCCTGAGTTGACCGCTGAGCGCTTTATTGCGCATCCTTTCAGTACGCAGTCAGGGGCACGTCTTTACAAAACGGGAGATCTTGCTCGCTACCTGCCAGATGGACAGCTTGCCTTTATAGGGCGTGCCGATCATCAGATCAAGATCAGGGGTTACCGCATCGAACCTGGTGAGATTGTTGCGGTCCTCAATGTACATCCTGGGGTCCAGGATAGTTTGGTCATCGCGCGCGAGCGCGATGACCCCGCTCCCCCCGATTCAGGCACTGGCTCTGACGGTAAGCGCCTGGTTGCCTACCTGGTGCCGGCTGCCACGTCTGAGACAGAGCTAAGTGCGTATTCCCTACGCGAAATGATGATGAGGTATCTGCCTGACTATATGATTCCGTGGACTTTTGTATTGCTGGACAAGCTTCCCATAACGCCCAATGGCAAAGTGGATCGGGCTGCACTACCTCCCCCAGATGAATTCAATATGCTGCCTGATGAGGCCTTTGTTGCGCCCAGCACTCCGATACAGGAGCGACTGGCAGGCATAGTGGCTTCACTCTTGGAAATGGAGCGTGTTGGGGTAGAGGATAACTTTTTTATGCTGGGCGGCCATTCCCTGCTAGGTACGCAACTCATTGTGCGGGTGGCTGAAACCTTTGGAGTGAATGTCTCGCTGCACGCCCTTTTCGACTCGCCCACCGTCGCGCAGTTGTCTGATGTGATTGAAGAATTGATCATTGAAAAGTTGGAGGCAGTAAGTGACGATCAGGTTCTGCGTCTGCTAGAGTCAGTACACAAACAACTGTAGGATAGAAGCATCTAGTAAAATCATACGGAGGAGTATGTATGGCTCTGCATGCACGACCAATAACAACGACGAGAAAACAGAATCAACCACTGAGCCTTTACCATTTACTCGAACCGGAGGTGCTTGCCAACCCCTATCCTTTGTACCATCGACTCCGCAGCGAAGACCCTGTGCATTGGGATCCATTTCTACATGCCTGGGTTGTCACCCGTTATGCCGATGTGATCACGGTATTTCAGCGCTTCTCAGCCAATCGTACACCTACACCCGAACAACTGACAGCACTTGGCTTGCCGGCTTTGACTCCGCTAGCACAGGTCATGGTACTCCAAATGCTCTTTCTAGACCCACCTGCGCATGGGCGTGTGCGCAGCCTGGCTTCTAAAGCTTTCACACCACGCCGCGTAGAGGTCTTGCGTTCGCACATCCAGGATATCACTGATGATCTCCTTGATGCCGTGCAGGACAAGGGTCGTATGGATGTGATAGCTGATCTAGCCTACCCCCTACCCGCTATTGTCACCGCTGAGTTGTTAGGAGTGCCGTCCTCTGATTGGGATCAGTTGACTGCCTGGTCGTCCGACTTTGCCCAGGTACTAGGTAACTTTCAGCACAACCCTGACCATGCCTCCAATGCGCTGCATAGCCTGGAAGAGATGATTGTATACTTCCGAGCTGCAATAAGCGAGCAGCGGGAGCATCCCCGCGAAGGACTGATTCACGCGCTTCTAACAGCCGAAATAGATGGAGATCGCTTGAGCGAGGAAGAATTAATTGCCAATACCATCGTCACAATGGTGGGAGGACAGGAGACTACGACTAATCTGATAGGTAATGGGATACTTACGCTACTGCGGCACCCTGAAGAACTCGAGCGACTGCGGTATGATCTTTCGCTCGTTCCTTCGGCAGTTGAAGAGTTACTGCGCTTTGAGAGCCCAAGCCAGCACACGGCAAGGCTAGCCCCAGAAGACGCGATGCTCGGGGAAAAACTAATCCACAAGCGGCAGGCAGTGATTGCAGTGATGGGAGCGGCGAACCGCGATCCGGAGCGGTTCCCCGACCCAGATCGTCTTGACCTTGGGCGGAAGGACAATCGGCATGTCGCCTTTGCCTGGGGAAGTCACTTCTGCTTTGGTGCTCCACTGGCACGGATTGAGGGGCAGATTGTATTCGAGACAGTGCTGCAGCGAATGCCGAATCTGAAACTTGAGCCAGACCCGATGATATGGAGAGAGAATCTCGGACTACGGGGGTTGAAAGCTCTCCCTGTCACATTTTAGCTTCTACCATCCTAAAATCTTTGACCAGGGAGATCGCAAATCCCAGCGGTAGTACCATTGATAGAAATCTCCCTTGTTGAAATGAACGGGAAAAATTGAATGACAAAAACAACAGACCTCTCAGAAGCAAGGAGGGCCCTGCTCGAAAAATATCTGCGGGGAGAACTGACAGAGACTGCAATAGATACGCACAATAGTGATGAACGCCCACTCGGCCGTTTTGAATCCCAGCCAGGTTCAGGCTCCCGAGTTTCCATGGTTACAGTCCAGGATGGTGGGTCCAGGCTGCCATTTTTCTACATACACGTGCACTGGGATACCGGTGCTTTCTATTGCTTTCCCTTAGCACATGAGCTGGGTTTGGATCAACCATTCTACGTATTAGAACCGTATGACTTTACAAACCTCAAGGTCCCGCCTCTCCTGGAGGGTATGGCGGCAACTTACATCGAGTCAATGCGCTCTGTTCATCCAGAAGGCCCGTACATACTCGGTGGTTTTTGCGGTGGAGGACTTATTGCCCTCGAGATGGCCCGTCAACTTCAAATGTCAGGACAGGCAGTGGAGATGCTCGTTTTAATTGAACCAGGGGTTGGTCCTGCTCTCATCACATGGGGTGGGAGTTTCATCCGTCACATTGGGAAGCTGATTCGACTTAGCCCTGATAAACAGTTAAATGTGTTCCTCATTCTGCGACACGTTTATAGATTTCTGTTTCGTCCCCAATATAGGCACTCACAAGGTTTCTCGGTAGTTCCGACTATTCAAGCTCTTCGCCAGGACTGGATGGGCATTTTTGTCTGGATGGTTTCGGGTTACTCTCGTCCTCGCCAGTATCCAGGCAAAGCAATTCAAATCTGGGCCATCAACGACCCTGTTCGTAGAAAAGCGTGGCCTAAAGTGGCCATAGCTAAAGAAGAGGAAACGTATTTCATTCCTGGCAAGCACTTCAACCTGATAACCGACCAACTCCACATTTTGTCAACCCAGTTGAAGATATGTTTAGAAAAGTTACAAGGGACTGGAGATGAGAAAGCAATAGGAGATATTGGTTCCCATGGGGAAGTCCTATAAAATACTAATGCTGATAGAAAATGGTCCCGCGCCTGCAGATCGTCGTGTCTGGCCCGAAGCAACTACTCTACGCGATCATGGCTACCAGGTCAGTATTATCTGTCCCAAGCGCAACCCAGATCACAAGGAATCATACATTTGTATTGATGGTATTCATATCTATCGATACAAGCTGCCCACCATAGTCAACAAGTACATGGCCTATTTTGTGGAATACAGTATCGCTATGTTCATGACTTTCTGCTTAAGCTTTAAAGTCTTGATCCGTCATGGCTTTGATTTTATTCATACTGCAAATCCTCCAGATCTGTTCTTTGTAGTTGGCTTGTTCTACCGGCTTTTCGGTAAAAAATTTATATTTGATCAGCATGATCTGTCACCAGAACTATTTCAGGTTAAATTCAAGGGGTCTTTCAGGTTACTTAAAAAATTTCTTCTCATCCTGGAAAAATGCTCTTATCGGTCTGCCCATTTAGTCATCGCATCAAACGCTTCACAGAAACGGTTCGCTATGGAACGCGGTCATATTCGACCAGAAAAGATATTTATCGTTCGTAATGGGCCTGATCTGAAACACTTCGGCCTGGTTCCAGCCGAACAGGACTTAAAAGGAGGACGTATCTTTTTGCTAGCCTATGTGGGTGTGATGGAGGTTCAAGATAGTGTCGAGAATTGCCTGTATGCGCTCCATCACCTGATCTATGAGCGTGGGCGTCAAGACATTGCTCTTGTCTTGCTGGGAGGAGGTGACCTTGTCCCTGCATTGCAAACGCTTGCTCACGAACTCCAGCTTGGTGAGTATGTCACCTTTACTGGCTGGACGACACCGAAAGATATCATGCGTTATCTAACGGTGGCAGATGTCGGACTCGTGCCTGACCTACAGAACGGGCTGAATGAATATTGCACGATGATCAAAACTATGGAATATATGGCAATGGGAAAGCCAATTGTAGCTTTTGATCTTGCTGAAACTCGCTATTCTGCACAGGATGCTGCAATCTACGCCACCCCCAATATTGTAGAAGACTTCTCGAGTAAAATTGAGACATTGCTCAACGACGAGGAACTTCGCCTCAGAATGGGAGCCTTTGGGCGTAAACGCGTCGAAGAAACGTTAAATTGGGCTGAAAGTCAAAGAAACCTTTTGCTCGCATATGGGATGCTTTTACCCCCGGGTCAGTAATTGTCGATATAGACTCCTTTTCTCCAATGTTTGATATCGTGTATATTGGTACATGGATGGAAACTGTAGCGCTGGGAGTTGTTACTGGAATATGGATGGTGATCTCAGCACTTACGGCCTGGTTATTATTGGGACATTGAAGAGGTCAAGGAAAATCTGATGCTTGTAGCATATGGGCCTGAAGGGCAACCTGTAATCGCCAGAGGAATCTATTTAGCGCAATTGAAAAACTGGTCACAAAGAGACCTGTTATATTGTCCAAATTGCCGTGGAGTTGTGCATGTAAGAGGTGGACCTGAAAAACGTACTCAAATACACTTTGCTCATCAGAAAGGTGAGTGTACCTGGAGCACTGAATCAGAGACTGTACGTCACTTACGAGGGAAGATTTTGCTCGCAGAGTGGCTACAAAAGCAATTCCCACAGGCAAGTATCTCTCTTGAGAAACGGTTACCCGAACCAAATCGTATCGCGGATATTTTTGTAACTTTAGCTGATGGGCGACAATGGGCTTTTGAATTTCAATGTGCGCCTCTTAATATTGATGAATGGCATCTGCGGCATACAGCCTATCTGAAAGCGAGCATTCAAGATACCTGGATTATCGGCAGCAATCGACGTGAGAAACAAGAAACTTTCATCGAAGCAATAATTGCTTCTGCGAGTGAGGTGATGTTTGTTGATCCACTTCTAACGCCACCGCTTATTTGGCTGCGCTGGGCAGTTACTCGGGACACCATGCGGGAGTGGCAGGATGTGACAGGATGGACTCCCTCACTAGAGGGGTGGATTGGCCGTTCTCGTTCGAAATATGGCGCGTCTATGAGTGGCCTATTGCAAGATGTATCTCTTGGGGTAGATGGTCGGCTCGTTCATCCCAATCGCTCTGAACTTGATGCACGAATCAGCTTACTGCGGACCATGAGAACGGCGCAAGCCATTGATGAAGCCTCTTTGAATGCATATCTCAAACCGATAGTTGGCGCAGAGCCGTTGAATGTGGTACTATTTCCTATGTTCCATGCCTATCTGCTCGACCCGGATTTGTTCATACGCTATAACTATGGACGCGGTTCTGGAGATAATAACGTTAGTGATACGGATAGACGTCGAGTGCAGCAGGCCCGTATTTGGCTTGAAAGGTTAGCACAACGCGGATTTACTGCTTACTGGTTAGAGAAACTGGCAAAAGAGATTCCACTAGTGGGCCCATATACGGCTTTTGCGAACTATGTGGAAATGCTAGCGTTTCTCTCTAGAGGTGCAACCAACAAGCAAAGTTAAACGTATGATGAAAAGTGGCAGTCAGCGATTTCGCTGAATTTGTGTATTTGCTTTACTGATGTGAAGATGCACTGGCAAAGAAAGGAAGGAAATTGAAAAGATGAACAAATTTATTACAGGCCTACTCCTCGGACTCGGTATCGGCTTGCTTGTAGCGCCGATGAAAGGTGAGGAAACTCGCAGACAATTGGCTGAGCGCTTTGCAGAAATGCGCGGGTACCTGCCGGAAAACGAGCAATTCAATGAATACGTACACCAGGTTTCTGGCCACGTCTCTCAAGCTGGTAGCAATCTGAAAGACTATGCCCAGCAGGCTGTATCAACGGTCAAGGATACTGGGAGTTCTTTGGGTGAATTGGGCCAGAAAGCTGGTACTGATGTGAAGCAGGCAGGTCAGAATGTAGTCGATACGACAAAGCAGACTGTAAAATCAGCAAGGCAGAGTGCGCAGACGGATAAAATCGATGCTGCTGGTAGCAACAATAATTAAAAGTAGGTAGATAGCGCCCGCGAGGGCGCTATTAATATTTGTAGAAATGCTGTCGAGCCTCTTCTTCCGGAGTTTTCTCCTTGAAGTAAGCCGTTTCATTGCGCTTAACTGCAATATATGATGTAGCCAGTAGAGGACCGAGAGCTTCTTTCAATACTTCATCGTGTTCAAGTTCATCCAGGGCTTCATCGAGTGAGGTTGGAAGACGACGTATGCCTCGCTTGAAACGTTCTTCATCGCTATAATTTCCAGGGTCAATCTCTTGAGGTTCACCAGGGTCGATTTTGTGCTCAATGCCATCCAGGCCTGCCGCAAGTAATGCTCCAATTGCCAGATATGGGTTGCCACTGTGATCGGCTGGTTTGAACTCCAGGTTGATCGATTCGGATTCACGACCCCAGAACATCGATGGGATGCGGATGGCACCCTCGCGGTTGTCGAAGCCATAAGCTCCATAGGCTGAACTCCAATAGTGCGGAAGCAGACGGCGGTAAGAGTTGGGGCTGCCACAGGTGATGGCAACCAGGGCGCGAATATGATGCAATACACCGCCAATGAAATAACGGGCAGACTGGCTAAGCCCACCACGCTGTGTAGCATCGTAGAAGAGATTATTGCCCGCGTGTTCACTGCCACCAGTACCCCATAAGCTCACATGGATATGCGCGCCACTACCGGCTTGATCCAGGAATGGCTTGGGAGCAAAAGAGGCCAGTAAATCAAAGGTACGTGCGACACTACGTATGGTCTCACGAATCAAGCACACGTTATCTGCAGCTCTTAGGACATCGGAATGGTGAATTGATAATTCTTGCTGCGCTGGCCCAAGTTCAGTGTGGAAGAGTTCGACAGAAATACCTTGCGCTTCAAGGGTTTCCAGGATAGCATCGATGACTTCAGCCTGGTCGTCCAGGCCGATACTGCTGTAACAAAGACTATTGTCCGCTGGAATGTAGCGTCCCTGCTCTTCACGTGCAAGATAAAACTCATGCTCGATTGCCGCTTCAGCATGCATACCAAGGTCAGAAAGGCGCGTTATCAAGCGTTTGAGGAAAGTGCGAGGGCAGGCCTGCCAGGGGGTGCCATCAAACAGAATCATGTCGCACATCATACTTCCACTGCTTGGGGCATAGGGTAGGATAACAAATGTATTAGGATCGGGGATCAAGCGAAACTCACCGATCGGTCCCATGCCTTCGACAGCAGCAAGGGTTTCGACTCCAGTAAAGGCTTGCATAGCTAGTGTCTGGCCGATCCCCTCATGAATACGTGTGTGAAGTTTACTGGCATGAGTAGCCTTCCCACGGATAATACCGCCATTATCACAATACAAAAATCGGACGAGTCGCAGATTGGCCTCGCGTGCCTGGCGTAAAACATCCTGTGTATTCATGGGCGTTTCCTTCTCCTATACTTTATGTATGGCCTGTATTATGATCTTGAGTATAAATTATCTGTGCATGTATTTCAAGAACTGTATAAAGTTTGCCTCGCTAGAGGAGGATTTGTGAATGTAAAAAACTCTAAGGCAGAGCATTTTCGTGTGACTTTCTTCCTTTTGCAAACGTAATATATTGTAGAAGTAATTATCTCCCAAGTGAGTGGTTATTGTCGTTATTTCCTAGCTTCAAATTGATGGGTTTGATACACCTCTGCGCGGGATACCAGGGTGGACTATTTCGTAAGGAGTCGTTCAGTGCTCTGCAAAGATCGGGTATTTGAAACATTTCGATCATTGTATACACAACGACCAACACAAAGTAGTGTATTGCGTCGTAATTTAGACTTCAACGCTGAAGTAGCGGAATATGCCCGTATAAGTCGCATCGCCAGCCGTGGCCACAATATGCTGGCTCAAGTAGGGATCGTCGAACGCATCCCTGGGCTTTCTGCGCAATTTGTAATCAAATCACCTTCAACAGATCCAGACTGCTTGTATTACAATTACAGGGGGAGAAGTTTTTATACTTTTCCGATCTCGCTGTTTATGCTCTTTTCTACTCTTTTTTCAAGACGTAGGAGCGTGTTTTCGTAGTGCGGAAGGATGTCGTTGTATAATCAACGGTAGAAGCTCACATGTGAATATCGAAGGGTATTCACATAGGCTCATCATTGAATGACTGTTCTGGAGTTTAGGAAGGAGGCTTTTTACCTGATAATCACACTAAAAGATATTGCTCTAAGTCGACTACAGCGTAGTATTGTCTGTAGGTAAGTTCAAGAAATGCTCACCTATCGTGTGACGGTCTAGAAAACCGGAAGAGGTGAAGCGTGAAAGGAAAAATCACGATGAAATTATTTGGTCAAAGACGCGGAATGTTTACCATGATGGCAGGCATTCTCGTATTTTCCCTGCTCCTCGCAGCTTGCGGTAGCTCCAATACGGGTAGTAGTAGTGGTACTACTCCTACTACTGCTGCTGTAACTAATGGCAAAAATTGCATGAAGGTGGGCGTACTCTTGCCTGAGACCGCCACTTCCGCTCGTTGGGATACCAATGACAGACCAGCTCTGCAGGCTGATATACCCGCGCAGCTCCCTGGCGCGACCGTACTCTATAACAATGCCCAGGGTAGCGCCGATACCCAGCAGACTCAGGCCCAGGCAGATCTAACAAACGGTGCTTGTATTCTGGTGCTTGCCCCTGTTGATTCTGTCAAAGCGGCTGCGATCGTGTCTGCGGCAAAAGCCAAAGGCGTGCCTGTGATTTCCTATGATCGCCTGATATGGAGCAACGACACTAACTACTATGTCTCCTTTGACGGTGTAGCAGTGGGTAAGTTACAGGGTCAATATGTTGCCGATCACTACCAGAGCTATGTCACTAAAAATGGCACGAAGAACACAGTAATGATCAGCGGTTCCCAGACGGACAATAATGCATTGCTGTTCTCCAAGGGTGCTCATCAGGCGCTTGACCCATTGTTCGCCAGTGGTGCTCTCAAGAAGGTCTATGAAAAATTCACACCTGGCTGGGACAATGCGACCGCCCAAACCGAGATGCAAGCAGCACTGACCGCAAATGGAAATAAAGTGGCGGTCGCGTATGTTGCCAACGATGGTATGGCAAATAATGTGATTGCCGCGCTCAAGGCGGTGCAACTCAATGGGAAAGTGCTTGTCACAGGCCAGGATGCGACGGTGGCGGGTCTCCAGAACATCCTCAAGGGCGACCAGGCTATGACCGTCTACAAGGCCGTACCCAAAGAGGCCATGGCGACTGCTCAGCTCGTTTCTGCACTTAGCAAAGGGACTGATACCACCACGTTGATAAACGGTACGACCGTCACGGTTCCTATTACTGGTGGTGCCAATATCCCGTCGGTCCTTGAAACACCGGTGGCTGTGGACATATCAAACATTAAATCGACAGTCATTGCGGATAATTATGTGACAGCCGCTCAAATTTGCGCAGGTCTTCCATCAGGTACTGGGGGTATCTGTCCGTAAACTGTAGTGATTTTAGTATAACCTGGCCTGGTAAGGTGCTTTACTTAATCTTCTTCTCTTAAGAATTTATGAAGGGCACCCCAATGGTGTCAGGTGTTTGAACCTGCAATTACTGATACCGTATGGCATTCCTCTTGGAAGCTATGCGGTATCAGTCCTGTATTGTATTTTAATTTACAGTAGAGGGTGGTATACTTTACATATATCACCACATCTGCTGTCTATAGCCATCTTTGATTTGATTGGAGGGCCAGATGGCCGAAAATACTACACCTGCGGTCGGTGAAACCACGTCTCCTCCACCGGAGCGACCACCGGGCGGCGAACCTCGGCTGCGCTTACGCGGCATCAGTAAATCTTTTGGCGCGGTTCGCGCGCTTTATCAAGTGGATTTTGAAGTCAATGCTGGAGAGGTCGTTGGCCTCGTTGGGGACAATGGCGCCGGTAAATCAACGCTGATCAAAGTTATTTCCGGCGTCGGGCCTGCTGACGAGGGCGAAATATTCCTGGAGGGCAAACAGGTCCATATCCCCAATCCACAGTCTGCAAACAACTTAGGTATCGAGACAGTCTACCAGGACCTTGCGCTGTGCGATAACCTTGATGTTGTCGCCAATCTATTTTTAGGCCGTGAGGAGCGCTCATTTCTACGATCTTTAAACGAGATCGATATGGAGAAGCAAACGCTGAATGTGCTGCGTACCCTTGATGTAAAACTTCCCTCGACACGCACGGCTGTTGCTTCGCTCTCCGGTGGTCAGCGTCAGTCAGTTGCTGTCGCTAAATCCATCTTACGTAAAGCAAAGGTGGTTCTGCTTGATGAGCCAACTGCTGCATTGGGTGTAGCTCAGACTCGACAGGTGCTGAACTTGATACGCCGACTACGCGACCAGGGATTAGCGGTGGTTGTTATTTCGCATAACCTGGCTGATGTATTTGAGGTCGTTGATCAAGTGATCGTCCTGCGCCTTGGTAGGAGGGTAGGCACATTTGATATCAAAACCTCCACACCTGAACAAATTGTAGCAGCGATCACGGGAGCAGAATTTGGCCAGTTGTTGACGACAAATGGCGCAACCGAGGATAACGACCAGGTAGGAGGGAAATGATCCATGAGCGACATAATCGAGAAAAATGATACTCCTGAGCCGTCAGAATCTTCCGAGGTGGCTGCTTTTGGTGGCCCTGAAGCTCAGGCCTCCGCTGTAGAAGTACCATCATATATGCCTCGCCGCACAGTGGGCCAATTGCTACGCGGTGACCTTGGTTTTGTGCCTGTTTTGTTTACGCTGATTGTCGTTGTGATCTACTTCACAATCGTCACTAATGGAGTTTTTCTGCACCCGGAGAATCTCTCAAACCTGGTGGGACAGATTGTCACCTTCGGCATACTTGGGCTGGGTGTCACTATGGTACTGCTGCTAGGTGAGATTGATCTTTCGATAGCCTCTGTCAGCGTATTCTGTGCAGTGGTTATGGCGGTGCTTTCTGAGCGTCATGCAGTGCCTGCCCTGGTGGCTATACTGGCTGGTCTGCTGGTAGGCGCTGTGGTTGGTCTCATCAATGGTTTCTTTGTTGCCATTGTGCGCGTTCCTTCATTTATCGTGACACTTGCTGCATCTATCTTTTATTCGGGACTTCTGCTCAATCTGCTTGCAGGACAGAGTACGCTCATCATCAGCAATAGTTTCATCGTTGCTATTGCGGGTAGTTCTCAAAGTTTTCTGCCTGACTACCTGGGTGTCGGTTTGCCACTCTTAGCTGTCTTGCTGTATGCTATAAGCCTGATTGTGAGCTATGTGAGACGAAAGAGAGCCGGCCTCAGGACAGCGTCGCTACTGCAGGTTGTTGCGAAGATTGTGATAACGGCACTACTCGTTGGAGGCGCTATTGTGGTTTTTGAGAGCTACCATGGAGTGCCTTATAACGCCGCAATCCTCTTTGGTTTGATCGCGTTGTTCTGGCTCATCATGACGAAGACTTCATTCGGCCGTCACGTCTATGCTGTTGGTGGCAGCGCAGAGGGGGCCCGCCGTGCAGGTATTAATGTCGTTGGTATACGCATTGTGTGCTTTACTTTATGCTCTTTACTTGCTGCTGTAGGTGGTATTGTTTTTGCTTCCTATGGTACTGCTGTTGCGAGCCAGGTCGACCCGGTGTTGCTGCTTAATGCGATCGCAGCGGCTGTAATCGGTGGTGTCAGTCTCTTTGGAGGTCGGGGATCGGTCTGGGCGGTTGTACTAGGAGCCCTCATCATCGGTAGCTTGGTAAATGGACTGGCTCTCTTGAGTCAGGGGACAGACGTGTCAGAAATGGTTGAAGGTGCTGTCTTGTTGATTGCTGTAAGTGTTGATGCCCTTGTACGAAGGGCTCAACAGCGTACCGGTCGTTAAACTCTCATTTGTGACAAAAACATACACGGTCTGGCTGCGCAGCCAGGCCGTTTTTTAAGCCAGATTGGTAATGCGAGGTGTTTATTGGAGGGGAAGTACTGTATGCATTTCATCTGGAAACATCGACGATTTTCTCCGCAATTCATTCGACTCACTTCTGGTTCTCTTGACTTCAACACGTGCGGACCAGCAACATGCAGTATGTACGCCAGAAAGTAATAGTTGGGCTTAGAAATGCCGCTCATTTTGAGCGGTATTTGAGCGGTATTTTTGATAATGAAGAGAAAATCAGCGAGCAATAGTTTTAAGTGGGAGAGTATAATATATTCATAGGAAAAGAACATAGATTGGTGGAAAATATTATTGCTCAAACAAGCCCTTTACCAGGTATTGGGGAAATCAGTTGGTTTTTCCTTTAACTGTCTGAATGTTTGTCTGTTTGGAAACTTACCCCCGCAAGGGTGTATCAGTGTGATTGTCGAAGACCAGGGTAGATTTTTACTCCTAAAGCGGCCAAATGGTACTCTAGTTTTTCCAGGTGGCTTTATGCGCTGGCGAGAGCATCCAACGCAGACAGCTTTGCGTGAATTTAAAGAAGAAACGGGATTGCAACTAAAGTTACACCATGTAGTCGTCTGCTATTCAAACACCAGTAAGAGCTTTGGAAGAATGAGCACTTTGATGCTTGTCTTTTGTGCGGAAGTGAATGGCGGAGAAATGCGTGGGAGCGTTGAGGGGCAGCCTTTCTGGATCGAAGAATCGGATTTACTTGAGATGCCTGATTTCCGCTATAAATACATGCTCAATGATTATCGCGAGCATCGTAAGCGACACGATAGCCAGGAATTTTGTGGCACCTTTGTGCGAGAAATGGCTGAGAAGAACCTTTAGTTTGCCTTGTGAATGAGGCAGTGAGAATAAGGGTCGCTACTGAGTTTCTCTGTTTAGTTTGAGAATTGACTCAGGAAATTCCATATGACGACACTGGCGTCAATGGTGTACGAGTTATAGCCTATACCAAGAGTTGGGTTTGAGCCTGGCCATACGTGGCCGCCATCACTGATACGGTAATGTTGGATGACAGTGCCGTGAGCGCATTGAGACCATTCCAGAGCTGTAACATCTGCCTTCTGGAAGATGACCTTGCTGGCTGGTTTACACTGGTCATGAGTAAGCCAGAAGTTTAAATACGTCTGGACGGCTGTCATACCCACATAGGCATTCCCATCATATGGCGCAAATTGATCAGCCTGGCCGTGAATTTCCAACACTGGAATGGGCTGCGATGGATTGCAGCCGCCCGGTATGCGATAGAAAGCGCCTGCTACCGTAGCAAATGCGGCGATTTGAGTGCTGAGCGTGCAGGCGATACGATACGCCATGCCACCGCCTAGCGAATAGCCAGTGATATAAACACGGTGCGCATCAACGCAATAATTGTGCTCGAAATAGCTGATAAGATCGCTTGTGAACTGTACATCGTTGGCATCACCTGTCGGGCCGTATGCCCCTACTCCGGCATTCCAGGAGGGTGGGTTGCCGACACCCTGTGGGAAAACCAAAATAAATCCAGCTCTGTCTGCTACAACGCCCATATGTGTACGCTGAGCTGTACGCAGCGCTGTATTTTGATAGCCGTGATAATTCATCACCAGAGCTTGCGGTTGATAACCGTAGGATGGTGCAAGGTGAACGATGAAGGTACGACTGAGTCCGCCAGAGTGAATTGATAGTGTTTCATCACCGATTTTATGAGATGGAGTGTGGCACACGTTATGTATAGGGGTGAGGTTAATAGCAGACTTGACTGAATTCGTTGAAGACAGTCTCATTCCAGGAATGGCGCCTGCGCGAGCGTTAAAAACAATTATGCCCAGGATTATAATGAGAGAAGCGCCAATACCTGTTAAAGCTACAAACCGACGATTTATATGTGAAAACATGCTATACTCCTACAAATATCTCTTCATTACACTTAGCTATTGAAAAGCTGGGAAGATTTAAAGCATATGGACTATATACGTACGGAAATCATTGAGGTTAATGCTAAATACCCTGAGCCAACGATGATTGAGCATGCTGCTAAATTATTACACGATGGTGAGCTTGTCGTTTTTCCTACTGAGACTGTGTACGGCCTTGGTGCTGATGCTTTTCAACCGGCAGCATTGGAGCGTATTTTTGCAGCCAAGGGGCGACCCTTTAGTGATCCGGTGATCGTGCATATAGCTGAAGAACATGAACTTGAACTTTTAACAGCAATTATTCCCTCAGAAGCAAAGCGACTGGCTCAGGAATTCTGGCCAGGACCTCTCACTTTAATTCTGCCAAGAGGGCCGCGCGTGCCACTTCTGGTGACAGCAGGATTAGCGACAGTTGCCATTCGTATGCCTCGACATCCTGTAGCGCTGGCATTGATCAGCGCACTGGGTTCTCCGATAGCCGCACCGAGTGCCAATCGTTTTACGCATGTCAGTCCAACAACAGCACAGCATGTCTTTGCGGATTTATCTGGTCGAGTACCTTTAATTCTGGATGCCGGGCCTTGCGAGATAGGTATAGAGTCTACAGTCCTTGATCTTTGCTCCGATGAGCCGAGAATTCTCCGTCCAGGAGGCATCAGCCTGGAAGCCTTACGCGCTATATTACCCAATGTACAGCCACCATTACAGCGGAACACAGTAGTGGAAGATGAGGAAATCCTGGCTAAGAAGGCTCCTGGCCAGTTACTTACACATTATGCTCCTACTGTCCCATTGTTGCTATTTGATGGTAGCATTGAAGGTATGCGTAGCGGGATGCTAACCGAGATAGAGCGTCGATGCACACAGGGAGAACCTGTTGGTGTCCTTGTAGCAGAAGAAGATATCCCAACATTTCAGAATAGCGGCGCTTTCATTTATTCGCCTGGTAGTGAAGATGATCTGGAGCAGGTTGCAGCTAATTTATTTGCAGGTCTGCGTACCCTGGAGGAAGCGCATGTACAGGTGATACTTTGTCGTAATTTTGGAGAGCAAGGCCTGGGGCTTGCCATAAGAGATCGACTACTTAAGGCGGCAGGTGGCAAAATCTGTGAATAAAGGTTGATGCGAAGCCTGGCGAGGGCAAGCCTTGCCACTATATTTCTTCGGTGTGGAGCATGTATTGGTCGGGAGACTTGCTTCTCGTTATGCACAGAACTCTTCCGCGACGGCCGTTAGAATCTCAGCACAGCTTTCGACGTGCTCAAGGTTGGACCATTCAACCACAGCGTGCGCCCCCTCTCCTCCAGGGCCAAAAACAACTGTGGGGATACCAGCAGCAGAAAGCAGCGCCGAGTCCATCCAACCTGTATGGCCGATTTCTGTCGGTGCATGTCCAAGTATCGTGGAGGTTTTATGGAGTAACATTCTCACAATGGGTTCATCCAGGGAAGTCTCGAATGGTTCTCGTACCATGCTGGTCTTGACGGATGCTTTAAAGGTTGGATCGGATGCAGCAATTTGTTCGACTATTCCAAATATTTCGGTTTCGACTTGTTGCAATGTTTCACCTGGAACTGTTCTTCTTTCGACACTCAAATAGCAGTGTTTGGGGTAGCTGGATAGTTCCTGTCCACCCTGAATCAGTGAAGCATGGACTGAACCACTTCCAAGTAGACGGTGGGAGGGTGCAGAGCGTAGTGAGCGATCCAAATCCTCGACGCCAACGAGAACTTTACCCATCTTCGTAATGGCATCAACGCCGAGATCGGGTCGAGAACCGTGGGCAGCAATTCCTTCCGTTTCGATATCCAGCCAGACAAAGCCTTTGTGAGCAGTGCAAATATTCAGCTCGGTTGGTTCGGTGACGATAGCAGCATCCGCGTGCCAGCGTTTGACAATTGAAACAGTGCCAATGCTGGCAAACTCTTCATCTGCGACTGCTGTGATGATCACGTCTCCACGCAAAGCACGTTTTTTCGCAGCAGCGCCTGCTACCATGATTGCAGCAAGTCCACCTTTCATATCGTATGCCCCACGTCCGTACAAACGGCTGTCCTGAATAAATGGATCATGAGGTCTGTCCATTCCTACAACACCAACTGTATCCATGTGAGCATTAAGCAGGAGTGAACGACCCCCGCCTGCCCCGCGCGCGATTCCGATCACGTTGGGGCGTCCAGGTGCAGGTTCATCCCATACGACTTCTAAGCCTGCTCGTTCAAACCACTCTGTGATGAAACGGGCAATTTGTTCTTCACCTGCGCCTCCTGGCACCAGGTCAGGATTGATAGAATCAATTGCTACCAGTTGTTGAAGAAGTTCAATAATTTCGCTCATACTGGTGTCTTCCTCTCGATGCTTAGCTACTCAGCATGTGCCGTATCTTTAGCGCGATTTGTAATGAGAGTCTCAACTCCGCATCCTCCAAAGATCTGCCTAGTAATTCCTCAATACGTCCCAACCTGTAAAGTAACGAGTTTCGATGCAGGTGCATTGTCCGCGCTGTTTCGCTTAAGTTTCCGTTGCAGTTAAAGAAGCATTCTAAGGTCTCTATTAATGCGTTGTTACTGCGACTGTCAGATTCACTCAAAGGACCAAGCGTCTCTTGATAAAAATCTGACAGTTCCTGATGTCCGTAAAGATGGAAAAGTAGCCTGTAAATGCCCAGTTGGGCAAAATAATGTATCTTGCCCTCACCGAAAAGTCGTCGTCCAATCTCTAATGCTTGCTGAGCTTCACGATAGGATTGAGAAATTTGTTGTACATCTTTTGCGACGCGTCCCATACCTGCAGTAAGGGTTGGCAGATTACCATTACCTATCTTACCCTGTTGTAATCTTGCTTGAACTCGATCCATACGTGTGGATGTCCAATTTCAAAAATGGCCACTATTTGTGGAACCAGTAAATCGTAGCCGAGTAAACGAGCGCGTGTAAGAATTTCATCAGTTTGCTGATAATTGCCTTGCAAAACATCCATCAATGCTTCTGCTGAATAGCGGCTTTCAACCTCGTTGCGGTCGCGCTCTCTTGCAAATTCCAATGCAAGAATGGGTGTTACCTGGCCTAGTATGAGCCTTTCGAGGTAGTCGAAATCGGTATCCTTCCCGATGATCGAGAGATAGCCAACCTCTTCGTGGCGAATCAGTATGGGGACTGTGATGCGCCTTAAACTTTTTAGCAAGAGATTCTCATCTGTAAGTGATGCGGGTAGTGTTTGAGTTTCGCTATCAGATGGGGCGGCCTGGCAACGTAGCTCTTGATCGGCGTCTTGCACGATCACCCATTTGTTGCGAGTCAGAGCAAGATGTTCGCAAATCCCTTGTAGACCCGCTCCCTGTACGCTTAATTGCATCAATTGATGGGAAATCTCAGTAGCCTTACGTTCGTTTTCACCCCGAAAGCTAACAATAAAGGTAATAACTTCACGCTCGATTTCTTCAAGTGGAGCAGTTAATGGTAAAAGGATTAGCGGTAGGTGAAGTTGATCGGCGAGAGAGAGAGTTTCTTTTTCTAAACTTTCAAGTGAAGCAGTGGCTATTGCTATAGCTGCTACACCTTCTTTATGCAAACTTGCCAACAGGTGGGGCAATGTTTCATCAAGGCGATGCAATTGTGAAAGTGCAAGTAGTGCAAGTTCGCCCCCACGCACGCGTTCAAATGCTGGAAGGCGTGCTCTCATACGTGTAGCCCATGTTACTCGGCGATCTAAACCTTCCCCTCCTGCTACAAGTTGCGCATCCCGTGGAATGAGCAATGAGAGGATGTTACGTACAGACGCCGAAGAGATTGGGGATGTTGAATTATTCATCACTCATACAAAAAGGGAAGCGCGGCGATTATCGCCGCGCTGTTGATGTGGCTGCGGTGCCGCTGGCCTTCTGCGCTTTGCGCTTTTCATCGTATTTTTTTGCTTTGATTCGATGCTTTCGCCATGCAACTCTTTTTGTTTTGTTCATACTGTTTTACCTTTCAAATACAATTGATGTAAGTTCTATTCTTCAGACTCAACGCTGCCCTCAAATTCGATTTCGGTCATTTCTTCAGGTTCGTCTCCGCCATCGTAGTATTCATCTTCGTTGCTCAGATCTTCATCGTCTTCACGATCATAGCGTAAAAGACTTTCCTTGGTATAAGCGCGAATAATATCTCCGCCTCCCTGTGATGGGAAACTGACCTTGCCAAACATGCCTGGATGCTGGTATTCTTCGCGGATAATTAAACGTACTTGTCCATTATCCATGGCAAGAATGGCTGCGGCATAGCGATTACCACCCTCCATGAAATTTATCAGGCGGTTAGCAAGACGTGGCTCAATCTGTCCGATATCTTCACCAGCGGCATTACGTACGAGAAGTGTATGTCCGCTAACGTGAAGTTGAACTTTGTCACCAACCCCTACTTTAGCTAGAACGGAGGCTGGAGAGATGTTGATCAAGTCAGTCATGCCAGTTTTACCAGTTTCTTCGATGAAGAGACGTGGGTCAATGCGCTCAGATCCAGCATGAATTTGTACAGGTTCTTCATGTAAAAGTGAGAGCCGTTCCAGGTTCTTTTTTGCGATAGTGTTATCCGGGCTGTATTTCAGTGTTTGAGAGTAAGATTGACGGGCCTCGGCATATTGTCCAAGTTCACTATAAGCCTTGCCTAGACGATTATATGCATCTGGTTCGGCAGGGAATAAGTTCAAAATGTTCTTATTCGTTATTACCGCTTCTTCCCATTGACTTGATAATGCCTGTTGAATAGCCAGGTCAGTCCATTGTTTCTTCAGTCGTGCTTTCTCTTCAGCCGATTGTGTTTGAGTCATCAATACCTCCTCAATCCACACTAGTTTATCACGGGGGAAATTTGGGTGATACCTTATTTCCTGGCAAGAGTGCTCACTTCTCTTGTTTCCCGTTATCCAAAGCTAAATTTTGTGTATGTGCCAGGGGTACATAGTGTAGTCAGCATATTATAGCGCAACCACGCAACCTTGCAAGGACCAGGCAGTTGCTCGTTCAATACGAACATTCAATAGATCGCCAGGTTTGATAACATGAGGTCCATACCCATGTTCAGACACTCCCTGTTCAGATTGCTGGAAGAAAACCCATTTGTTTGTACGGTTCCGCCCTTTCCATTGTTGGCGACCGTGAGAATTGTTTATATCTTCAACCAATACCTCTTCGACCTTGCCAATGAGCTGCTGGTTAAGTTCAAGCGCTATGTTAGCTTGTACTGCTTCTACAGCGTGTAGGCGGCGTTTCTTTTCGGCTAAAGGTATGTTGTCTTCCCAGCGCGCAGCAACAGTTCCAGGACGTACAGAGTAGGCTGCTACATGCACTACATCAAAGCATATCTCTTCGAGCAGATCGAGAGTATGTTGGAACTCTGCCTCAGTTTCACCAGAGAAACCCACAATAACATCTGTAGATAAGGAAACATCAGGCCATAATGCACGCAAGCGTTCAATGCGGTGCCGGTACTCATCAACTGTATAACCGCGTTTCATGCGCTGAAGTGTGGTATCGTCTCCGGCTTGTACTGGTATATTGACATGCTCACAGACCTTTGGCAATGCTGCCATTCGTTCGATCATACCGTCGTTCATATGGCGGGGATACGACGTCATAAAACGAATACGTTCTAATGCATCAATCTCGCTGAGATGACTCATGAGCACAGCAAGATCTGGTTTATCAGGTAAATCCATGCCATAAGCTTCAACGGTTTGTCCCAACAGCGTTAATTCCTTAGCACCTTTTGCCACTAATGTTCTGGCCTCAGTAACTAATTCGTCGATAGGTCGGCTACGTTCCCGTCCTCTTCGATAGGGTACGATACAGTATGTACAAACTTTATTGCAGCCAAGGATAATCGGAAGCCAGGCCGTTGGGCTGGTCTGTAGCGGCTCGATTTTTGTAGGATAATGCGCAGTACGCTCGCCTGGTTTAGGAGTAATTGCCATCGGGAGAACCGTATGCTTTCCTACAGTACTGGTCGAGGTAGCGAAGGTTGGTAGGATACTTTCGATAGGTTCTACGGTGCTTACCTCATCAGGGGGCATGTATTCGATATCGAGACAGCCAGCGCCAGAGATAGGTGTCCAACGCTCTTCCAGAAAGCGAGGAAGGATATCAGCCTGCTCGACTTTCATGAACAGATCAATATGTGGATAGCGTTTGCTGAGATCATCGATAGTCTTCTGATTACCAATCATACAGCCCATCATTGCAACAAGCAGGTCACCACGTTTCGCTTTGGCGTGTTTTAATTGAGCAAGCTGGTTGTGAGCCTTCTCCTCGGGGGCTTTGCGCACGCTACACGTATTGAGAATTACGAGGTTAGCCTGGTCTATACCAGTTTCTTCCCAACCCAGCTCATCAAGTAAAGTTTGGATACGTTGGGAATCTGCTTGATTCATCTGGCAACCAACAGTCCAGATGTGATATTTCCCTCGCGCAATAGTAGCGGTCGTGGTCATTGCATTGCCTCTCTCAGAGCATGATTTGATAGTTTGATTGGCCAAGAGCCAGATTATTTTTTTTGATACTACTAGAGACGGTATTATAACACTAAGAGGGGCGTATGTCATTAGTTCTTTTGAGAGAACAATATGTAGATAGTGTATTTTTTACCGTTTACTAAAAAAAGATGAACAATATTTCATCGTATTGTATTAGTGTGATATCTGAGGGAACGTGATGCATGCCGCATTCATTTAAAATTGTATTTCTAAGTTTTGTAGCTCTTGTATTAATCCTGCTGACACTGTTTTGGTTCAGCCCACTGCGTGCTGAGGGGACCCAAAGCCAGGCTCGTATTGCGACTCTTCGTACTCCTGTACCCAGACCGACTGTAACAAAAAGTCGCATGCCGGGAAATGTGCAATCAAATGGCCCATACAGAGTACAGGGGAATGTTATCCTGGGAGCTGATGGGAAGCGTTATCTTTTTCATGGGATTGGTCGTGACAGCCTTGAATATTCCTGCAGGGGTGATGGACATTTTGATGCACAAGAACTTTCCTATTTGGGTTGGGGCACAAATACAAAAAGCGTTACATATTGGGGAGTAAACACTGTGAGACTTCCTTTATCAGAGAATATATGGTTACATGGACAATCTTCTGAATCATGTTTGGCTTCTCAGTACCGCGCTCTCGTAAAACAAATTGTAGTTTCGTTAACTGCGTTAAAACTGAATGTAATCTTGGATTTGCATTGGTCTGATGCTGGAGGAAAATCATTACAAGGTGGAGGGCCATGGTCAATGCCAGATGCAGAAAGTGTAATATTCTGGCAACAGGTAGCCAGCATCTATAAAAACAATAGTAATGTTTTATTTGAGTTGTATAATGAGCCCCATCCTCCGAGCTGGTACTGCTGGGCATCACCTTGCACAATAACCGATAAAACATATTCTAATGACTGCCATTGTACAAAAAGATTGACTTTTTTAAGTGTAGGGATGCAAGCCCTGGTTAATGCAGTACGTAAAACAGGCGCTACAAACCTGGTGTTAGTGGCTGGTATGGATTGGGGCTTTGATTTAAGCCAGGTTGCCAGGTATTCGATTAAAGGTGCCAATATTGTGTATGACACCCATCCCTATCCATATGCTAATAAACAGCCTATTACATGGGACGCAGCGTTTGGGGCAATTAGTAAGAGATATGCTGTCATATCTGCTGAAAGTGGAGAATATGATTGTGGCACAAACTATATGAGCAAATTGCTTTCATACTTCGATGCACATCAAATCGGTTGGATATCATGGGCCTGGGTTGTGGCAGGTTCTCCATGTGGCTATCCCCAATTAATCCAGAATTATCGAGGTACCCCAACAAATGGAATGGGTCAGTTGGTTTACCGGTGGCTACGGAGTTATGCCTAATCCTATCCTCTTCTGACTCGCACCCGTTCTGTTTGAGCTGCAATCAAAACGCCTTGTATGAGAAGGATTAGCGATAACAGCAGGTAGATATGCTTAGATACATCTGAGTCTAAAAGGGATAGTTGTAATAAGGTGCAGACGCCAGCAACTCCGAAGACTGCCAGGAGTATGATACGATTCATCAGCATATATGGACGTATCAGCCATAAGAGTGAAATGAGGGAGGCTGCTGCCAGGCTTAAAGTTAAGAATAGGTTTAGAACGTCTTGATTGAGCGTAAATGGCAATTGCTGATGAATGTCATTTGACGTTTGTACAAGAAAAGCGAAGACAGCTCCCAAAGTAAACAATGCTGTTAGTAAGAGGATGATGATTGCGGCGCCGTTGCGTACAAACCAGAGAGCACCAATTGCAACCAATAGTAAGATCACGGACAAGCCAAGTTCGACTGCATGGTCTAATCCCGCGTTGGGATTAGTAGATCCATAGGGTTGGAAGATGTTGAAGGCAATGATACTGCCAACTACTGTAAGTGCGAGCATTAATCCAAAAAATATGATAAAGCGCGGGGTCCATACTGCGGAAATACGTGTTGCGCCTCTTGCCTGTTGCGTATTGGCTACTGGTGGTAATTGCCCATAAGCGGGAGGAAAGCTAACTTGAACTGTTGCTGGCTGTGCGGGTACAGGGTTAGTATTGTTAATGGGCGCTTGAGTCGGTGTAGGAGAAGGAAATGATGGGTTGTATTGAGTCGGGGCCGAAGCCATAACCGGATCCAATCCAGTTGTAGCATCTGAAGCCTTTTGTTTGATTTTGAGTAGCGCTTGTCGCACCTCTAGAGCGCTATTTGGGCGTTGTTGTTCATCTAACGACACCATACGTTGAATGAGTTGATCGAATTCGACAGGAACCAATGAATTCATCTGGTGCACAGGTGGAAAAGCGAAACGATCCGCAGCATGGAATGGATCTCTGCCAGTTAGACAACAATGAAGAGTAGCTCCAAGAGAGTAAAGATCAGAACGAGGATTCGTCTGTGAGGTACCATGTTGTTCTGGAGGCGCATAACCTGGAGAACCCAGGAATACTGTATCTTGTGCCTGACCTTCTTTAAAGAAACGTGCGATACCAAAATCAATCAGCATGGCATGTCCATTACCTTTTACCATCACATTTGTGGGTTTAAGATCTCGGAAAATGATAGGAGGGTTATGCGAGTGGAGATATATAAGAACATCGCACAACTGAATAGCATATTCGAGTACATGTGCTACTGGTAGTGGCCGACCACCCGAATCTTTTAGCATTTGCAGTAAGGTCTTCCCTTCAATATATTCCATCACCAGAAAGGAGCGGCCGTCTTCGCTGAATCCATCATATATGGTGGGAAGATTGGGGTGATGCAGTGAGCCAAGTAGTTCAGCTTCCTGCTGAAAGCGTGCTGTTGCTTCAGCAAGTTCATCAGCGCTGAGATTACCCTGGCTCATCTCTTTAATGGCGACATGGTGGTTTCCGAATTGTGTATCCACTGCCTGGTATACGGCGCTCATTCCACCACGACCCGCATGACCTACAATGAGGTAACGATGACGTAATATCGATTGAGGAGCGAGTTTACCGGTCTTATTATCGTAGGTGGACATAATATACCTCACATACTTATTGTTTAGCTCATCCCGTCTTTCTACGTTGGTGAAATACGATACGTGCTATTTAAGCACAGTATAGTTCATCTAAACAATGGGGTCAATTGAAAAGTTCACATTTTCAGAGTGTCGTTAGATACACCTCTTTAGTACAAATTTGCATGCATCCGGTTATTCAGTTGATTCACATCCTCATTCTTTGATTGATATTACTCGCTCAAATTGGAGTACTCGCATTATTCCTAAGAATAAACACAGGAGTACAACTTGTGAAAAAAAGAAGTTCGAGTCATTCGTCACCAGGTAGGGAATCGGTCGACCTAAAACTTTTGCCAGGAAATAGTTTGATGGGTTAAATTCTTTGGCAGACAGGGCGAGTATCAGTAGAATGAGCGGAACGCAGCCGAAGAGGAATGTAGGTCCAGGTTGAGATTTCCATGAAGTGGGTCGTATCCACCAAACGAGTAAAGAAAGTATCAGTGCTGTACTGGCTATTGCATTTTCAAGGGTAGTTAGAGAACGCTCATAAGCTGGAGTCAGAAAATAGATAAGTATAACAACAAAACAAACGATGAGAGGGGCTAGCCCAAAGAGCCAGGCATCCAGACGATTAATTGGCGCTTTGTCGATTGAAAGACAGATATAAGAACCAAGCAGCGCAATGCAAGTTGCGGCGTTTATTAGATCATGAACATGTAAAGCAAGATCGGTGTTTAACGAATAAATGATAATATGGATTGCCATGAAAAGTGCCCAGATGATCCCAAAAATACTACCAATGCGAATCCAGCTTGAATGCGTAAGGATCAGCAGAGCGAACCAACCTGAGCAAACAAATATGACGTGCACCTGAAATATCCACAGTCCCGAATAGTAGCCATTTAACCAATTCTGAGTGAGTAAGCTCTCGATGCTCAGGCCCAATACAAGTGTCATAGCGAATATGACGATGAAGCGAGAAGTCCAGATGATTTGTGTGTGAGAAACGTTTGATTCAACCCGTTGGTTGTTTTCTCGTGAAGTTGTTTTCTCGCTTGTTGTATTTTCCGACTCGCTTTTTAGGGAGTCTTCGATTTCGGGTTTGATGGCGCCTTCTGCCATAGTGTTCTCTGCTCCATTGCTCATCGTTATGTTGATGCTAGTATTGTACTCTTAACGATCAGCTATGCGCAATTGGAACTGATAGTCAGTCAGGGCTTCTCTAAAGTCACTATATGACTGTTTTCTGCGCGCCGCAGGCGCGCTCGTTTGAGAATGTAGAAGATTTGAGCGCGCCCGCAGGCGCGCTCAAATCTTCTACATTCTCAAGAAAAAGGCTCGCTTGCGAGCCGAGTCAGGTGAGGCAACACCTTTTGAGAAGCCCTGGATAGTCGGTTATGATGTACTTTGGGCTATGGATGTACATTTGAAGTTAAAGGTATTTTAAGGTGATTGGACGCTTCCCATTGCTTCGACCGCTTGTTTGAGAAGGGTTTGTAAGCTTTCACTGAAGCGAACAGGGTAAGGTTTCTCGACTGTGAGCGCACGATATTGAATTGGAAGCGCTTGTAAATTCTGCTGAGCAAGTTCGCGGATTTCTGTCAATGGAGGTAAACTGCCAGGAATAATTTTGCCGTTGCGCATGACAGGTCGTAGAAGGCGTTGATAGTTATCAGGGCGTGGTTCGTGCTCAAGCTGGATGATATCTTCTTCCCAATGTGGATGTCGATAGATTTCTTTTTTACCCGGCCAGGTGGATTTAACACTGGCAGTTTTTACTTTAGGGTATTGGTTGCCTTCCTCATCAACATACCACACTTCCTTATAGACTCCGCCGAGTGCCCCTCCTTCGATACCTCGCTCTGCCGAGCCAAGACCACCACCGAGAGCGGTACCGACGCCAAAAGAATCGATAGCTGCTCCTGCCTTAAGGAGATCGGTGATCTTCCATTCATCGAGGTCACCACTTGCGAGGATGCGTACATTGTTTAAACCCGCCGAATCAAGTTGTTCTCGTACATAGATGCTGTCATCGATAATATCGCCACTATCAAGACGCACTGCTGCGAGGGTATGTCCCAGGGTTTCTTGCGAGCGCAATGCGACTTCAATAGCTGTATGTATGGCTTGGCGAGGATCATAGGTGTCAAGCAAGAGGGTGTAGCGATTGTAAGCAGCAGCAATAGCTTCAAAAGCATCTTCTTCAGTAGGGAATAATTCGATGAGAGCATGGGGTACTGTGCCAGTAGCAGGCAGGCGAAGCTCATATGCGGCATCGAGCAAAGATGTGCTGGCACAACCGCCGATGTAGGAAGCCCTTGCTACGGTTAAAGGCTCCTGCGCTCTGCGGAAAGCAAATTCTGCCACTCGGCGTGGATGTCCTTGCTCTGCCGCAAAGACGATACGACTGGCTTTGGTAGCGATGAGGGTTGAAAGATTAATAGCCTGAAGCAAGCCAGCCTCTAGCAGGATTGCTTCACGAAATGGGGCAGTGACCCGCAAAATAGGCTCATTGGGGAAAGCAATAGTCCCCTCTGGCATTGCTAGAATTTCTCCAGAGAAGCGCAGTTCCGCCAAATCATCAAGAAAAGCGGAATCATAATCGCGAATATGCGCGAGGAAACGTAAATCCTCAGAAGTATAGCGAAATGCTTGAGCAAATTCTAAAGCGGACTCTATGCCTGCTACCAGTAAATAGGCTCCTCCGAAAGGTGCTGAACGTGCATAGAGATCGAAAGTAGTGAAGCCGTTGAGGCCAGTGCGCCAGGAGACAAACGCACTATCCGGGTGATAGAGATCGGTCATAAGCCCAGGGTGAATACTTGGTGCACGACGATGCATAGCTATTTCCTTGTTGCATCTTAATTGACATTTGAATTAGTGTATATTGTACTATAAATATGCAAAGAAAGGACAATAATAAGAGCATAATGTGACGATCATAACAATTGACATGAAACGTTCCTGTATGATACGCTCTAAAGCGTTACAAGCCTTTTCGATAGGGGTGAAGTGTCGCCAGGCGCTGTGTTTGTAACATATCAACGTAACCACGATTAGTATGATTAATTAGGAACCTCAATCTGGTTAGAAAGGAGCACTGGAGAGATACTGTTTTTGTCCTCGAATGAAAACTTCTGCAAAGCTGCACATCGCATTTTCCTTTGATGAACCGGATGAGCTTTGCAACAAACAAGCGACATTACCCAAAATGTGCAACAGGAAATAGTTTCCTGATCAACACAAAACTATGTTCGATTTGGTGTGAACAATGTTGTCACGATTGCTTACTGTTTCTGGTAAAGACAGGAAGTTTTAAACGTGATTAAAACAGATGGAGGACCATCGATGGCAACGAAGCGCGAAATCACCGTCACTGTGAATGGGCAGCAATACCATTCGCAGGTTGAACCCCGACTGTTACTGGTACATTATTTACGAGATGTTCTAGACCTCACAGGAACGCATATCGGTTGTGACACCTCTCAGTGTGGTGCTTGCACCGTACTGATTAATGGCGAATCCGCTAAAGCATGTACAGTTTTAGCTGTACAAGCTGATGGCAGTGAAGTGACAACAATTGAAGGATTGGCCCCCGAGGGGAGCTTACATCCAATACAGGAAGGCTTCTGGGAAAAACATGGCCTACAATGTGGCTTTTGCACTCCTGGTATGATAATGGCTTCCTATCAACTACTTAAGAACAACCCAAACCCGACCGAAACCGAGATACGCAAAGGCCTCGAGGGCAACATCTGCCGCTGCACTGGCTATCAGAACATAGTGCGTGCTGTCCAGTATGCTGCTGAGCAGATGCGTACAGAAGCTGCTGCTCCCGTTGGTGGGGGTGAGTAGTTCTGTTTAAGAGGAACTCTTGTAGTTGACCTCCATTTAAGTATTAGTGGTTGTCACAATTGCTATTTCTCGTAATGAGAAAGGAGAGGCACACATGGGTGTTGCTACTATGCTTGGTTCGCCTATTAAAAGGCGTGAAGACCCTCGCCTGATCACTGGTCAGGCGACCTATGTTGATGATATCAAACTACTTGGTATGCTCCATATGGCAGTCCTTCGTAGCCCTTATGGACATGCGCGTATTACCAATATTAATACTGATGCTGCGCTTAAGCATCCTGGCGTCATGGCTGTGTACACAGCGAAAGACATGAAAGGGGTTGTAGGGAACGTTGCCGTAGCTGCTCCCCTTGGAAAAATGACTGAGGGGATGGGCATTCATGGTCCATTGGCCGAAGGCAAGGTACGTTTCTATGGGGATCCTGTGGCCGTCGTGATCGCGGATGATCGCTACACTGCTCGCGATGCTCGCGACTTGATTGAGGTTGATTACGAGCCACTACCAGCGGTTGTGGATGTCGAGAAAGCCATGCAGCCTGGCGCACCGTTGCTCTATGAAGAGTTCGGTACGAATGTCGCTTTCGGAATCCACACTCCAACAGACGAGATTGACAAGGTCTTTGAGCAAACCAAAGCCGATGGCGGTGTTGTAGTCAAACAGCGCCTGGTGAATCAGCGACTGGCTCCTGTCACGATAGAGACCCGAGGAGTGGTGGCAGATTACAACAAGTATGCTAAGAAGTTAACGGTCTGGAGTTCGTCACAGATTCCACACATCCTGCGCAACGTCCTTTCGGCGCTGGTTGGGCTTCCCCAGCACCAGGTGCGAGTGATTGTGCCCGAGGTTGGCGGTGGTTTTGGCTCCAAGCTGAATATCTATCCCGAAGAAATGGTTGCCGCTTTCGCAGCCATGAAGCTTGGGCACCCCGTCAAATGGATCGAAGACCGCAGTGAGAATCTTGCGGCCACTATCCATGGGCGTGATCAGGTTGACTATGTGGAGATTGCCGCCACCAGGGAGGGCAAAATAACAGGGTTGAAGGTGTATGGTATTTCTGACCTGGGTGCATATTCCCAGCTCTTCACTGATATCATTATGATTGCGCTTGGGTTCCCCGTGTCCTGTGGCGCCTATGCCATTCCAGTGGTACACCTCGATGCAGATATTGTCTTCACGAATAAGGCCCCTACCGATGCCTATCGTGGTGCAGGCCGTCCAGAGGCTACCTACATTATAGAACGGTCTATGGATCTGGTGGCACGCGAACTGGGTAAAGATCCAGCGGAGATACGCAGGATGAATTTCATCCAGCCAGACCAGTTCCCATATAAGTCGCCTGCTGGGGGTGTATATGACAGCGGCAACTACGAGGCTGCGCTGGATAAAGCCCTGCAAATCGCCGACTACAAGAACTTGCGTGCAGAGCAAGCGCAGAAACGCGCTGAGGGTAAGCTCATGGGCATCGGAATCTCCTCCTACATTGAAGCCTGCGGGATTGGTCCCAAGGGGTCCGCACCGGTCGGACTCTATGAGAGTGCTCGCGTGCGTGTTGAGCAGAGTGGCACCGTGATAGTCTACACAGGCTCGTCTCCGCATGGGCAGGGAGAAGAAACAACGTTTGCTCAGATCGTCTCCGAAGAGTTTGGCATTCCGATTGATGATATTGTGGTGTTGCATGGCGATACCGACTCTACTCCAGAGGGACGTGGTACCTATGGGAGCCGGTCAACGGCTGTTGGAGGTCCTGCTCTCCTAAAGGCTGTCAATAGGCTGAAGGAGAAAATGCAGCTCATTGCTTCTCACATGTTGGAAGCTAATGTTTCTGATGTCACTCTGGAGGATGGAAAATTCTCGGTAGCTGGGGTACCTCAGAAATCCGTCACCTTTGCTGAGGTGGCTGCGACTGCTAATCTCTCCAATACGCTGCACCCGAGCATCGAGCCGGGGCTGGAGACCACTGCTTTCTGGGAACCAGAAGCAAATACTTTCCCCTTCGGTACACATATCTGTGTGGTCGAGGTAGATAAAGATACAGGTGCAGTAGAGATTACTCGCTATGTAGCAGTAGATGACTGCGGACGTCAACTCAATCCCTTGCTTGTTGAGGGCCAGGTGCAGGGCGGTCTTGCGCAGGGCATCGGTCAGGCAATGATCGAGGGAGTTGTCTATGGTGAGGATGGTCAACTACTGACGGCTACGCTAACGGACTATGCCATGCCGATTGCTCCAGAGCTACCCAGCTTTGAGATTGACAGCACGGTCACATTAAGCCCGGTTAATCCGCTCGGTGTGAAGGGTGTTGGTGAGGCAGGCACTATTGGCTCTACACCAGCGGTGGCTAACGCTGTTTGTGATGCGCTCGGTGTTGCGCATGTTGATATGCCGTATACGCCGGAGAAGTTGTGGAAAGTCATCCACCAGCAGTAGTGGTTCATTTTATTGTGCCCGAAAGGAGAAAACAGTATGTCTGTTCCAGCAGCATTTGATTACCATCCCGCTACGTCAGTGGATGAGGCTATAGCACTTTTGCAACAATATGGTGACGATGCCAAGTTACTGGCGGGTGGTCATAGCCTGTTACCTACAATGAAACTGCGCCTGGCGCAGCCTGCACATTTGATTGATCTTGGTAAGATTAGCGAACTGTCTTATATTCGTGACGATGGTGATGCAATTGCCGTTGGCGCGATGACAAGGTATGTCGATATCGAGCGATCGGATCTTATCAAGCAACATTTTGCCTTGTTGCCGGAGGGAGTGGATCTCATTGGCGATCAGCAAGTACGCAACTGGGGCACTATCGGCGGCAGTATTGCACACTCTGACCCTGCCGCAGATACGCCTGGAATGGTACTGGCACTGAAGGCTGATATTGTGGTGAAAGGGCCAGGTGGTGTGCGTACCATTAAGGCTGATGACTTCTTCATGGATATGATGCAGACGGCTCTTCAGCCGGATGAGGTTCTCACCGAGATCCGTTTCCCGAAACTACCTGCTCATACCGGCAGCGCATATACAAAGCTTGCAAATAGAGCTTCACACTATGCGGTGGTTGGATGCGCAGCAGTCCTAACTTTTGATGGTGGGGTCTGTACAGCAGCAAGTGTGGTCATTACAGGTGCTTCGGTGAAGCCGACACGAGCCAGCGCTGTTGAAGCGGCTCTTGTGGGAAAGAGAGGTCGAGGTGGGTCTGAAGGTGGTATCGGCGGACTACTGCATAGAATTGAAGGGGCTTTCGCTGGCGAGAATAAGCTAGATGATGACGTCATAGCTGATGCAGCGAGCCATGCAGCGGATGGTTTGGAATTGGTGTCTGATATTCATGGCTCTAAGGAGTACCGAGGCCAGATGGCTACAGTGATGGCGCGTCGAGCCATCACAACAGCGATTGAGCGGGCTTCGTAGAAATTAGCAAATAAATATAGCCAGGATAGGGCTTGTGAAAGCCCTATCCTGGCTATATTTATTTGCTAAAGAAATTTACTTATCGCTCGGGTTTGACCCAGATGCCGCGTTCATGCATCAGGTCGATCTGCTTCTGAATGACCTTTTCACGGTACTCGGCGTGCTTCATGGGTTCGCGGTCAAGGTAGAGGTTTTTAGGGTAAATGGGCTGTTCGTAGAGTATCTGGTAGAGTTCGGTGCGTAAGTCCTTCATCCAGTTGTCCCATTGGGCTCGTGCCCGGTGGTCACGCAAGGCTTCGATGTCAATAACACCACCAACATACGTTGAGCCGGCTCCGTAGTCCTGACGACCAACGATCTGCCCCTTATAATTGATGATAAAGGAGCGACCGCCGAACGTATCGATGGGGGTATCTTCTTCGGGATGGAGATAGTAGGTGCCCATGTTCGGAGCCACGATGTACATATTATTGTCGAGTGCACGGGCGCGGCTCTGGATTTCAAATATCTCATTGCCAGTGGCAGGATGAGGATAGGAGGCACGGTAAACTACTTCTGCGCCGTTCATTGCGAGTGCACGAGCATTTTCAGGATACGATCCTTCGTTTGCCATCATGATGCCGAGTCGACCAATTTCTGTATCTGCGACAGGCCAGAATGCATCGAGGTTTCTGCCGTAACGGGCAAGCCACCAATCCAGGATGTCGTGGGGGCAGACTGAGTGCTCGACTGGGAATAGGGGGGAGACTTTGTAGTGCTGTAAGATCACGTCTCCCTGTGGATTGAGTATAAATCCGACGTTGAAGAAACGATCTTTGATTTCAGGGTGATGTGCCTTGGCCTGGGCCATGATAAAGGCATTATAGGTGCGTGCGATTTTGCCTAATTCTTCAGTTTCTTCTCCTGGTATATCTATAGCACATTCTCTGGCAAACTGGACATGGTCAAGGTCGAGTACTTCGTCATTGAAGGCCTGTAAAGCGCCTTCGGGAAAAGCAATCAGCCGAACTGGTAGATCAAGGCTGGATAGCCAGGATGCTGCTTTGACAAGGTGTTTGAGGTGTTCAATGTTTGTCATGATGTCAGCGCGTTTTCGAATTCCACGCACAGTGGGGATTAGTCCGACGGCAGTGTAGGGCTTAATCATTTTTTGCTCCTTTCATATGTCAGGGACTGCAATACTCATAGATGCAGGATAGTATAGTTTTTATTGTCCAGTCAAGGGTATTGATTTATTTTCCACGCCGCCCGCGGGCGGCGTGGAAAATAGGAATTTCTGGGGACACCCCAGACCCAGGCAATGGGCGATGCCCTCTGCACTCCTGATGTATGAGTAGATCACAGCTAAATCTTGAGTGTTAAACCGAATCCCAGGCGAAGGAAGTAGCCTCAATACGATGCTTGTTCGTTGTAATAGATAATTTATGCGGATTAACTATTTGTTTCGGACATCGTAACATCCGCCGAAGGCCGATTATGTGGATGAACACAATAAGCGGGATAGTGTGAAGGGCCACGGAGGGCCGATACATCGGCCCCTACGAGTGTCTGGGTTATTGTGTTAATCAGCATTATTCGTAACTGTTAGCTGGTTAGAAGAGAGTAAAAAATGCAGGATATTCGAATTGAGCGTTGGGCGCACACGCTTGTTCATTATTGTTTGTATGTGCAAGCGGGAGAAACGGTTGCAATCAGAGCTACTCCTCTGGCTTCGCCATTGGTTGAGGCTGTGTTTAGTGAGTTGTTGCTCGTGGGAGCATATCCATTGCCTTTGATTGAGTTGGAGAGCTTTGAAGAGATGTTGCTGAAAGAGGGCAATGATAATCAGCTTTCGATGCCTCATCCAGTGTTGCATATGATGGCGGAACATATACATGCTCAATTGACGATTGGATCAAAAAGCAATACTACATCATTGAGCGGGGTTGATCCATCACGCCTGGCGAAGCGACGGCAGGCATCTCAACATGTAGCACAAGTGTTACGCAAACGCGAACAGTCAAAAACGTATCGCTGGGCGACAACGCTCTATCCAACGGCTGCCTATGCTCAGGATGCTGAGATGTCGCTGTACGATTTTGAAGAGTTTGTGTTCGATGTCTGTTTCCTGAATGATCGTGACCCGATTGCACGGTGGAAAGAAGCTTCTGCGCAACAGCAGCGATTAGTGGATTGGTTGGTTGGTCGCAAGCGAGTACACATCCTTGGAGATGGAACAGATCTGAAACTATCTATTGAAGACAGGGTGTTTATTAACAGCGATGGCAGGCGTAATTTTCCGAGCGGTGAATTCTTTACCGGGCCTGTCGAGAATAGCGCTGAAGGGGTGATCCAATTTGATGTGCCTGCTTCTTATATGAGGTCATGCAATCGAAGGAGTGAGGTTGGCTTTTCATGAAGGGAAGGTAGTCGAGGCGAGTGCGATGCATGGGCAGGCTTTTCTGGAGCAGATGTTGGAATTGGATTCTGGCGCACGTTACCTGGGTGAGTTTGCTTTTGGCAATAATTCACATGTGAATCGTGCTATCAGGAATACGCTCTTCGATGAGAAGATGGGTGGTACGGTACACCTTGCACTTGGTTCCAGTTATCCTGAGACGGGCGGAGTGAATCAGTCGGCTCTGCATTGGGATTTGGTGTGTGATCTACGGCGCAGTGGGGAGGTGTGGGTTGATGATGTGTTGTTTTTGAAGGATGGGAAGATTGTGGTGTGACGGTTTATAGCAGGATGTTGGGCGAGGATAGGCACGGACGGGGAAAGCCCCGTCCCTACAGTACACGAGATGCTTGCGCAAAAGTTGCTCGACGGCGTGTGACGAGGACGGGGGCAAGCCCCGTCCCTACTATATACGAAATGTCTGGTTACCATCAGTGAGAGTTTAACTCACTCATTCTTCTGATATATCAAGGTCGTTTGTGAGATTTGTCGCATTTGTCGCATTTGTCGCATTTGTTGCGATTGTTGCAGTTGTATCTTCATTCAATTCTGTGTTTTTATGAATTAGCGAGGGGTGATTAGGAGTGGTGTACTTTCCTCTATGTGGACGAATGATTTCCCTGGCATTTTGCATGCGAGAAAGGATTGATCGCAATGATTCGTATTTTAACCCTGTGAGTTCTAAAATTTCTTTGGTATCGAGTGGGCTGTCGGCATCCTTGAGCGCTTTGATAATTGCTTGCCTTTCGAATGACATATTTGTGCCGGGGCGAAGGAGCGTTGATGTGGTGTGATGGTTTTCGCCAAGCCATTGGATATAGGGAGCTCCTTGTTCGTTTTCGGCAATCTGGTATGAGAGATTGGGAGCTATTTTGCTGAGATTGTTTTTGATGGTGGCGAAGACTCGCTTTTGCTCATCGTCGGGGTCGTGAGCGACGAGTAGTCCGATACGCGCGACTGCGATGATGCCAATAGAGCCTGAACCACGATAGAGGATGTTGTCAGAACTACCTTTGTTGAGGTGCCGAATGATCAAGATGGCACAGCCTGTCCGTTCGGCTACCTGAGCTAGAGGGTTGAGTACTTCTCTTACGTCCTGGTCGCGAGATGAATCAATGTTACGCCCTAGAACGGCCATTAACGGATCTATTACGACCAGAATCGTTCCTGTTTGTTTGATCGCTTGTTCCAAAATGCCCATGTCTTGAGCAAGAGAGAAAGGGCGCTCGTTAATTTTTATTTTTTTCGTATCCTTTATATTGAGTAGATCCATGTTGTCGATCATAAGTACCTGAGATGGATCGCCTCCTGCTGCTTCTACACGGGGCTTGATGGTATCTTCTGCTGCATCTTCGGGAGCTATCAGGATGACCTTCCCTTGCTTTCCAGGCGCTCCATCGGGCATCGGCTGGCCAGTACTTACACATGCAGCAATGAAGATGGAGAGTAATGATTTACCCATGCCGGGGTCACCGTCCAGTATAGTGATTTTGCCAAGAGGTATACGTCTTTGCCATAACCAATCGACTTGTTGTGATTCAACTTCGGAGAGTATAGTGAGAGGTGCTTGTTTGCTTTGCTTGTAAGGCGAATCGGGATTTTTGATTATTTCCTCGGCTGATTTCTCAAGTTTTTGATCTAACGTTACCTTCAAGAACTCATATGTTCCTCGAAGCGCTAAGCGTATGGATTGTTCACTTGCTCCTGCTTCGTGCATTTTATCAGAAACATAGCGAAGTCTTTCGAGTATGAAATTTTGATCGTTTACTTTCTGATCGAGCTTTGCTTGCTTTCTCGCACGGTTGAGTCCAGTAATGCCTTTATTGAGATCCTTAATGTTACCTTTGGCGAACTTATATTGTTTGCTACCAGAATCCATATTGACTCCTTGATTTGTAGAGGCATTCTGATGAATGCTTCTTAATATACAGTTGACAATTTGGTTTGGAATACATGAAGTTTAACAAACGAAGCGAGATGTCAGAAAAAGCCAGCAAGGGCCGATAAATCGGCGGTGCGCGATAAATCGGCGCCTACGGCAATCTTGTTTATTTTGTTAGAAGCCATATATTCCAATGGTGTGGGATGTCGGGGTCAGTTTGCTGCGGATCGTTGGTGTTCTGATCATCCGGAGAATCCGGAGGCGAAAAGTCTTCCATCATACAAATTCTTTTCCGTCATTAATAAATGACATAATCACGATAAAAAGTAGAATGAGAGAATACCTTTCTGCAATATAGTATAACGTATTATTTCAAATAAAAAAAGGTTTAATACGTGGATTTGTCTGCTTGCAGCGATTATTTGAAGTAATGATACATGTGCTTACTTATGTGCCACTACTGGGTGGGCGAGTTTCACTTGGGGGTAATGTGGCCAGAAAGTCGTTTACGAAGCGCTGAGTGTATTCGTCGAGTAGGAGGTTAACGCGATCAGGAGATTCTGAAGCTATGACAAACCCTACGTGATGGCGCTTATCAAGGCGCATGACAATCTCGGGGTCTTGATAAGCTGAAGTGTCTGGGTGCTCTTGACGGGCTAGAGAGACGATGACGCCCGCGTAGTTTTGCTGTTGTTCTGGAAGTTGATATGTGTCATTGTGTGAATGAAGTTCAATCTTTGCCCATTCGCGCCAGAGATTAATGCCTGTGGCAGCCTCGACCATTTCGGCAATATTGGCGCCACCCACGCGCGCGGCGGTTTCGAGAAAGTAGAAGTTGCCGTCGTCGAGGCCTTTGATGAATTCGGTATGGGTTATGCCGCGCACAAGTCCAAATGCGTTAATGATTTGATGATTCAGTTCTTTCAGAATTGTTTCGTCCTTAGATCCACGGGGAATGGTGCGAGTGGTAAAAATGCCGCCTTCGTGATACACATTGAGCGGTGGTTTTCCATAATGATGTGCTTCTGCAAAGACGATCTCACGATCGGCGACAAGAGAGTCGACGTGGTAAACCTCTCCGGGGATGAAACGTTCAAGTAGATAGAAAGATTGCCGATCACCGAGCGTATCTACACGGGACCAGAATTCTTCAACGGTATTGATCTTTGCAATACCAATTGTGGAAGCTTCGGCGCGCGGTTTGAGTACCCAGGGCTGGGGAACGCGATCAATAAACTCGCTAACCTTGTCATAATTCAGGACATGGACAAAATCGGGCACTGGAATATTGTTTTCCTGAGCCTGGAGACGCATAGCCAGTTTGTCACGGAAATGGCGAACAGTTGTATCGCCCATGCCTGGTATGCGTAGGTGCTCGCGCAAGTTTGCCGCAGTCCATACATCGTAATCATCAAGTGCAACTATACTGTCGATAACGCGAGTTCGAGCAAGGAAGCTTACGGCACGAATTACCTCGTCGGCTTTTGACAGATCGGGCATGTAGTACAGCTCATCGATACTTTCACGGGGCCAATGCGCGTGTTCGAGCGCTGTCACGGTTAACAAGATGACATAAGCTCCCTGACGTTTGCATTCATGGATGAATTCTTGACCTTTCTCGTAGCTAGTGATGCAGAGGAGGGATTTTTGAGGTGAACTGGTCATTGTGATTGCTCCTGAGTGAGCTATGGACATTCGAAGAAAGCACTTTTCTAATAGTATAGCATATTGCCAATTATCGAAATGGAATTTCAAGCGTCGGGGCTACGCAAGTCAGCGTGGATGGCTTTAATACCTGATAAGGCGTGTAATTCGCCGATCACTTTAGATATGGTTTCCTGGTCTGGAATACGGCATATAATGCCGATTTCCTCGCCCTCTTGCTCAGGAATAACGGTTAGTTTCTCTATGGCTACTTTGTTGCGTGTGCAGGTATCATAGATGTCCGCTAAGAACTTGCCTGATATTGATGACGCCTTGATATGAAGGTAGCGCATATTTGAGGAAGCTGGGGGTAAAATAACCTTCTCCGCCAACGGTAGCAGGAATAATATGAAGAGCATCATAAGTGTTGTTACCAGAGCTGCTAAAATCATGCCAACTCCACATGCGATGCCAACTGCAGCAATCACCCAAATGGTCGCAGCAGTGGTGAGTCCCTTAACTTTCTCATTTTGCCGGCTCAGAAAAATAGTTCCTCCACCCAAGAAACCAATACCGGCAACTATATAAGAAGCTATACGTGTGGGGTCGATCGTTGTATGAGGGATGGTAAGGAGTTCTAAAAAACCATATGCAGAAATGATAGTAAAGAGAGCGCAGCCAAGCGAAACAAGCGCAAGCGTGCGCAAACCAGCAGAGTGTTCTTTCTGTTCGCGTTCAAACCCAACCACTGCGCCGAGCAATAGCGATACTGCCAGGCGTAAGAGGATTTCTGGGAATGAGATCATATGGTTGTATCCTCTTTTGAGAGCCTCTTAAGTATCCTGTCTCTTATAAAAACGAATGCTGAGATTTGGTCTACTCGCCATGAAGCGTATTATGTTGTAATTATAGCAGCTACGTGAAAGGATAAGTATATGAGGGAAATCCACGGAGGGCCGATGAATCGGCGGTGTGCACGATAAATCGGCACCTACTGGAATGGCAAGTCAATCGGGAGGTAGCCACGCATGCTTCTACTTGCTAACTTCCTAAAATATAGCATAGAATACTAGTACCTTACTTTTTGTGCTACAAGGCACTAGTTTTTTTATTGGAGGCCTCTGTTGGACCAGGAACAGCTCATAACAATCGAAGATGTCCAGCGGGCAATGTTTGCCCAGCGTTATATAGCCGATCGCAGCCTGGCAACTGCGGTGTTCCTGGCGCTCAAAAGACGCAAACCGCTTTTGTTGGAGGGTGAGCCAGGGGTAGGAAAAACTGAAATAGCCAAAGTTCTAGCGGCTATGCTTGATACAAAATTGATTCGCTTGCAGTGTTATGAGGGAATCGATGTAAGCACGGCTGTGTATGAGTGGAATTACACACGCCAGATGTTACACATTCGCTTGATGGAGGCGGGAGGTATTAACAAGCAAGAAGAACTCAAGGAGATTTTTGGTCCCGATTTTCTGATTCAACGTCCATTACTCCAGGCGATTGACGCGTCGAATGCTCATGCACCGGTATTATTAATTGATGAGTTAGATCGTAGTGATGAAGAATTTGAAGCCTATCTACTAGAATTACTTTCTGACTTCCAGATTACCATTCCTGAAATTGGCACGATAGAGGCCAAAGAACCACCGATTGTGATTATTACGTCCAACCGCACGCGTGAGATTCACGATGCATTGCGCCGCCGCTGTTTGTACTATTGGATTGATTTTCCAACATTGGATAAGGAATATTCGATTGTGCTGGCACGCATGCCGGAGACACCTGAACGACTTGCCAAACAGGTGTGCACTTTTGTGCGTGAATTACGCAGCGCAGATCTTTTCAAGGCACCGGGTGTCGCTGAGACGCTTGATTGGATCAGTTCCCTGCTTGCGCTCAATCAAATGGAGCTTGTCGAGGGACCAGTACGAGATACGCTAGGCGCTCTGCTGAAGTACCAGGATGATGTTCTGAAGGTTGGAGGAAACGAAATGACCAGGTACTTGAAGAAGGCGCAGGGAGTTTCCTAAAAATGAATGTGTTGCCAGGGGGCAATGGCGATCTTTATACTTTGGAGCCGTTACGCCCTTTAGAAATTGAGCGTGGTGAGCGATTGCTCTATCGTTTGACCGAGTTTGGGCGAATTCTGTGGGAAGTTGGCATTGATGTGGGGCCGCGTAAGATGCTCGATCTGGCGGTGACATTGGATTATATTGACATAACTAACAAAGAAGAATTCTACGATACGCTCAAATGTAGTTTGCTGGCGAAACACGAGCAGGAACCTCTTTTCAATCAGATGTACCTGTACTACTGGTATATGCGAGATCGCCAGGATAAGAAGGGGGACGAAACGCCTGGAGCAGCCAAACGCGACGAGAAGAAAATGCGATTGCCTCCCTCTGAGCTCAAACGATTGGCAGAACATCTCAATGCACCAAGTGAACGAAAAGACCTGAGAACAGAGATGCGCGAAAGCGAGCGTCGTCGCCGGATCGAAGAGCATCTCAAAGATGATGAGGATGATGAAGCGGATGCTCCTCAAGGAACGGCTTACAGCGCAATTGAAATGCTGAGGAAGAAGGATTTCGAGTCGTTTTCGTGGGATGAGGTGCAGGAAGCCAAGAAGCTGATGTCCGAGATGCGCTGGCACCTGGGGCAACGTCCAACACGGCGTAAGAGACCTACCAGGCGTGGCTCATATCCTGATATGCGGCGTATTGTACGCAGAAATCTTAAGTATGGGGCAGAACTACTTGAACTAACGTGGCGAGAGATCAAGTTTAAGCCACGTCCATTGGTGATTATTTGCGATATCAGCGGGTCGATGAGCTTATATTCAAGGCTCTTACTGCATTTTATTCATACAATCTCGAATGGCTTGTTGAACGTCGAGGCGTTTGTCTTTGGAACCAGGTTGACACGTATTACACGCCAACTCAAACGGCGTGATGTAGATGATGCCGTACGTGATGTTTCCAAAACGGTGCAGGATTGGTCGGGTGGAACTCGTATTGGTGATGCTCTGCACTTTTTTAATCAAAAGTGGTCCAAGCGGGTATTGGGACGTGGCGCTGTGATACTGGTTATCAGCGATGGCTGGGATCGTGGCGATGCAGGTGTGTTGGGAGTGGAGATGGATCGTTTGCAGCATAGTTGTCATCGACTCATCTGGCTGAATCCATTGTTGGGGTCACCGGATTACCGACCTCTGACGATTGGCATGAAGACTGCATTACCATATATTGACAATTTTTTACCTGCGCATAATCTAGATAGCCTGATTAGTCTGGGAAATCTTTTAGGGAGAATAGACGACAGTCGACCTGTGCGCAGCGCGGCTGCACAACGCAAGGCAGTTGCTGAATGGAGTAAGCCCCGTATGTAGTGTAGCGGAGCCACTCTGGCCTGGCAACGGCATTTCTGGCCACTGGTGCTTTGCCAGTACCCTGGCTGACAGTCAATGCATCCACTCCTGGGGAGGGCGAGATGCAAGCCTGTCCCATGTATGGAAATTAACAAAATAGGAGGGATAACGTGAAACCACGAACGAAGGCCGATACATCGGCTCCTACGGAAATCCCGTGTATTGTGTTAAAAGTCATTATGGTATTGGGTTTAGTGACTAAATGAGCCCTTTAGAGCATGCTCTATATCCTTGTTAACTGAGCCTCCATCGCAGTTGATCGTCATTGCAGAGTACTCGCTCCATTATGCTGCATCGCAGATGGTAAATCTCCTGTAGATCGCTAAATTCCCGTGGGCAGAAGCGCATAATCTCTCTGGGACCCAGACCACAATGGAAGAACAGGTAGGCCAACCGCTTTTCACGTTCGTCGGGAAGCATCGTTTGGAGAATCTCCCACACCTCACTATTCTCTGTCGTCTCTTCCACATGCGGTTCTCTCGGTTCTCCAACCTCTGGCAACAGCCATGCTCTTGACCGTGCAGAGATCCGTAAGGTATTCAGGATGGCTCCATTGAGACAGGCCCGCAGGTACTGCAATGCCGCCGCAAGGGTCGTGCATTCCACGTTTTGGGTCAAGGCCGTGGCCTCCCAGAAACGCTCAAACGCCCGAGCGACATAGTTTGCTTCACTTTCCAGGCGACACGCAGCAGTGCTACAGGGATGACGGTACAGCCAGCCGAGCACCGTTGCGCTGTAGCAACGTTGAATCCAAACCCGTGCCTCCTGATCGCCCTGAAGCGTTGCTCGGCAGAGCAATGTGAATCCAAACTCATCAGTATATGGCTCCCCTAGACGAAAGTGTTCAATTTCCATCAGACAATGTGCTGCGAGTTCCCAAGAGCTCATTGTAGGTTGAACAGGCTCTCTTCGTGAGGAATGAGAAGGCGCTCTTTCAGAAGCGATACGTAATGGATCATTGACCATGTCAATACTCCTTCTTCTATCAAGGTGTCATTGCACCTCTCGTTTGTCATGTACGAGCTGAGCGAACGTGCATTCGTTCAGTTCTCCTTTTCCGCTTCGTTGCTTTTCAGAGAGCAACTTCTCTCACAGGTTGCCCTGTTCTTCAGATGCGCATTGGCAAGCTAGAGGTGCTTCCCAGACGCGCACGATCCCGTCGTCATCTCCCGAGGCGAGGCGTGTGCCGTCAGGGGACCAGGCGACCGTGAGCACTTCGCTGCGATGATTGCGGTACGTCAACGTGGGAGTACCCGTCGTGCTGTCCCAGACCTGGACGGTCCTGCTGGTGTTGGCTGAAGCAACAGACCTCCCGTCAGGTGACCAGCTGATCCCATTGACCCACCCCTGGCAGCAATAGATCCAGAGGGGTCTGCCTGTGGTGGCGTTCCAGACCTGCACGGACTTATCAAAGCCTACTGAGGCGAGATGCTTGCTATCAGGTGACCAGGCAATAGCAGTGACACTCCCTGCATGGCCGATATACGGCAACAGCGCTTTGCCGGTGCTCGCGTTCCAGACTTGCACGGTGGTGTCGAGGCCGGCAGAGGCCAGCTCTTTCCCATCAGGGGACCAGGCGACTGCCGTGACCCAATTGGAATGGCCGTGGTACGTCAGTTCAAGGTGTCCTGTGAGGCTCTGCCAGACCTGCACCGTCTTGTCATAGCTGGCCGAAGCCATCTGGCTTCCGTCAGGGGACCAGGCGAGAGCGGTCACGGTGTCCGCGTGGCCGCGATAGGTCAAGAGGTGCTTGCCCGTTGCCGCCTCCCACACCTGGACGGACTTATCATAACTGGCAGACGCGAGATACTTGCCATTTGGGGACCAGGCGACTGCCGTGACCCAATTGGTGTGTCCACGATAGGTCGTGAAGCGCTGCCCTGTGACGGGATCCCACACCTGCACGGTTTTGTCATAGCTGGCCGAAGCCAGCTCCTTCCCATCAGGAGACCAGGCTATGGCACTTACGGCATTGCGATGCTCATCGTACGTCGTGAGTGTGGTTCCCACAGAAACGATATGGTGAGAGATCGAGGGAGTGTGAGAAACAGCACGAGATTGATGAGAGACTGTTGACGTTTCAGGAACAGCACGAGAACTCACAGCAAGTAAGCTCAGAAGTATGACAAGACAACAGACCGCCAGGAAAAGTACTTTGAAACTTTTAGACTGAGTAGGCATCACGTTCATCCTTTCTCCTCGAGACAGGTAACTCTTGCGTTACTACAAGGAGTGCGAGGCCTGATCTGTTCCTGGCCTGCTGGCACGTTCCTCATCATGAGTGTGCCAGAAGCAGGCGCCAACAAACAGGATATGTTCTTGATAAACTCTGGAGGAGTGTTTGACTGTTCCTGGACTTGTTTATGACATGTTTCGATTGTCTATATATTTTAGGGGGAAGGCGGGCGACCATAAAGGCTCACCGCCCCGCTCCATACCACCCTCGCCCCTACAGGAAGGATATTTCTCTCGAAAGAATTTAGAGCCCCACATTTCGCAGGAGATCTCGACGGAAATGGGAATTTTTGCTAGGATGGGGGAAATGATCATGAAGGAGCGATGAGGGGATGCAGAGCACTGGGTGGTCGTACGAACCAATCAGGCAGAAACGCGTGCCCAGGCGACGCTCAATCGGCAGGTGGAGAAGGCTGAGCACCAGGGGAAGCAAAAGCTCTGGCATCTGTCCAACCAACACTTTGCCCAGCGTGGGCTGATACGCAGAGCATCTTGGCACGCGAGCTGAAAGGACTGCCGGTCTGGTTAGAGGTGCAGAGTGAGTTCGTCAGTTCTGAGCATCACCCAGGCCGAGGTCGGCCACGCAAAGACGCGGCTCCTGTCAAGCAGTGGCATATCCAGGCAACGGTGACCATCAAGCAGCCACAGGTCGAGCAAGAAGTGCGGTGGCATCTGCCTGCTTCATCGTGGCTACCAATGTCCTGGACGAGAGCATGCTCTCCGAGGAAGAAGTGGTGAGCACCTATAAAAGCCAGGGCGGCGTCGAACGTGGCTTTCGATTCTTGAAAGATCCCTTGTTTCTGGCCTCCTCCGTGTTCCTCAAAAAGCTCGAGCGCATCGTCGCGCTGGAGCTGATCAAGGTGCTCTGTTTGCTGGTCTATCGTCTGGCCGAACATCGGCTGCGCACACGTTTGGCCGATACGGAGCAAACCGTTCCCGATCAGCTCAACCGACCGACTGCTCGTCCTACCATGCGATGGATCTTGCAGTGTTTTGAGGGCATGGAGCTCCTGCATATCCACTCAGCATCCGAGATGCAGTCGCTCATCTTACGTTTGCAGCCCCTGCATCGCCTCGTCTTGGCTTTGCTCGGACCTTCCTTCGAAAAAATCTACACCATCTCTTCTTGGGATGGCGAAATGTGAGCGGCTTCCCAGCTCGCATGCAGTTCATTTCTTCAAGAAAAGCGAAGTGTGATCCAATTCACCCAAAATCTGTGAGATTTGAGCTTGTAATTGCTATAGCAATATGTTATAACAATGATAGCAAATAGCTATATTCGTTCGGAAAGAAAGAGATTCAGCCATGAGTAACGAATTGATCACCATTCTCACAACAAGTCTTTTCTTCGTGTTTCTGCTCGGGATCATCTCGGCATTGATGTATACCCTTTCCAAATGGGTTAATGAGACTGATTCAACCAGAGGAGCAGGCGATCAGACGGCATCGTTTCTGCGTCTCCCATTCAGGCGCTAACCTGTATTCATGTGGCAATTCCTTCCATCGGGGTAAATAAGCAAGCAATCGTGCTGTGTTGATCTTCCAGGTGAGGCAGGGATAGACCCATGCTGGCACGATTGAGGGAAAGAGGCACCTCCTGGAAGGGTGACGCAAAAAATACGACACCGGAGTAAAACGCCCGATGGGGGACACTCGTCGGAAGGAGCGATCGTGAACAGAGATTCGTGTAGTCTCCCTCACGCGGTCGCTTCGGCGATCTTCGACACGACGCAGAAATTTTTTAAGGAGTAGACGGGAGATTTTTGGTTTCAGGAGTGAGGTTATACAGATCGCATGAGCGCTCCTTGTTGAGAAAGAGGGAAGAGTTCATAGAGCTGTCTGGAATCGGCATCCCTCCCTCCACTCCTTGGGCCTTTCACCTCCTTGTGCTTACACATATTTCCAATTCCACCAAGATCTCTTGCGGAATGTGGGTAGAGCCGTTTCGTGATCTGCTTTTATGTATCGTACTGTTGAGTTATATTGTGATAGTCGTGGAGGAATCAGGGGAGCGTTGTACTCTTTCGTGCAGGTACGTATACCTGCTGGATGGTTCTGCATGATAGATGATACACATTGATTATTAATTCAGCCATCAAGCAATCCGCCAATAATGGCCGATAATGTCGTATAACACATTGAGAGGGGAATTGTGAAAACCCACAGAAGGCCGGTACATCGACTAGAAGCGCGATACATCGTCCCCCTACGGAATTCCCGGGTTTTTGTGAAAGGCCATAATCGACTAGAAGCACGATACATCGGCATCTACAAGTGTCTGCATAATTTTTTAAGTCAGCATCATCGGTTCCATTGTCATACCTGCTGAGAAGGGAAAGAGACACGCGAGGCAGGGACTGGCTGGGAGGAAGGAGCCTCCATCATGACCGTAGAAGAGCGTGTGCCCAATGAACGCTTGAGGCATGCACGCAGTCTCAGAGGGTGGTCCCAGGCGAAGTTAGCTGAAGAGGTAGGGACGAGCTTCGAGATGGTGAGCCGCTGGGAGCGCGGTGTCACCATACCTACGCTCTATTTCCGTGCGCAATTATGTGCTGCTCTGGGGATGACGGCTGAGGAATTAGGGTTGGTTTACGATCCCAGCGAACTGCCTGCTACCCCCACCTCTCCATTCGTTTTTCTTGCCTGCTCCTATGCAGATAGTGAGAAAGCGGTTATTGCCCGGCTCAAGACAGTCCTCCAAAAGAATGGAATAACGCTCTGGGGAAGTCGTAACATTGGGAGGCAAGGGCTGGAGCAACCCCGTAAGGCGCTTCGTGAGGTGGTCCGCGCAGCCCAGGTGATCCTACTGATTGTTTCGCCGGAAGCCCGTTCATCTCGCCATGTTCGCGAGGCCTTAGAGATCGGCAGAATGTACCAGCGCCCGATCTGTGGAGTCTGGATCGAGGGGGAGAACTGGCAGGAGTGCCTGCCCTCGAACGAGCAGGAATTGTCACTGGCGCTTGATGCACGTAGCAGCGATGCTGCTGCTGATCTGTTTGAAGAGATCGTGACCCTGCTCCAACACAGCGAGCCTGGCCCCGAAACGACCACTGAATCTGACCTTGTTGTGGCGCAGGAAGAGGTACCAACCAGTGAGCCGCGCAATCCGTATAAGGGACTGCAGGCGTTTCGCCAGGAAGATCAACGCGATTTCTTTGGGCGGGATACGCTCATTGAGAAACTCATCAGCGCGTTAGCAGACACTCTTCGGACAGAGCGACCAGGAAAGCCAGACGTACGACTGCTGGCGATCATCGGCTCGAGTGGATCAGGCAAGTCGAGCGTCATGATGGCAGGGCTGCTGCCTCGACTTCATCAGGGAGGGATTGCATGCAGTGAAGAATGGCTCTATCTGGTTCCGATGGTCCCTGGAGCCCATCCAGTTGAGTCCCTGGCGCTGGCACTTGCCGAGCGACTTCCTGACAGGAGCCTGCACACGATTCGCCAGGACCTGGAAGAGGACTTGGCACGTGGGCTGCATCTGATGGCCACCACAATGACACACAGCCAGAGCACGAGGGTACTGCTCTGTATTGACCAATTCGAGGAACTGTTTACACAAACGAGCGCTCAAGAAGAGCGGGAACAGTTCCTGGAGTTGTTAGTCACGGCGCTCAGCGAACCCCGAGGTCCGGTCATCGTCATCCTGACCCTGCGTGCGGACTTCTACGACCGTGTGTTGTCTTCCTCAGTCTTAGGCCCGCTCATTGAGCAGCACCAGTGCGCCGTACTTCCCATGAACGTGCAGGAGTTGCGCATGGTGATCGAACAGCCTGCCAGGCTTGCCGATGTGCAACTGACCTTCGAGGGGGACCTGGTGGGAGATCTGCTTTTCGAGATGCAGGGGCAGGCTGAGGCGTTACCGCTCTTACAATTCACGCTTGATCAACTCTTCCAGAGACGCAGTGGTCGCCAACTCACGCGTGAGGCCTATCAAGAGATCGGTGGGGTCAAAGGAGCCCTGGTTAGACAGGCCGAGTCCACCTACGCTTCCCTGCCGTCTGAGGAGCATCGCAGGTTGGCACGAACCCTGTTCATGCGTTTGATTGAGCCAGGAGCCACGGAACAGGACACGACACGCCGTCGAGCCTCCCGCTCGGAGCTACTGCTGGCCGATCCCAAGGAAACGGTCCTCCTTGATGAGGTCGTCGAGGCTTTCATCAGAGCGCGTCTGGTGACGAGCACGACCGTGGCCGGGACAGCCGTGTTGGAGGTGAGCCATGAAGCCTTGATCCGCGAATGGCCTCGTTTGGCTAACTGGCTGCAAGACGCACGTGAGGATATCCGATTGCAACAGACGATCAGCGAAGATGCGACCAGTTGGCAAGGAAAGGGCAAGTCAAGAGATCGCCTGTATCGTGGGCATCAACTCGTGGAAGCCCAGGCCTGGGCCAGGCGCAACAGTCCAAGCAGAAACGAGCTGGCTTTCCTGCAAGCCAGTAGGCGAGCGCGTCTACGGTATGGCATCAGTGTGCTGAGCATCGTGCTGGTGCTGGTCGCCATGGCAGGGTTAGCAGGCTGGCTCAGCTTGCATCTCCCCCCTGATTCGACACTCGTCACCACCTTACAGGACAGCGGAACAGGATCACTGCCCTGGTCGATCAACAACGCTCCCCCAGGAAGCACCATCACCTTTGATGCGAACTTACGTGGGACGATTCTCTTGACCAATAGACTGACTATTGGCAAACAACTTTCCATTCGTGGGCCAGGAGCAGGACGCTTAACCTTGAACGGAAACCCAAATGATGAGTATGGTGTCATTGTACCTCCAACTGGCTCAGTCACCATTGCTGGCCTGTCGTTCACGTCCAGTGTTTTCTACAATGCGGGGACTCTTACACTGGTCAACAGCACCATCTCGGGGAATACAGCATTCTTTTCCACCTCTTCAACGAACTTTAGTGATGGTGGCGGCATCTTTAACGAACAGGGAGGGAAGCTAACCCTCATCAACAGCACGGTCTCGGGAAATAGGGCTGATGGGAGTGGTGGCGGCATCTTCATCGCTTCTAGTGGAACGCTGACCCTCATTAACAGTACGGTCTCGAGAAATCTGGCTGATACTGGCGGTGGCATCACCAATGATGGTGGGACACTTACGCTGATCAACAGCACGATCTCGGATAATAGTGCTCAGCGGCTCGGTGGTGGCATTCTCAACGCTGGTACCAGTGCCCAGATGCAGATGATCTTTTGCACCGTCTATGGCAATTACAGCGGAGAGAGTGGCGGTGGTATCTGGAATGTTGTTACCAACAGTGCAAGCCAGCTGGTGATGAGAAACAGTCTGGTGGCGGGGAACAAGTCTCCTGCTGGTCCAGACATTCTGGGGGCGCTCACCTCACAGGGATATAATCTCATACAGAACACAAAGGACACGACGTTTGCTCCTAACCAGCAACACGGGACTGATCTCTTGCAGGTGGCACCCGCGGCTCTGGGGATGGATCCTTTGCTGAGGGACAACAATGGATCAACCCAGACCCATGCGTTGCTTTCTGGAAGTACAGCCATCGACCGCATTCCTCCCAATGACTGCCGTATCAAGGATATTTCGACTGACCAACGAGGGGTGAGACGACCACAGGGAGTGGCGTGCGATATCGGGGCATATGAGTTGGTGGAGTAGGGTTCTGCGCCAAAGAGGGGAGGATCGAGGTTCTTTATGGTATCCCACAGCGGGTTTCGTGTACGTGAAGATCGGCGATGTACGACCTGCCCATCCCCACCCCACGGGCGACCATAAAGGCCCACCCAGCCACTCCTCACCGCCTTCGCCCCTACGAGTGGGGTGGGGATGGGCAGGTCGTACAGGAGGGGGACAAGCGGCGCTTATGTAAGCGCATGGTGTATAATGATTGGGGACTCTATAGCTTTGCGCAGACGTTTGAGTATAAGTGTCTGCGCTTTGGAAAAGAACTGTAAATCAGAGGAAGGCAGAAATTCTATGCGTGACATTTTACCAGATGTGGAGCGATGGCGTGAACGAGGGGAACGTGTGGCTGTTGCCACAGTAGTAACGATGTATGGTTCGGCACCGAGAAGACCGGGTGCGAAGCTAGCCGTAAGCGAGAGCGGAGAGTTGTCGGGTTCGGTTAGTGGGGGTTGCGTTGAACCAGCAGTTGTACATTCCGCAATGGAGGTGATAGAGACGGGAGAACCGCAAATGCTGGAATTTGGCATTAGCGAAGAGGAAAATTTCGAGAAAATTGGGCTGTCTTGTGGTGGCACAATTCACGTGTTTGTTGAACGGTTGGATTGGTGAGAATGCTATGAGCGGACTCTATGAAGAATTAAAGGATTTTCTGAACGAAGAAAAAGGTGTGGCTTTAGCGACCGTGGTACGTGGAGAGAAGCACGTTGGCGCAAAGGTGCTGGTGTTTCCCGATAAGAGCACACATGGCACATTGGGCAATGCAGCACTTGATGCCCTGGTGGTTGAAGATGCTGAGCGAGCCATCTGGACAGGAGATGCAGGGACGCATACCTATGCTGTCGAGGAGCCGAGCGGGGCGCTTGCATTTGATGTCTTCATTGAGGGGTTTCCGCCTCCATCTACCCTGGTGATTGTGGGCGCTGGCCATATCGCCATTCCACTCACTACCTTTGCAAAGACGCTGAATTATAGAGTAGTTGTTGTTGATGCGCGCTCTGCCTTCGCCACACGAGAACGTTTTCCGCTAGCTGACGAATTGATTGTTGAATGGCCCGATGAGGTCCTGGAAAAAATGGACTTATATCCATCTACATGTGTAGCAGTGTTGTCACATGATCCGAAGTTTGACGAGCCAACTTTAAAGGTGGTGTTATCTCGTGAAGTAGGTTATGTTGGAGCCGTTGGTAGTCGCAAGACAAAAGAAGAGCGTGATGAGCGGCTGAGAAAGCAAGGAGTAACAGAAGAGCAAATCGGGCGCATCCATGGGCCAATTGGACTCAATATTGGTGCAACATCGCCAGAAGAAATGGCTCTGGCGATCATGGCTGAGATTGTGGCGACGCGGCATGGGAAAGATGCTTCCGCTGTGCTCGATTGGAGCAAGAAGTAGAGAATTGCAACTTCTTGTATGTTGCTTCGTTTTTAGAATAAAGCGGTCTGATCAATTGGATTACCCTGGGAGTGCGATAATTCTTTTAACTTTTTCATCGAAATGGTTGGAAAGTCCAGCAAGAGGGCCGATAAATCGGCGGTAATACGCATCAACCTAAGGGAAGTAAGCGAGCAGAAAGACTCGTGGAAGTGATAGACTCAAGTCTATTCTAAAAGACTATCACCTTCCAGGAGGGTTCTGATGAGCAGTATAACACAGGTGAGTGACAC
>WNGE01000175.1_pt1 | contig 78583 bp, 86 predicted proteins | sample 5400651 | NCBI WGS metagenome assembly WNGE01 (sample SAMN13153370, study PRJNA577476) | soil metagenome | isolation source: 60 cm soil or saprolite under grassland replicate 2 | place: USA:California | collected 2016-06-15 | reverse complement strand
CACGATCGCCGAGCCCTTCGACTGGAACTTCACCCGCGACGACCTCGCCGCGCTGATCGAGCGTCTCGCCGCGCACAAACCTCAACTCCAGCTCGCCGCGTGATGCCGAGTGAACTTACGGCCGGGAGCACTTAGGTTCTGGGGTCTGGGGTGCGCGCACTGGTGTCCCTCCTAAGTTGTCAGCCCGCCGGCGTAGAATCTGAGTCCAAGGTAAGGCTCTTAAGCGAGTGAGGCTCGGCCAAAAGTAGAGCGCACGTCTGACCGTTCATCGTGGGTGCGCATCGCGTGTGGGTCCCCAGGAACTCGGTCGCGGGGACTTGATCGAAGTCGGTCTCTGAGCGCTGAATTTCGCTTCGACTCGGGCGGGCGGATCGGATCGAGCCAGCGTCTGTGAGTGCGCCCTGAGGTGCGTCGGGCGTAGGGTTCGCAAACTCGTCCGCAGCTTCGGAACGCGTCGGACTCGCTAGGTTCGGCGCTCTTGCTGTGGTCGAGGGAGGGTGTGGGGTGCGTAAACCGTTCCGCCTGCAAATCGGCGCCTTCGAAGGACGGGTCCGAGTTTTGGCACCCCACAGGTGCGGGAACTCGAGACCCCGACGCTGCGGATGTCGAGCGGCGTTCGAATAGCGTCGACACCACGCGGCGTAGGGGTTAGGCTTGACGTGCGGCCCTTGGTCTGCCCGCAGACCGTGGTGGCCGCTCTCCCCTGTAAGCGGGCAGTCCCGAGACCAAGCGGGAAGGCCCGCTTACCCCCTTCGAGGGTCGACATGGTCCTTGCGGTCGTGCTCTGTGAGGAAGCGGCCCGCCCTCCGCTTGGTTGGAAGGCGGGCCGCGAACCTGTGGGGGCGCAGACTCGATCCGGGTGGGGTCGTTGGGCGGGCCCTGTGGGGGTGCGGCGGCGGTTCGTGTTGTTCCGAGTGGGGGAGGGGTGTCTGGAGCAGGGTCGGAAGGTGCATCGATTTCGGCGGGTCTTCGGTGCAGGCGCGCGCAAGCACAACCGCTTTCGACAGGCGCCCGGGGCGAGGCGCTCGAAGGTCGATCCGCCGACGCTGCGCGACGACCTGCTCGAGTTGCTGCGCGGGTCGGGAGCCTTGCGCTAACAGAGGGCAGCACTGCGATCGAGACCCAGCTTTTGAACAGCGTCAGCGATCGGCACGACCGCGCGGTTTTTAGCGGGGCTGGTGGAGTCCTGGAGCGCGCGATACCCCGAGGCGCGGGTCGACGTGGTCTCGCCTCAGCCCTAGCCGCTATTCGCGCGACAGGCTTTCCCATGGTCTGACTCGTGGGCAACCCTGGAGGAATCCCCGGCGGACGCTAAGGCATCCGCTCTGATCGTGCTCCGCTCGCTTGCCGCGAAGCGGGGCGTGCTCCACCTGCCGGCAATGTGTCCAAGAGTTCGAGATTGGTACGGCCGATGAGGCGCGGGATGTGCGCGGGATGGAGGCCGTCGCCAGGTGCCCACCTGGGACGAAACCCGTGCAAACAGAGCAGCGTGACGCTCGACGGCGAGCTGAACTCCGGCTATCACGGCCGGCACGATGGCCAGCGGGTATTCGAGGCTAGGAGCGGTTTTCACCGGGCTCAGCGCCAGCCGCGGACGTGCGCTGGGATCACCGGCGCGTCCGTGCAGTCAACACAAGTCGCTGATTTGCAGGTCTTTTATGGAGCGTACCGGGATCGAACCGGTGACCTCCGGCTTGCAAAGCCGGCGCTCTCCCAGCTGAGCTAACGCCCCGTGGGCGTCAGTGTAGCCCCCCGCTGCGCCGGGCTCCGGCTGGGGGGAGGGAAGAAAGCCCTCGCCGGAGCCCGGCTCGTGGTTGCGGAGGTTAAGCCGCTCTTTCGAGCCGCTCCTCGACGCGGGCGCGCGCGACGATGTGGTCGCGGTTGCCGAAGCGGAGGGCGGCTTTCAGGGTGCGGTGGTCGTCCCAGAGCTCGGCCAAACGGGCGTCGATCTCCTTGATCTCTGCGACGACCTGCGGATTGTGACCGTGTGACAGGTCGTTCCAGAGCTCCGTGCGGCGCTCGCTGACCCGCTCGATTTCTTGATGAATCTGGTTCAGGGTCATGTCCGTCAGAACGCAACCAGCGGCGTCGTCATTCCCGGGGCCCGAAAAAGAACACGACGAGCACCAGAGCGCCGACGGCCGCGCCCGCGATCGTGACGACGTTCAGGAACGTGACCAACTACCCGTAGCCGAGCTCGTCCAAACGATCCTCGTCGATCCCGAAGTAGTGCGCCAGCTCGTGAAGGACGGTGATCCGAATCTCGTCTTCCAGCTGCGCGGGATCGTCGCCGAAGTCCTGCTCGAGCGGCCGGCGGTAGATCGAGATTCGCGCCGGCATGTACTCGTCGACCTCGAACAGCCCGAACAGGTCGGGATCATCCGCATTCTCCTCCTCGACGACGACGGCGACGTTCTCGAGCGCGGCGGCGAGCTTCGGCGGCAGCGAGTCGAGCGCGCGGCGGACGTGCGCGTCGAAGGAGGCCATGTCAGTACACCGGACGGAGCGGCGGCCGCTTTCTGACCACGAAGACGGTCAGCACCCCGAATGCGAAGCCGCCGATGTGGGCGAAGAAGGCGACCCCGCCACCCTGTTCCGGATGCAGCAGGCCGAGGCCTCCCTGCCAGATCTGAAGGCCGATCCAGATCCCGAGGAACCAGACCGCCGGAATCTCCCGTAAGAAGATGAGCCCGAAGAAGATCGCGGTCAGGACACGGGCGCGCGGCAGCATCAGGAAGTAGGCGCCTAGAACGCCCGCGATCGCGCCGCTCGCGCCGATATTGGGGATGCTCGCGTCCTCGACGTCCCCGAAACGCAGGGTCACGAAGGTCTGGGCAGCCGTCGCGGCGAGGCCCGCGGCCAGATACCAGAGCAGGAACCGAACCTTTCCGAGCGCGTCTTCGACGTTGTTGCCGAAGATCCACAGGAAGAGCATGTTCCCGATGATGTGCTCCCAGCCGCCATGCATGAACATCGAGGTGAAGGCGCCCTCCCACCAGGGAAGATGGTGGGCGTAGATGTGGCTCCCCACCCTGACGGCCTCGCACGGGCCCTGGACCTTGCACGGGTAGTACCCGTCGGCAACGACGTCCTGCTCGACAGACGTAGACCCCCCGACCTCCCAGAACCACACGATCGCGTTCGCGACGATGATCCCGATCGTCACGACCGGGAACGTCCGCGTCGGGACGTTGTCCCTCAGTGGAATCACTTAGCGATCCTTACCGGATCACGAGCGCCATAAGCGCCTTCTGGGCGTGGAGGCGGTTCTCAGCCTCGTCCCAGACGGCCGACCGGGGGCCGTAGAGAACCTCCTCCGTGATCTCCTCGCCGTAGTGTGCCGGCAGGCAGTGGAGGACGATCGCGTCGTCGCCGGCACGCGCGACGAGCTCGGAGTCGATCCCGTAGCCGGCGAGATCGCGGAGGCGCTGCTCTCGCTCGGCCTCCTGGCCCATCGACGTCCACACGTCCGCGTAGAGGATGTCCGCCCCCTCGGCCGCGGCCCGCGGATCGTCGGTCAGCTCGATGCTTCCGCCCGTATCGCGGGCGGCCTCGACCGCCTCTGGTGCAGGCGCGTAATCGGTCGGCGTCGCGGCGACGAAATCCGCCCCGAGCTTCGCGCACGCCACCATCAGCGACGCGCAGACGTTGTTGCCGTCCCCGAGATAGACCACCTTCAGCCCCTCGACGCGGCCGAAGCGCTCCCGGATCGTCATCACGTCCGCGAGCGCCTGGCACGGGTGTGAGCTGTCCGTCAGCCCGTTGATCACCGGGATCGAAGCGTGCTCGGCGAGCGCCTCGACGTCCGACTGGGCGTACGTCCGGATCATGATCGCGTCGAGATAGCGCGAGAGCACGTGGGCGGTGTCCTTGATCGTCTCGCCACGGCCGAGCTGGAGGTCGGCCGCCGAGAGGTAGAGGCCGAGCCCGCCGAGCTGGTAGATGCCTACCTCGAAGGAGACTCGAGTGCGCGTCGAGGGCTTCTGGAAGATCATCCCCAGCGTCCGACCGGGGAGGAGATGGTGCCGCTCGCGGTCCTGCTGGCGCCGTTTGAGTTCGTCCGCGAGGTCGAGAACCTCGGTCAGCTCCTCCGTGCTCCAGTCCGCCACCTTCGTGAACGAGCGGCCTTTGAGGCGGTCTGCGACGGCAACGGCCATCTTGGGCGGATCCTACTCTGGGAATACTTGACAATCTAAGACTCAGGTTTTATCCTGTTCTTACGATCAAATCACGGAAAGGAGGAGATGGGATGGCAACTCTGGTTCGTTGGGAACCGTTCCGCGAGATCGCGACGCTGCAGAACGAGATGAGCCGTTTCATGAACGGCCTCCTCGAGGGCAACGGTCGCACCAATCAGGCCTGGGTGCCTGCGCTCGACGTCTGGGAGACGGAGAACGAGATCGTCTACGCGCTCGACGTTCCCGGCATCCCCGAGGACAAGATCTCGGTGGAGCTGGACGACGGCGCGCTGACCATCAGCGCCGAGCGTGAGCGCACCGAGGAGCAGTCCGACGACCGGTTCTACCGGTACGAGCGGCGCTTCGGCACCTTCTCGCGCACCTTCGGGGTGCCGCAGGGCGTGACCGAGAGCGACGTCTCCGCGGACTACAAGGACGGTGTCCTCGAGGTCCACGTGAAGAAGCCCGAGCAGCCGAAGCCGAAGCGGATCCAGGTCGGGTCCAGCGAGAAGGCGACGATCGAGGGCTCTTCCTCGAAGAAGTAGCTTCCTCTCCCAGAGGAAAACCGGAAGGGCGGCGACGAGCCGCCCTTCCGCGTTCTAGGGTCGGCCGATCCTCGTGCCGCCGCGGCCGGCGAGCGCTGCGGGAAGCCCCTCGAAGTCCGTGATCAGCGTCTCCCGCCCGTACGCGATCGCGGCCTCGACCTTCGGCCCCATCGAGCCTTCGGCCAGATCCGTGAGCAGCGCTTCGGCTTCTTCGAGTGTGAGGTCGCGAATCTCCTCCTCTCGCTGTGTGCCGAAATGCCGGTAGACGGCCGGCACCTCGGTGAGGATCACGAGCCGCTCGGCGCCGAGATCCTTCGCCAGGAGCGCTGACGCGTGGTCCTTGTCGATCACTGCGTCTACACCCGTGAGGCGGCCGCCCCTCCTCACGACCGGGATCCCGCCGCCGCCGCACGCGATCGTGATCGCGCCCGCCGCGGCGAGCGCCCGGATTGCCTCTAGCTCGACCACTTCGAGCGGCATCGGCGAGGGGACGACACGGCGCCGGCCGCGGTTCGCGTCGGCCACCATCGCCCAGCCGCGGTCGCGTTGGAGCTGCTCGGCCTCGGCGTCCGAGTAGAACGGTCCGATCGGCTTCGTGGGGCGGTCGAAAGCCGGATCGTCCGGCGCGACCCGCACGTGCGTGAGCACGCAGGCCACGTCACGCGAATTCACGGCAGGCCGTACCTCGGCCGCGATCAGAGCTCCGATCTCGGCCTGTGTCTGCGCGACGGCGAGCCAGAGGGGGAGCGGCGGTGCCTCCTCAGCCGCGCGTTCCTGGCGCAGTAGCTCGTTTCCGACCTGCGGCCCGTTCCCGTGGGTGATCACCAGCTGCGGCTCTTCGAACAGCTCTTTCAGCGCTGAGACTGCGCGACGGAGGTTGGCGAGCTGCTCGGCCGCGGTGCCGCGCTCGCCCGGCCGCATCAATGCGTTGCCGCCGAGCGCGACGACCACGGGCCGGGAAGATCTCACGTTGCAGCGGCCGCGGCCGAGGCGCTCGACAAACGCGACGCTACTTCGGCGTAACTAGGGCGGGCAGCGCTGTCACACGAGGGCGGTCTCCTCGATCAGACCCTTCTCCACGAGCACGTCCTTCAGCGTCGGCTCGCCGATCTCCTGCAGCCGATAGGTGACCCGCATCGCCGGCTTGCCGATGTCGATCAGCCGTCGGAGATCGATCGGCGTTCCGATCAGGACGAGGTCGGCGTCCGATCGCTCGATCGTCGCGCGAAGGTCATCCATCTGCCCGTTCCCGTAACCCATGGCCGGGAGCAGCGCGCCGATCTCCGGATATTCCTCGAACGTCTTCGCAATCGAGCCGACCGCGAAGGGCCGTGGGTCGACAAGCTCGGCGGCGCCGTGCTGCTTCGCCGCGAGCACAGCCGCTCCGAATGTCATCTCACCGTGTGTCAGCGTCGGACCGTCCTCGACGGCAAGGACACGCTTTGCGTGGATCTCCTCGACGTCGCCCTCAACGTGGAATGGGGAGGCCGCGAGCACCACGGTCGCGCCCGTCGTGTGCTCGTGGATCGAGTTGAGGACCCTGTCGATCCCCTCCTGCGACGCGCTGTCGATCTTGTTGACGACGCAGACGTCCGCCATCCTCAGATTGGTTTCACCCGGGTGGTACCGGAGCTCGTGGCCCGGCCGATGGGGATCGACGACGACGATGTGGAGGTCTGGGCGAATGAACGGCGTGTCGTTGTTGCCGCCGTCCCAGAGGATCACGTCGGCTTCCCGCTCGGCGGCTCGCAGGATCCGCTCGTAGTCGACCCCGGCAAAGACGAGGTTGCCCTCGGCGAGATGGGGCTCGTACTCCTCGCGCTCCTCGATCGTCGCGTCGGCCGCGTCGAGGTCCTCATAGCGCTCGAAGCGCTGGACGGCCTGCTTCGTCAGGTCGCCGTACGGCATCGGATGGCGGAGGACGGCGACGCGCTTGCCCGACTCGCGGAGGAGCGCGGCGACGTGGCGTGTGGTCTGACTCTTGCCGGAGCCGGTCCGCACCGCGCAGATCGCGACCACCGGCTTCGCGGAGGCGAGCATCGTTTCCAGCGGCGCGATCAAGCGGTACGACGCGCCGGCGGCGAGCGACCGCGAGGCGACGTGCATCACGTGTTCGTGCGTGACGTCGGAGTAGGCGAAGACGACCTCGTCGATCTCGTGCTGGCGCACGAGTTGCTCGAGCGCCGACTCGGGGAGAATCGGAATCCCCTCCGGATACAACGACCCCGCCAGCTCGGCGGGGTACACGCGTCCTTCGATGTTCGGGATCTGGGTCGCCGTGAAGGCGACGACCTCGTAGGCCTCGCGGTCGCGGTAGACGAGGTTGAAGTTGTGGAAGTCGCGACCGGCGGCGCCGGCGATCAGCACTCGAGTCCTGGTCATGCATAAAGCTTATGCAGGCCGATAGGACGGACGCGACTGGCCGATCGGGGAGACCGTCAGGTCAGTACTTCGCGGACGCGCTCGGCGACGGCCTCCATCTCGAGGGTGGAGCCGGTCACCTCCTTGAGCATCTCCTCGGCCCGCATCTTCTGGCCCTCGCCCCAGAGCTCGCGCAGGAGCGAGCCCGCGTCCCGCGTCGTGAACCAGCGCGTCCCGAACTTCTCCTTCAGGAACGACCGCAGCTGTGCCTCGAACGCCCATGAGCGGAGGTACGAGGAGACGTAGAAGCCGGAGTCGATGTCCGCGAGGTAGTTGGCCGACGTCGGCTCGATCTTGAGCGCGTCGCCGAGCAGCTCGACGTAGCGGTTCCGCATCGTCGTCACGTCCTCGGTTGCGTGGAACTCGACCTCGTAGAGGATCTTCGCGCAGTAGCGGCGGACGAAGAAGAGGAGCCCGGTCGCGCCCTCGACCGCGTACTCCTTCGGCCGCGGGAAGTCGAGGAGCCGCGACAGCCACTCCGGTTCGTCCGTCAGGTGCTGCAACAGCATCGCCCAGCCTTCGGTGACCGCGTTGTCGCCGAGCCGCTTCTCCTCCATCGCGAGCTCGCGGGACGTGTTGGCGAAGTGCTCCGTGTGGCCGGCCTCGTGGAAGAGTGCACGCCAGTCGTCCGGGCCGCCGATCGGCTGGATCACGAGCATGACCTTGTCGGGGATCTCGATCGGGGCGCAGAACGCGCGCGGCGTCTTGTTCGGCCGCTCCTCCAGGTCGAGGTGGACGTTGTCCTGTGACTTCAGGTCGATGCCGAGGTCGGCGAGCGTGCCCTCGAGCGCGGGCACCATCTTGTCCTTCGGGAACATCGGGTCCCACTCCGGGGCGCGGAATAGGCGGGGGACGTCCCAGCGCTGCGCCTCGGCGAGGCTGAGCCCGACGCGGTTGCGGAAAAGCCGGTCGGCGGCGTCCTCGTAGAGGCGCTCCGTCGAATCGAGGAAGGCACGGCACTGAGCCGCCAGGTCGTCGAGCGCCGTGGACGGCAGCGCCTTCCGGTAGAGCTCGAGGTAGCTGTCGAAGCCGAGATCCTGGGCCGCGCGCTGCACAGTCCGCGCGGCGTCGAGGTGAAGCGGATTCATCCGCTCCTCGAGCACCTCGTTCGCCTTCGAGTCGAGGCGCTCGCGCTTGCCGCGGTCGGGCTCGTTGGCGAGCGCCGGGCGGATCATTCGATACGGGATCTCCTCGCCGTCGACCTTGACGTGGACCTCCGACTCGAGCGCGGCGAGTCGCTCGGCGTGGTCACGTGTCAGCTCTCCGAAGTAGCCCTCGCAGGCGAAGCGCCACAGCTCGCGAACACGGGCGCCTCCATTCACGGCGAGCCCGACCGACTTGACCGTATCGAGGTCGGTCAGATTCCTGTGCCGCTCGTAGATCGGGCTGAGGTCGAACGTGTCCTTGTGGCCGGCGTAGTGGAGGTAGAACTCCTCGTCGAGCTCCGCGATGAAACGGTCCGCCTGCTCGCGATAAGCATCGAGCTCGCGGTCTGACGGCGGGGCGGGCGGCATTCGTCTCATAGGATACGGAAGCAATGCAGCAGATCAGCGTCCGAACGGAGCGCCGGACCCAGCTCGTCGACATCACGAGCAGCGTGCAGGAGGCGCTCGACGAGATGAACGGTGCGGCCGCGGCGCTCGTGTACGTCCCGCACACGACCGCCGGCGTCACGATCAACGAGCATTCGGACCCGGCCGTTGCACGGGATCTCGAGTCCGCCCTCGAGAAGGTCGTCGACGACGGGTGGGATTGGAAGCACATCGAGGATCCGGACGGTCCGAATGCGCCCTCTCACATCCGTGCGTCGCTGATGAGCCCGCAGATTCTCGTCCCCCTCCAGGACGGCCGGCTCGCGCTCGGCACCTATCAGGGGATTTTCTTCTGCGAATTCGACGGGCCGCGCGAGCGCAAGGTGTACGTCACGCCGCTCGCCTGACAGTCGTCAGTACGCGTGCACGTAGCCGGGGCACGTGCAGACAGTGGCGGCGAGCGTCTGGAAGTCGAAGTCCTGGCCGCGGCAGGCGCCGCGGGCTCCGCGTGCCCGAGCTCGTGGAAGAGCGTCGCGAACGGCGCCACAATCGCCAGCGTCAGCAGCCACATGACCAGTCCCGGGCCGCTGTTCATGACGTCGTTGAACTGCCGCAGTGCGTCTGTCACCGCCAGGTCATCGGCCGGTCTGCCGCTGCGCTTGAGCGTGCTCAAACGCGAAGGGACGCCGCAGCGCCCCCTTCGCGTCAACTGCCGGCGCTCGTTACTTCTTGAACGAGGCGCGCAGGTCCTTCAGCGCCGCGCGGGCGTTCTTCACGGCCTCGCGCGCGGAGCTGCGAGCCTGGTGGACGGCGTCGTGCGTGGCCTTGACGTCGGCCTTCAGCGCCTTCTTGGCGCCCTTGACCTGCTTCGCGGCGGCGAGGTCGGTCTTGAGCTGAGCCTTGTCGGCCTTCAGGAGCTGTCTGGCGGCGACGAGATCGGCCTTCAGCTTGGCGACGTCCGGCTTGATAGACGCCTTTGCCTGAGCCCGGGCGGTGCCCTTCGCGGCGGTGGCGTCGGCGGCGAGCTTCTGCGCGTCGGCGACGATCGTTGCGCTGGTCGTGGTCGCGTCGGTCTTCAGCTTCGCAAGATCCGTCTTGACGGCGGCGACGGGATCGGCCTGTCCGGTGGCGAGCGCCGGAACGGCGAGCGCGAGGACGAGCGCGATCGAGGCGAGGATGGTCTTCATCGAGTGGAGTGACCCCTTTCGGTTCGGATTGGCCGGGTGAAGGTAGCGCGGCCGTGTAAGCGTTCCGTTAGAGCCGCCGATACCCTCAGCTCATGGCCGCGCCGGTACAGATGGATCAAGAGCTGGAGCTCACGATCGACCGGCTCGCGTTCGGCGGCAACGGCGTCGCCCGGTTGAACGGCTTCGTCGTTTTCGTTCGCCGTGGCCTCCCAGGTGACCGTGTCCGGGCGCGTGTCACCAAGGTGCAGCGGCGCCACGCGGAGGCGCTCGCCACCGAAGTCCTCGAGCCCGGACCGCAACGGGTCGATGCGCCCTGCGCGCATTACCCGGCATGCGGCGGCTGCCGCTTCCAGGATCTCGCCTACGAGGCTCAGGTCGCTGCGAAGGAGGAGCAGGTCGCGGACGCGCTCCGGCGGATCGGCGGAATCCAGGAGCCGCCGCTCGAGCCCATCCTCCCGTCCGTCGACGTCTTCCATTACCGCAACAAGCTCGAATACTCGTTCACGCAGCTCGAGGATGGGCCGTCCCTCGGGTTCCACAAGGCCGGGCGCTGGGACGAGGTGCTCGAGGTGGAGAAGTGCTGGCTCACGACCGATGTCGGAAACGCGATCCGGAACGCCGTCCGCGAGTGGGCCCGTGAGGAGCGGCTCGTCGCCTATGACCAGTCCGAGCAGACGGGCTATCTGCGGCACCTCGTCGTCCGCGAGGGCCGAAACACCGGCCAGGCGCTCGTCCTGCTCGTCACCGCCGCGGGTGAGAAGTTCGAGACGGGCCACTTCGTCGACGTGCTCCGGCGTTTCCCCGAGGTGCGCTCGACCCACTGGTCGCAGAACGACTCGCCCGCCGAGGTCACGAACCTGCCGACCACCCTGCTCTGGGGAGAGGACGCGATCGAGGAGGAGCTCTGCGGTCTGCGCTGCCGGGTGCGCCCGAACGCGTTCCTCCAGACGAACACGGCGATGGCGGAGCGGCTGTACGGGCTCGCGCGCGACTTCGCCGCCCTCACCGGCCGCGAGACGGTCTACGACCTCTACTGCGGGATCGGCACGATCGGGCTCGTCCTCGCCCGCGACGCCTTGACGGTGTGGGGGATCGAGCTCTCCGAAGAGTCCGTGGCCTGCGCGCTCGAGAACGCAGATCTCAACGGCATCACCAACGCCGCCTTCTTCGCGGGGAATGTCGGCCAGTCCCTCGAGGAGCTGCACGAGCGGAGCGGCGATCCCGACGTGGTCGTGGTCGACCCACCGCGGGCCGGGCTCGCGGGAAAAGCGCTTCGTCGACTCGGACGGATCGGCGCGCCGCGGATCGTCTACGTGTCGTGCAACCCGACGACCCTGGCCAGCGACGTCAAGCAGTTGAGTGCCGACTTCGGGTACGAGCTCGTGCGCGCGAAGCCGGTCGACATGTTCCCGCACACACCGCACGTGGAGACCGTCGCGCTACTCGAGCGGCGCGCGAATTAGAGGTACACGCGCGCGCGTTTCCCACCCTCTTAGGGTGGGGGTGACCCACCACCCTCGCGGTCGACGCTACCGGCCTGCGGCGCGCGCGTGGGTGACGAATCTGTGCCGATTTCCGCCTCGGAGGGGCCACCCCGCCGACGGAGCCTCCTCCACAGCAAATCGGCGTTGGCCAGCAGGAACGCGACCGAGAGCAGCGGCAGCGCCGGCAGCCCGCCGAGATTGAAGACCCGCTCGAGCACGTCGCTGACGGCCAGGGCGATCGTCCCGCCGAACGACGCCACCATCGCAAGCCAGGTCCAGCCCGGGCGCAGCGCAAACCGCGCCGCCGCCGCCAGGAAGAGCGCGAAGAACAGCAAGTCGGGAAGTCCGAGATTCGCCGCGCTCTGCTCGCCGGGCACCGGAAACGCGAACGAGAGGTTCGTGAACACCTGCTCGTGGTGCTGGACGATCGCCTTCGTCGGCCCCCGGGCCACGGAGTACGCGTCGACGACCGGGATGATCGCCGCCACGAGGACGACCCAAGCCACAGTCTCGAAGTAGCTCAGGAACCAGAAGCCGATCAGGCTGACACCCGCGAGCTTGGCGAAGTTCTCCGCCGTGTGCCACCCCGCCACGTGGAATGCAAACGCGAGTAGACCGATCGCGATCCCGACCGGAAGCAGCCCGCGCCGCGTCCGGAGCGGCAGCCCGAGCCAGACGAACGCGAAGCACGCCGGGATGAGCACGCAGCCCAGGAAGGCGACGTCCCACCAGTCGGACGCGCTCCAGAGCCGGTCGTGAACGGCGTAGTAGACGCCGAGCCCGGTCGCCAGCCCTAGTGCGGCGGCAACGCGGCCCACCACGCTCTCTCCGGCCTCAGGCCAGCGGCGGCTCACGCCGGGCGGAGCCCGGCTCCGCCGCCGCCTCGCGGCGCTGGCCGCGCTCCGGCCAGCGGGCCGTGCGGTCTTGCACTGTCCCACTGGCCTACGCACGCCCAGCGCCGCGCCTGAGACCGGAGAGCGCTGCGCTTTCTCAATACGGAGGGAGTGTGCTCCACCACGCGCCAAGCGCTTTGAATGCGTTCCAAAACTCCGTCTTGGCAGGAGCTTCGTCGAGCGATGCATCGATGTCCGGCACGACCAGCGCCTCGATCGTGGCCGTGAGGCGCTGGAGCTCGCCGGGCTTCCACTCGAGCGGATCGGCGAGCGGGAACTCGAGCGAGTTCAGGAAAGCCAGCGCCTGCTCGCCCATCGGCACGACGAGCTTCGGTTGGACGATGTGGAGCTCCCGGGTGAGGAACGGCCGCGCCTCGTCCTCGTCCCCATCCGCGAACTTGAGGCAGTTCGTGCCGTAAACGGAGGTCGGATCGACGCGCAGGCGCTGGAGTGACTTCAGGATTGCCTGGCCCGCGCGGCCGTAGAACGCCACGCCCTCGTGCACCTCTGCCGCCTGCGGCCGGTACTTGAGCAGCAGCACGTCCGCGAGCGGATGGCCCGAACCGACGACCGGCACTCGCGTCCCGCCCCCGGCGCGCGCAACCTCGTCGCCGAGCTCGTTGATCTCGACGATCGCCTTCTGGAGGTACTTCTCGTAGATCTCGTCCGTGGCAGGCACGCGGCTCGGACCCTTTCTTCCTTAGCGGACCCGTTCCTTGGCCTGGGCCACCCACTTGAGCGACTGCAGGTAGACGAGCGAGCGCGGCCGCCGCAGGACGTGGGCCGAGCGCAGGCTCAGCAGAAGCTCCTCGGGGCCGTGAAAGGCGCGCATCCGCATCGCGCCGGTGCCAACGCCCTGCAGCACGTGCGCGTCCGAGCCGGCGCCCATCGTCAGGTTGTACTTCGTCGCGAACCGCAGCGCCTCGTCGTTGTAGGCCTCGAAGAGCAGCCGCGCGTTGTAGACCTCGAAGACGTCGATGTCGGCCAGGTGGCGGTGCAGCGTCGCCGGGTCGGGGATCGAGTGCATCCGGTCGAACGGGTGCGGGAGGTAGACGAGCCCGTTCTGCGCCCTGATCGCGGCGATCGTGTCCGTAAAGGACATCCCGCGCGGGATCTCCTCCTTCAGGAACAGGCCGATCACCTCCCCCTGGCCGTCGGTCTTGACCTCCTCGCCTGGGACGACGACGAGACCACTGCCGCGCGCCAGCTCGGCCGCCTCGAGCGCGCCGCCGAACACGTTGTGGTCGGTGACCGCGATCGCACCGAGGCCGACCGCTTGGGCGTAGGCGACCAGCTCTTCCGGGCTGACCGCGCAGTCGTGCGACCAGCTCGTGTGCATGTGGAGGTCGCACGCGATCCAGTCGCGCTCGGCGAGCGGCTCGGCCTCGCGCCGTGGACTCCGGCGGCGCCGCGCAAGCGACCGATAGACGTCGTCCAGCTCGTCGGCGGCTGCGGCGAAGCTCTGGCCCTCGGCGGATGTGCGCACGGTGGCGGCGCGCCGCGTGCGGAAGGCCTCGTCTTCGGCGAGCCTCGCCACCTCGGCGCCCGCGAGCTCGGGCTGCTCGGCCGTCCCGGCAGGGGCTGCGATCGCGCAGCCCGCGGCAGCCGCTTCGAGGGCGACGCGGCGCAGGCCCTCGAGGGCTGGGACGAAGATGCTCGTGCCCGCGAGCAGCGGTGCCCGGGCGGCGCCGTCGCGGCCGGTTCGCACCGAGACGCGTCCACGCAGCGAACGTGGAATCGTGGGCCGGCCGGTCAGCGGCTTCGTCCGGAGCAGGATCAGCTCCCAGCCCGGCAGCTCGTCGAACGCACGGAAGACGGCCCGCACCAAAGGCCGCTCAGCCGGCTTCCATTCGAGCACGACCAGCTTCCGCTTCCGCGCCGGCTGGAACAGCTCGAGATCGACTCCTTCGGGGACGACGCGGTAGTGACCGGGGAACCGGATCGCCGCCGCCTCCGCCGTCTCCTGGCTCGTCGCCAGCAGGGCATCCAGGCGGGCGAGCAACCGCTCCCGCTGGGCCTTTCCGGGCGGATAGCCGAGCCGTTCCGCCGACAGGAACGTCGCGACCGTGAGCGCCTGCGCGTCCCGTAGGGCCAGGTAGGACAAACTCGGCAGGCCGGGCTCGAACCCGTGGACGACGTCGAAACGGCCGAGCGCGAGCGCGAGCGAGAGGTTCGCGCGCGCTCCTACCGGGACACCGATCCGGCTGCGGCGCGAGATCGGAACGGCCGGGCCGAGCGCCACGACTTCCGCATTGAGACCGTCGAGGAGCGCGCGCCGACCTGCGGCGAGATCGCGTGCCCGATTCGACGGCGCGAGGACGGTCACGGAATGCCCCAGCTCGCGCAGCCCCCGAGCTACCCCCGCCACGTGCTCGTTCACGTCGTGCGGCTGCGACCACGCGAACGGCGTGACGAGGCAGATGCGGAGCGTCATTCGCTTCGAGTGTAGTAAGGAGGGCAGGTCGGGCGGCCGGCCCGTCGAAACGAAGCAGGGCGATGGGCGTGGGGCCGAGGTCGGCGCCCACGCCGCCGCCTATCTCCGAGACCTAGCGCCGGCCCGCCGGCTGTTTGGCCGTCTTCCGCGCGTTCTTGCGGATGAAGGCCTCGGTCGCCTCGTACGCCTCGTCGTCGACGATCTGCTTCGGGGGCGACTTCATCAGGTACGAGCTCGGGCCCTCGAGCGCGCCGGCAACGCCGTTGTTGAGCGCCAGCTTTGCGAGCCGGACGGCGTCGATCACGATCCCGGCCGAGTTGGGCGAGTCCCACACCTCGAGCTTCAACTCGAGGTTGAGGGGGACGTCGCCGAAGGACGAGCCCTCCATCCGGATGTACGCCCACTTGCGGTCGGTCAGCCACGGCACGTGGTCGGACGGGCCGACGTGGACGTTGCCGGCGCCCAGGTCGTAGTCGAGCATCGACGTGACCGCGTTCGTCTTCGAGATCTTCTTCGACTCGAGCCGGTCCCGCTCCAGCATGTTGAGGAAGTCGGAGTTGCCGCCGACGTTCAACTGCATCGTCCGGTCGAGCTTGACGCCGCGCTCGCGGAAGAGCGAGGTGAGCACGCGGTGCGTGATCGTCGCGCCGACCTGCGACTTGATGTCGTCGCCGATGATCGGCAGGCCCTTCTCCTCGAAGCGCTTCTGCCAGTAGTTCTCGCGCGCGATGAAGACGGGCATGCAGTTGACCATCGCGCAGCCGGCCTCGAGCACCTGCTCCGTGTACCACTTGGTCGCGGCCTCGGAGCCGACTGGCAGGTAGTTGACGACCACGTCGGTCTTCGTGTCGCGCAGGATCCCAACGACGTCGGCGGTCTCGCCCGGCGCCTTCTCCACGACTTCGGAGATGTACTTTCCGAGCCCGTCGTGCGTCATCCCGCGGGAGACCTTGATCCCCGTCTTCGGGACGTCCGCGAACTTGATCGTGTCGTTCGGGTGCGCCCAGATCGCCTCCGACAGGTCCTTGCCGACCTTCGCGGTGGTGACGTCGAACGCGGCCGTGAACTCGATGTCGCTGATGTGGTAGCCGCCGAGGTTGACGTGCATCAGGCCGGGGACGAACTGGTCGTCCGGCGCGTCCTTGTAGTACTCCACTCCCTGCAGCAGCGAGTTGGCGCAGTTGCCGACGCCCACCAGCGCCACGCGAACGCGGTCGTCGAGGCGCGCCTTTCCGTTCTGCTTGCCGTCCTGCTGAGCCATGCCGAGGGACCTCCTATCGCAGTCTTGCTATGCGCTCGAACGATAGCAGGTTTGCGATATGGAACATCTACGGAAGTCGTCGCGCCGACGGCCCGGTGATGCCGCGCCCCTGCACGAAGCGGCGATAGAGGTACAGAAGCAGGATCGCGCCGAGGAGTGCGAAGACGACCCCACCTGCGGTGCCGATGAGAACGCGCGCGATGATCCCGCCGACGAGCGAGCCGCCGAGGCCTAGCCCGATCGTTGCGTACCAGGGCATCGGATCCGGTCCGGGAAGCGCGAGCCGGGCCAGGCCACCGACGATGAAGCCCCAGACGATCAGTCCGATGATGAAGAACAGCACGGCGGCAGCTACCGGCCCTCGCGCAACTGGGTGCGGACGAACAGGATCCGCTGCAGCACCGTCAGCCACGCCGTCGCCGTCAGCAGCGCGATCGCGCCGACGAGGAGCCAGATGCTGATCGGCGCGAGCACGAGGCCGCCCGTGATCACGACCACGCGCTCGGCGCGCGAGCCGAGGCCGACATCGCCGCGCAGGCCGAGCGCCTCCGCCTTCGCGCGCGTGTAGCTGACGAGGAACGAGCCCGCCACCGCGGCGAACGCAAGCGCGAGCGCGACCGTGTGTCCGTGCCGCGAGAAGACGAGCGCGATCGCCCCCAGCACGGCGCCTTCGCCGACCCGGTCGGTGGTCGAGTCGAGGAATGCTCCGAAGGGCGTCGTCTTGCCGCCGGCGCGCGCGAGCGCCCCGTCCAGGATGTCCAGGATCGAGCCGACGACGAAGACGACCGCGCCGAGCCAGTAGAAGAGGAACTCGTTGCGATCCTCGAAGAACACGAGCACCGAGGCAGCGAGGCACAGGGAGACGCCGCTCGTGGTGAGGGCGTTCGGCGTGATGCGCGTGCGCGTCAGTCCGGTGATCGAGCGGGACGCAAGGGTTCGCGCGCCGGTCGTGTAGCCCTGTTTGAACCTCTGGAGAACGGCCGTGTCCCTCAAGGGGCCGCGGACTATAGCAGCTTTGCGATGAGAGCCCGGACGCGGATGCGGTAGACGATTGCCAGCGAGACGGCGGCGAGGACGACTCCCGCGAGCACGTCGAGCCAGAAGTGGTTACCGGTCGCCATCACCGCGAACCAGACCCACAGGGGCCAGATCACCCAGATCGTCTTCGCCCACCAGCGGCGGCAGACCGACGCGAGCACGACGCCGGCGATCAAGGCGTCGGCGGCGTGCAGGCTGGGCATCGCCGCGTACGGATTGGAGGCGAGCTCGATCAGACCGCTGCCGTGGTTGAGGCCGCCGATCTGCGCGAGCGTGTCGCCGAAGCCGATTGCCGGGAACATCCGCGGCGGCGCCGTCGGCAGAAGGATGTAGCCGATCAGCCCGAGCACGTTGGCGAGCAGGATCGTGTTGCGGAACCGCGTGAAGGCCTCGTTCCGGCGGAGATAGACCCAGAGGAGGGCGAGGCCGATGACGGTGAACTCCGAGTTCCAGTACGTCCACGAGACAAGCGTCTCGAGGAAACGGGACGATTGCGTCCAGCCCTGCAGCGTCAACTCGCCGAGCCCGGCGAGCCGCTCCTCGATGTCGATCACCCTCCAGCCGTTCGCGAACGCGCGCGCGGGATCGCGGTCGGCGACGCCGCGCGCAAGCTGGTACGCGAACAGGAACCCGAACCAGATCAGGAGCTGGCGGGCGAAATCCAGGTAACCGCGCGGCAAAAACCGGCGGCCAGCGGCAACTGCGGCCGTCATAGTCACCAAAGTCTAAACGTCGGGCCTGCCGCCGATCATCCCTGCAACGAGGGTTCGCTCGCCGCAAAATGCGGCCTCGGATTGTGCGTTTTGGCTGGATCGTCGGCTCGCAAGCGCTGGATAGTCCGCACCGCCAAGAGCAGCCGCCGACCAAGATCTATAGGAGCGCGGGGCTGTGCCCCGTGCGTTTCCCGCGACGAGCGGCGTACCTGAAACCGAGCGAAAGCGCGAGCTTTCGCTCGAATCAGCCGCCGATCTGGCTCATCGAGCGCGATGCACGGACGAAGCCGGCGTCGTTGATGCGGTGCTTGAGCTCTTTGTGACGAACGGCGAAGCGGATCAGCTCGGCGACCCGTTCGTCGCTCGATCCGTCCCGCAACGGCGTCTTCAGGTCCCACTCGCGGCGTGAGAACAGGCACGTGCGCAGCTGGCCGTCGGCGGTCAGGCGGATCCGGTCGCAGCTGGAGCAGAACGGCTCCGAGACCGGGTTGACGAAGCCGAGCTCGCCCTCTCCGTCGGCGAAGCGGAACCTGCGAGCGGTCGACGACGGCTTCGCAGCGAGCTCCACGAGCGGACCGAACCGCTCCTCCACGATCGCGCGGATCTCGGCCCCGGTCAGCACCTGGTCCTCGCGCCAGGCCTGGTCGGCGTCGAGCGGCATGAACTCGATGAAGCGGACGACGTAGGGCTTCCGGCGCGCCAGCTCGGCGAGCGCAGGGACCTCCGTCTCGGTGAAGCCCTTGACTGCGACGCAGTTGATCTTGATCGGCCGCAGCTCCGGGAAGCTCTCCGCGGCCTCGAGGCCCCGCAAAACGGCGTCGAGGGCGTCGCGGCGCGTGATCTCGGCGAAACGGACGTGGGAGAGCGAGTCGAGCGACACGTTGAGCCGGCGCAGGCCAGCGGCCACGAGCGGCCCCGCGAGCCGGTCGAGGAGGACGCCGTTCGTGGTCAGCGAGAGGTCGCGGATCCCGCCGATCGCCGCCAGTTGCTCGACGAGCACCGGCAAGTCGCGGCGCACGAGCGGTTCGCCGCCGGTGAGGCGGAGCTCGTCGACTCCGAGCGAGGCGAAGATGCGGGCAAGGCGCGCGATCTCCTCGAACGAGAGGATCTCGTCGCGCCGCAGCCATTCCAGTCCCTCGGCGGGCATGCAATACGTGCAGCGGAAGTTGCACTTGTCGGTGACGGAGATCCGCAGCGATCGGATCTCGCGCCCCCAGCCGTCTCGAAGCGGTTCCACAGTGCAAGCGTAGAGGTTTCGTGGCACTTCCCTAAGGAAACTTCGGCCTCACCCTTCGACCCTCTGAAAGGAGGATCACCAAGGAGAATCGCGCGGTGGCGCTGGTTGCGCTGATCGCGGTCACCGCCGTCTGGGGCGTGACCTTCGTCCAGGTGAAGGACGCGGTCGAGATCTACCCGCTCTTCGCCTTCCTCGCAGTGCGGTTCGCGATCGCGACCGCGACGCTCGCCGCGCCTGCCGCAGGTCGTTTGCGCGGGCTCGGCCGCCCCGGCTTCGAGGCCGGCGCGCTGCTCGGTCTCCTGCTGGCTGCGGGGTACGCGCTCCAGACCGCCGGGCTCCAGCGGACGACCGTCTCCGGCACGGGCTTCGTCACCGGGATGTACGTCGTGCTGACCCCCGTGATCGCGCTGCTGCTGTTCGGCTCGGCGATCGGCGTCGCCGCCTGGAGCGGCGTCGCGATCTCGACTGCGGGACTCGTCATGCTCGCGGGCATCCACGGGTCGGCGACCGGCGACCTGCTCGTCCTGGTCGGCGCGGCCGTGTACTCGCTCCAGATCGTCCTGATGGAGCGCTACGCGCCTCGACATGACGCGCTGGCGTTCACGCTCGTGGAGATGGCGGCGGCGTGCCTAGGACTCTTGGCCGTCGCCCTCGCGCGCGGGGACCTCGGCGTGCCGCATGGCTGGACGGTCTGGGGCGCGCTGCTCGTGACGGGGATCTTCGCGAGCTCGCTGGCATTCCTCGTGCAGACGTGGGCCCAACGGCGGACGTCCGCCACCCGGACGGCGCTCGCGTTCGCGATGGAGCCCGTGTTCGCGGCGCTGTTCGGCTACACGCTCGCCGGTGACCGGCTCGGTGCGGTCGGCTGGGGCGGCTGTGCCGCGATCCTGGTCGGGATCGTGCTGGCCGAGCCCGCCGCAGGCGCCGTACTCGTCAGCGCCGTAGCGCGTACGCGATCTTCAAGATCGACGTGAAGTACCGCCTCAGCCGGCGACGGAAAGCGCGTGGATCGCCTGGTCGAAGCGTCCCGCGCGCGGAGCCCGGGCGAGCGAGAACACCGACACGGCGCGGCCGCCGGTGGAAACGGACCCGAAGTAGTCGCCGACCATCCGGCCCGACGATGTCGCTGGGAGCCAGCCAAGTCGCATCTGCGTGGCGTTCAGCCGTCGCGGGGGGCTCCAGCGCGAGCCGCCCGTGCGGGAGGTCGTCTGCCAGGCGTTGAGCCGGCACGCAGCCGGCGCGCAACCTGCGCGGGCGAGCGTGTAGTACGTCAACGTCAGCCGTCCGCGTGTGTTCGGATCCACGCCCAGCGAGGGCACGACGACGTCGGTCGTCGACGTTCGCGGCACGAGCGCGATCCGCTGCGGTCGCGTCCAGGCGGAACCCGCCGACGAGCGCGCCAGCACCGCGTCGTCCGCGCGGCAGCTCGGCCTGAAGCGGCAGTCGAACCAGATTGCGTAGACGGTTCCTGCCGCGTCCGCGTCGACGCTCGGGAGCGGGAAGACGCGCAGGCTCTCCCGGCGGAACGGATGGTCTCGCGCGTCGAGGCTCGCGATCGTCCCGGGCGCGCCGAAGGTGACGCCGCCGTCCGTCGAGTGGACGGCCTGCACGGAGTCCTCTCCGAGGAAGACGATCACGAGCTCGCCGTTCGGGCGTACCGCCAGCTGCGGGCCGGGCACGTCACCACCACCGCGGATCGTCACCGGCGCCGTCCAGGTCACACCCCCGTCGCTCGAGCTCTGGAACGCCATGCCGCCGCGGCGGAAGTCCGAGTAGATGACATAGCAGCGGCCGAAGAGGGGACTCGCGCGCCCGTTGTCGCAGGTGAGCCACTCCTTGTCGAGGTTGGTGGAGCCGTCGCCCGTTCGGTTTGCTACGGTCGCGGCCCCGGGTGCGCTCCAGGTCGACCCGTCCGAGGACGTGCTGATCGAGATCGCAGTCGACGAAGCGCCGAGTGCGAGGGTGGCGGCGAGCCAGCGGGCATGCAGCGCATCCCAGGCGACGACCGGGTCGCTGGCGCGGGCATAGGGCCCCGGCGGATTCGAGGCCGCCGTCAGTGAGGGGAGCAGGCCCGAGCGCCAAGTGCGCCCGCGGTCGCGCGAGACGGCGAAGCCGATCGCCGAGGCGCCGCCGTCGAAGAAGCGGCCGCTCTGGAAGACCGTGACGACGGTCGAGCCGTCCGCAGCCGCATCGGGCTCGACCGCGCTCGCGTGCTGGGCGCCCGAATCCAGGGTCGCATCAGTAGCCACCCGCACGACGCCCGCACCGGGCCGTACGGCAGCAACGGCCGCAGACGTGCCGCTCAGGGCTAGCGATGCGAGGACAAACTTGATAACCTTCGGCTTAGATTTTCTCAGCACGACCCCTAATCCAAGGAGCATGAGGTATGGCAAAGACTATCGGCATCGACCTCGGCACGACCAACAGCTGTATGGCCGTGCTCGAGGGTGGTGAGCCCACCGTCATCCCGAACGCCGAGGGCGGCCGCACGACACCGTCCGTCGTCGCGTTCACGAAGGACGGCCAGCGGCTCGTCGGCGCGCCTGCACGGCGCCAGCAGGTCACGAACCCGGAGAACACGGTCTTCTCGATCAAGCGGTTCATGGGCCGTAAATGGGACGAGGTCTCCGAGGAGATGACGATCGTCCCGTACGAGGTCGCCAAGGGCCCGAACGGCGACGCGCGCGTGAAGGCGGGCGGCAAGGAGTACGCCCCGCCCGAGATCAGCGCGATGATTCTCCAGAAGCTCAAGACAGACGCCGAGGCGTATCTCGGCGAGCCGGTCAACGACGCGGTCATCACGGTCCCCGCGTACTTCAACAACGCGCAGCGTGAGGCGACGAAGGACGCCGGCAAGATCGCCGGCCTCAACGTCCTCCGCATCATCAACGAGCCCACCGCGGCCGCGCTCGCCTACGGCCTCGACAAGGAGGGCTCGGACCAGACGATCCTCGTCTTCGACCTCGGCGGCGGCACGTTCGACGTGTCGATCCTCGAGCTTGGCGAGGGCGTCTTCGAGGTGAAGGCCACGAACGGCGACAACCACCTCGGCGGCGACAACTTCGACAAGGCGATCGTCGACTGGATGGTGTCCGAGTTCAAGAAGGCCCAGGGCATCGACCTGGCGGCCGATCGCATGGCGCTGCAGCGGCTTTACGAAGCCGCGGAGAAGGCGAAGATCGAGCTGTCGTCCACGATGACGACGCAGATCAACCTGCCGTTCATCACCGCCACGCAGGAGGGGCCGAAGCACCTCGACCTCCAGCTCACCCGGGCGAAGCTCGAGGAGATCACCGCCGATCTGCTCGCGCGCACCGTCGGCCCGACCGAGCAGTGCCTCAAGGACGCGGGCATCGACAAGGCGAAGATCGACCACGTCGTCCTCGTCGGCGGCATGACCCGCATGCCTGCAGTGCAGGCGAAGGTCAAGGAGCTGATCGGCAAGGACCCGCACAAGGGTGTCAACCCGGACGAGGTCGTCGCCGTCGGCGCCGCGATCCAGGCCGGCGTCCTCAAGGGCGAGGTCAAGGACATCCTCCTGCTCGACGTCACGCCGCTGTCGCTCGGGATCGAGACCAAGGGCGGCGTCTTCACGAAGCTGATCGAGCGGAACACGACCATCCCGACGAAGAAGTCGGAGACGTTCACGACCGCGGAGGACAACCAGCCGTCGGTCGAGATCCACGTCGCCCAGGGCGAGTCGGAGATGATCATGTTCAACAAGACGCTGGGCAAGTTCCAGCTCGTCGGAATTCCGCCGGCCCCGCGCGGGATGCCGCAGATCGAGGTCTCCTTCGACATCGACGCGAACGGGATCATCCACGTACAGGCGAAGGACCTCGGCACCGGCAACCAGCAGCAGATCCGGATCGAGGGCGGCTCGGGCCTCAAGGAGGACGAGGTCCAGCAGATGATCCGCGACGCCGAGGCGCACGCGGACGAGGCGCACCGCCTGCGCGAGGTCGCGGACGCGAAGAACATCGCGGAGACGCTCGCCTACCAGACGGAGCGTTCCCTCAAGGAGCACCGCGACAAGCTCGACGAGTCCGAGGCCTCGACGATCGAAGGCCGGATCATGGAGCTGAAGCAGGCGCTCGAGGGTGACGACGTCTCCGAGATCAAGGCGAAGACGGAGGCGCTCCAGGAGGCCTCGCACAAGCTGGCCGAGGCGGTCTACGCATCGGCGCAGCAGGCTCAGGCCGCGTCAGCTCCGGGCGGCGGCGACGGCGCCGGGTCGACCTCCGACGACGAGGTCGTCGAGGAGGCCGACTACGAGGTGATCGACGAGGAGCAGGAGGCTCCTAAGGCGTAATGCCGGACGAGGTCAAACAAGAGGAGCAGCAGCAGCCCGAGGCTCCCGAGGAGCAGCAGCTAGAGGGCGGCGGCGATGTCGCCGCCCTCCAGGCGGAGCGCGACGAGCTCTTCGACCGCCTGCAGCGGGTCGCGGCGGAGTTCGACAACTTCCGCAAGCGGAACGCGCGCGAGGCCGCGGCGACGATCGAGCGCGCCAACGAGCGGCTCGTGAAGGAGCTGCTGCCGGTCCTCGACGACCTCGGGCGCGCGCTCGAGGCCGCGGCCGAGCACGAGGAGGCGAAGCTCGAGGACGGCGTCCGGCTCGTCCACCGCTCGCTCGCTGATCTCCTCCAGAAGGAAGGCCTGGCCGAGATCGAGACCGACGGGAAGTTCGACCCGCACGTGCACGAAGCGCTGCTCTCCCAACCGTCCGATGCGGAGGAGGGGAGCGTGATCGAGGTCGTCCAGAAGGGCTACAAGCTGGGCGACAAGGTGCTGCGGCCGGCGCGGGTGGTGGTGGCGGCGGCTCCGACCGACGAGGAGTAAGCAGTGGCGACGTTGTACGACACGTTAGGCCTGAAGAAGGGTGCCTCCCAGGAGGAGATCAAGAAGGCCTACCGGAAGCTCGCCGCCAAGTACCACCCGGACAAGAACCCAGGCGATGCGTCCTCCGAGGAGAGGTTCAAGGAGGTCCAGAACGCCTACGACACGCTCTCCGACCCGGAGAAGCGGAAGTCGTACGACACCTTCGGGACGGCGAACGGGCGGCCCGGCTTCGACCCGCGCGGCGGCAACTTCCGCGGCGGCAACTTCCGGGTCGAGGACCTCGGCGATCTCGGCGACCTCTTCGGCGGCCTGTTCGGGCGCGGCGGGACGCGCACGCAGCGGCCGCAGCCCGAGCGCGGCGCGGACATCGAGGCCGTCGTCAATCTCTCCTTCGAGGATTCGCTGCGGGGGCTCGAGACGAAGATTCCGGTCGAGGTGACGACCGCCTGCCGCGAGTGCGGCGGCACCGGGGCGCAGCCCGGCACCGCGCCGGTGATCTGTCCGCAGTGCCATGGCCGCGGCGTGGTCTCCGAGTCGCAAGGTCTCTTCGCCCTGTCGCAGCCCTGCCCGCGCTGCCGCGGGAACGGCACGGTGATCGAGAAGCCGTGCGACAAGTGCGGCGGCTCGGGTCGCGAGCGGCGCACGAAGCGCTACTCGGTGAAGATTCCCGCCGGCGTCAAGGACGGCACGCGGATCCGGCTCAAGGGCAAGGGAGAGGTCGGTGCGAGCGGTGGCCCGCCCGGCGACCTCTTCGTCGTCACGCGCGTGGCGCCGTCGAAGCTGTACGAGCGCCGCGGCAATGACCTCGTCGTGGACGTGCCGGTCACCTATCCGGAGGCCGCGCTCGGTACGACCGTCGAGGTGCCGACCCCGTACGGCGAACGGCTGTCGTTGAAGGTGAAGCCCGGCTCGCAGGACGGCCAGCTGCTGCGCATGCGCGGTCACGGCGCGCCGAAGCTGAGCGGCTCCGGCAAGGGCGACCTGCTCGCGCGGCTGCGCCTGACCGTCCCCAAGAAGCTGACGAAGAAGGAGCGCGAAGCGCTGGAGGAGCTCCAGAAGCTGTCGCGCGAGAACCCGCGGGAGGCGCTCTTCTCATGAAGCTCGCGGCGATCCTGCTCGTCTCGATCGGCGGCGCCGGTCTGATCGTCACGTTCGTGCTGATGCGGCGGAAGCTCGATGAGCTGCGCCGGATCCGGGAGGGCGAGGAGTGACCGACGACCGGCCTCGCTACATGATCTCCATCGCCGCCGAGCTCGTCGGCATGCACCCGCAGACGCTGCGGATCTACGAGAACAAGGGGCTGATTCGGCCGAAGCGCACGGCCGGGAACACGCGGCTCTACTCGGAGGCCGACGTGGCGCGGCTCAAGCTGATCCAGCGGCTCACGACCGAGCTCGGGCTCAACCTCGCCGGCGTCGAGCACGTGCTCCGCCTCGAGGACGAGCTCCTGCGCATGCGCCGCCGGCTCGACCGGATGGAGCGCGAGATGCGCCAGACGATTCAGGAGGTCCACCGCCACTACCGGCGTGACCTCGTTCCCTACAGGCCACCGACCGACCTGATTCGAACGCCATGGACTTCAACAAGCTCACGCTGAAATCACAGGAGGCCGTCGCGGCCGCGCAGGAGCTTGCGCGGCGGATGGGCAATCCCGAGCTCTACCCCGAGCACCTGGTGCTCGCGCTGCTCGACCAGGAGCTGCCGCAGCAGCTCGTCCCGGACGCGGCCGCGTTGCGCGCCGAGGCCGAGGCGACGCTGCGTGGCAAGCCTTCGATCCAAGGCGCGCAGCAGCAGCCGAACGTGTCGGCAGCGTTCTCGCGTGTGCTCGACCGCGCTTCCGAGGAAGCGCGGTCTATGGAGGACCAGTACATCTCTACGGAGCATTTGCTTCTTGCTCTGGATGTTGTAGATCGCAGCGAGCTCCTCGCTGCGATCAAGGCTGTGCGCGGCGGGCAGCGCGTCACCTCGCAGGATCCGGAGGAGACCTACCAGGCGCTCGAGAAGTTCGGGCGCGACCTGACCGCGGCCGCCGAGGAGGGCAAGCTCGACCCGGTGATCGGCCGCGACGAGGAGATCCGGCGCGTGATCCAGGTGCTCTCACGGCGGACGAAGAACAACCCGGTCCTGATCGGCGACCCGGGTGTCGGCAAGACCGCGATCGCCGAGGGGCTGGCGCAGCGGATCGTCGCCGGCGACGTCCCCGAGGGGCTGAAGGGCAAGCGCGTCTGGGCGCTCGACATCGGCGCGCTCGTCGCCGGCTCCAAGTACCGCGGCGAGTTCGAGGAGCGGCTCAAGGCCGTGCTCGAGGAGATCCGCCGCGCCGAGGGCCAGATCATCCTCTTCATCGACGAGCTGCACACGATCGTCGGCGCGGGCGCGGCCGAGGGTGCCGTCTCCGCAGGCAACTTGCTCAAGCCAATGCTCGCGCGCGGGGAGCTGCGCGCCGTCGGCGCGACCACGCTCGACGAGTACCGCAAGCAGATCGAGAAGGACGCGGCGCTGGAGCGGCGCTTCCAGCCGATCTTCGTCGGCGAGCCGTCCGTCGCCGACACGATCGCGATCCTGCGCGGGCTGAAGGAGCGCTACGAGGCGCACCACGGCGTCCGCATCCGGGATGCGGCCCTCGTCGCTGCGGCGGTCCTCTCCGACCGTTACATCTCCGACCGCTTCCTCCCGGACAAGGCGATCGATCTCGTCGACGAGGCGGCGTCGCGCCTGCGGATGGAGATCGACTCCTCACCGGTCGAGCTCGACGAGGCGGACCGGCGCGTGCGCCAGCTCGAGATCGAGTTGGCTGCCACGGCGAAGGAGGATCGCGCTGTGCGCGATCCTCTAGCTAGAGAGCTCGCGTCGGCGAAGGAGACGCGCGACGAGCTCGCCGCGCGCTGGGCGAAGGAGAAGGAGTCGCTCGACCGCGTCAAGGAGATCACCCAGCAGATCGATGCGCTGCGGATGGAGTTCGAGCGCGCCGAGCGCTCCGGGGACTTCAATCGCGCCGCCGAGATCCGCCACGGCGAACTGCCCGCGCTCGAAAGGGAACTCTCAGCTAGAGCGGAGCCGAAGGCTCCGCTCGTGAAGGAGGAGGTCGACGAGGACGATGTCGCGGCGGTGGTCGCGCGCTGGACGGGCATCCCGGTCGAGCGGCTGCTCGAGGGCGAGACGGAGAAGCTGATCCACATGGAGGAGCGAATCCACCAGCGCGTGGTCGGGCAGGACGAGGCCGTGGAGGCGGTCGCGAACGCGCTCCGGCGCGCGCGCACGGGTCTCCAGGACCCGAACCGCCCGATCGGCTCGTTCGTCTTCCTCGGCCCGACCGGGGTCGGCAAGACCGAGCTGGCGCGCGCGCTCGCCGAGTTCATGTTCGACGACGAACGGGCGATGGTGCGGCTCGACATGTCCGAGTACCAGGAGCGGCATACGGTCGCGCGGCTGATCGGCGCGCCGCCCGGCTACGTCGGCTACGAGGAGGGCGGCCAGCTGACGGAGGCGGTGCGGCGGCGCCCGTACTCGGTCATCCTCCTCGACGAGATCGAGAAGGCGCACAACGAGGTCTTCGACGTGCTGCTGCAGATCCTGGACGACGGCCGCCTGACCGACGGCCAGGGCCGGACGGTCGACTTCCGCAACACCGTCCTGATCATGACCTCGAACATTCGCTCGGCCGAGCAGATGCGCGACCACTTCCGGCCGGAGTTCCTGAACCGGATCGACGAGATCGTCGTCTTCGAGCCGCTGACGCGCGAGCAGCTGGCGGACATCGTCGACCTCCAGCTGGCGCGGCTGCGCGAACGGCTCGCCGACCGCGGGATCGCGATCGAGCTGACCGACGCGGCGAAGGAGCACCTCGCGGAAGCCGGCTGGGACCCGACCTACGGCGCCCGCCCGCTCAAGCGCGCGATCCAGCGCCTGGCCGAGAACCCGCTCGCGCTGCGGCTGCTGGAGGGCGAGTTCGGCGACGGCGATGTCGTGCGGGTCGACGACCAGAACGGCGAGCTCGTATTCGAGCGCGCCGAAGTTGCCGAGCCTGCGGCCGTCTAGTCTCGTTCGGCCGTCTTGCCACGGCGTCGGCTCGCCCGATCATCGGCCGGTGTGGAAGCGGGAGCCGGCTCTCGATCGCCGGACAGTCAACGACCTCATTCGGTTCTTGATGGGAATCGACGAGAAGGTGGAAACGGTGCTGGCTATCCTTCGGGGCGAGGACGATGAGGAAGCTGACGCCTGACGAGATCGCGCGGCTCGATCAGCTGAATCGAGAGCAGGCCGAGCGCCGCGCGCGCCTGGAGGCGAAGCTGCAACGCTGGGAGGAGCGCGAGGAGCGGCGTCGCCGCCTCGTTCGACGTCTCCTTCGGCTCGGGCTTCCCGGCTGAATCCGGCGGCGGCCGAGATGGCCGCCGCCGTCCGAACCTCGAACCCCCTACCCGTTGTCGTCGTTCGCGGCCGCGATCGCTGCGGCCTCCTCCGGGCTGAGCCGGATGATCTGCTCGCAGCCGTGGAACGTGACCGGGTCGTTCCGGATCACGTACGCCACGTCGTAGCCGCGGCCGCAGTCGAGCACGTCGCGCTGGTTGTCGTTCGCCAGCGCGTGGAGCACGTCGTTGCCGGGGCCCCCGTACTGGACGTCTGCGCCTGCCCCTGGCCACGTCACGTCGTTGCCGTCGCCCGCGTAGATGACGTCGTTGTCCGGCCCGCTGCGGACGACGTCGCTTCCCTGGCCGGCGTAGACGACGTCGTTGCCGCCGTGGGCGCGGACGTTGTCGTTGCCTCCCCTCGCGTAGATCAGGTCGCCGTCGCCGGTGCCGTTGATCATGTCGGGACCATCCGTGCCGCGAATCACGGCGGCCGAGGCCGCGGCCACAACGACGAGCGCGGCAACGACGAGCAGGAGGATCAATCTCCCTTTCATGCGAGCACCTCCGAGTTGAAGGAATCGACGCAGGGGGTTATGGCGGCCATGTGTGTTCGCGAATTCAGGCCCGCGTTCGAGGGCCGTAAAGCGTGCGTAAAACGTCCAGCGGCGTACGATGCTTGCGTGGGGCTGTACCACGACGGGAGCCGCCGGCTCCAGGACATGTTCGACACACGGCGGCTCGCCGACCGGATCGAGGACCGGATCGTCCGCGACCACATCGACGACGACGACCGTGCCTTTATCGAGGCACGCGACATGTTCTTCATTGCCACCACCGACGAGGAGGGGCGCCCGCAGTCCTCGTACAAGGGCGGCGACCCGGGCTTCGTCCGTGTGCTCGACGAGCGGACGATCGCCTTCCCGGTCTACGACGGCAACGGCATGTACCTGACCGCCGGCAACCTCCTCGTCAATCCGAACGTCGGTCTCCTGTTCATCGACTTCGAGGAGCGGAAGCGCCTGCGGCTGAACGGCACCGCGTCAGTGGACGAGCGCGATCCGCTGCTGGCCGAGTATCCGGAGGCGCAGCTCGTCGTTCGCGTGCGAGCGACGGAGGTCTTCCCGAACTGCCCGCGGTACATCCACGAGTACCGCCTCGTCCAGCGTTCCCGCTTCGTCCCGAAGGCCGAGTGCGAGACCCCGGTTCCGAAGTGGAAGACGAGCGAGTGGGCGCACGACGTCCTGCCCGAAGGCGATCCCGCGAACGACCCGGGACGCGAAGTGATTCCGCGCGGCTAGCTCTCGGCCACCTCGAGCACCGAACTGAGCCCGGTTACGTCGAGGAGCTTGCGGACCGCCCAGCCAGTGTCCTCGCCGAGGACGACGCGGAACTCGGTTCCCTTCTCCTCTGCCCGCCGATGAGCCGCGAGTAGGAGTCCGGCAGTCTTCGAGTCGATGAATGATGCCTGCCGCAGGTCGACGACGATCCCGTAGCCCTCGTCGACGAGGTTGTCGAGCTCCCGTTCGAGCTTCGCCGCCGTATAGGCCTCGTGCTCGCCCTTCAACTCCACGACGACCCGGTCGCCGCGCTTTCTTCGGATGTTCAGCTCAGTTGCGCTCATGACGGCTAGGACCGGCTCGGCGCCGGCGTCTGAAACGCGCCCTCGAGGTGCCAACGCGCCAGGCGGCGTCCTGGATACGGGTTGAAAACGAGAAAGGAAAGGCGAAGGGCCGCCCTGCGGCCGGGCGGCCCTTCTTTGGACTGCGCCGCGAGCCTGCGGCTGGCTGCGGCGGGTGCTTCTGCGGTACACCTGAGATGCCGCGGGCCGTGCAACCTTGCAGGGCGGACGGCGAAATTACCCCGTTTGGGTGACACGGGCCCAGCGGTACGGTTCGCTGCGTGATCCTCGTCGTCGCGGCCACGGAGGCCGAGCTCGCCGGCGCGGCCGGGGCCGAGACGGTGGTCTGCGGGATCGGCCCGGTCGAGGCCGCCGCCGCGACCGCACGGGCGCTGGCCGAGCGCCGTCCCGAAGCTGTGCTCAACGTCGGGCTGGCCGGCGCGACCGGAATCGACCCGCCGACACTCGTGATCGGCTCCGAGGCGAGGTACTGCGACATCTCCGGCGACCTTGCGGCACGCATTCCCCGGATCGAGCGCGTCGAGCCGGCCGTGCACCTGCTGGAGGCAGCCCGGGCCGCGCTGCCGGAGGCGCTCGTCCGGCCGATCGGCACGACCGCCTACGTGGGGCGCGGCGTCGATTGCGACGTCGAGGCGATGGAGGGGTTCGGCGTGCTGCGAGCCTCGGCGCTCGCCGGCGTTCCGGCCGTCGAGGTGCGGGCGATCTCGAACGCCGTCGACGAGCCCGACCGCGGCCGGTGGCGATTCGACGACGCGCTCGCCGCGCTGGCCGCAGCCATTCCGTTGCTCCTCGCCGAGCTCGAATGACGCGGCGGGTCGCGCTTCGCGTCGCGCTCCTCGTCGTCGCGGCGGCCGGTCTCCTCGTCGGCCTGACCGCCTACTTCAGCAGCGAGAAGATCCCTCCCTGCCTCGTGGCCGGCGCGCCGAAGTGGCGGCCGCCGACCGATCGCGACCGCCATCGCTTCCTGCTCGTCGTCCCTGACCGGGCGCTCTGCTTCTACGCGATCGACGACGGCCACAAGCTCGTGGGCGCGGTGAAGCTCCGCGGGATCCGAGGCATTAGTGCCGTCGAGCCACGTGCCTACGGCGTCGCAGTCCGTTACGGGGAGGGCAGGGGCGCTCTCGTCGATCTCTCCACCGGCCGGACGACGCCGGCGCCGCCGCCCCCACTACCTGCAGAGGAGGTAACGGTCGCGGACCCGTTCGAGAACGTGGAGTACACCACCCGCCGGGGCGAATTCGGCTTCCGCGTGTTCGCGCGCCGCGACCGGCGGCTGCTCGCGTTCGTGCGGTTCGAGGGCTTCGCCTGGAATCCGAAATTCGGGCCGGACCCGCCAGATCACGGCCTCTCGCTCGCGCCGGACCGCCCCGAGCTCTGGGTGCTCGACGCGCCGAACAGCGTCGCCCACGTCTACGACGTCAGTGGGGTTCCGCGGCAGCGGCCGCGCCACCTTGACGACGTGCGGTTCTCGAAGCCGATCTCCGGCGACGAGAACCCGTGCGCGCACCCGCACTGCGGCCGGCTCGGCTCCCTCCTGCACAGCTCCGACGGCCGCTACGTCTACGTCGGCGACTCGGGCGACGTGATCGACGCGGCGAAGCGAGAGCAGCTCGTCAACCTGGAGGCGCTGCACGAGTCCCGGCTGATGCTCGAGGTGGATTGGGTCGCGGGCAAGCCGGTCTTCCCGCGCTAGCCTCCACACTGTGCCCAGGACGGAGCCGCCGCCTCCGCTTCCGCCCGAGACGCGCACCATCGGACAGCTCGTCGCCGAGTCGCTGCGCCTCTACGGCGCGCGCTTCTGGGCGTCGGTCGCGCTCGGCTTCGGCCCGGCGGCTGTTGCGCTGATGCTCGTCGAGCTTCCAGACGTCCTCGTCTGGACGCTGATCCCGACCGTGGGAACGGCGATCTGGACGCTCGCCTACATCGGTGCCTGCCGCGTCGGCCTCGCGTCGGAGCGGGACAACTTCGCGGTTGCGCTCGCCGTCGGCTTCGTCGCCTTCCTGCCGCTGCTCCTCCAGCGGATCGTCGTCGTCCCTGGATTCGACCTCGTCACGCTCGCCTTCTTCGCCTTCGTCGGCCTCGGGGTCCCGGCGGCGCTCGTCGAGGGCCTGGGGTTTCGGGACGCGCTCCGTCGCGGGACGGAGCTGGCCCGCGCGGATTACGTCCACGCGCTCGGCTCGCTCGCGACGCTCGTGATCACGACCTTCCTCACCGGTCTCGTGCTCTTCGTCCTGTTGCAAGGCGTCGGCGACCAGGCCGTCCGCGTCGCCGCGTTCCTCGCGCTGCTCGTGCTCGCGCCGCTCTTCCTCCTCGGCGCCGCGCTCCTGTATGTCGACCAGGCCGCAAGGGTCGTCGTAGACTCAGGCCCCCAAACGAGGAGGAACCGCGATGCCGACGTACATCCTGCTCTCGAGCCTGACGGCGCAGGGCGTTCAGACGCTGAAGTCGAACCCTGACCGGCTGCGAGAGGTCAACAACGATGTCGAGGAGCTCGGCGCGAAGGTCGTCGGCCAGTGGGCCACGCTCGGCGAGTACGACTTCGTCAACATCGTCGAGGCGCCCGACGCCGCCACGATCGCGCGCGTGTCCGTTTCCCTCGGCGCGCGCGGAAGCACGAAGATCCGCACGCTCACCGCGCTGACGATCGACGAGTTCCTGGGAGCCGTCAGTTAGCCGAACGGAAGCTGCGCTTCCGTTCGGATTCAGGTACGCCGCTCGTCGCGGGAAACGCGCGGGGCAAAGCCCCGCGCTCTCATCAACCCTGGTCGGCGTCTGTCTGCGTCGTGCGGGCGGTGGCGCTTCGCGTCCCCGCCCGCATAAGTCCGGCCGAACGCTCGTGTGTCCGGGTGTCGCCGCCGCAAAGGATTTCCGGACAATGGTGCTGGTTGGAGCGCACGGTCGCGGCGTCTGGGACTTCGTCCGCGTCAACTCGCGCTAGCAGTCCAACTACGAGACGCGAATGGAGAGTCCCCAGGCGTCGCCCGACTCGAACAGCTGATCCGCATCGACCTCGTCGGCCCAGCCGATGAAGTGCTTGGCGGGGTTCGCTTCGGTCGCGCCCCAGACGGCGCGCCGCACTTCCGGCTGCCGTCGGGGATCGAGGGACTCGCCCCGCTGGATTGCGTCGATGCGCGCCTGCGCCTCCTCGGCCACCGGCCCTTCTTCGTATCCGCGCGGCATAAGGTCGAGTGTACGCTCGAAACGTGCCCGCCGCGCTCGCTGTACGGGGTCTCGCCAAGCGTTACGGGCCGATCGAGGCGCTCGGCGGCGTCGATCTCGAGGTCGAAGACGGGGAGCTCGTCGGGCTGCTCGGGCCGAACGGCGCCGGCAAATCGACGCTGACGAAGATCGCCTGCGGACTCGTGCGGCCGTCGACCGGCCGCGTCGAGGTCGGCGGCGCGTCGGCGGGATCGCTCGAGGCGCGGCGCCGGCTGGGCTACCTGGCGGAGCTGTTCCGCTTCCCCGGCTGGACGAGCGCCGACGAGCTGCTCCTCCTCCACCAGCGGCTCTCCGGCTCGGAGGGCGGCCCGGCCGAGCGCACCGAGCTGCTCGAGCTCGTCGGTCTCCGCGAGGCCCGTACGCGCCGCGTCGAGGCGATGTCGAAGGGGATGCAGCAGCGGCTCGGGATCGCGCAGGCGCTCGTGGGCTCGCCGCAGGTGCTGCTCCTCGACGAGCCGACCAGCGCGCTGGATCCGGTCGGGCGGCGCGTCGTTCGCACGCTGCTCGAGGAGCTCCGCCGCCGTGGCGTCTCCGTCCTCCTCAACTCGCACCTGCTCAGCGAGGTCGAGCTGGTCTGCGACCGCGTCGTCATCCTCCTCGCCGGCAAGGTCGTCGCCGCCGGCACGCCGGGCGAGCTTGCGCAGCCGCGGGGGATCGAGCTCGAGACCGACCGCGGCCGCCGCGTGGTTGGCGGCGCGCGCGAGGACGTGCCTCGGATTGTCGAGGAGCTCGTCCGCGCGGGCGAGCGTGTCTACGAGGCGCGTGTGCTGACCTCGACGCTCGAGGAGGTCTACCTCGAGGCGGTCGGAGGCGAGACGTCATGACCAGCATCGCGGCGATCGTCGGCTACGGCCTGCAGGAAGCCGTCCGCCGGAAGGTCTTCGCCGTCGTGCTCGCGCTGACCGCGCTGTTCCTCTTCCTCTACTGGCTCGGGAACCACTACGTCTTCGGCGAGCTGGCGCAGATCCTGCCGCCGGCGGGTGTGGACACTCGGACGTTCGCGGCCTCGTTCCTGTTCGGGCTCGCGATGTTCGGGACGCTCTTCCTCGGCGTCGTGCTCGCCGTCTTCCTGACGCTCGGCGCCGTGCGGGGGGACGCAGAACGCGGGTTGCTGCAGCCGCTCGTCGTCCGTCCGCTCGGGCGGCCTGTCTTCCTCGCCGCGCGCTGGCTCGGCTGCGCGCTCGTCTGCATCCCCTACGTCCTCGCCGTCTACTTCATCGCCATGCTGATCACGCGCGGCACAGGGCATTGGTGGCCGGACAGCATCGTCCTGCCCGGGCTGGAGCTCGCGGCCGGCGTTGTTTTGATCGCCGCGCTCTCGCTGCTCGGTTCGGTCTTCCTCAGCGGGATCGCGAACGGGATCGCCGTCTTCATGGTCTTCGGCTGCGGCCTCGTCGCCGGGCTGCTCGGGTCGATCGGCCACGCGCTGCCCTCGCACACGCTCATCCACGCGTCGAAGGTGGCGGCGTGGATCCTCCCGTTCGAGGCCCTCTACGAGGACGGTCTCCACGGGATCACGAAGAACACGAGCGGGTTGACCGGATTCCTCCTGCGGCTCGGGCCGTTCGGCGGGGCGGAAGCCGGCGGAGCGTCGCTCCGGCTCTGGACGCTGGGCTACTTCGCGGTGGTCGCAGCGGTGGCGCTCGTCGCCTTCACGCGCCGCGACCTCTAACCACTCGCAACCACGGCGACCTCGGCGGCCAGACCGGCGTTCGCGGCAACGAGCTCGCGGTTGGCCGTGAGCGTGCGACCGCCGCTCCGCTCGTGCAGGAACGAGAGCACGAACGGCGTCACGGCCTGGCCCGAGACACCGCGGCGGCGCGCCTCGGCGAGGCCCTCCTCGATCAGCGGCTCGACGTCGTCGAGGCTGTCGTCGGGAGGCTGCCCGAGCAGGAGCCCGCCGCCCCCGAGCTCCCAGTGCGCGGCCGCGATGCGCGCAGCTTCCTCGGCGGACTCGACGCGCGCCGAGACGGGCGGCCCGCCGCGGGCGGCGTAGAAGAGCGGCAGTTCGTCCGTCCGGTAGCCGAGCAGCGGCACGCCGAGCGTCTCCAGCGCCTCCGCGGTCGCGGGCACGTCCAGAAGGGACTTGACGCCTGCGGACACGACCAGTGCCTGGCACCGGACGAGCTCGAAGAGGTCGGCGGACACGTCCGGAGGATCGGGGAAACCGCGGTGGACGCCGCCGATCCCGCCCGTCCCCATGAAACGGATCCCGGCCGAGCGGCAGACGGCGAGCGTTCCGCCGACGGTCGTCGCGCCGACGACACCCTGGACGGCAGCAGCGGCGAGGTCGCGCGGCCCGACCTTGCGAGCATCGGCGTCGAACCGCTCGAGCTCGGACTCGGCCAGCCCGACCACGATCTCGCCGTCGAGGACTCCCACCGTTGCCGGGACGGCGCCGGCCTCGCGCACCCGCCGCTCGGACTCGAGACCGACTGCGATGCCCTCTCCGACCGGGAAGCCGTGCGCCACGAGCGTCGTCTCGAGCGCGACGACTGCGCGTGCCTCGCGTACCTCTTCCGCGACGCGGATCACGCCGGACGTTCCAGGTCCACGAACGGGATCTCACCCGAGCGCTCGAAGAACCGCAGGTGGTCGCCGGTTCGCCTGAATCCCGCGCGCTCGTAGACGCGGATCGCGCGCTCGTTGAACTCGGCGACGTCGAGCACGATGCGTCTCCGCCCGAACTCTTCGATCGCAAACTCGATGCCGGCGTTCACGAACTCCAGTCCCAACCCGCGCCCGGTCAGGTCGGGCCGCAACCCGAGGCCGTAGAAGAGCGCGTCCCCGCGCTCCTCGAAGTAGAAGAAGCCGACGGCCGCCCGGTCCTCGTCGTAGACGCCGTAGAAGCGCTCCGGATTGTTCGGCGGGATGCCGTCGTCGTAGAAGTCGTACGGCGGCGGATACCGCCAGGCCGCCCTCTCGGCGAGCAATTCGGGCGTCGCCGGTTCGATGCGCAGCTTCACGGCATCGTCCCCAGCTTGGCGATGCAGCGGGCTGCCGCCTCGACGGCGAGCTCGGGCCCGCCGACGAGGAAGCCGGCCGCGAGCGCGTCGCCCGCCCCGGTCGCGTCGACGACGTCGCCTGCGACCGGCTGCAGCTCGGCCTCCTGCTCGCCGACGACGCGGATCCCGCGCGCGCCGCGCTTGATCACCGCGGTGCGTGCGAGCGCGTAGGCCCCGCCGACGATCTCCCACTCGGGCTCGTTGGCGAAGACGACATCCGGCTCGATCGCCTCCAGCCGGTCGCGGAAGGCAGCGGGGCCGAACTCGCGGATCCGCGTCCAGGCGGAGAGATCGATGCTCACCCGCGCGCCCTCGGCCCGCGCGAGCTCGGCGGCGCGCAAAGCCGCCGCGTCGATCGGCGTGCGCATCAGCGAGTAACCGGACAGATGGAGGACGCCGGCGCCCGCGAGCCAGCCCGGCTCCAGCTCGGCCGGCTCCAGGTCCGGCGCGACGCCACGATCGGAGGCCATCGTCCGGTCGCCGTCCGGTCCGACGAGCGAGACCACGACGCCGTTTCGCCCGGAGACGACCGGACCGACGAGGTCGACGCCGCGGCCCCGGAACTCCTCGTCCACGAGCCGGCCCGCCGCATCGTCGCCACGCTTGCCGATGAACCGCGCCTCCGCCCCGAGCTTCGCCGCCCAGGCCGCCACGTTCGCCGCCTGACCGCCCGGCCCGGCGTGCGTGACGGCGAGCGCGTCGGCGCCGGGAGCGAGCGGCTCGTCCAGCCGGACGATCACGTCGAGGAGCAAATCTCCGAGGCAAACAACGAGCACACGTAAGATCGTCCCATGGACGGCGAGGAACGGCGCGGCCGTCTCTCTTCCTTCGTCCTCGGGGGTCTCCTCGGAGCGTCCGCCGCGCTTGCCGCCGCCCGCCGCCGCCGCGGGTACCGCGCAGCCGAGCGACGAACTCCGCAAGGCCTCGGGGCTTTCGAGGGCGCGCCGTGCTACCGCGAGCTCGTCGAGCGAGAAGAGGCGTTAGAAGAAGCGCGATTCCGCGACCAGCAATGAGTGGAGGTTCACGTCGGCGTCGCCGATCCGGAGAGTGCGACCGACTTGCATCACGCGCTCGGATACGTCGAGGAAGCGCTGCCGCGTCCTCAACGGCCGGCGGCTCCGAATCACGAGGAACGGGCCGTAGACACGCCCCTCGAACGCGGATGCCGGCCCCGGCAACACGAACCTGATCGTCTGCCGCTCCCAGACGTTCGTCGTGTCGCTCGCGTCGAAGACCCAGATGCCGCGGCCGACGGGCTCGGGCACGTCCTTCAGCGCCTTCGCGAGCAGCTCCGGGTCGGCGCGGGGGAGGGCGTGCCGGGAGAACGATCGGTTCTGCTCCCAGGCGCGCAGGTACACGGGCTCGTAGCCCAGCAGCACGTCGTCCGGCCGCGCGTCCGCGGCGAGCCAGTCGGCGGCGCGATCGCGCGCGGCGGCCTCCCCCGGCGGATCTCCGTCGAAGAGCGGCGGCGTCTTCCGCTCCGCCCAGCGCGCCTCGCCGACGACGAGGACGGCCACCGCGGCGCCTGCCGCAACCAGCGTCACGGGCGGACGCAGCCGCCCGACGGCGGCGAGCGGCGTAGCCAGCAGCGTCGAGAAGAAGGGCAGGGCGAAGATCAGATGGCGAGCCTCCGGCGATGCGGAGGAGTGGAGCTTCGCGACCACGAACGCCGTCCCCGGCACCACGATCACGCACGCGATCAGCAGCGCGCTCGTTCGGCGGCGCACGAGGAGTAGGACGAAGCCTGCGAGTGCGAGCAGCAGCACGGGCGTCGACCACTCGTGATGGCCAGCGGACATGTCCCCGGAGACCCACCAGAAGTAATGGAGGACTGAGCGCGGCGAGCCGAGCTGGGGGCCGCCGCCGCCGACGCCGACGCCGAATCGGTCACGCAGGACGACGTCCGCCCACCAGAACGGCGCCGCGGCGACGACGAGCGCCGCGAGCGTGATCGCCGCCTCCCGGAGCCGCACGCGCCGAAGCGCGACGAAGACCACCTGGGCAGCGACGACCAGCGCCGCATACGGATGGCTCGCGAGCATCAGCCAGGTCGCGATCCCCCAAAGCGCGAACCTCCGCCGGCCGCCGAGCTCGAGGGCGTCGAGGAGCGCGATGAACGAGAGCACGCTCGTGAACAGGAAGAGGCTGTACATCCGCCCGTAGATCGCGTGGAAGAGGAGCACCCAGGTCGCCGAGGCGAGGACGGCGGCGACGAGGCCGGTCAGCCTGTCCACGAGCCGACTCCCGAGCGCCGCGATCGCCGGAATGCTCGCCACCGCGAAGAACAGCGAGACCGCCCGGAGCGCCGTCAGCCCGCCACCCAGATGGACGACGAACCAGGCGAGCACGAAGTGCAACGGCGCGCCGCCGCGGTCGGCGATCACCGTCCCGACGAGATCGGTCAACGACGAACGGCCGCTGAAGAGCGCGAGCGCCTCGTCCTCGTGCGGCGGCCAGGTCCGGAGGAACACCGCGAGCACTCCCGCGAGCGCAGCTGCGGTCCCGCCGACGCCGACCCAGAACCACGACACCTCGCCCACACGCGCGCGCACGCGCGCGAGCGATGGACTCCGGGCGGCGAGATCGATCACGGGCGCCCGAGGCTATCGGCTCCGGCGCCGCTGGTAGCGTTTTGGCACCCCGTGCCGACGTACGAGTACAAGTGCCCGAAAGGGCACGTTTTCGAGGTGTTCAAGCGGATCAGCGACCCGAAGCCGGAACGCTGCGAGGTGTGCGGGGCCTCGCCGGTCGAGACCGTCCTGTTCCCGGTTCCGGTGCACTTCCGCGGCTCGGGCTTCTACTCGACGGACTACGGCCGCGGCTCGCGCAAGAAGGACGCCGCGAAAGAGTCGGCGGAGAGCTCGTCGTCGGACGAGAAGAAGGAGAAGCCGCCGGAGAAGAAGGCGGCGGAGGCTTGACCTCGCAGGGCTGATGTTCCACCTACGGCGCGCGCCGGTCCTCGCAGCCGCGGCAGTCGTTTTGACCGGCTGGTCCCACGCGCCCGGGATCTCGAAGCAGGCTCTGTCCCCGCCGCGTGGATCGATCGCGCCGCGCGACGTTCGCATCTCAGGCGGGAGCGCGGCTGATCGTGCCGCGGTGGCCAGGGTCTTGCGCGGGTTCGGCCGCTCTGAGGTTCGCCGCGTCGTCATTCGAGGACCCGTGACGGGCCCGCACTGCGACGGGGCCTGGCTGGAGGTGTCGATCGTGCCGGCGGAGGGTCAGGACCAGCGCGGTTGGTGGGACGCCCAAGTCCTGTCCGGCTCATTCGGCCGCGTTCGAGGGCGACCGGTCTGCGCCATCTCGACCCGCAGCAGCCGGTCCAGTGTCGCTTTGCGCGACGGGCCGGGCATGCCCACCTATAGGTACGCGGCCGTTCCGGTCGCCGAGCTGGCGCGAGAGATCCGCACGGCGGCACGTTCGGCAGATCTTCGGCTCGTGACGATCGTCGTCCACAGGCCCGCGCGTCTGGTGCCGGAGATCGTCCTCGTCGCTCGCGACCCGACCGATTTCGAGGAGCGGATGCACCGCTTTGAGCGTCGACTCTTCCCCCCTGACGCGGCATCTCGACGCCTACTACATCGCCGTGCGCAACCCGTCTGGGAAGACGATCTGGTCCTCGGCGGTGTCGAACGCCACGGCCGCAGGAGGGGCGGGAGCCGATCGGCATTGGATCTGCCCCTTCGGCGACCTGCTCAACCAGCACTGCCCCAGCCGCCGCGCGACTCGAGGCTCACCCTGCCCGTAAGCGACTCCGCGCCTAGCGGAAGGTCTGGCTGCCGACGACGCAGCCGGGCCCGAACGGCCCCGATCCGGGGCGAGGCGGCTGGGCCGCCGCCGCGCCGGTGACCTCCTGGATCACCGCGATGTTGTCCTCGGAGGGGATGATGTCGGTCGAGCCGGCCGGATCGCCGGTCCCGCCGAGCCTGCAATGGAGCGCCTTGCTCGCCGGGGCGCGCTTCAGCACCCAGCCGAGCTGCACGAATTGCCACGCAGACAGGTCGGTCGCCAGCGGCTTCACGAGCGTGGTGCCGTTGAAGGGGAGCCCGAAGTACGTGCCGACACCGAGCAGCTTCCTCAGCGTCGCCCGCAGGACCTGCTGCTGTCGCTCACCGCGCGTGACGTCCGAGTCGGCCGGATTCAGCTGGTTCTCGCGGATCCTGGAGTAGACAAGGGCGCGCCGTCCGTCCATGTGCTGCCAGCCTTTCCCGAAGCGCCATCCCTTCCAGGACTGGCAGCGCTGTACGTCGTAGGGGCAGTCGAACGGGTTGGAGAGGATCGGCTCCGGCACGTTGATGTCGATCCCGCCGATGTTGTCGATCAGGTCCTTGAAGGCGACGAAGTCGACGAACATCACGTGGTTGATCCCGAGCCCGGTGAAGTCCTCGATCGCGCGGGCGGCGAGCGCCGGGCCGCCGATCTGCATCGCCGAGTTGATCTTCGCGTCGCCGTAGCCGGGGATGTGGACGCGCAGGTCGCGCGGGATCGAGAGGTAGGCGAGCCGGTGCCGGTCCGGGTTCGTCCGCAGCAGCATGATCGAGTCCGAGTGGTTCAGCGTTGCGCGCTGGTCGTTGTTCACGTGGTCGGAGCCGAGGAGCAGGATGGTCGTCGGGTTGCTCAGCAGAGCGCCGTTCTGCTTGGCGAGCGCCGCGCGGACGTTCTCGGGCAGGCGCTTGTTCGCCGCCTTCACCCCCTGGCGGAACTGGAGAAAGCCGATCACTCCCCAGACGAGCGCGAGCAGGATCAGGACGAGCAGTCCGACCGCGATCCGCTTCTTCCAGCTCCACCGCCGTCGCGGGCGGCGAATACGCGGACGATCCGGCCCGCGTCCATCACGGCGAGGCTGGCGCTGCGGCCGCTCGAGCGGCACTTTGCCCTTGGCGCGCCCACCCTTGTAGACGCGATAGGGCTTCTCAACCCTCGCCATCGACGGAGTAGGGTAGCCACGGCCCTTGGACGGAGAGCGTGTCATCGGCGTCGATCTCGGCGGCACGAAGGTGCTGGCGGGCATCGTCGACCGGGAGGGGGGCGTCGAGCAGCGGCGCGAGCGTCCGACGCCGCTCGAATCGCAGGACGAGCTACTGACCGGGCTCGACGAGGCGGTCGAGGAGCTGCTCCGCGAGGACGTCGTCGCGCTCGGTTTCGGGATTCCCTCGCGGATCAACCAGCGGACCGGGGAGCTCCAGGGCTCCGTCAACATCCCACTCAAGGGCCTGGACTTCAGGGGCCGGATGGCGGAGCGGTTCGGCCTTCCCGTCGGGATCGACAACGACGCGAACGCGGCCACGCTTGCCGAGTTCACGGCTGGGGCCGGCCGCGAAGTCCGTGACATGGTGATGCTCACGCTCGGCACCGGGTGTGGCGGCGGCGCCGTGATCGACGGGCACCTCTACCGCGGCTGGGCCGAGTTCGGCCACATGGTGATCGAGTTCGACGGGATTCCCTGCCAGGGCACGTGCCACGGGCTCGGGCACCTGGAGCCCTACGTGACCGGAACGGCGGCGACGAAGCTCGCGCAGGCGGAGTTCGGACCCGCCGTGGACGCGCATCGGCTCGTCCGGCTAGCCGCAGAGGGCGAGGCGCGGGCGATCGAGATCCTCGCTGGAATGGGGCGGCACCTCGGGGCAGGGATCGCCACGCTCGTCAACGTGTTCAACCCGGAGCTCGTCGTCATCGGCGGCGGCTTCGCGGCGGCCGGCGACTTCGTGCTCGCTTCCGCGCGCGACGTGGTGATCCGCGACTCGCTCGGCGACGCCGGGGAGAAGGTGGGGATCGTGCGCGCCGAGCTCGGCACCGCGGCCGGCCTGATCGGCGCCGGGCTCATCGGCTTCGAATCCCTCTAGGCGTCATGCCGCTTGCGGTCTGCGCGACGCCGATCGGGAACCTCGACGACGTCACGCTGCGCGTCCTCGAAGAGCTGCGGAACGCGGACGTCGTCCTCTGCGAGGACACCCGTCACACGCGCGGTCTGCTCGAACGGCACGGTATCCAGGCACGCCTCCTCAGCTACCACGAGCACAACGAGGCCAAGCGGACGGCAGAGCTGCTGCCGCGGCTGGCGGCCGGCGAACGGGTCGCGCTCGTGTCCGACGCGGGGATGCCCGGGATCAGCGACCCAGGGGCGCGGCTGGTCGACGCGGCGCTCGAGGCGGGAGTGGCGGTGACCGTGCTGCCGGGCCCGTCCGCCGTCGAGACGGCGCTCGTGGCGAGCGGGCTCGCGAGGGAGCGGTTCCAGTTCCTCGGCTTCCTTCCACGCGGCGAGCAGGCGCTGGCAGCGCTGTGGCGGGAGCTCGGGGCCTCGCAGCACCCTGCGGTCGCGTTCGAATCGCCGCAGCGGCTTCCGACGACGTTGCGGTCGCTTGCCGGCGCCGATCCGGAGTGGACGGTCGCCGTCTGCCGCGAGCTGACGAAGCGGTTCGAGGAGGTGGTGCGCGGGCGAGCCGCTGAGGTCGCCGAGCGCTTCGCCGAGGCGCCGAAAGGGGAGATCACGTTGGTGCTCGGACCGGGCCCTGCCGGCGCACCCGATGCGAGCGGGGCGGCAGAGGCGGTCGCGGAGCTGGTCGCGTCCGGGGTCTCGCGGCGGCGGGCCGCCGAGGTCATCTCGCGCCTGACGGGCGTTGGACGGAACGAGCTCTATCGTCGTACATTGTAGCCAGTATTGACAACAACTTTTAGCCGACGCTACCCTCGCTTCGTTCACAATTCTGACAACGAAGGAGGAAACCTGTGCGGCGACTCGGCGTCCTGCTCCTATGCGCGCTCGCGCTCCCCGTTGCGACCGCTCGCGCGTGGACCTGGCCGGTCGACGGCCAGGTCGTGCGCGGCTTCAACTTCGACCGCGAGCACCCATACGCGGCCGGTCAGCATCGGGGCATCGACATCTCGAGCTCGGTCGGCGCGCCCGTGCTCGCGCCGGCGGAGGGCGTTGTCTCGTTCGCCGGCACCGTTCCGAGCGGAGGCAGGACGATCTCGATTCAGACGCCGTTCGGAACGACCGTGACGCTGCTCCACCTGGGCTCGATCGGCGTCCACCGGGGCGCCCTCGCCAACGAGGGATCGATCGTCGGAGCCGTCGGCCCGTCGAACGACCCGAGCATCACGGCGCCGTACGTCTATCTCGGGATTCGCACGACCGCGGACCCGCAGGGTTATCTCGATCCTCTCGGCTTCCTACCTCCGCAGGCAGCGGACCCCGGGCCCGCGCCGGATCCCGCGCCTGCCGGCGACCCTGCCCCGGACCCTGCGCCTGCGGTTGACCCTGCGCCTGACCCCGCCCCCGCGGCTGACCCTGGGCCCGACCCCGCGCCTGCCGTTGACCCTGCGCCCGCCCCCGCGCCTGCAGCCGACGAGCCGTCGACGGCCGTCCCCGCGGCGTCCGTTGGGGCGACTGACGCGGAACCGGCGGGCGACCGGTTCACGGCTGCGACGGCCGTCGAGCCGACGGACGCGCTCGAGGTCGACGTGCCCGCGTCCGGGTCGGTCGTCGGTGACGGAGGTCGCGGCGGAGCGACAGCGATTGAGGCGCCGGCGACCGTCGGCGATTCCGGCGGCGAGACCACCGCTGGAATCGGCGGAATGGTCGCCGTCGGCGCGCCTCTGTCCGAGTTGGAGGGCGGTACCGCGAGCGCGCTCGACACGTCTGGCACGACTCCGCCTCATGATCCTCGGCTCGAGTCGCCGGCCGGGATGCATGGACGTGTCGGGCGCAAAGGCGGAACGCGACTTCCGGGCTGGAGCGTGGTGTTCGGCGCCACTCTGGCGCTTGCCCTCGGCGCGGCTGCGTGGCGCCGTCGGGGTCGCCCGGAGGCGGTTCGTATGATGGATCTCCCGCAGCCGGAGTCAGTTCTTGTCCGAAACGAAGCCGAAGAACGTTCTCGTCGCGCCGGCCTGGCCGTATGCGGCGGGCCTGAGGCACCTCGGTCACGTGGTGGGCTTCGCGGTGCCCGCGGACATCTTCGCGCGCTACCACCGCTTGCAGGGGAATCGGGTCCTGATGGTCAGTGGGACGGACGAGCACGGCACGCCGGTGATGGTGACGGCGGACAAGGAAGGCGTCTCGCCGCGTGAGATCGCAGACCGCTACAACCAGCTCATCCGTGAGGACCTGCGTGACCTCGGGATCTCCTACGACTGCTTCACGCGTACGACGACGTCGAACCACGCGCGTGTCACGACCGACCTCTTCCGCACCCTCTACGAGAAGGGCTATCTCGTCGAGCAGACGACGCTGGGCGCGTTCTCCGCCTCGACCGGAAACACGCTGCCCGACCGCTACATCGAGGGGACGTGTCCGATCTGCGGGTACACAGAGGCGCGCGGCGACCAGTGCGACAACTGCGGGAACCAGCTCGACCCGGTCGACCTGATCGAGCCGCGGTCGATCATCGACGGGTCGACCCCTGAGTTCCGCGAGACGACGCACCTCTTCCTCGACCTACCGGCGTTCACTGATCGACTGCGCGAGTGGATCGAGACGAAGGACCGCTGGCGGCCGAACGTCAGGAACTTCTCGCTCTCACTCGTCGACAACCTCAAGCCGCGCGCGATGACGCGTGACATCGACTGGGGGATTCCGGTGCCGGTCGAGGGCTATCCGGTCGAGACGAAGCGGATCTACGTGTGGTTCGACGCGGTGATCGGCTACCTCTCCGCCGCGGTCGAGTGGGCGCAGAACGTTGGCGACCCGGACGCATGGCGGGAGTGGTGGCAGAACCCCGAATCGATCCACGACTACTTCATGGGCAAGGACAACATCGTCTTCCACACGATCATCTGGCCGGCGATGTTGATCGGCTACGGCGAGGGCGGAGAGCTCGGCGCGGCGAAGGGGCCGCTGCAGCTCCCGACCGACGTCGTCGCCAGCGAGTTCCTGACCATGGAGGGAAAGAAGTACTCGGCGAGCCGCGGGATCTCGATCTTCGTCCGCGATGTGCTCGAGCGCTACGACCCCGACCCGGTTCGGTACTTTCTCACCGCCGCCGGTCCCGAGACCCAGGACACCGACTTCACCTGGTCGGAGTTCGTCCGCCGCAACAACGACGAGCTGCTCGCCAACTGGGGCAACCTCGTCAACCGGACGCTGACGAACGCCCACCGCAACTTTGGAGCGGTTCCCGAGCCCGGCGCACTGACGGACGCGGATCAGGCTGCGCTCGACGGCGTGGCGGCGGGCTTCGACGCCGTCGGCTCGCTGATCCAGCAGTCGAAGTTCCGCGCCGCGATCGCGGAGGCGATGCGCGTGTCCACGATCGCGAACCAGTACGTCGCCGAGCAAGCGCCGTGGGCCGTGATCAAGGACGACCGCGAGCGGGCTGGGACGATCCTCTTCGTCGCGCTGCGCTGCGTCGACAGCCTGAAAGTGCTGCTGACACCGTTCCTGCCGTTCACCTGCCAGACGCTGCACGAGCTGCTCGGCTACGACGGCTACCTCGCCGGGCCGCTCGAGTTCCGCGAGGTCAAGGAGGACGACGGGAGGACGCACGAGATCCTCACCGGCGACTACACCGGCTGGGTGGGCCGCTGGGAGCCCAGCCAGCTGCCGCCCGGCCAGCAGCTGCGCGAGCCTCGGCCGCTGTTCACGAAGCTCGACCCGGCCGAGGTCCTCGCGCGCGAGCTCGGCGAGTGATCGACACGCACGCGCATCTGGATGCGCTCGACGATCCGTCGGCGGCGATCGCCCGCGCACGTGCCGCCGGCGTCGAGCGGATCGTCGCGATCGGCTCCGGTCTCGAGTCGACGCGCGCGACGCTCGCGATCGCAGTGCGGGAGAACGGCGTCTATGCCGCGGTGGGAATCCACCCGCACCAGGCCGGCGACGGCGAGTCGCTCGACGAGCTCCGGCGGCTCGCGGCCGCTGACGCCGTTGCGATCGGCGAGATCGGCCTCGACTTCTTCCGGGACTACGCACCGCGCGACGACCAGCGACGGCTCTTCGACGCCCAGCTCCAGCTCGCGTCCGAGCTCGGGCGCCCCGTCGTCGTGCACACCCGGGCCGCAGAGCAGGAGACGATGCGGATGCTCGCGGGCTTCGCCGGCACCGTCGTGCTGCACTGCTTCTCGTCCCCGGAGCTGCTTCCGGCCGCCGCAGAACGCGGCTACTACATCTCGTTCGCCGGGAACGTCACGTATCCCAAGGCCGAGAAGCTGCGCGAGGCGGCTCGCCGGGTCGAGCCCGACCGGATCCTGGCCGAGACCGATACCCCGTACCTCGCCCCACAGCCGGTCCGGGGAAGGCCGAACGAGCCCGCGAACGTCGTGCACACGATCGCCGCGTTGGCCGACGCGCGCGGCGAGGACCCCGCGGAGCTCGGCGAGCGGATCGCGGCGAACGCAGCTCGCGCGTTCTCCCTGCCATGAGCCGGAGCGTCACGCCGAAGAAGTCGCTCGGCCAGCACTTTCTCGTCGACGAGAACATCCTCGGCGTGATCGGCCGGCTGGCCGAGCTCGCGCCGGTGGACGTCGTCCTCGAGATCGGACCCGGCCTCGGCGTCCTCACGGCGTACCTCGCCGACCGCGTCGCCCGCGTCTACGCGATCGAGCTCGACCGCTCCCTCGAGTCGCAGCTCGAGCAACGGCTCACCAGCCGGTCGAACGTCGACGTCCACTACGGCGACGCGCTCGCGCTCGACCTCGCCGCGACCGCACCAGGTGCGCGCAAGCTCGTCGCGAACCTGCCCTACAACGTCGCCACGCCGATCCTCGTCGAGAGCCTCGACGGCCTGCCGGAGGTCGAGCACTGGTGCGTGATGGTGCAGCGGGAGGTCGCGGACCGCCTTTTCGCCCGGCCGTCGACGAAGGCGTACGGCGCCGTCTCGGTGCTCGTCCAGCTCGCCACCCGGCGAACGGGCTTTCACCCCGTCTCGCGCACCGTCTTCCGGCCGCGGCCGAACGTGGACTCCGCCCTCGTCGCGTTCCGGCGAACGGGCCTGCCGCCGGACTACCGCCGGCTCAAGACGGTCGTCGAGGGAGCCTTCGCCCACCGCCGCAAGACGCTCGCGAACTCGCTGGAGCTGGCTGGTCGCGCCTCGCGCGACCAGGCCGTCGCCGCACTCGGCGCGATCGGCCGCGGACCCGCCGTTCGCGCCGAAGAGCTCGAGCCCAATGAGTTCGTCGAGCTGGCGAGGGCCCTCGAGTGAGCCGCGGGGCTGCTGGGGCGAAGCTCAATCTCGCGCTCGTCGTCGGCCCGCGCCGGCAGGACGGCAACCACGAGCTCCTCACGATCTACCAGCGGCTTGCCCTCGCGGACCGCATCCTGATCGAGCCCGCGCCGCGTCTCTCCGTCAACGGGTTCGCCGGGGACACGCTCGTCACGCGTGCTCTCTCCGAGCTCGCTGAGGCCGCCGGAGCCGAGCCGCGGTTCGCCGCGACGATTCGCAAGCGGATCCCGGTCGCGGCCGGACTCGGAGGCGGCAGCTCGGACGCGGCCACGGCCCTCCGCCTGGCGAATGGCTTGCTCGACAATCCGCTCCCGCCGGAACGGTTACACGAGCTCGCAGCGCGGCTCGGCGCAGACGTTCCTTACTTCCTCAGGGACGGGCCGCAGCTCGGCTCCGGGGACGGCACCGACCTGGAGCCGCTCGACCTCCCGCAGGACTACTGGGTGCTGCTCGTCCTTCCGAAGAAGGCGGCGAAGACCTCGACGGCCGATGTCTATGCGAGCTTCGACGCCCGTGGCGGCGACGGCGGCTTCGACGACCGCCGTCAGGCCCTGTACGACGCCCTCGCGCGCGTTCACCGGGCCCGTGATCTCGCCGTCCTTCCGCCGAACGACCTCGCCTCGTCGCCGCTGGCGGACGAGCTGCGCGGCCTCGGCGCCTTCCGTGCTGACGTCGGCGGCGCCGGCCCGGCCGTCTACGGTCTCTTCCTCCACGGAGTGCAGGCTCGAGCGGCGCAGGAGCGGCTCTCTCCCGGGGGCCGTACCTGGCTGACCGCACCAGCGTGGTACCGTTGAATCGATGGCGTACAGCCAGCCCGTGATCGAAGGCGGGAGCTCCCGCGCCGGCCGCTGGCTGCGCGAGCGCCGCCTGCGTCTGGCCCTCTGGATCGCAGTGGTGGAGGGGATCATCGTCGCCATTCGCGGCGACATCTCGCGCTGGACCGTGGTCGCTCTCGCGGCGCTCGTACTGATCATCTACATGCTCGTCCGCGAGAACATCCGCTGGGACGCAGCGCGGCAGCTCGTCTGGATCGTCGCCGCCTCGCAGGTGCTGGCGCTCCTCGTCGTGATCCTCGCTTTCGTAGTCGGCCTGATCGCGCTCGTGCTCGTCGGACTGTTCGCGCTCGTCGCCCTCGCCTACCTCTTCTCGGACCTTCGCCGTACATAGCCCTCGGGCCCTGGCACACTGGAGAGCCCGCTGGGGCGTAGCCAAGTGGTAAGGCAGCGGGTTTTGGTCCCGCGATCCCAGGTTCGAATCCTGGCGCCCCAGCCTCGATGAGCACGCGACTCGGAGCCGTCGTCATGGCCGCGGGCATGGGTACCCGGATGAAGTCCGATCTGCCCAAGCACCTGCATCCCCTGCTGGGCCGCCGGCTGGTCGACTGGGTGATCGAGGCGGTCCGGCCGCTCCAGCCCGATCCGCTCGTCGTCGTCGCCTCGCCCGAGTACGCGGACTCCTACGACGGCCTGACCGTCGCCGTGCAGGAACGGCCGCTCGGAACCGGCGACGCCGTACGAGTCGCGCGCGAGGCCGTGGGCGAAGGCGAAGCGGTCCTGATCGTCTCGGGCGACCATCCGCTGCTGACCCCGGCCCTGCTCGAGCGCCTCGTCGCCGAGCACTCCGAGTCCGGCGCCGCAGCGACCGTCCTCTCGTTCGAGCCGCCCGACCCGCGCGCCTACGGCCGGATCGTCCGTGACGGCAACGGCGGGCTCCGCTCGATCGTCGAGGCGGCGGACGCCGGCCCCGACGAGCTGGCGATCGGCGAGGTCAACTCCTCGATCTACGTCTTCCAGGCCGACAGGCTGTGGCCGGCGCTCGATCGGCTCGAGCCTGCGAACGCGCAGGGGGAGCTGTACCTGACCGACGCCGTACGCCACATCGTCGAGGACGGCGACCCGGTGGCGGTGTTCCGCGCGCCAGAGGCGCAGGAGGTCGAGGGCGTGAACACGCGGGTCGAGCTCGCCGAGGCGGCGGCCGTCCTCCGCGAGCGCGTCAACCGGGAGCTGATGCTCGCGGGCGTGACGATCGTCGATCCCGGGACGACGTGGATCGATCCGACCTGCGAGCTCGAGCCCGACGCGACGATCCATCCGTTCACCGTCCTCCGCGGCCGGACGAGGGTCGGGCGCGGCGCCGAGGTCGGTCCGCACGTCGTGGCGGCCGACGCGGAGATCGGCCCCGGAGCGCTCGTGGGACCGTTCTGTTACCTTCGCCCCGGCACCGTCCTCGCCGCGGACGCCAAGGCCGGCACCTTCGTCGAGATGAAGAACTCCCGCATCGGAGCGCGCACGAAAGTGCCCCACCTCTCGTACATCGGCGACGCCGACATCGGCGAGGACACCAACATCGGCGCGGGCGCGATCACTGCGAACTACCGCCCCGAGGTCAGTCCGGAGAAGCAGCGCACGAAGATCGGGGGCAACGTCCACACCGCCAGCCAGAATGTGTTTGTTGCTCCGGTCGAGATCGGCGACGACGCTTGGACTGCGGCCGGATCGGCAATCACAGAGGATGTCCCCCCCGGCGCGCTCGCGATTGCGCGGGCGCGGCAGGTCAACAAGGAGGGCTATGCCGACGGAAAGCGCGACGCCGACAGCTGAAGCAACACGGCTGCCGGGCCTCGAGGTGGTGGAGGCGAAGGCCGAGGTGAAGCCGGGGCACTGGATCGAGCGCGGGCCGTCGAAGCGCCTGATGCTCTTCTCGGGGCGCTCGCACCCCGAGCTCGCGCACAAGATCGCCGAGAAGCTCGGGATCCAGCTCGGCGACGTCTCGCTGCGGTCGTTCGCCGACGGCAACACTTACTGCCGCTTCGAGGAGTCGATTCGCGGCGCCGACCTCTTCATCGTTCAGACGAGCTCGCCGCCCGTCGACCAGCACCTGGTCGAGCTGCTGATCATGATCGACGCGGCGAAGCTCGCTTCCGCGAAGCGGATCACGGCGGTGCTGCCGCTCTATCCGTACTCCCGCCAGGACAAGAAGTCGCGCCCGCGGGAGTCGATCACGGCGAAGCTCGTGGCGGAGATGATCCAGTCGGCCGGCGCCGATCGCGTGCTGACCATGGATCTCCACGCGGGCCAGATCCAGGGATTCTTCGAGGTGCCGGTCGACCACATGACCGCGCTGCCGATGCTGGCGCAGTACTTCCGTGACCTCGGGCTCCCGGAGGAGCTCGTCGCCGTCGCCCCCGACACGGGCCGCACGCGCCTGGCCGGCAAGTTCGCGGAGATGATCGGAGGCGACCTCGCCGTGCTGCAGAAGGACCGGCCGGCGCACAACGTCGCCCACATCACGAACGTGATCGGCGACGTCGCCGGCAAGTGCGCGGTGATGACCGACGACATGGTCGACACGGCCGGGACGCTCGTCGCCGGTGCCGAGTTCCTGAAGGAGCGCGGGGCGACGAAGGTCTACGCATGCGCGACGCACGGGATCTTCTCGCCGCCCGCGATCGAGCGGATCGAGGAGAGCCCACTCGACAGTGTCGTCGTCACGGACACCGTCCCGATCAACCCGCTGACGAAGCCCGAGCGCGTCACAGTGCTGACCGTCGCCGACATCCTCGCCGAGACGATCCACAACGTCTTCGCGGACGACTCGGTCTCCGCGATCTTCGGCGACATGAACGCCCTCTTCTAGGGTAAGCGCGCCCGGATCCCGTCCAGTCCCGAGGCGACGAGCTCGGGGCGGTTCTCGTCGAGGCCGTAGAGGGCCTCGTGCCACGGGCCAAGCCGGTGGAAGACGAGCGCTCGCCTGCGGAGCGTCTCGTCGGTCCGGCCGTACGAGCGCAGCAGTTGCTCCGTGAACGGCGGTGACGTCCCGTACAGCAGCCAGGCGAAGTCGATCGCCGGGTCGGCGACGCGCGCGTCGCTCCAATCGATCACGCCGGTCAGCTCCTCACCACGGTGGAGGAGGTGCTCCGGCCCGAGGTCGCCGTGGACGAGCGCCGGCTCGAATGGGTGCGCAAGCGCCGCGCCGAGGAGCGCTTCGCCGCGCGGGCGCTCGCTTCCGTCGAGGAGTGGGAGCACGACAGTCCGGAACCGCTCGACCGTCGCGCGCTTCTCGGCCTCCCAGTCGCCACCCGTCAGCCGGCGAGCGCGATCGACCGGGAACGCGTGCAACGCCGCGAGGAACTCACCCAGGCGAGCACCGAGCCCCGCGCTGCGGGCTCCGTGTGCAAGGGATTCACCCGCGAGCTTGCGGTAGCCGACGAAGCCACCCTCGTCGAGGTCGACGAGCTCGAACTGCGGGACCGGTGCCGGCAGTCGCCGCGCGAGCTCCGGCAGCAACGCCGCCTCGGCACGGAGCCGGTCGATCACCCCGGGTCGCCGCGGAAAACGGAAGATCCATTCGCCGTTGACCTCGACGACGGCGCTGTCCCAGCCTGTCTCGACCGGCACGAGCCGATCGACCTGGAGGCCCGGTACGCGCTCGCGGAGGATCGCGCCGTAATCCATTTCAGCCGGACGTTTCCGGATTCCTCGACTGCGGAACGGCAAGTCCATGCGCCGCGGTCCCGGAGCCAGCTTGCTCCTCCTCGTCTACGTGGGCGTGGGCGTCGCGATCGCTGCATCGCACAACTACTTCGACAACGTTCACGGCTGGCGAGGCGTGCTCTCGGCGATCTTTGCGATCTTCCTCTGGCCGCTCATCCTCTTCCACATCAACCTCCACATTCACAAGTAGCTACCATTGGCCGCCGGAAATGGCCGGCGAACGGATCAAGCTGGAGGTAAGGGAGCGCGAAGGACGCGGCTCCGCCGACTCCCGACGCCTGCGCCAGCAGGGCTTCATCCCCGGCGTCCTCTACGGCAACGGCAAGACGCCCCACGCGATCTGCGTCCCCGAGCGGGAGCTGCGTCGCGTCCTCACGGGCGCCGGCGGTCTGCACGCGATCCTCGACGTCGTGCTCGCGGGCCAGAAGACGACGCACGCATCGATCCTCAAGGACTACCAGCAGGATCCGATCCGCGGGCACATCTCGCACGTCGACCTCCAGGAGGTCCGGCTCGACCGTCCGATCCAGGCGAGCGTCACCGTCCAGCTCGTCGGCGAGCCGGTCGGCGCCAAGGAGGGCGGCGTGCTCTCGCAGGTCCAGCGCGAGATCAACGTCGAGGCGCTGCCGATGGAGATCCCCGAGCACATCGACCTCGACGTCAGCCGCATGGCGATCGGGGACACTCTGCGCCTCGCCGACCTGATGCCGCTCGAGGGCGTCACCTACCTCGACGATCCCGAGGAGACCGTGCTCGCCACCGTGACGATGCCGACCAGGGTCGAGGAGCCCGAGCCCGAGGTGGAGGAGGGCGAGGAGCTGCCCGAGGGCGAGGTGCCCGAGGGCGAAGAGGCCCCGGAGGGCGAGGGCGAGCCGGCCGCCGAGGCTGCGTCCGGCGAGTCGGGCGAGCCCGGCACGACCGAGGGCTAGTAGTGCGGCCCTGCCGGCCCGTTGCGGCGGCGCCAGGCCCGCGATAAGACGTCGCCATGCGTCGTCCTCAGTCGCGCCCATGCTGACAGCATGAGCGCTCCCTGCGTCCTAGCCTGGCTCGCTTCTCGCGACCCTGGCATCCACCAAACGGACCGGCAGGGCCGCTGATGCGCCTACCGTGGCGCCGGGGCGACCGTGCCTCGTCGCTCGACCTGATCGTCGTCGGCCTCGGCAACCCGGGTCGCGAGTACTCAGGCCACCGCCACAACGTCGGCTGGATGGTCGTGGACGAGCTCGCACGGCGGCACGGCGGCTCGTGGAAGGGGAAGTTCTCGGGCCGTGTCGCCGAGGTGCGCGTAGACGATCACCGCGTCGGCCTGCTGAAGCCCGAGACGTTCATGAACGAATCCGGACGCTCCGTCGGCGCCGCCGCCCGCTTCTACAAGCTCGAGCCGGACGCAATCCTCGTCGTGCACGACGAGATCGACCTCGAGCCCGGCCGCCTGCAGGCGCGCCGCGGTGGCGGGCTGGCCGGACACAACGGGCTGCGCTCGATCGCCTCCCACCTGCGGACGCAGGACTTTCTCCGCCTCCGCGTCGGCGTGGGCCGACCGGGCCGCGGCGATCCACGTGCTCCCGCCGACTACGTGCTCTCCGACTTCACGCCGGAAGACGACCCCGAGGGGATCGTCGCCCGAGCAGCGGACGCGGTCGAGACGCTCGACGCCGAGGGCCTCGAGCGCGCGCAGGCCCAGTTCAACTAGCCGCTGCTCGGGCCACCTCCTCGAAGGTCGGCGCGGCCCGGATTGCACGGCTGGACGTGGTGACCACCGCGAGGAGCACGAACCACGCCAGCAGGAAAGCGACGGTCGTCCGGGCAGAGAACGAGGCGAGTAGCACGCCGGCAACGACCGGGCCGAGCGGAAGGCCCACGAGCGCCAGAGAACGAGCCACGCTGTTGACGCGCCCCTGCAGGCGATCCGGGACGATCGCAACCCGGTACCCGATGATCATCGCGTTCACGGTCGGGTTCACGAACAGGAGCGGCCGCTCCGGCCACGAGGACGAACACGTTCGGCCAGATCAGGAAGACGCCGATGCCGAGCGCGAGCCACGCCGAGCCGACGATCGCCGTCCGCATCGACAGGAGGCCGTGTAGGCGGGGTGCGGCGAGCGAGCCGAGCAGCGACAGGCCACCGACGATCGCGATCAAGCCGCCGATCGCCGGCGGGGGGTTCGCATGGCCAGGAGCGTCCCCGTCGAGAACGCGTAGGAGATCGCGTCGACCAGGAACGGGAGCGAGCGCCCGAGACCGAACAGGAATCCCCCGAGCGGCGGTCCTGCGAGGTAGACGCTCGAGAGCCGCGCCTGCTCGGCTGCGAACGCACGCGGGAGCTGCGGCGCAGGTACGACGGAGCGGACAGCGCCGATCTCGGCGATGTTGAAGAGCACGTACATCGCCCCCTCGACGAAGGCGACGACGGGTATCAGCACGAACGGGAGGTGGCCGCTCGCTGCGGCGACGCCGAGCGTGGCCAGCGCCACGACGCGGACGACATCGGAGACGATCATCAGCCACTTCCGGTTCACGCGGTCGACGACGACGCCGGCGGGTAGCGCGAAGAGCACCCAGGGGACGAGCCGCGCGAATCCCACGAGGCCGGCTTTTGCCGGCGAGTTCGTCAGCGCCAGGACGAGGAGGGCGTAGGCGATGCCCGAGGCCTCCGAGCCGACCGTGGACAGGGCCTGGCCGACCTGAAGCAGGACGAAGTCTCGGTTGCGGCGGAGCGGGACTTCACCCACCGGCGGCTACGATGACAGAAGCCGAACCGGCCCGGTTCGGCCGTTTGTCATGGACCGTCCCATCCTGCATCCATTCGTGCGCGAGCTCCGCGAGAGCGAACGTCTCCGTGCGTATGCCGCGGCGTTCCCCGCGCGTGCTCGCGTCTCGGAGCCGGCGCTGCCGCTCTTGCTCGCCGCCTTGTACGACGAGCTCGGCCGCTCGCTCGTCCTGCTCGCGCCCGAGGATGCCGATGCGCGCGACACGGCCGAGGCTGCGGGCTGGTTCCTCGGCGAGGAGCGCGTCGCTCTGCTGCCGAGCCGGGGCGTCCACTGGGGATCCGGGCTCGACCCCGCGCCGCACCTCGTCGGCGAGCGCGCGCGGGCGCTGGACGTCCTTGCGGCAGGGGGCCTCGTCTGCGCCTCGGCGGCCGCGCTCGCGGAGCGGATGCCCCCCGCGGGAGCGCGACCCGAGCCGGTCCGCGTCGCGCAGGGAAACGAGCTCGCGCTCGACCACCTCGTCGAGGCGCTCGCGCTCGCCGGCTACGAGCGCGTCGAACGGGCGGACGAGCGCGGCCAGTTCGCGGTCCGCGGCGGCCTCGTCGACGCCTTTCCGACGACCGGCCGCGAGCCGCTGCGCATCGAGTTCTTCGGCGACGAGATCGAGGGCATCCGCGCGTTCTCGCCGTTTACGCAGCGCGCGCTGCATCCGGTCGAAAGCGCGGTGATCTATCCCGCGGCCGAGCGACGGCTCGATCTCACGGATCCCGTGCTGGTCGACGAGGACGAAGCGATTCCCGTCCCGAGAGATCTCGTGCTGCCCCTACCGGCGGGGCCGGATCTCGTCTGGTCCGCGGACGAGGTGCGCCAGGTCTGGGAGGAGGAGAACCTCGACCCGGTCCCGCTGAAGCGCGCGGCCCACCTCGACGCTCTCCCTGCCGGCCAGCCGTTCGCGTTCGAGGCGCAAAAGCCGGCGCTCGTCGCGCGCGGGCTCGCCGAGGCGGAGAACGAGCTGGCGGCATTCGTGCGCGCCGGGCAGCGCGTTGTGGTCGCCTTCCCGCACCTTGGCGAGGCGCTCAGGCAGCAGAACCTGCTCCGGCGCGTGCAGGCGCGGATCCTCGAGGACGGGGAGGACCTTCCACGCGAGGCGGAGCTCGTCTTCGCCGTCGCGCCGGCGAGGCGCGGGTTCGTCTGGCGCGAGCTCGGCCTCGTCCTGCTGCCCGACACGCAGGTCTTCCGCCGAAGGCCCCCCCGCGAGCGCCGCGTCGGAGCACGAGCGCTGCAGTCGTTCGCCGACCTGCGCACGGGCGACCACGTCGTCCACGAGGACCACGGGGTCGGCAAGCTGCTCGGCTTCGAGACGAAGGAGGTGGCCGGCGTCACGCGCGACTACCTCCTGCTCGCGTTCCGCGGCGACGACCGCCTCTACGTCCCGCACGAGCAGCTGGGGAAGGTCTCCCGCTACATCGGTGCGGACGGATCCGCGCCGGCGCTCTCGAAGCTCGGCGGCAAGGCCTGGGACAACCTCAAGGCTCGCGCGCGCGCGAGCGTGCGCGAGCTCGCCGGCGAGCTCCTCGCCCTCTATGCCCAGCGCCAGCAGGCGCCCGGCGTCGAGTTCGAGCTCGACAGCGATTGGCTCGAACGGCTCGAGGCGGAGTTTCCCTATCGCGAGACGCCGGATCAGCAGGCCGCGATCGAGGCGGTCAAGGAGGACCTCGAGACGCCGCGCCCGATGGACCGCCTCGTCTGCGGCGACGTCGGCTTCGGCAAGACAGAGGTGGCGATCCGGGCCGGGTTCGCCGTCGCCGTCAACGGCAAGCAGGTGCTGATGCTCGCCCCGACGACGATCCTTGCGGAGCAGCACTGGCACACCTTCCGCAACCGCTTCCGCGACTTCCCGATCCGGGTCGAGATGGTCTCGCGGTTCCGGCAGCCGAGGGAGGTCAAGCAGGTGCTGGCGGACTTTCAGGCTGGCAAGGTCGAGGTCCTGATCGGCACGCACCGGATCCTCAGTCGCGACGTGATCCCGAAGGAACTCGGCCTCGTCATCCTCGACGAGGAACAGCGCTTCGGCGTCGCGCAGAAGGAGCTGCTGCGCTCGCTCAGGCTCGAGGTCGACGTGCTGACGCTGAGCGCGACGCCCATCCCGCGCACCCTGCACATGTCGCTGTCGGGCCTGCGGGACATCTCGATCATCGAGACGCCGCCCGAGGGGCGCCGTCCGATCCGTACCACCGTGTCCGAGTACGACGAGGAGCTCGTCAAGCTCGCGCTCGAGCGCGAGCACGAACGCGGCGGCCAGAGCTTCTACCTCCACAACCGGGTCGAGACGATCGAAGAAGCGGCGGAGAAGCTGCAGCAGCTCTGCCCGGGCCTCCGCTTCTTGATCGCGCACGGCCAGATGCGGGAGCGCGAGCTCGAGGAGAAGATGCACGCGTTCCTGCGCGGGGACGCGGATGCCCTCGTTTCGACGACGATCATCGAGTCGGGCCTGGACATTCCGCAGGCGAACACGCTGATCGTCGAGCGGGCCGACCAGCTCGGGCTCGCCCAGCTGTACCAGATCCGCGGGCGCGTCGGGCGATCCGACGTGACCGCCCACGCGTACCTGTTCTACCCGGACATGTCCGAGCTGACCGCCGAAGCCCGTGCCCGCCTCGCCACGCTCGCCGACCACACCGAGCTCGGCGCAGGATTCGCGATCGCGATGCGCGACCTCGAGATCCGGGGTGCCGGGAACCTGCTCGGCGACGAGCAGTCCGGACACGTCGCCGCGCTCGGCTTCGAGCTCTACGTGGAGATGCTTGCCGAGGCGGTTGCGGAGCTCTCCGGCGAGCGCCGCGTCGCAGCCCGGCCGGTGCGCGTGGATGCGCGCGTCGACGCGTACGTCCCCGCCGAGTACATCTCCTCGGAGGCGCTGAAGATCGACCTGCACCGCCGGCTCGCGCTGACGGAGTCCGAGGACGAGCTCCGCGAGCTGCAGGCGGCAACGGAGGACCGGTACGGGCCGCTGCCGGAGCCCGTCGAGAACCTCTTCCTGATCCAGGAGGCGAAGCTGAAGCTCGCGCGCGCCGGCGCCGACTACTTCGTCTTCCGCGGCGGCCGTGCGAGCGTGGGGCCGGTCGTGCTCGGCTCGGACGAGCTACGCCAGGTCCGGCGGCAGGTCGACACCGCGATCTACACCGTCGCCAACCGCGAGGTCACCTTGCGCGAGGAGGGTTTTCCGCAGGCGCTCCGGCTTGTCGATGCTATACTGGCCGCGCGCCAGGCAGCGTGAGGAAACCGCTGCAAATGGCGCTTTTTCCATGATCCGATTCCGTCGATTCGTCCTTCCCGTCGCATGCGTCGCGCTGCTCGCAGCGGGCTGCGGCGGCGGTGGCGGCACCGCGAAGCTCGGCGGGGGAGACGTCGCCGTCGTGGGCGGCCAGAAGGTCAGCAAGGATCAGTTCCAGGCGCTGATGGGACGGGCGCAGAAGAGCTACGCGGCGCAGAAGCGGAAGTTCCCGAAGCCCGGTACGCGCGAGTACGAGAGCCTCAAGGGCCAGGCGGTCGACTTCCTGGTCCAGCGTGCGGAGTTCGAGGACGAGGCGGACGACATGGGCGTCAACATCTCCGACAAGAAGATCGACGAACGGATCGCCAAGCTCGTGAAGCAGTTCTACGGCGGCAGCGAGAAGAAGTACGAGGACACGATCAAGTCGCAGGGTCTGACGGAGGAGACCGCGCGCGAGGAGATCAAGGCGCAGCTGATCTCCGAGGAGCTCTACAAGAAGGTCACCAGCGACGTGAAGGTGAGCGACAAGGACATCAAGGACTACTACAACTCGAACAAGTCGATCTACGTCCAGAAGGAGAGCCGCGACGTCCGGCACATCCTCGTGACCAAGAAGGCGCTCGCCGACCGGCTCTATGCGCAGCTCAAGGGTGGCGCGAACTTCGCGCAGCTGGCGAAGAAGTACTCGAAGGATCCGGGCTCGGCGCAGAACGGCGGCCGGCTCACGATCACCCGCGGCCAGACGGTGAAGGAGTTCGACAAGATGGCCTTCTCACTGAAGAAGGGCCAGCTTGCGGCCCCGATCCACACGCAGTACGGCTACCACATCATCCAGGCGCTCTCCGACATCCGCCCCGCGAAGACGACCTCGCTCGACAAGGTCAAGTCCTCGATCCGGCAGCAGCTCGAGCAGCAGCAGAAGCAAGAGCAGATGACCAAATGGGTCGACGAGACCAAGAAGAAGTTCTGCAAGGACGATCGCATCAAGTACCAGGTCGGCTACCAGCCGAATCCGGATCCCTGCGCGGCGATCCTCAGCAACACCAGCTCGACGACCGCCACGAAGTGAGCCTCGGCCGCGCCCTGGAGGACCTCCAGGAGCTGACCGAGCGACTGCGGCGGGACTGCCCCTGGGATCGCGAGCAGACCGAGCGGACGATCGTGCCGCACACCGTCGAGGAGGCGTACGAGGTCGCCGACGCTGCGACCGTCCGCGATGACGCGAAGCTGGCCGACGAGCTCGGGGATCTGCTGTTCCAGGTCTACTTCCTAGCCCTGCTCCTGAAGGAGAAGGGCTATCTAGGACTCGAGGAGATCGCTCAAAACGTCCACGCGAAGCTCGTCCGGCGGCATCCGCATGTTTTCGGCGAAGCCGAAGCAGCTAGCGCAGGCGCCGTGCGCCTGCGCTGGGAGCAGATCAAGACCGAGCAGGAGGGAAGGGCAGGCATCTTCCACGACGTTCCCGAGTCGCTGCCGGCGTTGATCTACGCCCGCAAGGTGCAGAAGCGGGCTACGGCGATCAACTTCGAGTATCCGGACGCCGCGGGTGCGCTCGCCGACCTCGACGACGAGGTGCGCGAGCTGAAGGAGGCGCTGGCGGAGGCGGGCGAGCCGACGGCGGAGACGGAGCCGCACCCGCACGTGTTCGAGGAGCTTGGCGACGTTCTGTTCGCAGCGGTGAACGTCGCCCGGCGCGTCAACGTCGATCCCGAGCTCGCGCTGCGCGCGATGACGCGTCGCTTCGTCGAGCGGGTCGAGCGCGCCGAGGCGTTCGCCGCCGAGGAGGGGAAGGTGTTCACCGAGCTGCCGCTGGACGAGCAGGATCGGTACTTCGATCGAGCTAAGGTCGCATTCGAATGACTGCGGTCGTTCAGGTTCACGCCCGCCAGATCCTCGACTCGCGCGGCAACCCGACCCTCGAGGTCGAGGTGGGACTCGAGTCGGGAGCTTCCGGCCGCGCGGCCGTTCCTTCCGGAGCCTCGACCGGCGCCCACGAGGCGGTCGAGCTGCGCGACGGCGGGAGCGACTACGGGGGCAAGGCGGTCACGCGCGCCGTCGCGAACGCGAACGGCGAGATCGCGGAGGCGGTGCGCGGCCTCGACGCCGCCGACCAAGGGGCGCTCGACCGGCGCCTGATCGAGCTCGACGGCACGCCGAACAAGGGCCGGCTCGGCGCGAACGCGATCCTCGGCACGTCGCTCGCGGCCGCGAAGGCGACGGCGGCCGAGCGCGGCCTCTCGCTCTTCCGCTCGCTCGGCGGCGAGGAGGCTCGGACGCTCCCCGTTCCGATGATGAACGTGATCAACGGCGGCGCCCATGCCGAGAACTCGATCGACCTGCAGGAGTTCATGGTCGTCCCGGCCGGCGCCGAGTCGTTCGCAGAGGCGCTCCGGATCGGCGCCGAGACCTTCCATTCCCTGAAGGCCGTGCTGCACGAGCGCGGGCTGGCGACCGCTGTCGGCGACGAGGGCGGCTTCGCGCCCGACCTCGGCTCGACCGAGGAGGCGATCGACGCGATTCTCGAGGCGGCCGAGCGCGTGGGCCACCGCGACCGGGTCGCGATCGCCCTCGATCCTGCCTCCTCCGAGTTCTTCCGCGATGGCGTGTACCGGTTCGAGGGCCGGGAGGCAGACGGCCCGGGCATGGCCGAGTTCTATGCGGGACTGGCGGAGCGGTTCCCCGTGGTCTCCGTCGAGGACGGGCTCGCCGAGGACGACTGGGATGCATGGCGCCTGCTGACCGAGCGTCTCGGAGACCGCCTGCAGCTCGTCGGCGACGACCTCTTCGTCACGAACCCGGAGCGGCTTCAGCGCGGGGTCGAGGAAGGAGTCGCGAACTCGATCCTGCTGAAGGTCAACCAGATCGGCACCTTGACCGAGACGCTGGGGACGATCGACCTCGCGCGGAAGCACGGATACACGACCGTGATCTCGCACCGCTCAGGGGAGACGGAGGACACGACGATCGCCGACCTGGCTGTCGCGACGAACGCGGGCCAGATCAAGACCGGCGCGCCCTCCCGCACCGACCGCGTGGCGAAGTACAACCAGCTGCTCCGAATCGAGGAGGAGCTGGGAGACCGGGCGGTCTATCCGGGCTGGGCCGCTTTCCCCCGCACCCGTGACTAGTCCTCGTTCGGAGGGCTGGGTTAGAGCTTCGACGCGAGCTCGATCGCGCGCTCCCGCCACCGCTGCTCCTCGCCCGCGAACAGCCAGCGGTCGTCCGGCTCGAACGCGGCGTTGATCTGGCGGTAGCTGACGGACTGGTAGACGGACCCGAGCACCTCGCCGAGCACGGCGGCCTCGCGCAGCTCAGGGTCGGGGACGATGCCGTGCCACGGCTCGAGATAGGCGTCGACGAGGCGCGAGCGTACGGCATCCTCCCGCACGCGGAAGAGCGCCACGCCGAGGTCGAGGAACGGCGGTCCGATAGCGGCGTCGGACCAGTCGACGATGCGGACCCCGTGCGGCTCCACGGCGGCGTTCCAGGGATGGAGGTCGCCGTGCACGATCGTGTCGGGCAGACCGAGCCCGGCCATCCGCACCCAGGCCGCGTGGAGTGCCTCGATGCTTTCGACGTCGCCGCGGAGCGTGTCGAGGCCACGCGCCGGAGCTCTGAGCGCGGCGACCTCCGGCCCGCGTCCGACCCAGGCGCGCTGGATCTCCGCCGTCAGGCGGACTCCGTCCGCCCAAAGGGACGCCTCGCGGTCGCCGAGCTCGTTCCCGAACGGGCGCATCAGCATCAACCCGAGCTCCGCCTCGATCGCCACGACGTCCGGCACGAGGCCGGGGTGCGCGGCGGCGAGCGCGGCCGTGACGGCAGGTTCGTGCCGGAAGAGAGAGAAGACCGCCTTCAGGTAGAGCGGCCCGTCCGGCGTGGGGTAGCGGTACACCGCCGACAGGGGCCACTGCCGGACGAACTCCGGCTCGCCGGAGAGGCGAACCTGGCCGGCGACCCAGGCCGACGCCTCCGCCAGCCATCCGGAGCGCGCCCATGGTGGCCGTTCCGGCGGCACCGGTGCGCCGCGCTGCTCCGCGAGCCATTGCTCGACTCCGTCGGCGAAGACGGGTACGACACTCTGGGGGTCAACCTCGTCGAGCGGAACCCAGTCGCCGCGAACCGACGTCGCGTCGACCTCGAAGAGCGTCGTCAACCGCTCGTCCTGCTCCAGCGACCGACGCACGGTCCGGAGAAACGGAGCGCGCACGCCGTGGGTCCGCTCGAGCGCGGTCAGCGTCTCCGCTTGTGCCCGCTCCTCCGTCCGAACGATGGGGAGCCGCCCGTCCACGGCGAGCAAGGCCGAACGCTCGGGATTGGGAACGAGCACGTAATGCTCGTGCACCGGTCAACCATGACGGACGGCGGCGCTACGCTGCGAGGTATGGCAACGCCGATTCCGAGGCGTACAAAGATCGTCGCCACGATCGGCCCAGCGTGCGCGTCGCCCGACGTGCTCGGCGAGCTGGTCGCCGTAGGGATGGACGCGGCCCGTCTCAACCTCTCGCACGGCACGCACGAGGACCACGCCGCGCGGGCGCAGCTCGTCCGCGAGGCGCAGGACGCCGCCGGCCGGCCGCTGGCGATCATCGGCGACCTCCAGGGCCCGAAGCTCCGGGTCGGCGATCTCGATTCGCCGCTGACCCTCGCGCGCGGAGACGAGATCATCGTCGTCTGCGACGGCGGCACCGCGGTTCGCGACGGCGAGCTTCCGGTCGCGCCGTCGGCGATCGGCGAGGTGCTGCACGCCGGCCACGAGGTGCTGATCGACGACGGCCTGGTGCGGCTCCGCGTGGAGGAGGTCGAGGCAGGGCGCGCACGCTGCGCCATCCTCGTCGGCGGCCTCGTCAGCTCGCACAAGGGCGTGAACCTCCCCGGGGTCCCGATCCCGATCCCGTCCCTCACGCGTAAAGACCTCGAGGACCTCGAGTTCGCGCTCGAGCTGGGCGTGGACTACGTCGCGCTGTCGTTCGTCCGGTCGGCTGCCGACGTCCGGGACCTGAAGGCGCTGATCGAGCAGGCCGGCTCGCACGCGCACGTGATCGCGAAGATCGAGAAGGCCGAGGCGATCGACGCGCTCGAGGCGGTCCTCGCCGATACCGACGCGGTCATGGTCGCCCGCGGCGATCTCGGCGTCGAGATCGGGCCCGCGCTCGTCCCGCTGGTGCAGAAGCGGATCATCCTGCGAGCGCTCGAGCGCGGAAAGCCGGTGATCACGGCGACGCAGATGCTCGAGTCGATGGTGCATCACCCGGAGCCGACTCGCGCCGAGGCGAGCGACGTCGCCAACGCGATCCTGGACGGAACCTCCGCGGTGATGCTCTCCGGCGAGACGGCGGTCGGCGAATACCCGATCGAGTCGGTGGCAACGATGGACAAGATCGCCCGCGCGATCGAGCCGAGCCTCGGCTACCGCCACCAGATCCCCGAGTCGGCCGAGGACCCGACGATCGGCAGCGCGACGTCGAACGCGGCCTGTGACATCGCCGAGGCCCTCGGCGCCCGCGCCATGCTCGTGCCGACCTTCACGGGGAAGACCGCGTCGGCGGTCGCACGGCTCCGGCCCCGGCGCCCCATCGTCGGCCTCACGCATCAGGACTGGGCGCTGCGCCAGATGGCGCTGGAGTGGGGCGTGACGCCGCTCCGGGTTCCAGAGGCGGCGGACATCGAGGAGCTCTGGGCCAGCTCTGTCTCGGCGGCGCGGGAGCACGGGCTCGTGGCGGACGGCGACACCGTCGTCATCACCGCCGGCACCGCGGTAAACATCCCCGGCTCGACGAACGTCATCAAGGTCGACATCGTCTAGCGGGCCGAGCGAAAGCTGCGAGACCGGCTTCGCTCGCTCTAGTCTTCGGCCCCGGCCGTGGGCTGGACGACGCAGGATGGATGAGCGCGTCGCCGAAGTCCCGCGCTATGTCTGCGAAGAGATCCCGCCGTCCCTCGCGCGCCTCGCTCGTTCGGCGCTGGCTCGGGCTGGCGGCGGTCGTGCTCGTCGCCTACCTCTACTACCACCCGCTGCGCACCTACTTCGAGACACGGAGCCAGCTCGGCTCGCGCCGCGCGGAGGTGGTGCGGCTCGAGGCGCAGAAGCAGGAGCTCGAGCGTCGACTCGAAGCCTCCACGAGCGTCGACTCGCTCGCGCGCGAGGCTCGCGCGCTCGGCTACGTGCGCCCGGGGGAGCATCTCTTCATCGTCAAGGGGATCGAGGCGTGGCGGCGGGCTCGCACTACGCTTGCCCCCGATGGACGATGACCTCGCAGTCGTCGAGCGACAGCTAGGCCGGCGCCCCCGCGCGTTTCGCCGCGTCGTCGTCCGCTGCCCGTACGGCCGGCCCGCAGTCACCGAGCAGGCCGCGTTCGACGAGGACGGCAGTCCGTTCCCGACCACGTACTGGCTCACGTGCCGGCATCTCGTCGAGGCTGTCGCGCGGCTCGAGGCGGCCGGGGGAGTCGAGCGCTGGAGTCGCGCCGCCGCGGAGTCGCCCTGGCTGGCGGCGAGCCTCGCCGCCGCCCACGACGAGCAGCGGCGCGTTCGCCCCGAGCTCGACCTCGGCGTCGGCGGGGCCCGGGCCGGCGCGGGCGGCCTCAAGTGCCTGCACGCGCACGTGGCGTTTGCCCTGGCCCGTCCGGGCTACGAGCTCGGCGAGCGGATCCTCGGGGAGATCGAGCCGCTCTGGCCGAACCGCTGTTGCAGTGAGTAGCATCCCGCGCCCATGGGGTTGCTGACGGAGACCGTCCGGCGAGAGTGGGAGCAGGGCCATCGCCGGTTCGATGTGCTCGCGCGCGATCCCGTCGCCGGCCCGAGGGTTCTGGCCCAGCTCGAGGTCGTTACCGATGAGCTGCGGAAACGGGTCGGTCAGACGTTCACGCTCGACGAGCTGGCCGCGGCCTACAAGGGCGCCGAGCGCTGGTCGAGGGAGGCCATCTCGGAGCGAGCGGCGACGCCAGGGTGGCCGCGGACGGTCTCGATCGTCGAGGACGAGGCCTTCCACCAGTATCAGCGCGGCGCCGTCGACTACGTGCCGTGAGGCGCCGCTTGCGGCGCCGCCATCAGGACGTGTGGGCTTGCCCGCACGTCCGTCTGCGTTCCCGGGCCCGAATCGTGCGCGGATCGGTGTCGACGTCGTGACACTCACGCCGGTGGAGCGGCGCGAGCGGCGCAGACGGCGTCGTCAGGCGGAGGTCACGCGTTGGGGACTGATCACGGCCATAGCCCTGCTCGTTTTCGGCCTGGGTGTCGCGCTGGGACAGGCGCTGCACGACAACCCAAAACCCGGTGGAACGGTCACCCTCGAGGGGACGCTGACGATCCCAACGGGTCCCCCCGGATCCACGGTTACCCCTTAGTTGCGGCAAGGGGTGTAAAAAAAGCACACATTTGGGTAGATTCGCGGGGCGATGGCGTACCGTGAACCGAGTAGCCCGCGCCGTGGCGGCGGTGGCGAGACCGACTGGCTGACACTCGGACAGGCCGCGAAGTACCTCGGCGTCGCGCAGAGCACCATCCGCAAATGGTCCGATCTCGGCCGCGTTCCGGCCTTTTATACGCCCGGCGGACACCGCCGTTACCGGCGCACCGACCTCGACGCGTTCCTCGAGCGTTCCGGCCCGGGAAAGCCTGCGCGCGGCCCGATGGTGCTCGTCGTCGACGACGACGACCAGGTGCGCGAGGTCGTCCGCATCAACCTCGAGATGGAGGGCTACACGGTTCGCGAGGCGGCCAACGCCGACGAGGGTCTCGCCCAGCTCGAGGAGGACGCGCCCGACCTGATCCTGCTCGACGTGATGATGCCCCAGGTCGACGGCTGGGAGATGCTCCGGCTCGTCCAGGAGCGGCACGGCATCGGCTCGATCCCGGTCGTCATGTTCAGCGGGAAGCTCGACGACGCCGCCCGCGCCGAGGCGGCGGAGCGCGGAGCTCAAGGCTTCATCGGCAAGCCGTTCGACCTGCGGTCGCTGATCGAGCAGACGAAGCAGATAGTTCCAGCCTGAATTCGCCCGACCGCCATCTCGAGCGCTGGTTCGTCCACCACCGCGCCGGGTGGCTCAACCCGGTCTTCGAGGGACTCTCCTGGGTCGGACGGCTCGGTCTCGTCTGGATCGTGCTCGCCTGCATCCTCGCGCTCCTCTGGAGGCGCTACGCGCTCGTCGTCTTCACGGTCCTGGCCGTGGCCCTCTCGGATTGGGCGTCGCACGGGCTCAAGGCGCTGTTCGACGTCGAGCGGCCCTCGCTGCGATACGCGGAGCCGAAGCCGCTCGTCACGGCGCCGCACGACGCGTCGTTCCCGTCGGGCCATGCGGCGACGAGCTTCGCGGCGGCGACGGTGCTCTCGTTCGCCCGACCGCGCTGGGCCCCGGCCTTCTACCTGCTCGCGCTGGCGATCGGGTTCTCCCGCGTCTATGTCGGCGTCCACTACCCGCTCGATATCGTCGGCGGGGCCGCGCTCGGAATCGCCGTTGCCTTGGCCCTCAGGTTCCTGGCGCGCCGCTGGGTGCGCGTAGGTCGAACGGACAGTGCAAGAGCACGGCCGCTCGGCTGAAGCACGCCCAGCGGCGCGAGGCGGCGGCGGAGCCCGGCTCTGCCGGGCGGGAGCCGGCGCCGGTCAGGGGCCTGAGGGCTATAGCTCTTCGCTGGCTCGTAGTAGCCCTGCAGCGATCACGAGCAGAGCTGAAAGCAAAGAGATGAAGATCCCGATCCCGCGACCGCTCGTCCCGACGAAGTCGTCGGGAACATCGATCAGGCGGATGATCACGAATACAGTCGCGAGCGAGCCCAGCGCGATCACGACGAGGCTATCCGGGACGCTCGCCGGGAGCTCGAAGCCGGCCTCGCGCAGGGCGACGAGCGCGAGCACGGCGAGGCCGATGAAGAAGACGAGCTTGCCGAGCGCGCCCGTGTGCCAGCCGATGACGCCGACGGTCGGCCCCTCCCCGGAGCCGGCGTACCAGTCCGTGAACGCCGACAGCGCCAAGAGCAGTCCCGACAGCCAGGTCAGGCGGCCGCCCCAGCCCCAGAACTGGCCGAGCGGCCGCACGGGGCGCGGGATCGGCTCGTCCAGCCAGTCGTCCTCGGGCTCGGGCGGTTCGTAGGCCTCGGGAGTTTGCACGCCGGTCAGTATGGGGAGACGCCCCTGGGAAAGCCACCCGGGGACGAGTACTCTAGGGGGTCGAGAATGACGGAGGAGGAGCGTTCGACGCGGGCATCCGCGGACTACGTCGAGTTCTGGTCCGCAGGCGTCGCGGTGAAGGGCGAGTTCCACTGTTCGGAATGCGGCTACGGCGTCACGATTCACCGCGCCTTGCCGATCTGCCCGATGTGCGGCGGCCAGTCCTGGGAGCAAACCAGCTGGCACCCGTTCAGCCGGTCCGGGGGAGTTCCTCTCCGCCTGCTCTAGAGGCCGAAGACGCTCTGGACTTCGTGCCAGAGCGTCAGCAGCAGGACGAGCGCGATCGCGACGAGAAGGACGACGGCTGCTACGAAGCGGAGGCGGGCGCGGGCCCGCTCACGCTGCTGCTCGACTCGCATCCGGCGGCGGGTGCGGTGGACGTAGTACGCACGGTCGATCGCCTCAGGATCGACCGGCGGCTCGTCCGGGACCGGGGTGACACGGCGGGCTGGCTGTGCCATCCCGGGGATTCTATGGGGGCCGCTGGCTGCGGGCCCCTCGCTCCACCATACTGACGTCGGGTCGAGAGATGGTCGTTCGTCCGGATCAGGCGGAACATGGCTCCGCGGAGGCGCTGCAGGCGCTCGCCGAGGCGGGGTCGGGGCTCGGCGCGGCCTCGACGCTGGCGGCAGCGATGGAGACGGTCGCCCGGGCGGCCGCCCGCGCGACGAGCGCCGAGGTCGTCGTCGCGCGCGTCGTCGACGAGCTCGGCGAGCAGCTGACCGCCTGCGCGGTGGCGAGCGCGTCCGCAGCGGTCGCGGCAGAGCTCGAGGGCTCTCGTTTCGGTGTCCGCGAGCTGCCGGCCGAGGAGCAGAGCGACCCCGAGCGCATGCCCGAGGCCGTGCGTCGGGCGGCGGCTCGCGTCCGCGCGACGGCCGTCGTCCAGATTCCGGTGCTCGCCGAGGGACAGGTGCTCGGCAGCCTCGAGCTGATGCGCACCGGCGTCCCTTTCGACGAGGCGGAACGGCGGATCGGCCGTCTCGCCGCGGTTCAGGCGGCCTTGGCGATTCGTGCGTTCCGCGGCAACGGCGACGTCGCGTCGGCCGCCGGTGACCCCGCCCGGGCCCTCGCGCTTGCCGGCGATGCGCTTGCCGCGGGAACCGACGAGGCCGCCACGGCCGAGCAGGTGACGCGGCTCGCGGCCGACGCCGCCGGGGCACTCGCGGGGCTGCTGTGGCGCGGCGAGGAGGGGCGTCCGCCGTCGCTCGTCGCCTCCCACGGGCTGACGGCGACGGAGACGGCGCTCATCGATGCCGGAGAGGCCGCGGACGTCGCCCTGCACGCCCGCGGGCCCGTGACGGTCGAGTCGGGGGACAGGTGGCTTCCGGTCGGAGCGGGCGTCTCTGCCACGCTCCAGCTCGGCCAGCCGCCGGTCGGCGCGCTGCAGCTGCTGTTCGCACCCGGCCACAGGCCGTCGGAAGAGGAGCTGTCGCGGCTCGCGACGTTCGGCGTCCGCGCCGCGCACGCGCTGCGGGCCGCGATCCACTCGCGAACGGTCGAGCTGGAGCTCGAGCGGACGCGCACCCTGCTTGCGGTCGTCGCCCAGGCGATCTCCCAGCTCTCGCTTGCACACACGCTCGAGACCGCGGTCGCGCGTGTCCGCGAGCTGCTGGAGGTCGAGCGCCTGGCGATCTACCTCCGCGAGGACGGCCGACTCTTCGCCGCGGCCGGCGTGGGCCTCGCCGGTCCGCACGTCCGCCTCGCAGAACGGCTGCTCGAGCTCGCCCTCGGGCCCTTCCGCGGCCGCGGCATGGTCGTCGTCCAGGATGCAACGCTCGACCCCCGGCTCGGGCCGGCGGCCGGCGCCGCGGCCGAGGCGGGGATCGAGGCGGCGATCGGTGTTCCGCTCCTGGCGCACGAGGAGCGAGTCGGCTTGCTCGGCGTCTTTCCACGGCGCGGCCGTGTCCTCACCGAGAACGAGAACGCGTTGCTGAGCGCGCTCGCGGCGCAGCTCGCAGTTGCGGTCCAGAACGCCCAGCTCCACGAGCGCGCAAAGCAGCTCGGCGAGGAGCGCGAGCGTGCGCTCGACGCGGAGCGGGCGGCCTCGCGCCAGCTTCGCGCGCTCTACGAGATCTCGCGTTCCTTCGCCCAGAGCCTGTCGCTCGAGTCGACGCTCGAGGCGGTCGCGAACACCGTCGTCGACATCCTCGACGTGGACGTCGCGGTCCTCGGGATGCCCGACGAGCGGCGCGACTTCCTGGCGCCGCGGGCGATGAAGGTCGCGGACGGGAAGCTCGACGAGGTGACCCGGGCGATCCTGTACCAGCCGCTCGCGTTCGGTGCCCACCCGCTGCAGCGGCTGTTCAGGCTGGGGGAGTCGTTCCCGCTGACGCCGCGCACCGTCGGTCGCCTTGGCGGCCGGATTGCGGCACTGCGGCCCTTCCTCGAGCGGGGCTGGACCGGCGCCGTCGTCCCGATCGCGACACCCGCGGAAGTGCTCGCGTCGCTCACGATCCTGTCGCTCCGGCCCGGCTCGCCGGTGACCGAAGAGACGGTAGAGCAGGCGCGCGCGATCGCCGGCCAGGCGGCGCTCGCGATCGACAACGCGCGCCTGTATCAGCAGCAGAAGGAGTTCGCGGACACTATGCAGCGGTCGCTCCTGCCGCGCAGCCATCCCGAGCTCGGCGGGCTCGAGGTCGGAGACGCGTACGAGTCGTCGGCGCGCGTGGAGGTCGGCGGCGACGTCTACGACTTCATGGAGCTGGGGGACGGGCGGCTTGCCGTCGTGCTCGGCGACGTCACCGGACACGGGATCGAGGCGGCTGCGGACATGGCGATGGCGAAATTCGTGTTCCGCTCGCTGGCACGCGAGCACCCGGACCCGAGTCAGTTCCTGCGCGCCGCGAACGACGTCGTCGTGGGGGAGATCGCGCCGGGGAAGTTCATCAGCATGGTCTACCTTGCGATCGACCCGGTCAGCGGCGAGGTAGCGGGTGCGGGCGCCGGCCATCCGCCGCCGCGGATCGTGAGCGCCGACGGCACGGTCGACGGGCTCGACGTGCGCGGCCTCGTGCTCGGAATCGAGGCGGGCCAGGAGTACGAGGAGGTGCGTCGGCCGCTCGACGTCGGCGGCGCAGTCGTTCTCTACACCGACGGCGTCCTCGAGGCGCGGCGCGAGGGCGGCTTCTACGGATTCGAGCGGCTGGACGCCGTCCTCTCGGAGCACCGTGACCTCTCGGCGCAGGAGGTCGCTCAGGCTGTGCTCGAGGACTGCCGCTCCTTCGCCGGGGGCGAGCTCTCGGACGACTGCGCGGTCGTAGTCGTCAAGCGCGTCGCGGGTTGATCCAGCTCCGCCGCCCGCCCGGTCGCTTCGCCCGGGTGGGTCATCGCGGGGCGAGCGCGCTCGCGCCCGAGAACACGCTGGCGGCCCTGGCGCTGGCCGTCGAGTTGGGCTGCGACATGCTCGAGTTCGACGTTCTCGACCTCGTGGACGGAACGCTCGTGCTCGCACATTCGCTGAAGCTCCGCGAGGTCAGCCACGGCGCTGCGCGCGGCCGCGTGCGCCGGCGCACGCTCGAAGGCCTGCGGGTCTTCGCGCCGAACCTGCCCACGCTCGACGAGGCGCTCGCACACTGCGCGGCCGAGCTGCCGGGAATCGGCCTCCAGCTCGACCTGAAGCGGCGCGGGATCGAGCGCGCAGTGGTCGACACCGTTCGCCGGCACGGCGTCCTCGACCGCTCCTGGGTCAGCGGCTTCGACGCGCGGGCGCTGCGGTTGATCGCCGAGCTCGAGCCGAAGCTGGCGCGCGCCTACACCCTCCCACGCGACAGGCTTCGCATCTCGAAGCGCGGCCCGCTCGCACCGGTCGTCCGGGGCACCCTGGCGGCGATTGGCGCATCGCTGCCTCGCCGCCTCCCGGAGCTGCTCCGGCGGGCGCACGCCGATGCCGCGACACTGCACCACTCGGTCTGCTCGCCCGCCGCGATCGCCCGTGCGCATGAGGTCGGCGCGGCGGTCTACGTCTGGACGGTCGACGATCCGGCGCTCGCTCAGAGGCTGGTCGACGCGGGAGTCGACGGTATCATCACGAACGATCCGCGGATCTTTGCGACTCTGAAGACGTGAAACGCGCCGCCCTTCTGTTGTACACGCTCACGGGCCTGGCGCTCGCGGGAGTCCTCGCGGCCGTCGTCAGCGCCGGACCTGCGTCGAAGCAGTCGACCACGACGACCGGCACGACGACGACGCCGGCCCCCACGATCGCGAGCGGCGTCACGATCGCCGGCATCGCGGTCGGCGGAATGGCGCCCGCCGATGCGGCGAAGACGGTTGAGGCCGCCTTTGCCGCGCCGATCGAGCTCACCGTCTGCCGAGCCCGCGTCCTCGTGACGCCCGACGTCCTCGGCGCGACCGCCGGAGTCGACAAGGCGGTGGAGCGCGCGGCGACCGCGCCGCCGGACACGAAGGTCCCGCTCGCGATCACGACGGACGGCCAGTCGCTCGCCGATTTCGTCGCGAGCCTCGCGAAGCGCTACGACCGCGAGCCGGTCGACACGAAGCTCTTCCTCCGCCGCGGGCGGCCCTGGCTCTCGAAGGAGCGCGCCGGTCTCCGCCTCGACCAGCGCCGCGCCGTTCGCGACATCGCGGCGGTGCTCAGTCCCGCCGCGCGCGAGCCGGTCCGCCTCGTCCAGCGCGTACTCAAGCCGAAGGTGACGCGGCGCAAGTTCGGGCCGGTGATCGTCATCCACCGCGGCGGGAACCAGCTCTACCTGTACCGGGGCACGCGCTTCCTCCGCTTCTTCCATGTCGCCACCGGCCAGAGCGCGTACCCGACGCCGCTCGGCCGCTTCACGATCGCCGTCAAGTGGAGGAACCCCTGGTGGTATCCGCCGAACTCGCCCTGGGCGAAGGGCCAGAAGCCGATCCCGCCCGGCCCCGGCAACCCGCTCGGGACGCGCTGGATGGGCCTGACCGCGCCGGGCGTCGGCATCCACGGGACCCCTGACGCCGCCTCGGTCGGCTACTCCGTCTCCCACGGCTGCATCCGGATGCACATCTCGGAGGCGGAGTGGCTCTTCAACTACGTGACCATCGGGACGACCGTCTTCATCGTCCCGCACTGATGGCCCGCCCCCTCCGGCTCACGGCGCAGGCGCTCGCGGTGGCGCTCGTCGCGGGCCTGCTGGCGCTGCTCGTCTGGCGCGTTGCCCATGATGACAACAACGCCGTTGCCAAGGCGCTCGACGACGGCCAGCATCCGACGGCGCCGACGTTCGACCTGAAGCGCTTGGACGGTAGCGGCAAGATCGACCTGGTCTCGTTGCGCGGGAAGAAGCCGATCGTCCTCGACTTCTGGGCGTCGTGGTGCATCCCGTGCATCTCCGAGGCGAAGCGGCTCTCGGCCGCGCAAGCGCGCTACGGCGATCGGGTCGCGATCATCGGCGTCGACACGAAGGACTTCGCGCCGGACGCACGCCGCTGGCAGCGCAAGCACGACGTCACCTATCCAAGCGTCCACGACGGCGACGGGAAGGTGCTCGCGAAGTGGGGCGGACTGCCGATCCCGCGAATGTTCTTCATCGACCGTCGCGGCAAGGTCGTCGGCGAGCTGATCGTCGAGGAGGACCTCCCGCGGTACCTCCGCCAGATCGCGGAGTCGTGACCCGGATCCTCGCTGCGGGGCTGCTCGCGCTCGCGCTCGTGCCCGTCGCACGCGGCTCCGACCGGCATCCGTCGCTGGCCGAGCTCGAGGGGGAGGTGATGTGCCCGGTCTGCGGGACGACGCTCGATCAGTCGGACGCGCCCGCGGCGCGGCAGATCGAGCGGTTCATCAAGCGGCGGATCGCCGCCGGCGACAGCAAGCGGCAGATCAAGGACGCGCTCGTCGCCAACTACGGCGAGGCGATCCTCGCATCGCCGCCGAGGCACGGCTTCGGCCTCCTGGCCTGGTGGGTTCCGCTGGGCGGGATCATCCTCGCGGCCGCGTTGCTCGGCTGGGGCATCTGGCGCTGGTCGCATGCCCGTGAGCCGGCCGCAGCCGGCGCCGGCGCGCCGCTCGATCCTGCGCTCGACCGACGGCTCGACGACGAGCTGAAGCGGTTCGACGGCTGATGGAGAAGGCCGGCGGACTGTTCCTGCTGGGCTTCGCCTCGATCGCGTTCCCGTGCGTCCTGCCGCTCGTTCCGGGGTACCTCTCGGCGGTCTCCGCCGTCGAGGCGCAACGGTTGGGCGACCCCGGCGTCGGCCGACGGGTGGCCCTGGCGAGCATTCCTTTCATCGCGGGCTTCGCCGTGGTCTTCGTGGCTCTCGGTGCGGCCGCCAACGTGATCTCGAGCGTGATGAGCGAGGAGACGAAGCAGGCGTTCGCAGGCTTCATCCTTGTGGTCGCGGGCCTCGCCTTCATGGGCGTCCTGCCGTGGACGGACCGTCTCGTCGCAGGAGGGCTTCTCCAAGGCGCGCGGAACCGGGGCTCGCGCGTCGTTCTGGGAGGTGCATTCGCAGTCTGCGCTGCGCCGTGCGTCGGACCGTTCCTGGCCGAGGCGTTTGCGGCCGCCAGTAATTCCGAGACCGTCCTCCGCGGCTCGGCTTGGCTCGCCGCATACTCCGCGGGACTCGGCGCCGCGTTCCTCCTGATTGCGGTGTTCTTCGTCCGCGGAATGGCGTTCTTCCGCTGGATGCGCGACCACTACCGGTGGTTCTCGATCGTCGGGGGAACAATCCTCGTCGCGCTCGGCCTGCTGCTCTTCTTCGATCAATTCTTCCGGGTACAGGTCTACACGCACCGTTTCCTCGAGGCCGTCGGCCTCGGCGACCTTTAGAACTCGTTTCAAAACGAAGCCTTGTGCCGCCGGGCCGCGCTGGACGGCGCGAGGCCGCGTCCTCACTCGCGCCCATATCGCTGATATGGCCGCTCCCTGCGTCCTTGCCTCGCACCGCCCATCACGCCCCGGCGACGAAGCGTCATTCTGAAACGAGTTCTTAGACCCGAGGCGCCGGCACGTCGAGCGAGCCGCGTGCCGCGAGCTCGCGCAGCTGGTCGAGCAGCGCGGCCACGTCGACGCCGCGATGACGCGGCGCGAACGGCTCGAGCCGCCGGATCGCCTTCGCGAGCTGACGCTCCGTCGCGACGGGCTTGCCGCGCCCTGCCTGGTACCACGCGACCGCAACGTGGACGAGCCCTTGGTAGAAGTCACGCTCCTCGGGCGATGCGGCGCGCCACACCAGCTCCAGCTCTTCGTGAGCGGCGAAATACTCGCCGCGGCGGATCAGCTCGAGACCAGATTCAAACTCGGACGCGGATCTCTCCGTCGGCGACCTCGACCTCGTAGGTGCGGAGCTGGATCGCACGGTCGAACTCGTTCTCGCCGGTGCGGACGTCGTACTGCCACCCGTGCCAAGGGCAGGTCAGGACGCAGTCCTCGAGGTGTCCCTCGCCCAGCGGGCCCTGGAGGTGGAGGCAGTGCCCCTGGGTCGCGTAGAACCCACCGTCGCAGTGGGCGAGCGCGATCTCGTCCTCGCCGGCGCGAACGGCCCGCACGGAGCCCGGTGGGACGTCGTCGACCCGTGCGACTGCCACGAATTCGCCCGCCTCCATCGCCCTCCGACCCTACCAGCGCGCTTGTGTCGCGGCGGTGACGGGGGGTACGCTCCGACAGTGGCGACGATCCTGCTCTGTGGGGTCGATGTCTACTTCCGGGGGAAGCTCGACGCGCTGCTCCCTGACCATCACCTCGTCACCACCGACAGCGCCGACTGGCCCGACCTCGTGATCGCAGACATCTCTCGCGTCGATCCCGACGAGGTCGCGGACGCTTACCCCGACGTCCCGATCCTCGGCTTCGGCGGGCACACCGACACATCCGGATTGCGGCGCGCGCACACCGCCGGCTTCGATCAGGTGGTCGTCAAGAGCGCGCTCCAGGAGCGGGCGGCTCAGCTCGTCGAGGAGCTGACCGCGCCAGTAGAGTAGGTCGCCCGATGACCTACATCATCGCCGAGCCTTGCATCGACATCAAAGACCGTTCCTGCGTGGACGTCTGTCCCGTCGACTGCATCCACGAGGCGGAGCGGATCCTCGTCATCGACCCCGAGGAGTGCATCGACTGCGGTGCATGCGAACCGGAGTGCCCCGTCGAGGCGATCTTCCCGGAGGACGCGCTCCCCGACAAATGGGAGCCGTTCGTGAAGATCAATTACGCGTACGGCGACGGGATGGACGTCGTCAACCAGCTTACGGACGCGTACGCCACAGAACACAACGTCCAGAACCCACCGCTGGAATAAATCTGACGGAACCGGGCACCCTTTCAGGCGGAAAGCACCGCCTAGGAGGGATCACACATGCCTCAGGAAGCCTGGAGCAACAAGCGGGAACGGCAGTACGAGCACGTCAAGGAAGGCGCCAAGAAGCAAGGCGCGTCGACGAAGCGCGCGAAGGAGATCGCCGCGCGCACGGTCAACAAGGAGCGCGCGCGCTCCGGCGAGACGAAAGGGAGGCCGTCGCGCACGTCGACGCGGGACATCTCCTCCGGCCGGCGCGGCGGGCTGCGCTCCGGCACGAGCCGGCCGAAGGGCCGGACGAAGGAGCAGCTGTACAACGAAGCCAAGCGGATGAACATCTCCGGCCGCTCGAAGATGAACAAGCAGCAGCTACAGCGGGCGGTGGACCGGAAGAAGTAGAAGGCCGCGTAGCCTGAGCCCGCACAGCTACGCTCGCGGCGTGCGTCCGAAGACGCTCGACCACGTCGCCTTCTGGGTCGCGGACCGCAAACCGATCGTCGAGTTCGCGACCCGCCACCTCGGCATGCACGTCGTCGACCGGCAGGACACGTTCACGCTCGTCGGCTCGGACGCGCGGCGCGGGAAGCTGACGCTGTTCGATGCCGAAGGGCCACGCGAGCGTGGTGCGATCAAGCACGTGGCGCTCCGCGTCTCCGACCTCGAGCAGGCGCGTTCCGCCCTTCCCGACAGTGCCGGCGATGAGCTCGAGCTGACCGAGGGAATTCGCGTCCGGCTCGTCAAAGCGCAGACGGACGTCGACTACGACCTCGATCACGTCGCGCTCTACACGCCCTCGCCCGAGGACACCGCCTCCCGCTACCTCGAGCTTGGATTCGAGCCCGCGGAACCGAGCGAGGACGGTCGTCCCCGCGTCGAGGTCGGCGGGGCCTTCGTCGAGCTCCACGAAGGCGACCCGGGCGATCCCGACAAGCCGCTCCTCAACCACCTCGCCGTGCTCGTCGACTCGGCGGACGAGCATACGGAGGAGGCCGAGCGACTGGGAATCGTCGATCGCGTCGTCGACGCCGCGAACACGCGCGCCGTCTTCGTGTGGGGCCCGGACCGCGTCCGGATCGAGTACGTCGAGCACAAGCCGGGATTCGCTCTCACTTAGTCATCGCCGGCGCCGGCATGGCCGGTCTCTGCGCGGCAGCCCGCGCCCGCGAGCTCGGCGCGACGCCTCGTGTCTACGAGAAGGGCGATCGTCCGGGCGGATCGATGCTGCTGTCGAGCTGCGTGATCTGGCGCCACCGCCGGTGGGAGGACTTTCGCGCCGAGTGCCCCGGCGGGGACGAGGCTCTCCAGCGGCTCGTCTGGGAGCGACTGGACGACGCGATCGCTTGGCTCGAGTTGCTCGGCGCGCCGGTGGTCGAGCACGAGACGGGAAATCCGCGCACGGTCGGGAAGCGATTCGACCCGCGCGGCCTCACGGACACACTCGTTCGGGCCGCCGGTGATGGTTGTCTATACAGACATCACGGGTCTACCGAGGCCACGATCCTGGCGACCGGCGGCTTCCAGGGAAGCCCGGAGCTGGTCGCGGAGCACATTCGGCCGGCTGCGCCGTTGCGGCTGCGCGCCAACCGCTGGAGCGCCGGCGACGGCCTAAGGTGGGGTCTCGCCCGTGGCGGCTCGACGTCCGTGGGCATGGGTGAGTTCTACGGCCGCAACATGCCTGACGTCGACTTCGGCGAGCCGGACTTCGTGCCGCTCGCGCAGCTGTACGGCCGCTTCGCCCGCGTCTTCAACGACCGAGGCGAGGAATTCTTCCCCGGTGAAGTGTCGTGGTCGGAGAACGACCTCGTTCAGGCGACGGCGCGGCAGCCGGGCGGACGCGCCTGGTACGTCCTCGACGAAGCCGTTCTCGCCGAACGCGTCCGCGGCCGTCCCGTGAGCGACATGGTCGCGGCCGCCCCGACGCGCATGAACCCGTGGGAGCTTCCGTTCTCGGCGCCGCCCGGCGCGCGCGTCGCTGTCCGCGTAAAGCCCGGGATCACGCACACGATCGGCGGGCTCCGGATCGACTCCAGGAGCCGGGTCGTCGGCGCTGAAGGCCTGTTCGCCGCGGGCGCGGACGTTGGCGGCATTGCGACGGGCGGGTATGCGAGTGGCCTCGCCGCCGCGCTCGTGCTCGGTCTCGTCGCCGCCGAAACGGCCGTCGGCGCGGGCGGTTGACGGGCCGTTACTCCTCAAACGCAGCGGGAGCGCCTCCTGCGCTCCCGCTGCTGATCCTGAGCCAGTGGCTCCTATTTCGCGAACTTGAAGAACGCGTAGTGCGAGGTCCCGTCCCTGAGCTTGACCGTCAGCTTCTGGCAAGTATTCGTCCAGCTTGAGGACGTCTTCCAAACGTAGATGTACTGGCCGTACGGCGCATTCGCAGTCGCGTCGTACTGCAGCCCGCTGTTGGTTGCCGCCAAGATCTCCTCGATCGTGTCCGCCACGACAGCGCCCGACGGGCAGGTGAACTGCTTCACGCTGGGAGACGTGCTGTCGAACATGATCGAGAGGCCCTGATTGCCACTGAGGTCGAACTTGACGGGAATCGCGCTTCCCGCCTTCGCCATGTTCAGCACCGTGATCGAGGCACCGGTCGGGTCAGGGTTGTTGTCGACAGGCTGGAAGAAGCCGTGCCAGACGTAGTTCACGTTGAACGTCCTGGACACAGAGGGTGCGGGGTTGTAGTTGGCGTTCCCCGCCTGTGAAGCCGTCACCGTGCAGGCGCTGACGGCGGCGGTGTGGATCTTCCCATCATCCGCGATCGAGCAGACAGCTGCGGGTCCCGCCGCGAGGCTGACGGCAAGCGGCGAGTTCACCGTTGCACCGGCGTCGAAGTCGGCTGCCCCGAGCGGCTTGTCGGCGATCGGCGGGAAAGTGATTGCCTGGTCCGCCTTCTTCACCGTCAACGTGCCGGTGTGGTAGGTGATCGTGTAGTTCGCCGACGTCTGGCCGGAGCAGCTGATCACGTACGTCCCCGCGTCCGGCGTCGCGGTCGCCGCCGGCGTGTAGCCGCAGCTGAGCGTGCCGTCGAGGCTGCTCGCCGTATCGCCGCTGACGAACGAGTTGTAGACGACGTCGATCGTCGGCCTCGGAGCGCCGTACGTGATCGTGTAGCTCGCCGGGTCGACGCTCAGCGCGGCTTTCCCGATGGCAAACGTCCGCGACACTGGCGCCGCCGCTTGGTAGTTGCCGTTGCCGGCCTGCGATGCCGTGACCGTGCAGCTCCCGGCACCGGTCATGTGGACGGTGCTCCCGCTGATCGTGCATTGATCGGATGCACCGACAGCGAACGTCACGGGATTACCCGAGCCCCCGCCGACCGCAGTCACCGTGAACGGAGCGCCACCATACGTCTTGTCCGCGAGCGGCGCGAAGTTGATCGACTGGTCGGCCTTGTCGATGACGAGCGTTCCGGTTGCGTCTTCGGCTTCGTAGTTCGCGTTGTTCAACGACGCCACGACCGCGTAGCTGCCGGCGTTCGTGGGGGCCGTCGCCGATCCGTCGTAGGTGAGATGGGTGCCGCCGAGGCCTGCGGGGTCGGTCGAGACCGTCGCCGCCTTCGGGGAGCCGCTGTAGGTGTGGTGCAGGGTCGACAGCGACA
>WNGE01000379.1_pt1 | contig 78649 bp, 71 predicted proteins | sample 5400651 | NCBI WGS metagenome assembly WNGE01 (sample SAMN13153370, study PRJNA577476) | soil metagenome | isolation source: 60 cm soil or saprolite under grassland replicate 2 | place: USA:California | collected 2016-06-15 | reverse complement strand
TGCCTGGATTACCCAATGCCGACGGCTTGGCAAGGATTATGAAGTCCTTCCTGAGAGTAGTGAAGCCATGATTTATATCGCGATGACGCGCTTGATGGTTCGCCGACTGGCTGCTGCCTAACCTTTACAAACAGGCTCTTAGAGTTCTGAACAGGAGAAAATGCAAGTAAGCAAAAGGTCTAATGAGAAGTAACCTTGTGCAGATTGGTGGGAATCTTAGCTTGATCATCGGCATTGAAAAATGCTATTGCTTGCCAAGCCTCATTTGTTCCCTTTCGTTTCAAAGGTATCTCGTCAGTCCAACTTGCCAAGTACTTAGGAATTACCCAAAAGACCGCTTGGTTCATGCTCCAGCGCATCCGCTACAGCGTCCTGCAAAGCCGGACACAGTGATTGACTGGGGAAACGTCGTCGAAGCTGACGAAACCTACGTCGGCGGCAAGAAGCATGACGGTATGCGCGAACGCGAGCGCGAGCGGTAAAACGCCGGTTGTTGGCAGAGCTAAACGTACAGGCGAAATCCGCTTAGCTGTAACTGAGGATACGACCGCTACAACACTTGACAAAGTTATTCCTGATCATGTCAAGCCTGGCTCGGTTGTTATGACCGACGAATACCGTCCGTAGAGCCATGTCAAACAAGTGGGTTACAAGCACAAGCGAGTGAACCACGCCGACAAACACTGTGTGATTGGCGAAGGTCACACCAACACTCTTGAAGGTGCATGGAGCCACGGATACCGCTCAGCATTCGTGCAATCTACCGAGGCGTGAGCGCCGCCCGCACCTGCACAAGTAGTGCGCTGAATAGGAGTACCGCTGCAACACAAGAGAGCTCAAAGACGACGAGCGCTTAGATACGTGGTTTGGCCACCTACACGTCAAGAACCTCCGCTACAAAGACTTGATCGGCGTTGGTCGGCTACTGTTGGCTCCGGTTTATCCGACTCGTGAGGCAGGGATTTGATGATGTGTTGATCGTCTGACATATATGTGTTGCTTAGTATACTAAGCAACAGCACCTTTCGACAAGATTGTGCGATGCGGACATGTTACAAAAGTGCAAGGCTGTGATACACTAGTGGTATGATTTTCTCTGAACCGCGCGATCCCAGATTGATCACTGTTCGTCGTGGCGGGACCCTGAGCGATACCAATCACCATCTGCTTGCACTCTGGGCAGCCGCCTGCGCGGAGCATGTACTGCATTGCTTTGAGGAAGTGCAACCCGAAGATGATCGTCCGCGTCACGCACTTGAGCAGGCCCGCGCATGGGCGCGCGGCGAGATCACGATGTCCCAGGCTCGCACGGCGGCCGGCTATGCGATGGCGGCGGCCAGGGATCTGAGCGGAGCGGCGCGCCATGCCGCGTATGCTGCTGGTCAGGCCGCGGCGGTCGCGCACGAGCTCGGCGTCGCAGCCTACGCGATCAAGGCCGCGCAAGCTGCAGCCCCTGAAGATGAACGCGAGCAAGCCGGCCGTCAGGAGTGCCAGTGGCAGCGCGAACAGCTTCCACATGAGATCCGGGAGCTTGTGCTTGATGACTAGCGTTTACGCAATGATGTGTGCTGGGGTGTGTTTGATTGTTCACCAACCCGGCTTCGCGCATAACGCCTCTCCTAGTTGACCTCACGTGTGTACAGATACAGGTGCCACAGGAGAGAGGGTATCCATCTGCTCTCAGAGGTCTATGAGTGTCATTTATCAGTTAAAAATGGCCGTTTCTCAGATAACTTGCCACGCAGCCAAGCGCTTTGAGAGGATCAGCTTTCTCGCATAACTTGGCGTGACATCCTTTTCTTGTTTCAAGATGTTCATAGCTCATCTATTGTGATGTTGTTTTGCAGTCTCGCGCCAAGATATCTGGCTGAAGCGCCACGTATCATGGGAGAAAATAAGCGTGGCTTTGCCTCGCTGCTTCCACTTGTCAGATGGAAGGAAGACGCCAAGATATGATGTACAATTGAACGCATTCGGGAGGGCAGGCTGTCCGTTGGCTATGGAAACCCCTCTGTAGGAGCAGGGGACCGATAGCGGCTCAGGAGTTCGGCGAAAAGCCCGGCGATATTCCAGGCATCATCGGCGGCGCGATGGTGAACCCCTTCCAGAGGCAGATGGAGTCGTCGTAAGGCTTCTGCCATCCCGACCTCGCGGGGCAAGGCCTCAAACATAGCAAACAGGACTTTGATGTTGACATGGGTCGGTCCAAAGGGATAACGTACCTGCTGGGAGTGGCATTGTCGCTCAAATTGCAGCCGGTCATAGTCTCCATAGCTGGCCCAGGCACACTCCTTGGAGGCATACTCCATTTGCAAAAGCGAACAGGCGTCTGCGAAGGAGGTGCCTCCATTGACCTGCTCTTGGGTCAAGCCTGTCAGTTGGGTACAGAAGGCACTGACGGTCGACCGTTCTGGGCGCACCAGCAGGCTGCGTTTGCCCTGCTGCTGTCCAGAAGCCACCTCGAGCAGACACAGCCCAATTTCGATAATCTCGCTTTCCTGGCCGGGCGGTGGTGGTCCCTCCCAGCAGGTCGACTCCACATCCACGATCAAGAGGTGATCTAACGCTTGTGACTTCCAAGGGGTCTTTGCCATTTGCTTCCTCTTCCTGAGAAAACCCAAGCCAAGGCCAAAGCGCGGCGCAAACGAGCTTGAGTGATCCTCCACACAAGCTAAGACGCGCTACTCCCGCCCGTGGTTTCAGGAAGCGGATGGAGCCTCATTGTCTGAGCATCAGGGCAAAGCTTTCTTGTTGGGCCACCTGCAACACGGCGTGAATAAAATCAGCCTTTCCGTGTAAATACGCCAGCCGGTCAGTGGGAAATTGCTCTGCGAGCTGCTGCTTTAACACACCATAGCGGTGAGCGGTAGCAGGATGGTGGCGAAGATAATTTCTAAAGGCGAGTAAGACTGTCCAATAGGGATTACTTGGTTGAAGCAGATGCAGGTGATAGCCGACGGGTTCGCCAGGAGAGTACTTTCTTAAAAACCGCCGGGCCTTGGTAAACGCTGTTCGTTCTGGGAGATATTCATAGCCTATCTGCTCAAGAGGCTCAAGGCAGGCATCGGCCTGATCCAGCGTCTCGACCCCCAGTAACATATCAATAATGGATTTGGCACTTAGACCGGGTACCGAGGTACTCCCAATATGTTCAATCATGAGGAGATGTTGACCTATCTGTCCTAACACCAGGTTTTTTTCTGCTTCGAAGAGCTGCGGCCAGCTCGCTTCATACTCACGGAACAGGACACATCGTTTCATCACCTCTGCCGTTCTTGCAGAGGACGATAACTCAAGCATCTCCATCATATGCTGATCCCTTTCACTGTATGGTGGGTATGACCTCTCGCCTATCCATGATCCGGAATTGCACCAAGCTGTTGCAACATGTTCAACCCGTCAAACAGCCCTCGAAACTCTGCGATCTTGCCCGAAGTGATACGGTAGAATACGAAACCGGGCACTGCGACTTGTCTTCCGGTTGCTGGGACCCCTAGGAACTCACCCTGGTGGGTACCTCGTCCTGTCCAGCACTCGCCGACACGGTCATCTTCGGCGATCAGCTCCTCCGGGGTGGAATACCAGTCAGGGAACGCACTGCGCACTGCCATGGCGAAGGCTTTGAAGCTCTCCTTGCTCACCTGTCCTCTTCCAGGAAGAAAGATCGTCGCATTGGGAGTCATCAACTCGTCTGCAACAGCGGTGTTCCCCTGGTTCCAAAATTCCTCGACAAAACGGCTCACTAATGCCTTGTTTTCTTCAACTGACATGACACGTTCTCCTTTGCTTTACTTTTCCTCTTCATCTTTGGACCTAACTCCACTGCACGAAGCATATCCGAAGCCATACCCAGGAACAATCCCAAAAATATGGGATAATTCTTGGTACATGCAGGGTATATAATGTGGGGTGAAAGGGAATTGCGAGCAAGAGCAGAGAACAGAAGGGAGCATGACGATGCAGCAGCAAAGTGCAGAACGGGTCAGGCGTGAAATCATCCGGTTGTGTCATGTGGGGCTTGATTCTCGGACGCTGCGGATCGAGATTATTAAGCAGCTGCGGAAGGTGATCCCCATTGATGTGTTCTTTTTCTCGATGGCTGATCCGGCGACGTTGCTCTTCACTGGAGTAGTGGTCGATGAGATCCTTGAGCAGGCTATGGCGCAGTTTCTCGAGAACGAGTTCTTCCAGGACGATGTGAACAAATTCTCCTGGTTGGTGAGAAACGCGCCAGCAGTCAGTGGTCTGGTCCAGGCTACCCAGGGTGAACTGGAGAGTAGCTCACGCTACTGCGAGATCCTGGCTCCCATCGCCTTAGGAGATGAACTACGTGTGGCACTGATCACTAGCGGTACCTGCTGGGGCTTCATGTGTTTGCATCGTGAACGGTCGAACCCGCATTTCACATCCGTCGAGGCGACTTTCATCGCTCGACTGGCACCGCATATTGCTGAGGGGTTGCGCAAAGCCCTGTTGCTAGGTAGCACGACAAGAATACAGGTCCTGGACGAGCCAGGATTACTTCTGTTGGCCGATGATCTCTCGGTAGTGGCGATCACCCCTGTTGCCGAACAGTGGCTTGCGGAGGTAGCAGAGTCCGACTGGCCCCGCGAACGGGCCTTACCGTATGCCGTCCTTGCCGTAGCGGCCCGTTTGCAAGCGCTCGAGCGGGGCATTGATGCACAGTTCGCTCTCATGCCGAAGCTACATCTGCGAACCGCTTCGGGCCACTGGCTAGTGCTGCATGCCTCACGACTCTCGAGTGTGAGCGCGCAAGGGCCAATTGCCGTGATCTTTGAGGTGGCACGGCCGGTGGAGATTGCACCACTGATCGTGCAGGTATATGATCTCTCCAAACGCGAGGGTGAGGTCTTGCAGAGCGTTGTGCGTGGGATGTCAACCACAGAAATAGCCAATACCTTCCACATTACGTCCCATACTGTGCAGGACCACCTCAAGGCGATCTTCGAGAAAGTCGGCGTGCGCAGTCGGAGAGAACTGGTCGGGCAACTCTTTGCCCAGCAGTACCAGCCGCGCATCGCCGCTGGGAGCGACTTGGATACGACCGGCTGGTTCACTTAGGTCGTTACCTCAGATCAGCCTGTTCGCCTGGGTTACAAGAGATGACAACAGGGCAAGAGCAGGAAGGGACACTCCTTCTCTCAGCGGCTCTGGTAGAGCGAACTGGAGGCCACCTCCAGTTGTTTTTCGAGTTTCATGATCTTCTCTGCTTGCCCACGGACGCGCTTCTGAAGTGCGGCGATCATGGCATCTTTGGATGCATTGAAAGCATACTTGGTCAGAGGTTGGTAGACACATTTTGGTCGTTGCAAATGGCGGAAAGCAGAATAGCTAGAATGGCTCGAAGAGCCGATTCTTTGTTTCATCCTGCACCTTTTGTGCATCAGTACCCGCCAAAGCGGACAGCCAAGATTTGTTGAGGAAGTGTTGATCAAGTGTGTTTGGGCTTGCTTTGCCTTTTAGCTCATCTCTTTTTCAACCTTGCGCCATTTTATAGTTGCAAAAGATCATACTGCTCCAGAAGCGGTTCCCGATGGACACGCGCCATTTTATGGTGAGAAAATTGGCCATTGCATCACTTCTAAACAGTACCAAATAGATGAGCTGAGGTGTCACGCCAAGTTATGAGAGAGAGATTTTTCTCAAAACTCGCCTCGATGTCCTTCTCAGGCCAATCATTGGCAAGTTATCTGGGAAAAACGCGCCTCAAATCAAGTTAAATGACAATGAGTCTGAAGAAGCTACAGAAGGAAAAGGATTCGACACCACCAAAAGGAAATGGTGATTTTGCTGAAATGGTACAAATAATGGCAAACACCCAACCAGTCAGCAACAAGAAGCTCGTAAAACGTCAAGAGAAACCTAAAGGGTAAGCACGAGCGGACAGTCCATTGATCATTCTGGGTCTGTAAAGTATAGAGGCGCGTAAGAATATACGAAAAATTGTATAGTATTTTTGTTACTACTACACAGTTACTGGGATTAATGCAATTTTGATGATCTGGGAGCGTGATACCATGAAGAAGATTATTATGGCAATGGATACTTTCAATATTGAAACCAATCATTGAGTCTGCGCCTAGCAGCACCTTGGCCAATAAGAACAAGATCCTTCGCTGTCATTCACGATGACAATCTGACATGGCAACACTTTCACGCGACGTTGAGTGTTGAAGAGCGATAAAATCATTCCAGAAGATGGGGAAAAGTGGAATAAACGTGTGTTAGAGGCTGTTGTCCCTAATAGAACTCCTAAACAATGCCTCTCTCCAGAAGAACATTCCGCCTGATTCATGAACGTATTCTTTCTTGATGGCAGGAAGTATGGTGAAAGGTCTCGATGAGATCGACGAGGAAGAGGTGCAACGGAAACTTGAGGATATACATGCAGAGAAGTAGCCATAGTTGCTACTCTCTATGCATTTTAAGAATACATGTAGAGGAAGTTGTGATGATGTATCAAATACAGGATGGATCAGAGAACGAGTTTCACAGCGAGGATTTAGTGCTATGGTATGCTCACGCTGAAAAGGGCGCTCTTCCCATCCCCGGAGTGGTAGTGCGCCAGCAGGAAGACGATGTGATTATTCGGACTCGTGTAGATGGAACTACTAGAGAGATCGCAGTCTCTCCTGATGAGCTTGTTAAACGTTAGTCTTTGTTGAGTTCTATTCAAAACGTCAAGGGGCTGGTACCCTTTAGGAACGCAAAATGAAGTTTACCGATTACATTGCGAAATTATGAAGGCCGATGAATCGGCGGTGCGCGCGATAAATCGGCGCCTACGTGGGAATATGATGTTCATCAGCACTTAGGGTTCACATAGATGACCTGATTTCTTCGAAAATTGAATCATTATCAGAGAAATATAATCAAATTGAATGGGGAAGGCATTTGCTGTGAATCATAGAAAACGTATTGAGCCAGGGCCGGGACAGGAGTCTGTTTGGAATTATCCACGCCAACCCAGACTTGAAGAGAGCAATAAACATATCAAAGTCATTTTCAATGGGGTTGTGATTGCAGAGACGGAGCGTGCTAAACGTATACTCGAAACAAGCCATCCACCTGTTTACTATATTCCACCAGAAGACGCGAAGCTTGGACAGTACTTTTCTATGACGCCGCGTACAACATTTTGCGAATGGAAAGGGACAGCCTCTTACTAATCCATCGCTGTTGGTGACAAAACCGTGACCAATGCCGCGTGGTTTTATCAAAATCCGACGCACCCATATGAAGCGCTGGCTAATCATGTGGCTTTTTATCCAGGCAAGATGGATGCTTGTTTTGTAGATGATGAACAAGTTCAGGCGCAAGAAGGTGACTTCTATGGGGGTTGGATTACCAGCGAGATCGTTGGTCCATTTAAAGGGAGAGCAGGGACGTTTTGGTGGTAGTGATATACGACGGAGCGCTTTCAGGACGGCCTGGTCACGGCTTGTTCAGGGGTCATCGCACGTCCCTCGACCCACGCTTTGGCAAAGGTCTCGTTGCTAACTTGGGCACGGACTTTAGCCACTGCCCGCCCGTGACTGAGCCGGTAGACCAGTGGAATGGGGGTGCCAATGGCTTCACGCAGCGCCTCCGCTGCTCCCCACAGGTGTGCTGCCCATACCAGCTCACTTTGTTCTGCTGCTACTGCAGCTAGCCCTTCCAGGCAAGGAGAGATCAATTCTTTGTACTGGATTCTTTGGAGGATCTTAAAGCTCTCCTGGTAAAGATCATGTGCCGCCACGAAGTCGCCCCGCATCATCGCCGTGTTCGCCAATCCGATGAGCGCTTCGGCCATGCCTGCCTGATCCCCTGCCTCCTTGAAGGCGCTTCTGCTCTCCTCGAAGAGGTCGTTAGCCTGTGCCTGGTCATCCTGCTGGAGCGTGATGTGCCCCAGCAGGACGAGCGAATAGGCTCTGACCCAGGGATTGTTGATCTCCTGCAACAGCGTGAGACTCTGCTCGGTCAGGCTGCTTGCGGTAGCAGTATCGCGCCCTGAGAGAAAGAGCATGCGAGCCTGTAAGTAGAGCACCCAGCCAATGCGCTCTTTGTCGCCCAGGGCCCGGTAGAGCGCCAGGCTCTGCTCCAGCAGTTCCTGTGCCTGGTCGTACTCGCCCTGCACCGTGCTGATGCGGGCTAACTGCGTGAGGCAACGGCCTCCCTTCCAGCTTGCCCCCATCTCCTGATAGAGGCTCGTTGCCTCCTCAAACTGAGACCGGGCGAGTGTATACTTTCCCCTTGCCCAAGAAGACAATCCCAGGAACATGAGAGCGTCTGCTATACCGGCTTTGTCTCCAAGCTCGCGGAAGAGGTTCAAGCTCTCACTGCCCAGTTTCTCTGTTCGCGTCAGGTCATCTAAGAAAAACGCCAGTTCTGCTGCCACATAGGAGGCCCTGGCTCTCACCGGTGCTGATACGCTTTCACGAAGTGCCAGGGCCTGGTCCAGGAAGCTCTGCCCCTCTCTGATATACCCACGAATGGACCAGAACCAGGACAGTGCTGTACTTAAGCGCAGGGCCCGCTCCGCCTGCTGCGTACTTTGCTCGCTTCCCACCTGTGCTTGTGCTAACAGCCAGAAGAGGGCTGCCCGCAGATTTTCATGCTCCTGCTCCAAACGGGCCATCCACCTGCCCTGCTCGGTTGCTCGTAGTGAAGGTTGTGCTTCCTCTGCCAACCAAAGGTAGTACTCGGCATGGGCCTGGCGCGTAACCTCCAACTCTCCGCTCCTGGCCAGCTGCTCCAGTCCGAACTCGCGCAGCGTCTGCAACATCCAGAAGCGTGTCTCTCCTTCGGCCTGCTCCTCTTGTCGCAGCAGGCTCTTATCCACCAGAGAAGCCATCCCTTCCAGCATATCTTCTGACAGGCCCCCTCGCGCCATGCAGATTGTTTCTGCCGCTTGCAGACCCCAGCCATCCACAAAGATAGCGAGGTGACGGAAGAGCTTTTGTTCCTCGGGTGAGAGCAGGTCATAGCTCCAGGCAATCGCCCCACGCAACGTCTGCTGCCGGGCAGGCAAATCGCGAGCCCCTCCTGAGAGGACAGAGAGGCCATGTTCCAGGCGTGTGAGTAGTGTGTGTGCCGAGAAATGCTTCACGCGGGCAGCGGCCAGTTCGATGGCCAGAGGCAATCCATCCAGGTGAGCACAGATGGCTGCTATGGTAAGAGCATTGGCGTTAGTCACCGAGAAATCGGGCTTCGTAGCCTGCGCCCGCTCGATGAAGAGAGCAACCGCCTCGTAGTGCGAGAGGGTCTTGACATCAGGCAGTTGTTTCAGTGTGGGCACAGACAACGGCGGCACGATGAACTCATGCTCGGCCCGCACATGCAGCCCCATGCGGCTGGTCACCATTACCTTTAGCCGCGGGCAGGCAGCCAGGAGTTCGGCCAGCACCACAGCGGCCTCGACGACCTGCTCGAAATTATCCAGCAGTAGCAGCAACTTTTTCTCCTTGAGAGCGGCTTCGAGCAGTGGGAACAGGGGGAGGTCGCTGGATTCGCCGATCCCCAACGTCTGAGCTAGAGCAGGGACCACCTGCTCTGGAGTATTTACCGGTGCCAGGGCAACGACGAATACGCCATCAGTGAATTCGTCGCAGAGCTCGGCCGCCACATGCAGCGCTAGTCGCGTTTTACCCACGCCCCCTGGTCCACTGAGGGTCACCAGTCGTACATCTGGCCGCCGGAGCAATTGTGTGATCGCTACCACTTCTCTCTCGCGTCCAATCAAAGGTGTTGGCTGGATAGGCAGGTTGTTGGGATGAGTCTCGAGCGTCTTGAGCGGCGGGAAGTCGGTTGGCAAACCTTCCAGGCTCAATTGAAAAAGATGGCTGGGTCGTTGTAGGTCCTTGAGGCGATGCTCACCTAGATCCTCCAGGAATGTGCCTACTGGCAGGTGTTGCGCAACGAGATCACGCGTGGTTTGCGAGAGCAGGATCTGCCCTCCATGTGCCGCACTCATAATACGAGCGGTGTGATGGACGTCCATTCCTATATAGCCATCTGAAGTCAGTATCGGTTCGCCGGTATGCAGACCGATGCGTACTCGTACAGTTGCGTCCTCTGACCAGGAATGATTGAAAAGAGTACGTTGAATAACCGCGGCAGTGAAGATTCCATCGATGGCACGGTCAAAGACGACGAAGAACGCATCTCCCTGGGTATCGACCTCGTAGCCGTTGCACTGGACGAACACTTGTCGTAACAGGTGCCGAAACTCGGCCAGCACCTCGGCGTAGCGTTCACCCAACTGCCGTAAGAGGCGCGTCGAGCCCTCCATATCTGCGAAGAACAGCGTGACGGTTCCGGTGGGTAGATTGGGCATATATGCGTGCTCTCCTGGCCTAGCATCATCTTGTTTATTCCTGATATGCGTATTTTTTCACTACTCACTCTCGCTCCCTCAGAGAGGGGCAAGTCGATGATGTTTTGCTTATTATACGGCAGATTTTGAACGTGTGTAAGAAGAGGTTAGATAGGAGATTCCTGCAACCTGACATGATGAGTACGTGCAACCTCTGTCATGCGTCGATTTATACTGGTATCACGTGGTAAGATCAGCAGAGATGTTAGATGGTAAAGCACAGGAATGGTAGGTGAGAACGTTGTTCCGTTCTCAAGAATGAGTTCCAGCCATTTTATCGAAAAGAGGTTACGCATGAAATACAGTATCGCCCTACCAGGTGGCTGGAAGATGAGCCTGGTGGGCATCAAAGATCCCGTTGAAGCGTATGAGACAATGACAAACGTGGCAAAGGCTGCTGATGAGACAGGTTATGAGGCAATCTGGCTGGTTGATCACTTTCATACAGTTCCCTACCCCTCTCAAGAGGTGACATTCGAATGCTGGATGTCGCTGGCAGCTCTGGCACGTGATACGAAGCGTGTTCGTGTGGGACCGATTGTGTCCTGCAATAGCTATCGCAATCCGGCCCTGCTGGCGAAGATGGCCAGCACCCTTGATGTGTTGAGCCATGGTCGCTTGAACCTTGGTATCGGTGCGGGCTGGTATGAACACGAATATCGAGCGTATGGCTATCCTTTTCCCGATGGACCTGAGCGCCTGCGCCAGTTGCGCGAAGCGCTCCAGGTGATTCACGCTATGTGGGAGCAGGAAGAGGCGACCTTTGTGGGAAAGTATTACCAGGTGCGTGGCGCGATTAATCAGCCAAAGGGAGTGCAGAAACCGCATATTCCAATCCTGATTGGTGGCAGCGGTGAGAAGGTGACGTTGAAGCTGGTCGCGCAATATGGCGATGCCTGCAATCTGAGCGGTGACCTGAAGACACTTGAGCACAAATTCGCAGTGCTCAAGCAGCACTGTGAGTCAGTGGGACGCGACTACGAGAGCATTTACCGCACCGCTAGCGCGTTCTGCTCGATCGCCGATAGCGACGAAGAGGCAATAGCTCTCGTTCCAGATATCTACAAACCAGAACTCAGAGAGACCTCCCTGGTTGGCAGTCCTGCTACGATTCGTCAACGCATCGCCGCTATGGAAGCCCTGGGCGTACAGGAGATTATTATGGACTTGCCCAGCGCGACTGATCTGACTGTGCTGTACCGCTTCGCCCAAGAATTTGTTGCATAAGTAATGTAGAAGACCTTACATCATTTACGTGGAGTGATGGAAGCAGAAGCAACTAGCTCCACCTCATCATATTCAAACCAGATCGGTTCTTGAATATACGCTCCTTCGAGCACGATTTGGTAGAAACAAAATGGCTCATCAAAATCGGCAGAAATAGCATCTACTGTACGAACTGTCCCTCTGAGTCCCCGGAAAGGGCCATAACTATTCACACGTATTCGACTGCCTACTGGAAAAAGTTGATGTGTCATGTAATGGTGAAGTCCTCTACTAGTTGAGACGTGTCTGTACTACAAGTGAAATAGGATGGGTCAACATACACATACAATACGTTCGGAGAGAGTTATACCAAAGGTAAGGTTACCTAAAAAACACAAGAAAATCAACAAGGGAACAGTATTTATTGCTCAGAATAATTTGTGAAGAACGAGAGAAGAAGCGGTTGCATAGTTATTGCGATAGATATTCAAATGGAATTCTGTTGTGTTTAGGAAGGCGGTTCCCGATCATGCGCCGGGCAGATTGTATTCTGCTTTCGCCAAGTAGAAAGGCAAGAATGGACCCAATGATCATTCCACCAATGCCACCCACTGCCATGCCTTCGAGAAACTTGCGGTTACGGAATATTGTCATCGTTGATCTCCTTTTCTTACTGGGTAGTGATGATGGATTGTTGTTTTCACTTTATTACATAGACGATCCAGGCAAGAGTATTTCTGGCTCCGTCTTGTTCAGAGTATCTTTGAAACATCACAAACACGTCACAATGCATAGTGCTGCACCTCAGAATGGTCACAATGTAAATTCACTCTCAAATGCTTGAGGACATTCAAGATGAGAAAATCCAGTGCATTTATTTAATCCAGAGCTGGATGTAGAGGCCCTCAAGGCACATCCGCCTAAGGGAGTGAGGCCGAAGTTGACGGTCGAACAAAAGGCGCAGATCCCCGCACTGTTAGCCAGGGGAGCTGAAGCATACGGCTTTCGTGGGAATGTGGTAACATTAAGGCCTGTTCAACTTTGTGTGGAGAAAATCTGTCGATCCTGCTGCTCCCATCCATCAGTGAAGTATTTGTTGGCCCACGAGTCATCCGTACAGAGGGTGAGACCCGCATGATTGTTTGCCGTAATATCGAGCAGATAGCGGAATCGGTAATGTTCGTACATCCGCATGAACTCTGTGAGATAGACATCCACCACCTCGGGTTGATGATAAATCACTAGTTGATTCTCGTCGTTGTTCACGCTCGAGTTCTTACTGAAGTTCGCTGAACCTGTCACCAGAATGGGGGAAGAGGAGAGCGGATCGATCAGCATGTATTTGGTGTGAACATACACGCCCTGGTGATGAAGCGATTCGGCCTGGAACTGGTCCAGCCTGGTCTTGATGCGATCCACCGCCGCGAAAAGATCCTTTGTGGTCCGATGCGCGGCTACGACCTGGTTGTCCGGAGTGTTGAGTAGACCGAAGGCCAGAAACGTGTTTTGAGGATCATCAAGGACGTCATTGAGCTTCTGGTCCAGTCCAAAGGGGGCGGTAAAGCAGACCAGATGCTGCGCATTGTGAATCAGCTGCGCAAGGGTATCAATGGCAATGATGCTTGAGCGAGGACTGAATATGGGGTACAGGTTGGGAGCGCCAGCCGGAGGGACGGCCGAGAACTCTTCGGCATTCTTTCGGGACATTGTCAGGTCTGGGTCGTGCAACAATGCCTGGTGTGTTTTCAGGTACGTTCTGGCCAGATCTGTATCCTCAATCACGTGGCCAACATTGGCCTGACCATAGATGGCCCCATCCGAGAAGTTGGTTGATCCTGTCCAGACGGCAAGCGGCTGGCCGTTTTGACAGAGCACCATGAACTTGTTGTGGGAAATACTCCGAATATTGGTGCGCGGGTGACAGACGGCATCAAGTTGATGCTTTTGGATGGCTGCCTGGTTGGCAACACGTGGACCGTTTGGACCTGGAATGGCATCGTAGATGATCTCTACCTTGACGTTCCGCTCCACCGCCTGGCGCAAAGCGGCTAGAAAGCTGTCTTTTTGGAATTCGTAGACGCTCAGATGCAACGAGTAGGTCTCGTCGCTGGCTCGCTCGATAAAGGCAAGCAGGCTCTCCTCCAGACCGCGCGATAACCAGCGGAATGCCGCACCATCAGGAACCTGACTGGGGTCTTTGTCGCCAAAGAGCTTCACATAGGCCTGACTGGCTGCCGCAAACCGGTTGAAGTGAACCTGGTGACCATTACTGCCCACATGCAACGGGTCTTGCATCTGCACGTCCACTGTCACGCTATCGCCGGCTTCAAGAGAGCCAGGTGAACCGTACATGGCTTGCAGCTTGTAGGTGTAACGAGCACCTGGTTGAGCCGAGAAGTCTGCCCAGCGAAACTTCTGGATGGGAAAGATATTGGTTCCTTTCTCCCCATTGAGGCCTGCAGTCATCGTAGGAAAGGTAATCCCTCCGCTAAGCCAGATGTCCCCAGTCAGATCAGAGCGTTGAACAGCAAACCCGAGGAGTCCCGTGCGGTCTTGTGGAGCAAGATCAAATCCCAATAATACAACATAGGTGCCAGCCACTGCCTGAACTGTTAATCCTCTGGCTGATGAGTTGCGCGTCCTCATTGCATATCTCCTTTTGTCTACTCAACGCGTATCGTACATCTATTAGACGAAAACAGGGCCACTTTTTTGCATCTCTCTTTGCCATACCGAAAGTATTGCACCATGATATGACAATTCAAGGCGCTCTGGTGCGCTGCTGCCAGGGCCTTCATATGAATGTTCAAGATGATAGGTATATCGCAGAATAGACACCTAAGGCGTGAGAGATTTGTCAGGTATCTAGAATGGCCTAAGGAATCAACCCCCAAAGAAGCGTTTCGTGAATGGTGCAATGAAGCTAATTTCAATGAACAGCCCTATAACAGCCTCAAAAGCTGCGAGCACTGCACGTGTGTCGCTTAACGTGATGTTGACTCTATCTTGCCTAGCTGTGCTCTGTCCTGTCATCACATCCCCATTGGGAATGCCGCGGGCAAGAACAGGACGATCACCCCATAGACGATCAACCCTACACCCGCAAGCTTACTGATTTGTCGACCAATGCGCAATGCTTTTTCAGCGAAGATCAGCGCGGTCACCAGTGCCATCACCGCGATATTCATGAGGCCGAGCGGAAAGAGGATTACAAAGAGCAGCCAGCAGCAACCGAGGCAAAAGGCACCGTGCTCAATCCCCATACGGAAGGCTCCACCATACCCATCACACCAGGAGCTAAGAATGAATTGTAAAGGCGTGCGGCATTTCGATAGGCAGATATCCTTCAGGGGTGAGAGTTGATAGAGACCGGCCACCAGAAGAACTACCCCACCGAGGCGGGCAGCGTTTTCCATGAGCCACATGGATTGCGCTGCTAAATGCTTGCACGCTGAATCTGCGGAATCACATCTACATGGCTGCTCTGAAGCCTGATGCCAAGCCGCGAGAGGCAGAGGCTCACTCCGCAATTTCTCGCTGGAAGCATATAGCTGATCGATCCCAACGGCGAGAGGGTATACCACTACCCAGCACAAGGACCAGATGAGCAGATAGCCACTGACGAAGACCCAGGTCGGGACAAAGGGGCGCTCCTGCTTCAGCTTGCTGGCATAGATTTTGCTAAACATGAGGATCATCGGGGCTGCCGTGGGGAACATCATGGCGACCATCATGACGATCCAGATGGCAATGAACAAGTGAGTCGAGATGCCAGTAGCAGTCGTGTTAAAGATGGAGGTGTGATATGCAAACAACAAGAGATACAAGTCAATCGATCCAATTTCTTCTGCTTGGAGCACTCGTCGGTGTGATCGGTGGGTTCCTGATGGCGCTGTTTACCATGCTGGCCACCGCCACCTACCTGCAGGTGGGCTTCTTTACCCCGCTGTACGCTATCGCGGCACCGCTCATCGGACGACAAACATTGTTGACCTCTTTGACAGATGGTGTCTTCTACTTTGCTCCCGGCGCAGCGCTGCTGGGGCTGCTGGTCCACTTGCTGTGGTCGGCGTTCTGGGGCATGATCTTTGGCCTGATCGCACGTGGGCTGCATCTGACTGGTGGCGTGGCTATCATCAGTGGGTTGGTGTATGGCTTGCTGGTCATGCTGATCATGGGCTTCATCGTGGTGCCCCTGGTGGGTGCTCCTGATCTCCTGCGGCTGGTGGGCTCACTTTCGGTAATCATCGCACATGCGCTGTTCTATGGTCTGCCCCTGGGGCTATGGCCGTTGGTGCAGCCGCAGTTCTTCACCCGCCTCCCGGCCCGTGAAGCGGTATAGGGTTGAGGCCTGCAGTAGCAATATGATTGCTTGCTCACCTGTCTAATTTCCTCAAGCAGGTGAGCAAAGCAACCTGAACTTCAGCAGGGGAACAAAAAACCCAATCAGTCACCTTGAGAGATCAGGCTAGCTTACGTTCTGACTGGTCCCTGGAATGTGAGGCTTCCCGCTTTGCGCATCGCCTCTATCGTCTCCTCAACGGTGAACAACTTGGTTGTATGGGATGCTTTGAGATGCCCTGGGCTAGCTGCTGCCAGCGAGATGGCACTCGCAGTAGTGTCATCAGGGGCTTCATAGATTGCGACTCCATCATACTCCCCAAAGCAGAAGTAGAAGCTAATCAACCGTCCACCACTCTTCTCTATCAATTCTCTGCTAGGTACACTGCGGTCTTGCGGGTTCTTCGCCATCGTTGCTAAAGCTTCGGCTGTGTAAGCGAATTGGGCCATGTAAAGCGCCATAATGTTTGCCTCCTTTGTGTGTTGCTTCCTTTCTCGGATATAGTAGGTCTGCATGAAACGTGAAAGACGATGTGATCTGAGTTGTATGATCTTTAAGTTGCTGACATTCCTCCTTTCATCAATAGTTTTTTGGGAAGTGGCTGCTGGGAGCAGGAGAGGCTAGGAGGTACGTTATTCATGTGCCTGGTATCCGACCTGTACGTGAATAGGACACGACCAGGTTCCAAGACCTCGTATTAATGATGCTAACGCCAGCGACACATACAGCTACCAGGAGAACGATGGAGAGGGTGAAGACTCCCCGTCCTGTCTGCACCCCATCTCCCACCTCCAGGCTTTGCATACGGCTGGCTACAGCTAACAGGAGATAGAGAGCACTAACCCCAAGATTATAGAGCGCAAACAAGCGGTGTTGCCTCTTGAGCAGGCTCAGCAACTTAGTGTTCTCACTTTCTTCTTTTGCTCGCTGACCCACATACCAGATGGCCAGCGTTGCCGTACTCGCGATGATTGCCATCATGAAGAGCCAGGCGCTCAAACTCAAGGAGATCGTGTGATTGAAGATCAGTTCGATAGCGCCGATCATGAACGGAACAATCGCATCGCGCAGATCGGGAATCCAGCTCCAGAGCGTGATGTGTATGGTAAACGTATGCCAAACGGAAATCACCATGCCAAAGTTGACAAGGACGAGCAGCCAGCGCACCACCGTAAACTGCTGATAGCCAGCACCCACGATGAGGGCTAGATCCGCCAGCGCCACGCCCTGGATCACACTGAGTAAAGTCAGGTAGACCAGACTAAACGAGTCTTTGAGCCTCTGTTTCAACAGCAGGTGATGCCCATGGGGTTCAGGTATGGCTTGCATATGATTTCCCGCGCCAGGTAGGTGCCCGGTACGCGCATAGGTCACCACCGTGCGCCAGTAACCTATGGTAAGCAGCAAAAAGCCACTTAGACTTCCAGCCACCAGGAGTGCTATACCAAGCGCCTCCTGCATTCCATTGCTCGCTTCCAAGCTTTCCACCCGGCTAACCATGGATAGCAGGAGATAGAGGGCACTTGCTCCAATAGCGGAGAGTATAAACAAGCGGTGCTGTCTCCTGAGCAGACTCAGCAATCTGGCATTCTCACCTTCCTTACCCGCTCGCCATCTCGCATGCCACATGGCCAGAGCTCCCATAATGTAGAGTAATGCGAAAGTGAACAGCCAGGTGTTCAAACTCAAGAATATCGAGTGATTGAGGAACAGTTCGAGGGTGCCGACCACGAACGGAATGCACGCATCACGTAGATCAGGAATCCATTCCCAGAGCTTGTTGTTCATCATATAGTGGTTCCAAATGCCAATCAATACTCCAAAGTTGAACAGGACGAGTAGCCAGTGCATGAGCGTGAACTGCTGGTAGTTAGCCGCCACGACGAGGGATAAATCGGCCAGTACCACACCCTGAATCACACTGAGTAGAGTCAGGTAGATCGGGCTTAACGAGTCCTTGAGCTTGTGATGGATCACGAGGTAGTGCGGCTGGGGTTCAAGGACGGATTGCATCGTATTTCCTTTCTTCCTGAGGACAACACCTGTCTGCCAGTGAGCGAACTGACGTGAGAAAGACAACATGTTTGCAAATGAAGAGTTCTACTAGATAGTGTACATGAAAAACAGAACACCTACAACAAACTCATCATCCTGACTTTGCAAAACCTAATCCCTGTCGTTCAGATGTTGCGATAGGAACACCGTTTTGCCAATCAATCTCAAGCATTTTGCGTGTATTCGCCAAAGAGGGAAGGAAACCAACCACTTCTCGGGTTGCTGTATCAATGACGTCGCCAGAGTCGCCGACAAAGACAAAACGTCCATCAACACTATGCTGTACCCAGCCATCTTTGAGGCAATCGTATCCACATCCTTGTTCATTGCCACTCATGGAGTGCGCAAGTTTAATATCGGCGACTTGCTTTGGCAGACTGGTGGGAACACCACTCACATCAAAGACATGGACATAACTGCATGGAGAATCTATCACGTACAGTTCTTTTTCATCAGGAGAAAGTGACACACCATGACTTGGGTCGCTTGCGCCATTATTCGGACACGTAAATCCCTGAATAGGAACAGTGTAGAGAATTTTTCCAGTTGTAATACTTCCTATTTGAAATCCTAAAAATCCGGTTGTTGAAGCATAGACGAGGGTTTCTTCCCTGTTCACAGTAAAAGGTCGTACTCCTTTGAGAAATGGGCCAATTCTTTGGGTTATTTGATTGGTTGTCGTATCAGCGACATATAAATCTGTTGCGGTATTTTGCCTATTCCGTGGCCCCATATACACATGTGAGCCATTGACACTCACAACCGTATCATGAGGATCCTGGTCTGTCTGGATTGTTCCCAGGTCATTTCCGGTTGCCGCATCTTCTACATACCAGAGATTACTCCCACTATTTTCTCCAGCAGGCATGTACATTGTTTTCCCATCAGGAGTGATAGCCATACTGTCAATCCCGTGGTTATAGTGTTTTATCCACACAATTGTACCTGCTACTAAGTCATAGGCTAGCTGTGAACCACCTGAACCGCTATCACTTCCATAGGCTATATAGAGCATATGGCCAGGTAGACTGACAGCGGCACCTCTGCCGCCTGCTGAAGTTGGAAGATTCACATGCTGAATGAGAGCAAAGTTATGATCGAGATCATATATATCCATACCGCCATCTGGGAAGACGTACTCGTAGTGGCGTATAGTGCTGCTGACCCCCGTTGAGGGTGGAGGTGACATTGGCTTTGTCGTTGGGGTACTTTGTCCTGTTGGTGAGTTTGTTGCACCAGTACAGGAAGCAAATAACCAGAGTAGAAGAAGAACGCTGCCTCTAAGGCTGCTTTGAAAAGTTTTTATTGCGAAGCCTCCTGCAATAGATGCTTGCTTTTCACGGGTGTTTCGTTCTGCCTCATACTTTTCTAGACGAGGAATAAACATGAGAAGATACATGCAGCTCCTGGTTTTTCTACGTGGCAATCATAATTTGATAGGTGGCCGAGCCTGGCACCCACCAGAGGTGCCACTACTTTTCTCTCATCAAAACAAGATGGATAGAGCATCAGTTTTTGTGTGAGGCAATCAAGAGAAGGCAGTTTGAAAAACAAAAGAGCTTCATTGTTTCATACAATGAAGCTCCTCCCCTGTTACGTTCATTACTCTGCGAATAATGCGCTCTGCGCACGCAACTCCTGCAGCATTGCCAGGCGCTCTTTCGCAACGGTCCCTCTGGGGTTTGCTTTAGCAAGATTTTTATAGACACGGCTAGCCTGCTCATACTCGCCCACAGATTGGTAGGTCTGGCCAAGCATGTCGTATGCCTCGTAGTTGGTGCGATCAAGCGCGATTAACTGTTGCAGCGCTGCGACCGATTCCTTGACCTGTTTCGTCTCAAAGTAATGGCGCGCAATGATTGATTGATACTGCGTTGCCTCTTGAGAGCGACCTATCTGGCAGCAGTAGCCTACTACTTCACGCAAGAGACCCATATCGTTGGGCTTGAGTTCGGCAGCACGGCGCAGGTTCATGAACGCTTTTTCGGAGTCACTCGTTTCGGCATAGATATCGCCAATACGCCGTAAGGTATTACCAGCCTCATCGAACTTATTCTGGCGCAGGTAGATATCTACGAGCAAGCTCAATTCCGATATGCCTTCTTCCAATAGACCGCGTACCACGTAGATATCGCCTAACTCGGCGTGGGCGCGAGGGTCTTGGGGATCAAGGCGTATCATCTCTTTCAGAACGCTCAGAGCATTATCCACCTGGCGCTTCTCACGGTAAGAGCGTACCAGTTCAAGATATTCTGCTAGAGCGCTATCGATATTTCCCTGGCGGGCGGATATTTCTGCCAGCGCTGTTGAAACTTCATCCCGTTGAGTTGTCGTCTGTTTCAACTGGCGCAAGATAGCTTGCATTTGCTCTTGCTTCCCGACACGCCCATACGCTTTCGCCAGTAACAACGAGATCTCAACTTCTGGCGCCTGGTGCTCCTCACCTTCTTCGCGCGGACGCGCCGCCCATTCAGCAGGATCAATGGAACCGCGCTGACCACTACGAACGAGTTGTAGCGCTTGTTCAAGCTGTTGAATTGCTGCTTCAGGCTTGCCTTGAGCCAATAAACAGTGCGCCGAACTCAATCGAGCCATGACCTCATAGGAACTGTCCCGTATGGCATATTGATAGGCATCGAGAGCCTGGTCAAAGTAACCGGACTGCTGGTGGATCTGACCAAGCGCAAAGCGCACGTCAGCATTATTTGGAAAGGTTTCCGTAGCCTGGGTATACTCCCGCACTACCATCTCATAGTTTTTCTGTCCCTCTCCTCGCAAATGCCAGCGGATACGGGTCAATACCTCTAGCGTTGTAGCACGAGCAGTTCCCACCCCGGTAATCATGGCAATATGCCAGCGCACCAGAGCAGTAATATTGCGCGGATCCACTTGCAGCACTCGCTGGTACTCTGCCACTGCCTGTTGAGTGCGTCCCAACTTTTGTAAGGCCAGAGCATAATTCAAGCGAGTTGGCACGCTTGTCGGACTTTCTTGCAACGCTTGCTCAAGCTCGGTAAGAGCGCGATCCATATAGCCAAGACGCAGGTAGGACTCTGCTGCCAGGCTCCGCTCGCGCAACAAATCTTCTTTATAACCTTGCGAAGCAAGCAGATTGATCAAGCGCACTCGATAGGTCAGATTATTAGGTTCCAATTGCAGGATACGTCGATACGTCGCTATGGCATCATCTACGCGATCATTCACCATGTAGGTATCAATCAAGATAGCATACTTGGTAATTGCCTGGTCATTCTTGCCCTGGCGTATGTATATCTCACACAGCACCAGGTGAATATCGAGATATTGAGGAGCTAGATCGATAACGCGCAAACATTCTTCGGTAGCGGGTGTATAGAGACCATGATCGATATTCCGCTGGATATCTTTAATAGAGTGCACGACCTGTAAGCGCACGTTTTCAGGAAGATTCGCTGTACTTGCCAGCACTGATTCACTTACCTGATGTAATATATTCTCTTTCCCGTCAGTGCCAGCTATCTCATTCAATAAGTCTTCGAGCTTACCTGTCGATACTTTGGTAGAGGGAACCGGTGAAGCCAGGACTGGTTGGTCTTTAGCAGGCGCTTCTTGCTCCACAGGCATAGGTGCCTGTTCTTGTGTAGGAACATTCTTAACAGGTGGTTCTTCTGCGCTAAGCCGCAGTTCTGTTGAAGTATTTGCTAAAGAATCTTCGGATGCTACAGGAGGTTCTAATACTGGAGGGGGCTGGACAGACTCAACTGACGTCTGGTCCGGAGCCACCGATGTAACTGGTGGTTGCTCGGGAACCACAGGAGGCTTTTCAGATGGGGTGACACTCGCGGTATTGACAGGTTTTACACCATCCGTCAGCCACGAAGTTGATGTGGTGAGAACGGGTGCAACAGGCTGCTCAAGCGTAGGTTGATTGGTCAATATATCATTCGCTTGCGATGACGCAGAAGCGGTTTGTGCCTGTGCTGATTTTGCTTGTTTATTGATAAGCTCTGTCTTATCGGCATCATTCAGAATACCTGTCAACCAATCAGGCAATTCTCCGAGCGAACCTGAATTTGTTGATGGCACAGGAGGCTGTCCCTGAGCTGGCGATGCTCCCATTGGGGAGTTACCCGTATTCAATGTCGCTTGCGCAGCTTCAGGCATATTTGGGAGTACTTGCATAGTAGGAGCCTGCTGCATATTCGTTATTTGCTCAGGCGGCAGCACCTGGGTCCCATTCACTTGTGGTTGTAATGCTGTTTGTACCATCTCTGGTGGAGGTGTATACATAGGCCTGGGCGGGAGTGGTGTATTTTGCAGTTGCTGGAGCATAAACTCAACCTGGGCAACTTTGTCATTCCATTGCCTGCTACGCAAGAAACCGAGCAGGGCATTATAGACGGTTAATGCCTGTTCCTGCTCTCCCAACATACGATGAGCTTCAGCCGCTTCCTGGCAAAGTTGCACGAGTTGATCGGATTCTTCAATGGTCAAAGCGTCAAGATTCACACGATCGACGGCTTCATCGAAATGCTGCGTGGCAGCGCGCATGTCACCTTTTGCGCGATAGCATTGCCCTAGAGCATAGTAGCACGAAAGCGCATAATCTGGATCGTTCAGCAATGTTTGAAACTGACGAATTGCCTCATCCCAGCGACGCTGCTCTTGATACAGCCACCCCAAAAAGTAGCGAGCATCAGGTCGATCAAAGCCATTCCCAAGAATCTGTTCACAGAGATCGATAGCATCGGCGAAACGACCCTGGGTTTGAAAGGTTTGAGCCTGTCTAAGCACGCCAGTAACCTGGCTAGCTGTTATTCGATTACGAGGAGCTGATCCCATTCCCCCACCGGGCATACCTGTTGCAGCAAGAGCAGGTCCAGAATTTCCTGCTCCGCCAAAATTGCTCGCGCTACCCATATTACCCATGATGCCAGTATTACCTCCGCTTGTGTTGCTTAAAGAAACCGTGCCAGCAGCAACATTTCCTATGTTAGCTAAAGGGCCTGAAGACAGCTTGCCTGTAGTAGACCTACCCGTCTCATTAGAAGTTGGCGATGAATACACCCCGCCCGCTCCCTGGTGCAGTGGCCCAGAAGGCTGCATGTGTCCTCTGATCTGTGAGAGGACACGCTGTGCCTGCGTATTGGCAGAATCGACATGCAATACTTCCTCGCATTGCATCGTAGCTGCCACATTCTCATTGCGTTGTAAATACCCCTGAGCTGCAGCTAAACGCTCTTGAATCATTAACGCAATATCTTTTTTCCCCAGATAGTAAGTTGCAAGACGTTCGTGAGGCTCAGGACTGGCAGGGGACAATTGCACAGCCTTTTGCCATGCAGCTTCCGCCCGAGCGCCCTGACCTGCTTGCGAATACAATTCTGCAAGATGCAGATACGCTTTGTACGCGTCGTCCCGCCTGTTTAAGATCACATATAACTCGGCTGTCTTACTCAACGCGATTACGTTGCTAGGATCGCGTTCTAGAATGGTTTCATATTCAGCGAGCGCTTTTTGCCACTGCTTTGTTTGCATGTAGCAAAAACCTAGTCCGCCACGCGCAGCCGCGTCATCTGGGAACTCTGCCAATGCTCGTTGATACTCATTCGCCGCTTCTGTCCACTGGCTATCCCAACGAGATCGATCGGCTGCATTCATTGCTGTGCTGAAAACTTGTCTGTTCCCAGGCATGAAAGGTCACTTCCTCAATATAGAAAAGTGCAGAGACTTTGCTCAAAACACCTGTAAAAGGTTTCTTTAGTTAAAACTAGGGTACTACAATTTTGAGCTTCTTGAGAAAGCAGGCTCAATTTTTGGTACTAAAGTACCTTTAGAGTCCTATCCTCTGTAGTTAATGTATTGTAGCGCCACAGGATAGTCTTTTTGTTTGAGAAGCGCGATCACTGCTTGCAATTCATCACGGCTCTTAGCTACGACCCGAACGGCATCTCCCTGGATTTGCGGTCGCACCTTAGGATATTGATCGCGAATATGCTTGCTGATCTGTTTTGCCAGGTCTTGAGAGAGGCCTTGCCGCAACTGAATGACCTGGCGCACTTTACTGCCAGCCGCATTTTCCTCTTTGCCTACATCAAAAATTTTTAGTGACAATCCCCGACGTACCGCTTTCGTTTCAAGAATATCCCGAACACTCTTGAGTGTAAGAGAGCTATCGGTAACGATTGTAATAGTATCTTTAGTGTGAACAATTTCTGTTTTTGTATCTTTCAGATCAAAACGAGTGGAGATCTCTCGCCTTGTCTGATCGATTGCATTCACCAGTTCCTGTTCGTCAAATTGCGATACTATATCAAATGAACTATCACCTGCCATGAAAATCCTCTCTTTTTGGTAATATTGGTACCGAAGGGCTACTAACGAGTAGGGTTTCTCAAAAGTTTTTTTCAATAGACCTGGCTCGCAAGCGAGCCTTTTTCTAGAGTGTGTGAGGTGTGCGCGTGCACACCTCACACACTCTAGATTGAGCGGGCCGCAGGCGCGTCCAAGCGAAGCGGATGCACTGTGACTATTGAGAAGTCCTGTACTGACGAGTACACATTCTTTCCATATTCATTGTGAAGTTAAATGGTATCACAAGGCATTGTAACGCATTTGTCTTGTATTTACCATTCTTTTATCCAAGTGGGGTGCGCGTACGATTTTTGCAGAGACATGCAGCCGAGCGAAGCGATGTCAAGCCGTAGGGGCCCGATTGATCGCGCCCACAGGGTGGAGAGGGGCAAACGTCCGCAGGAGCCTCCCCCACCCCTTGGGCGCGATCAATCGGGCCCCTACGGGCAAAAATCCTACGCACCCCCAAGTGATTTAAGGGGTGTGATATGATGAAGATCATTGAACACCAGAACAGCCAATTGGAGTAAAAGCACCTATGGCAGCAACCATTTTTGATAGTAAACCACTTGTGGCACGTATGACCGCTGAACTGCAAAGTGAAGCCGCCCAGTTTCGCAAACAGCACCATCGTTCTGCTCGCCTGGCACAGATAATAGCGGGACATGATGGAGCTGCAGAGGTCTATAGCAGGCAATTGGTGAAAGCTTGCCGCAAGATTGGCCTGGGCTGCGCAACGTTAGCCTATCCTTTCGAGGTTGAAGAGGAAGAGCTGCGCGCTGAGATTGCCACTTTAAGCCAGGATGAGAATAATGATGGTGTCTTGCTCTTGTTGCCACTCCCATCTCATATACGACAGCAGGTTGTAACTGAGGTTTTGCTTCCTGAAAAAGATGTAGATGGTCTTGGGCCACGCAACGCGGGGAATCTGCTGCTTGGCTTTCCCAGCTTCATTCCCTCAACTGCCGATGTTATCCTGACAGTATTACAAGATGCAGGTATTCCGATTGCTGGCCGCAATTCTGTAGTTGTTGGACGAAGCAATATCGGAGGTAAGCCTACTGCCCTTGTGCTCATACGTCACGATGCAACGGTTACAATCTGCCATTCACACACTCAGGACCTCGCGGCTATCACCAGTAGCGCAGATATTCTTGTCGTGAGTATTGGGCGACCAGCCAGTATTACTGCTGATATGGTAAAGCCAGGAGCAGTTGTGTTAGACGCGGGCATTAATCCTATCGGTGGAAAAGTAGTGGGAGATGTAGATTTCGAGAGTGTGAAAGAGGTTGCCTCATTTCTAACCCCGGTACCTGGTGGTCTAGGCCCACTGACCCACTTGATGCTGATTCGTCACACACTGATTGGCCCACAGCCCTAGAACGGGAATCATCTCCTCAGCGGGTGCAATGAATTGCGCCCCTACATTTTAATACCTGCGGTATGTAGTACTCATAGCCGATTTAGAAACGATGTCGCCACTGATTCTGACAACAATGCCCTCTTTATCGAGAGCGCGCCGCAAATCTTGAAGGCTGGTATCGCTATCCACAGCAATAACGCAGGGAGCAATCCTGCGCAAGCCAAAGACGCTTAACTTTGGCGAGGAACATATTTCATTCGCTATTGCTTCGCTCGGTACATCGAGTAATAGTACCTGGGAGATTGTTACTTCTTTGTATAATTTAGTCCAGTCACGCAGGGTATAGAGCACATTTTGGGGTAACTCCTTCTGGCTATGCTCTTCAAGTATTTTTATAATCTGCTCAATGTTTCGACCGGCCTCTAAACCACGCAAAACAGAATTTCGAGTCAGTGTCAGGCGACTTACAATGCCTATTTGATTGACCTGCGCAAAAGGCAAGAGGCTGTACACCGTCGGCAGATCTGGTTGCAGCAGAAGCAATTCAAAGCTCGGCTGCACTATCAATGAGCGACCGTTTGCAGGAACGACAGAACTATACGAGGGTTGCCCGGCAGTTTGCAGGACAGTTGGTGCCAGATCGGTAAGCATAAAGGCATCAGGATTGATTGGCTCATCTTTTTCCGTCAATTGAGGTTGTAGATAACCCAATGTGACAATGCCCAATTCATGAAGTGTAGAATTGAGCATGCCGATAATAATTTCTCCATCTGATTTGTACCAATTTGTCAGCATATTTCTGGCGCTACGAAAGCCTGATACACCCATTGCAGCCTGCCGTGGGCGCAGGACATATGGATCTTGATCTTTCATCGTACGCAGCAAGGATTCCATTGAGTACCACTGTCCGGGAGTACATTTACTTAAAAATGATATGAGAGCTTTGCGTCCAGCTAAGATATCGAGATAGTAACTGTCACTTGAGTCAAAGTTGGCACCCGCAATATCAACCCAGTGTTGGCCCTCGAGCCAATACTCCAGCAGACTATGAGTCTGGTCAACTACATCCATGAGGGACCACTTTTCAAAAAGTGGTCCCTGGACATAATGTGGCTTTATACCATCTGCTGATGACTTGTTGCGTTTCACAAGACCAAGCTTCAGTGCCACGCTAAACAGCATATCAATAGTTTCGTCGTCTTCATAATATGGCTGAATGCGTGGCGTGATCTGCAACAGGGGTTGTAGCTTGTTCGCGATACGTTTCGGTACCCTATCAGCCTGCGTTGGCTCGATATTTTGTTGAAACATGGCGCCAATGATGGTTGCCAGATCATACAATATCAATGTATCGCCATTGTGCATTGATTGTGGTGGCGTATTGAGAGTAACCAGGCCTGGAGGAGCCTCTTCTACTCTCTCGGGTTGTGCGACGGCCTTTTTCAAATTTTTGAGTAATTCACGCGGCACGAATAGTTTTCGCTCTGAACCCGAAAATGTATCAAAAGCAATAGCAAAACGTTCAAGCGTATGAATGATTGTAGATAAGCTACTATTGTCAAAGCCCATATACTCGCGTGCTGCCTGCATTGTGGCAACACCTTCGTTTTCGGTTAACCACTTGAGGAGCTTACGGGTATTGGCATCAAAATGATCCCAGGCATATAAGGCTACATCAGGCTGTACCATTTGCCCTGCCAGGCGTGTACTGGGGAGAGTTCGAGAATAGTAGTCATGCAGCATGAACCCATAGAGACGACCAATTTCATAAAGCTTGTCCTGGTTAAATCTGGCCAGAATGTTTTCAAGCTTCATTTGTGATCGATCTTGCTGGGGTGTATAGATCTCGTTTGCAATAGAAAGCAGTGGCTCAAGCATATCTTTTGCAATGGAGAGTTTCGTTGTTTTAACACTTGCTGGCTTGTTTTGCTTAGATGAGGAGCTTGTTGTTGCGCTTGCCAATTTAATGGAAGTCTGTTCCTCTAATACAAGCATGTATTGTTTGAGAGTAGCAAGAGCTTGCTCAAAATTAGCTTCGGGCAAACGCGTCATCTTGAGGATCACATCATATAATACTCCGTTAGAGGCTGAGAAATTAAGTATATTGTGCAATACTTTACGTTCAACTTCTGAGAGCTGTTCCCAGGCAAATCGCACAGCAGTCAGGTCTTGCATACGCTGGATGAATAGACCGTGGTGATGTCGCCAGCCTTCTTCTGGTGTATCGCCAATTCCCCACCATTGGGCAAGTTGCCCTAGCTGCTCTTCGGAATATTCGCCTAATGCTTGCTTCAATGTCTTCATAATAAAATTTTACTTCTTCACAGCTTCTACGATTCCGGCTGATACTGTTCGATGAAGCGGATGACTTCTCGCGTCAACTGACTGGGGGTAGAGGCGCCAGCAGTGACGGCAACGCGGTTTTTGCCTTTTAACCAAGCGGTATTCAGTTGAGATAGATCCTCAATGCGTATGGCTGGAACGCCCGCTAACTCTTCAGATACCTGAACGAGACGATTTGTATTATTGCTGCGTGGATCACCAACGACTATGGTCAAATCTGCTCCCTTTGCCTGCGCTACCACCGCTTCCTGGCGTGTCTGGGTTGCAGCGCAGATGTCGATATGCACCTCTGCGTGCGGATACTTCGCTTTAATATACTCGATGACACGTCGCGTATCCCATTGTGAGAGCGTTGTCTGGGTAGAAACGGCCAATTTTTGTTCTTGCTCAGGAGTCAGCACAAGCGCATCAACGTCAGCTTCATTCTCAACAAGTCTAATATGACCTGGAACCTCGCCGAGCACACCCTCGGGTTCAGGATGTCCTTTCTTACCGATGTACAGGATGTAGTAACCAGCAGCCACTAATTCTCGCACAAGGTCATGCGTAACGGTTACATCGGGACAGGTAGCATCGATACAATGCAAGCCACATTCCCTTGCTCTGCGTTTTACAAGAGGAGAAACGCCGTGCGCGGTGAAAATGACTGTTCCTTCCTTCACCTGATCCAGGATACTTACTCGATCCGTGCCGTCGAGTGTGATCACTCCCATGTTCGTGAGTTCTTCAATCGCATGACGATTATGAACAATCTGTCCGATGATATAGATAGGTCGCGGGTGAGTAGGATCTTTAGCTACTTGACGGACCGTTTGTAATGCATCAACTACACCATAGCAGTAACCACGGGGAGAAATTCTAATGACTTCCATGTATTTCCTCTGCTTTAAGAAAGAGCAAAAAATCACAAAGGGCGCTCACGTCAATAGTAGGACGCAGCAACCCAACTCATTGTACCATTTCACTCCTAAATATGCACCTGATCCTTCTTCATTATCCTGCGGAGGTCATCAGGGGTATAGAGACAGACGGCGGGCAATAAACCCGCCAGTTCTTCAATCGAGGTAGACTCTGCGAGATCAAAGATAAGCAGTGGAGAGCGACGTCCGATGCATCCCTGAGCAATAGCTGATGCGGTAAGTTGAGGAATTGGATGTGAGGGAGTTGGGCGAAAAGGCAGATTCATGAGTAACTGCACTTGAGGTATAATTGCAGGTACAGAGTAATGGGTGTCTTCCTGGTAGATATACTTCATGCCTGCCTGGTGCAGCAGCATCCTGTAGGGCTGTCGTTGATCCTCAGGCCCAACTAAGAGCGCAGAGCGACCTCGCAGACCTCCAAGGCTGGCTTCTGCGATAGAGATGACCTCCTCAACAAAACGATACGTCAATTATATACTCTTTTCTTACTGGATGATAGGGTCAAACGAAGTTATAGAATACTATAGCAAATGAATACCCCTATTTAACATCGGGTAATTACCTTATTTTTAGTGAGGTTATCTATAGGGTATGCGAAATAGCTTGCAAAAAAGAACAGCAGCAAGTACGCTAAAGATACATCAGATCCTCAATACAGTAAATAGATCCAAGGAGGGAGTAAGCTTATGAGCACGTTTGGTTGGGACCAGATGGCTTATTGGTGGGACGAAAAGCAAGGCGATGAAGGGGATTTATGGCACCGAGCGTTGATTGATTCTCCGTTGATTCGCCTGGCTGGTGAGGTAAGCGGAATGCACGTACTCGACTTGGGGTGCGGAAACGGCTACCTTAGTCGCCGTTTTGCCCATCAAGGAGCCATGGTGACTGCTGTGGATGCCAATGCGCCACTCATTGAGCGTATTCGTACACGAGAGGCACAGGAGCCACTGGGTATTAACTATCATGTAGCTGATGCCGCTCACATGGATATGCTTGAAGATGGCATAGTTGACCTGGTCATCTGCAATATGGCACTGATGGATATCGAGAATGCGGCAGAAGCTATCCAAGAAGTCTCCCGAGTGCTCAAGTCAAGGGGACACTTCGTTGCGAGCATTTCCCATCCTTGATTCGATAAAGTGAACACTTCCGGATGGGCTATCGAGTATATCTACCCTACCACCACGATCTGGCGGAAAATGAGCCGCTATCGCGAGATAGCAGTGGACGATTTACCCTGGCTACGAGTGCCTGGCAATGTCGTCAACACCCATGCCTACCACCGTCCACTGTCCTGGTATTTTCGTACCTTGCGGGACTCAGGACTGCTTGTTGCAGCTCTGGAGGAACCCGAACCAACGGAGGAACTTCTCGCGAATGATTCGCAGGCGCCTTGGATTGCCGAGATTCCACTGCATTGTGTCATAGAAGCCTGGAAGGTTAGGGGAGTTTTATAATGTTGCAGACTAATCCAACACCATATGCTGATATCAACGAATTGCTAGAAATACTTCTATCGGAAATGCAGAAGATTCTGGGCGAAAAGCTCATTGGCTTCTATCTGTATGGTTCTCTTGTTATCGGTGATTTTGATCCAACCATCAGTGATATTGATCTGGTAGCGGCTTTAGCATCTGACCTTGATGTTAAGGAATTTGAAGCATTGCAAAAAATGCACGTTGATTTCGCACATCAGCATAAGGAATGGGATGACAGAATTGAAGTATGTTATATATCTGTAGCTGCCTTACAGACGGTGAAAACAGGGACGAGTCAAGTTGCAAATATTAGTCCAGGTGAACCATTTCATAAAAGAGAAACCAGTATAGAGTGGCTAATCAGTTGGTATGTAGTACGTGAAACAAGTATTACGCTTTTTGGCCCTTTACCAAAAACAATCATTGAACCAATTTCAAAAGACGAATTTATACAGGCAGTAAGAGCGCATGCAAAAGCATGGGACGAGTGGATATATGACATGCACAATCGCAAGTCCCAAGCTTACGCAATCTTGACCATGTGCCGGGCGCTTTATACATTGAAGTACGGTGAGCAAGTCTCGAAGAAACAAGCCGCTTTATGGGCAGAGAAGGAATTTCCTGCATGGGCTTCGCTCATTGAGAATGCTCTTTTGTGGCGCGAGGCATGGCGAGATGAGAATGTAGATCATGGTGCTACATTCCCGGATACGCTGAGATTTGTTCACTTTGCGATTAGTCAGTGCGAGAATTCATAAATGTGACAAAGGAGTACAGATTTATGCGTTACATGCTATTAATTTACGCCAGCGAGGCAGACTACTCGCACATGACAAGCGAGGAGCGCACCGCCATCATGCAAGGGCATAGCACATTTGCTCAAGAGGCGATGCAACGTGGCATTTTGATGGGAGGAGCCCCTCTACAGCCAACCAGCACAGCCAGGACAGTTCGCTTCCGCAAAGGCAAAACGTTGGTCATCGACGGCCCATTCGCCGAAACGAAGGAACAGCTTGCCGGTACTTATATCCTCGACTGCAAGAACATGCACGAAGCTATCGAACTGGCTACAAACATACCCGACGCGCTCCACGGCTCCATCGAAATTCGTCCCGTCTTGGAAATGTAACCCGGATCGATACAAGGTCTGTATCATTCCAAGTGATGCGTAAGGGCACAATGAATTCATTGATTCCAACATATTGCTCCATCAGTTCATCAGACAAGAAGAGACGAATCGGCTCCCCAGTGTCATCCTGATCTCACCAATGTCATCCTGAGCGAAGCGAAGGATCTCATGCCTTGCACCGAGATTCTTCGCTGGCGCTCAGGATGACACGACAAAGACACACAGGATGAGCGGGGACGCTTCATTCTTGCCACATTCTGGCTCACCCTTGCGGGGCTTTTGAACGAATGTGTTGGAGCCAATGACAATGAATTGTGCCCCTACCATTTCGAATCGTGTGTCACCAAGAAGACATATAGCCGTTTTCAGACAAATCTGGCTACTACTCAAGAAAATGTTATAATGAGTTCTGAAAACTCGTTCTTAATTATGAAAGAGGATATCCAATCGTTCATTCATCGGGAGTATTTTCACTATGCCAATACGTCAACTCGCGCCTGATGTCGCCGCCAAAATTGCTGCAGGAGAAGTGGTTGAGAGGCCAGCATCCGTTGTCAAAGAACTGATCGAGAACAGCATTGATGCTGGAGCTACACAGATTCGTGTTGATTTGATGAGCGGCGGGCTACAGCTTATCCGTGTCACGGACAATGGCACAGGCATTCCGAGCGATGAAATGCACTTGGCGCTCTCCAGGCATGCTACGAGCAAGGTAGCCAGTATTGATGACCTGGAACACATTCGTTCTCTCGGCTTTCGCGGCGAAGCCCTTGCAAGCATAGCAGCGGTGGCTGAAGTCACATTGCTCAGTCATCATCGCGGCGCATTACAAGGGGCACAGGTGAGCGCAATAAATGGACAGATTTCCGAAGTTACTACAGCCGCTTCTCCTGGTGGCACTACCGTCACAGTGCGCAATCTTTTCAGCGCAGTCCCGGCCAGGTTAAAGTTCTTGAAAAGCCGCCATACCGAGGTGAGCCATAGCCATCATTTGCTTGAACAATACGCACTGGCCTATCCTGAAATTCGCTTCAGTGTTTTCAGTGAGGGACGACAGATTTTCTCCACCCCTGGAGACAGCCAGCTTCCAAGTGTGCTTATTGAAATTTATGGGTTGCAGATCGCCGAGCAGATGGTGCCAATAAGCAGCCTCGATGGTCAGGATGAAGATGCCGAACGCCCAGTGGTGAGTGGATTTACCAGCCTACCCACCTGCTACAAAAGCACACGGCAACATATGTCTTTTTTTGTGAATCGTCGCTGGGTACTCAGTCGTATGCTCAGCTATGCAGTTGAAGAGGCATACCACTCGCTTTTAATGACAGGCAGGCACCCTCTGGCAGTCATAAATATTACTGTTGATCCCACGCAGATCGATGTGAATGTTCACCCGGCGAAGACCGAGATTCGTTTTCTCAAAGAGAGGCGCGTTTACGCAGCGGTTCAGCGGGCGATACGCCAGGCAATCCTTGAAGAGGCTCAGATGCCTGGATGGGGAAATGATAAAGAGATAAACAAGCAGAGTGCGATGAATCGCGCACCCATATCCTCCGAGGGATTACCTTCCGAATCCATCGAGTTAGATTTAGACATAGAGGAGAAAATTGTAGGGACACAATTCATTGCGTCCTCAAACGGCGACAAACCCACTGCATATCCTCGAGATAATCCCTGGATTACAGTAAATGAAGAGGAAACGGGCACAAAACCACCGCTGCTTTCCAGATTATGGCAAAGCCATGTGCATGGACACGATGATCAGACAAATGAGCCTGTAGACACGGCATCCGCGAACAGGGCACCCACAAGGGGGGTCCCTACATTTCAAGATAGCGGCTCTCAGGATAGAGATGTAGTGGACATGCCGTCTCCCCCAGAGACTGTGCCCCTTGCGGGTGCCCTACTCAACACATCGAACATTTCTAATGAATCCACAACGCCCGCAAAGCTAGGTCGTCTTCCAAGATTACGTGTAGTAGGTCAACTTTCTCAAAGCTACATTGTCACAGAGGCTCCAGATGGAATGTATTTAATCGACCAGCACGCGGCGCACGAGCGCATACTTCTGGAGAAGATGGTGGCAGCATTAGAAGCACGCGCACCCCTTTCACAACTGCTGCTCACGCCAATAAAACTCACACTGGCTCCTGCTGAGTTAGAGGCGATCGAAGACCATTTTCACCAATTAGAGCAGATCGGCTTTACCCTGGAAATACTCGAAGATAACTCGCTCCAGGTACGAGCTGTTCCCAATGTACTCGTCAAAGAGATGAATGCTCGCTCACTGCACGATTTGCTCGTAGATTTGACTGTGACAGGAGAACCTGGGCACTCTGAAACGTGGGAAGAACATGCATTGGCAAACGTAGCATGCAAGGCAGCGATCAAAGCTAACTATTTCCTCACGGTCAGCGAGATGCGCGAGATGATCGAACAACTGGAGCGAACAAACGCGCCGTATAGTTGTTGTCATGGTCGCCCAACTATGGTCCATTTCAGCTTGTCCGCTCTGGAACGCGAGTTTGGGAGACGCTAGTGCAAGTATTTGCGAATGTACTTACCTCCGCAAACGCCTGGAATAGCGAGCAGCCCTTGCTCACATATACCGTCCCACCCGAACTGCAGGATGAGCTACAATCCGGACAACTAATCGCAGTCCCTTACGGAGATCGCCTCGTCGAGGGTATTGTGTGGAGTATCTGGGAGGAGGAGAAGATTGATGATCTTGCAGGACACCCGCAAGGGGTGTCCCTACATTTCAGCCAGTCATCAGGAAACAATCAAAATGTAGGGACACCCCTTGCGGGTGTCCTGCAAGATGACACACAGATAGACGACTATACGCGGTCTACTTCGCAAACGCGAAATCAATTCCGTCCTATCTCCACAATACTCGATCCCGAACCCGCCTTATTGGCCCATCAGCGAGCACTGGCAGAATGGATGGCCATGTATTATGTAACACCTCTTGCGCAGGTTGCCGTAAAGATGCTGCCACCGGGCTTGATGCAACGCTCAAAAGTTGTGTTGCACCTGATAAACGCTGAAGACCTGGCAACTCACGCAACACAAGATCAACAAGCACTAACACGTCTTCAAGCACTTATAGGCTTACTGTTAGCAGATGGAGAGATTGATGTCAAACGTCTTAAAGAGATGCTCGGACCAAAACAAGCAAAAGAAATACTACAGGAGGCTCTATCAAGCGGCGTAATCGAGCGTGAAGCAACGTTGCATGCCCCCACTACTCGCGTGCGCCATAAGCGAGTCGTACAGCTTCTTATACAAGGAGAGACGTTGGAGGCATGGCGTATGCAAACCCGCGCGCAATTGGAACAGAGCTTGCCCGCCCCAGGTAGTGTACCTATGGCCGCTGATAATGTGAGAAAGCGCCCTCAAAAAAATGTGCCTGATCCATGGGCCATTCCAGGCTCTTCGGATGTCTTCACACTCACGCCTCAAAATCGTCTGGGTCTCCACGCACAGCGTCGATTAGCTGCCATCGACCTGCTTTGCCATGAAAAGAACAAATCCAACACTGGTTCATACTGGACACCAGGCACGCTCTGCAAAGCGAGCGGCTTGTCCACTGCACAGTTGAAGAAGCTCGTGCATGAAAACATAATCACAATTGAAGAGATTGAAGTGCAGCGCAATCCCCTGCTTGGTCGTATTATTCCAGCTACTTCGCCGCTTCATTTGACAGCAGATCAGCAAGCTGCTTTGGATCAGATATTGGAACAACCAGGGCGGGGGCAAGAAGATACAGGACGAACGCTGACCGGTCGAGAGTTTGCCGGGCGGGGGCAAGCCCCGCCCCTACATTACACGAATCGTGAAACCTCGCAAGAGTATAGTAGGGGCGTACCCTTGCGGTCGCCCTGGGGAGGGGATGGGTCGCCCTGGGGAGGAGATGGGTCGTCCTGGAATGCGGATAGGTCGCCCATTCTCCTGCATGGTGTAACAGGCAGTGGTAAAACTGAAGTTTACCTTCAGGCCCTGAGAGCAATCATAGCGGAAGGCAAACGCGGCATTGTGCTTGTACCTGAGATCGCTCTTACTGCGCAGGCCATTTTACGTTTTGTGGGCCGTTTTCCGGATAGGGTAGCCATCATTCACAGTGAACTTACAGATGGAGAGCGCTACGACGAATGGCGGCGTATCCGTTCAGGTAAGGTTGATGTAGTGATTGGGTCGCGTTCGGCGCTCTTCTCACCACTACCTGATCTGGGCATTATTATACTCGATGAAGAACATGAGCCAGCGTATAAGCAAAACCAGCCTAAGCCAACCTATCATGTACGAAATGCTGCTATCTTCCTGGGGCAATTACTTCATATTCCGGTTGTCCTTGGCAGCGCTACACCATCGGTAGAGTCATTCTTTCATGCTGAACGCGGTGAATATCACCTGGTCGAGTTGCATCATCGAATTGGAGCTGACCTGCCACCTGTCGAGGTTATCGATCTGCGTAATGAACTACATGCAGGCAACACCAGCATTTTCAGCCGTCGCTTACAGAGTGAGCTTGAGCAGGTTTTACACAAAGGTCAGCAAGCTATCTTCTACTTGAACCGGCGCGGTGCGGCAAGCTGTATTCTGTGTCGCGAATGTGGATTTGTAGCGATGTGCGATCTTTGCGATATGCCTTTGACATATCATTCAACCGAGCGTATTCTGCTTTGTCACTATTGTAATGGGCAAAACAGGATTTTGCACCTGTGCCCACAGTGTAATAGCCCGAGCATTCGATACTTCGGCCTCGGTACAGAGAAAGTAGAAGACACCATTGCGCGCCATTTTCCCTCAGCGCGTTTGCTGCGCTGGGACCGCGATACAGCCAAACACCGGCGAACACATGAGCAACTACTCGACCGTTTCGCCAATCGCGAGGCTGATATATTGGTTGGCACGCAGATGATTGCCAAGGGGCTAGACTTGCCAGGGGTAACACTGGTGGGCGTTATTTCGGCGGATATCGCTCTGACACTACCTGATTTCTCTGCTTCTGAACGAGCGTTTACACTGCTTACCCAGGTAGCAGGTCGCGCAGGGCGTGGTGAAGAGGCTGGAAAGGTGATCATCCAGACCTTCAACCCACAACATTTTTGTATCGAAGCGGCTTCAAAGCACGATTACCACGAATTTTATGCTGCAGAGATTGAGGCCCGACAACGTTACGGATATCCCCCATTTCGTCAGTTTGTTAAGCTAACCTACAGTCATGAAAATCGTCGACGCGCCCAAAACGAGGCGCTGCTACTACGTGAAACGTTAGATAAATGGATTGATCGGCTTGGTTTGTCACAGACTGATATTGTTGGACCCGCCCCCGCTGTAATGGAGCGTATACGCGGAAAGTATCGCTGGCAAATGATTGCACGAGGGCCAGATTTGCATCCATTGCTCAGAGTTATCGACACCCCAGGATGGGAAGTTGACATCGATCCTGTTAGCACGATGTAGGCAGAGCTATAGAACAGAAGGCGCTATTGGGATATAATTTGCAGTGTACCAGCAAAAAGACGCTGGCCAGTACGGTATTTCTTATGAGAAAAGAGTAACACTGTGACATTTCAACTTCCAGACCCATCGACACCATTTGGAGAGAGAGTCGCTCGTCGGCTGCGCGACGACCGCTTAATCTGGTTTACAACGGTTGACGCAAAAGGCACACCACAACCAACTCCTGTCTGGTTTCTTTGGGATGAAACGAATTCAACGATCCTGATTTATAGCCGGGCAGATGCCAAACGCCTTGAACATTTGCAACACAACTCCAGGGTAGCCCTCAATTTTGATGGGAATGGTAACGGAGGTGATATTATCGTTATCACTGGCGAAGCGCAGCTAAGTACCAATGATCCACCCGCTGATCGCTTACCCATCTATGCGGAAAAATATCGAGAATTCATCGCAAGATCATATGCTTCACCAGAAAAATTCGCAGCGGTCTACTCTGTTACCCTGCGTATTCGTCCCATCGCGATTCGAGGCCATTGAAGAAAGCCAGCCAGCACATCAAAGGAGAAATCTCTCATGGGTACAGTTGTAGTTCTCGGCAGCACTATCACCGATCTTGTCGCACGAGCGCCGCGCCTGCCAATTCCTGGTGAGGCGGTCATTGGTGACGATTTCTCCACTTTTCTTGGAGGGAAAGGGTTTAACCAGGCTGTTGCCGCAGCACGATTGGACGCACATGTCTTTTTGATTGGACGTATCGGCACTGATACATTCGGAGACGACTTTTATTCTGCGCTTTCCAATGAAGGAATCGACAATGTACATCTGACACGCGATCCCAATAGCGGCACAGGTACAGCCTGCGTCATGATCGGAACAAACACTGGTCAGAACGCAATCATCGTCCTACCGCGCGCTAACCTGGCCCTGACTGCGGAAATGGTTGAGGAAGCTATTCAATCGCTCCTATCGCAAACGACTATCCAGGTAAATAAAAGCATTTTTATGGCGCAATGTGAGATGCGTATGGCCACCATTGCAGCGGGATTAAGATATGCGCATAAGGCGGGCATGACCACACTCTTCAACGCAGCTCCTGTCCCCCGCGAGCCGTTCCCTGATGATCTATTCGCATGTGTAGATGTACTCGTAGTCAACGAAAGTGAGGCCGGGGGTCTGGCAAACACAACAGTCGATTCACCTCAGGGCGCAAGACGAGCTGCAACAAAACTTCTTGCGGAAGGTGTAAAGCACACTATCATCACATTGGGTGCACAAGGTTGTGTCTGGAGTACAAAGGAGCACGGGGAGGGACCAATCTCTCATCGATGGATTCGCACTATTCCGGTGACACAAGTCGATGCGACGGCAGCAGGAGATGCGTTCTGTGGAGCTTTGGCAGCGAAACTTGCAGAAGAGTCGGTGATGTCCGAGGCGTTGCATTGGGCAATTGCTGCAGGCGCTGTGGCTGTGACACGCCTGGGAGCATTGCCGTCACTTCCGACTACAGAAGAGGTGAAGGCTTTGTTAAAAGAAGCAAACAAAGAGTAGGAAAAGCGCATTTATGCCAGATCAATCATCCCTTTTCGGGTCAGATATCACACCATCCACAAAAAAGAATACATCTACCGGTGAGCCACTTGCGGCACGTATGCGGCCTCGCACACTAGACGAAATTCTCGGTCAAGAACACCTTTTAGCGCCTGGACGTGTCCTGCGCCGCAGCCTTGAAGAAGACCGTATTCCCTCGATGATCTTATGGGGTCCTCCTGGCAGCGGTAAAACGACATTGGCAGAGGTAATCGCTCGTCTGACCCATGCTCACTTCGTAACCCTCAGCGCTGTGTCGGCGGGTGTGGCTGATCTGCGAAAAGTGGTGGAGGATGCTAAGAAGCTGAAACAGTTCTCCGGGCAACGCACTATCCTGTTTATCGATGAAATTCATCGCTTCAACAAAGCGCAACAAGACGCTGTCCTGCCGCACGTCGAGCGCGGCGTTGTCACACTGATTGGAGCAACGACAGAAAATCCAAGCTTCGAGGTGAACTCGGCTCTCCTTTCTCGTTCGCGCACTTTCGTATTGAAAGGCCTGACTGAAGAACAAATAGTAATCATTCTCGGTCGTACTTTGGAAAATAAAGAGCGTGGCTTAGGTCGACTTGATCTTACAATCGACGAGGAAGTGCTACAACAGATTGCGATTTTTGCAAATGGCGATGCTCGTACCGCTCTCAACGTATTGGAACTGGCCGCACAGGCAGGTGGTGAAGCATCAAAAGAGACTGTTCCTATACACATCACGCTTTCTACAGTTGAGGATGTAATGCAACACCGTGCATTGCTCTATGACAAAGGTGGCGACCAGCATTATGACACCATCTCCGCCTTGCATAAGGCACTGCGTGGCTCTGACCCGGATGCAGGACTGTACTGGTTAGCACGTATGCTTGAAGCGGGAGAAGACCCGCTCTATATCGTGCGCCGACTGATTCGCTTTGCTTCCGAAGATGTAGGTATGGCTGATCCTCAAGCACTATTGGTATGTGTAGCAGCACAACAAGCAGTGCATTTTGTGGGTTTACCAGAAGCAAACCTTGCACTGGCACAAGCAGTAGTATACCTGGCTACAGCACCAAAGAGCAACGCTTTGTACGAGGCATACAGCCGCGTACAGGAAGATGTACAGCAAACCCGCAATGAGCCAGTCCCTCTTTGGATTCGCAATGCCCCCACACAGTTAATGAAAGACCTCGATTACGGCAAAGATTACAAGTACGCACATGATTACTACAAAGATATGCAGATTGAAGACCCCGATAGACCACCAGCCAAACAGATTCAGGAGTATTTACCTGAGAGTCTGAAGGGACGCAGTTATTACGAACCTGGACATCAAGGGAAAGAAGCAAGCATCAAGAAATGGTTGGAGAAGCAGCGAGAAAACACGAATCCTACGTAGGCAGATTTGGATAATAATTGGGGTTCTGCGTGAAGTCAAAAGCCTCGTCGAAATCGCCTATGTGCGCAAGTCTATCACGAGGAGGTGCGGGAGGACCTGCATTGCCATGCGCTAGATCGTTGTTGAATGCTGGTGTCGAGGTATCGAAGCGATGGTTAACGCTTGCCAGCGATGGGAGTCCAAAACGGCGCTCGATGAACTTAAGAATGGAATTATGCTCATACAACTGCCCCGAAATATAGCCGCTTTTGCCCAGGGAGACACTACAAACGTGGGCACACGCATGCACATGCCATAAGCATCTACCTGAGGAGGCGGCACGTAGTCGAAATATCCACCCCCCTCGTCGTAAGTCATGATGAAGGCAGAGCTTGTCCATAATGGTGATTGGATGAACGCATTGATCACACTCGCCATCTTCTTTTCACCCAGCACGATGTTCAGAGGTGGGTGCTCGCTATAGAACGCAGCCGAAATCACGAAGGTGACCTGTGGCAACGCTCCCGCTTTCATATCATTGAATAAGTCTTGTTCACTGAAATGCAATCGCTGATCCTGATTCCAGCGCTTAAAATAAGGAACGATTCTCCTGGCAGGCAATCACAATATGTTTGATAGATTCAATACTGCCTGGACCCGATGGGGTGGGCGTCAGGTTTGTTTTAGTTGAAGGAGTCGAACCGCATGCATCCAATGCCAGGCCGGCACCAGTAAGCGTGACCAGTTGCTGTAAGACTCTGCGCCGTGTTTGACGTATTTCAAAATAGTGTTGTAAATCCTGTAAATTCATAGAAAAGAATTTTCTAGCCATTCACACCTAATTGTTTGAAGGTTTCCTGCGCGCTTTTGAGCAGCGATTGGCCCCGCTCCATATCTCCATCTTTATCTCGCGCTCTATAATAGAGTCCATAAGCCTCTTTGCTACGCGCATACTCTATCACATCGTCAATTGCAAGAAGGCCTGCGAGGGAACGCTCGAAACACGGCTGCGCTTCATCAAATCTACCCTGTGCCTGCCAGATACGACCCTGCAAACGCTCACCAATTGCAGGCAATTGGCGGTATTGACGACTGAGCGCGAGTTGCATTGCTTGTTCGAGATATATTTGGGCTTCCTCCGACCTGCCTGCATGAAAATATGACTTTGCTGCTTGTACGAGTAAGTAAGGATAGACCATGGAGGTTTCGCCTTCAATTTTTGCTAGCTGCAAAGCATCTAGAATAGCTGAGATAGCTTGCTCCCAATTGCTTTGCCAACCGGCACATACACTACGGCTCCATAGCACCCTTGCTTGTAAATCCGCGTCATGCAGCATACTTCCAATGGCATATGCTTTATCACCTATCAGTTGTGCGTCATCCCAGCGCCCCACCTGTATTGCCAGGAATGCCAAAACAAGATTCGCCCAACCCTGAGCGCCTACGACGCCGTGCAATTGCGCGTTCTTGAGAGCCGCATGTGCCGCTTCCTGCCCCTGCGGGATTTGACCGAGTAACATGTAAGCCCAGGCTGCGGAATAATTCATCATCGGTTCCCAGTCGGGTTTGTTTGAAGTGTAGCAGACCTCTACTCCCCTCAAAGCATATGCGAGCATGTGTTGAGGAGATTCGGTGAGAAATGCACACCAGGCCCTCGCCCATAATGAGACAACTAAGATGAAAGGATCATTTCCTCCTATCTTCTCATGCAGTTCATCGGCACGCTGTAACTTTTCAAGCGCTTCTGGTGCCGCTCCCATAACAGTAGCTGCCAATCCCCATTGAGCATAGGCTTTTGCAAATAATGCAGTCTGATCCTGTTGTGTTGCAATGCTTTCGAGAGCACATAGGATATATTTGATGGACTCCAACTCTCGTCCCTGCCAATGGCAGAAGAACGCCAGGTCAAGATATGTTTCAGCTTGTTTTACATCGTCTCCAAGATCTCGCCAGAGTGCGCAGGCTGCCAGACCTACCTTCATAGCGCTATCCATTTGTCCAGTATAGAGATAGATGTTGGCCAACTGACCTGATAAGGCGGCACGACGCGGGCGCTCTTCATCGCCAATCAAGAGATCAAGAGTGGTTTTGACATAATTTCCTGCATCTACAAAGGCATATACGCTTCTCGCATGATGTGCTGCCTTCAGTAAGTAGTCTACTGCTTTAGTAAAATCCTCCGCCATCTGGTAGTGATACCCCAATTGGCTGTAGTAAGGTTGAAGATGAGCAGCATAATACGCCTCGATTGCTTGTGCCACCTGGCGATGTAATGTGCGTCGACGTAGAGGATTCAGCCATTGGTACAATACTTCACGAATTTTGTCATGAGTAAATGCAAGATCGATATCCTGCCCACGATAACCTACTGCATCACTTCCAATAGCGTTAGTGCTGATCAACGAAGAAAGTATTTGAATCTGAATTGCGTTATCAATATGTTCCGCAATGACTTCCTCCGAGAGATTGCGTGCCTTACAGAGCAGCGCAGAGCTAAATTGACGTCCCAGGACAGCGGCAAAAGTGAGCGTGGTACGACAATCGGGCGAGAGATTGACGAGGCGACGTTCAATCAACAGTCGCACACTCTGCGGTATCTCTAACTCAGTTGCCTTTACAGTACTTTGCCAGCGCTCTCCCGTCCATACGATCTTGCCCTCCATGATGAGCGATCTGACAGCCTCACCTATGAAAAATGGATTCCCCTCTGTATGACGATAAATCTCTCCAGCAAAAACAGGAGTTACAGGTTGCCTTGCCATATTAATCAAGAGTTGCTGCACCTGCTCTTCTGTTAGGCGTTGTAAACGTAATTCCTCGCCTACTCCATTGCGCTGCAAAGCAGCGATCAAACCACGCAATGGATGGGTCTCATATACTTCCCCTGCACGGTAGAGGAGCACATAAAACGGCAGCGAGTTCTTTTTAACACTGCCACTCACGCTCTCGAAAGGGCTGACTCCTCCCTGTACTGTCAAATAGTTCAGCAAGTGCAAGGTCGCAGCATCAGCCCACTGCAGGTCATCCAAGACCAGAATAAATGGGCGTTCAACCGCCAATGTGTTGAAATACCGAGCGACAGCATTATAGAGATTTCGGCGTTCAGGTTCTGGACCAAGCGGTTCTGGTTCTGGCAATTCTGGCAATTTAAGACGTATTTCTGGCACAATCTTGGCAAGATCAGAAGCGCTGGTTCCCAACATGTAGCGTAGTTTCTCTGGACTGCAGGTCTGCACATGAGCATTGATAGCATCAACTATTGGTTGATACGGAAGCTGCCCACTCATTTCATAGCAGTAACCCCAGAGAATGGTTGCTTGCTGCGATTCTTCGCACCAGCGTGTAAAATCTCGAGCAATGCGCGTTTTACCAATACCCGGTTCTCCACTGATAAACACGACTCGTCGTTGCCCATTATGCACCTGTTTAAAGGCTCGTCGCATCAGAAAGATTTCCTCTTCGCGTCCGACCAATTCAGCCTGTAAAATACGTTCAGGATCCAACTGGGACGGACCGATTGACTCGTCGATCTTCTCATGTAAACGTAGCTCATCCGTACTATATTCAAGCAGTTTGTCATTGGGCGTATCTGCAGGTGGAGCCGATTCCTCATGAGTTATGGTCATTACTGTGGCATGCTTGTCTTCAAGTCTCGATTCCCGCATATCAATAGAAACCTGCCCCATTTGGATCTGGCGATAGAGTTCATTGGTTTCAGGCAACGGAGAGGCATGCAGCTCTTCCTTTAATGTTTTACGTAACAATCCATACTGATTAAGCGCCTCGCTTCGTCGACCCATTCGCGCATACACGAGCATAAGTTGACGATGTGTTTGCTCATCAGCCGGGTTACTTTCGAGTAATTCAAGCAGGTATTCAGAGGCGCGTAGGCCATTTCCAATCATCAGTGCCAACTCAGCGCCATTCTCCAATAACCAGCTATGAACGCGACGCAGGCGATCACGCCTGCGCTGTGTCCAATCTTCATACAGATCCTCTGGTAAATAGTCTCCATGGTAGAGAGCTAACACAGAATCAAACTCATCGAGTAACGTTTGAATGTGATTCCCTGATTCTTTACCCGAGCGGCTTCGCATCTTAGCCTGTAGTTGCCTGGTAGAAGATTCAAAAATGTCGGCATCGATTCTCAAACTATCTGGGATGAGCAAGAGGGTGTCATGTTCGAGCTGGATATAGTTAGAAGAGCTCCCTTTGCCAGACAGTAGGTCAGGCTCTAAGGCCCTGCGTAATAAATAGAGTGTTTTGCCAAAGGAGTTAGCCGCCTGTTCAAGAGTAGACATTGGCCAGAGGATCTCCTGCACCTGCTCACGATGAAGGCGGTGTTGTTCTATTGAAAGCAAGAGCTTGAAGAGGTCAACAACTTTACGTCGATTCCAGTTTCCACCTGTAAGCTGCTCCTGATTTCGGCGTACCTCAAACCGACCTAGTGTCGATACCGCTAGAGTTGTGGTTACATCTATCATGCTCGACTCCTCAAAGGTGAAGGGTCGCTCACATACATTTTTTTCGCATAATCCATCAAGGTAACTCTCATTCATCCTGCAGTTACACTGAAGAAATCACATCTACATATTCGTTTGATCTCCAAGAATGTCAGCCTTTTGTCTGTCAAATGTACTCATCTTATCTATAACATGTAATTATCAGACTCGGTAACTTAGCTGTCAATAGTGTCAGGAGAATTGCACAGGACTTCTCAAAAGTTGCTTCTTCACGTGGCCTGGCTCACAAGTGAGCCTTATTGTGATCGTGTGGAAGGTTTGTGCGCGCCAGCTGGCGCGCACAAACCTTCCACACGATCACAAAAGCCCGCCGCAGGCGGGCAGAAAAGAGTCACACAGTGACGTAGAAGCCCTGTAGAATTGCGGTAATCCTGCGGTAATCGCTAGGCAAACTACAGGTAATATACTTCAAATATACTTGCTAATAAAGAGATTTGAAAAGATCCATTTGAATTGCAGGGAGAAGAATGACATGACGGTTATGACCCTTGAAGCTCCATCAATATTTGTATTAACACCTAAAGCTATAACTTCGGAGCACGGAAAAACTACTCTCTCTCAGAATCCATTAAAAAATTGGGGAACTTCCTTGCAAGATACATTGCGAACAGCAAAGACGCAAGCAGCTAGTACAAAGGAATTGGCAAAGTCCGAGCCAACGGATGAAGAGCTTATTTCAGCAATTTGCAAAGGTGAGGAAACCGCAATTGAAGTGCTCTACGAACGTTATCATCGCTACACATATTCTCTGGCCTATCGCATTTTGCGCGATTCAGTAGCTTCGGAAGATATCGTGCAAGATGCATTTCTCTCCATTTGGCGAAAAGCATCCTCGTATCAGGCGCAAAATGGCAGCGTGCAAAGCTGGATTCAGGCAATTGTCCGCCACAGAGCAATTGATAAAATACGCGCGTCCGCCCACCGCGACTACCAATGGACGCCATTACAGGCCGACAATGAGCAAGATCCTCCAAGCGAGCAGCCAGATGTGTGGGAACAGGCCTGGCAGAGCGAACAGCACAGGATCATTCGCGAAGTTATGGTTCAAATCCCAAGAGAACAGCGCATGGTTATAGAACTTGCTTTCTTTGGTGGCTTAACTCATGCCGAAATTTCTGAGCAATGCCAAATTCCTCTAGGTACTGTAAAAGGTCGTATGCGCCTGGGATTGCAAAAAATGCAAACTCTTCTTGCAGAGCGGGGGTTAGGAGTCATATGATATAGTTGGGATTTCGCATTGATTAGAAAAAATGCAAACATTTAGAATAAGGTATCCGATTGTCCTATTTTGATACGAAATTATACTTTTTGACGCGTTATGATATGATATGACAACGGTATTTTAAGGGCGCCACCGTTGCGCCCATTTTGTCATGGTTGCTATTTATATTACTTTCGAGGAAAGTGCCCAGTCAGTCCAGACAACTACAGTCGAGAGTCGATAAAATGTGGGCTCTTTGTACTTCATGTGGCTCCGTAAGAAAGGGAGAGTGAATGACCGGCAACAACAGGCAATTTCAACAAAAGAAATTGAACGAGACAAACAAAAGTGATCTTTCTCCTCTTATTCTTTCACCTACGCGCAGCAGGCGTAATGAAGAATTGGTAGAGGAAGAACTACTCGCTGAGGATGATCCCCTGGCTTCAAATCCTCCGCGCCCACCTAGCAGTTCCATCCGTTGGAACACCACCACAACAGGGCGACGAGCAACTGGATCGCGCGATGTCTCTATTGAAACGACGCGCCAGCAAATTTCTATACCAACACGTCGAACAGCAGATGTATATAACCCAACAACTGGTCCTGTTCAGGCTCGTAATGGACGTAACCCGGTGTTCGAATCAGCCCCACTCCCTTTGCCAGCACAGAATGTGGAGCAGAAAAGAGTACATTGGTTGTTATATGTAGGTGTTGGTATGATCGCAGCGCTTGCGTTGTGGGTAACCGCCGCCACATTGCTTGCCTGGGGAACTGAAAAATACAACGATATTATTTATGGCAATCCACGCATTTATCAAACAGACTATTTTGTCGGCCACAATCACGATAGTCAAACGCATCAAAGTCATTTTATCGCCCTCAATCTCCATGGACAGGTCATCATCGTCGAATTACCTGCCGGTGACCCTACAAAGTCAATCGATTACATTGGGCCAGCTTTGATAGCTGTAGGTGATGAGAAAATACCGGTTACGCTTTCGTTTAGCGACGTAAATAATGATCACAGAGTGGATATGATCGTTCATATTCAGGACAAAGAGGTACACTTCTGCAATAACGGCACAAAGTTTACTGCTTGCAATTGATTTTATCTATGTAAGAGTACCGGTAAAAGCAACTGACCTGCATAAATAAGATGCCAGAGGGTTAGAGCAAACGTCAACAGAGCAAGCAATATATGGAATTTTCTCCAGTAGCGAATGACATAGCGATAAAATAGCTCTCGCTGCATTGCTTGCTCAACCTTCTGAAGCTCAGAGATATGCTCTTGCGCGCCAGGCATGAGAGCCCCTGGACGGACGAGTTCGCTTTTCTTATCAGGAATGAAGCGGTAGTGATTTGCTTCGAGGCTAAGTTCCTGAGGTGTTGCATCAAGTGAAATGTAGGCTAAATCCCATGGCGTTTGTAAGGCCTGATCTTTGTGTATAAAAGAGAAATCGCTTGAAACCGGGCCAGATAATGATACCAACGACTTAGAGGCATCGTGAGACTTTTCTCGGGGCACCACGGCAAAGCTATGCAAATCCTGAGTGTTATGTACTACAATAGCCTGCAGCGTCTGTGAAATAGTTTCTATACGATCTTCACCCATTACATTCAAAGCTTTGTGAACCTCGCTCGTAATCAAACGTGGAACCAGTCGATCCAGAAATCGTCCAATCACACCACTTAGAGCAAGAGCAATCATACCATAAAGCGCATACGTGCCAGTGCGAGGATTAAAGTTGCCGAATGAATGAAGAAAGAGAAACACCAGGCCCAACACACCGAAACAAATATGCCAGTTTAATGTCTTATGAAGCTGACCAACAGTTCTCTTATTATGCGAACGACGTTTTAAGCTATAGAGTACGGCTGCCAAGAGCAGGAAGAGAGTGCCAATGATGGCATACGTATATCCGGCAATGCTATCGGGAGAAACGTCATTACTATGTTGGATATACCATACGAAAAAAACTACACCAACCGCAATACCCAGGAAGATAACCAAAAGACGCATTACCATGCTTCTCCTCCAACAAACAAGAGCCAGTTATTGCCCGTTTCGCCATTGTTTCGTTCTCGTTGATTGATTGCAGCCACTATTCAACCTATCCAGAGCGCAACATACGCACTTTGAGCCACATCATCATAGCGTCGCGGTGCAATCCCACAGGACATGGAGCAACACATGCGCCACATTGGTAGCAGGAACGCGCAAATCGAGCCACCGGAACAGAGATGGGGCCTGCAATCGTTTCACCGTTCAGCACATCGATAGTGATTGAGTCAGTAACAGCAGGGCAGGCGAGAAGGCATTCATTACAACCAATGCAGGCATGAAGCTCTTGCACTACCTGAGGTACCGTTTTGTGTAGCATCACGACGCTGTTCGTCCCAGGCTTGAAACCTGTTTTCAGCATTTAATGACCTTTCTTGACTGCCGCATGTTTGTCGGTATAGAACCAGAGACTACTTGAAGGATGTATCCTCTCTTGAGTACGCTCTATTTCTTCTTTATCAGCTCGTGGAAATATAATGAACTGGCTATTTGTAGGCTTTGCTTTTACTGCAGGGAATATATCGGTGTACGACGACAGGCTGCCTGAAGTGCGTCGTGACGTATTCGATGGCAGAGGAACGAGCGTTGAGTCGATAACACATGGCAATTCTGATGATTGTTGCTTTGGCTGATCCGGAGCAAGGCCTCCTTCAAAGAACAGCGACTCGTTCTCCTCAGGGAAGAAGATAGTCTTTTGTTGGGTAAGAGCATAATGAACTTGTGTATCGTACAAGGGGTTTGTGTTTACCCTGCTGTTTGCTCCATTCTCCGTTATTGCTTTGTCCGATGCGGTTAGGGGACCCGTTTCACGCAATGTACGCACCAGCGATTGTGACTGGAGTGGAGATTCCTGTGTGTCAGGCGCAGGGAGCGTGCCAGTATGCACCATATAGTGTGCCGCATACGTGTGTTGGTGCGAAAAATATTTTCGTGCATCGAAATTACCTTTGAGCAGGGCTTTCTTGATTTGGCAAATTGAGTGCCCCTCATCGATTAATCTTTTGATTGCAAGTCCATCAGGCTGCGAGGGGCCAAGCGAGAGATAACCAACAAGCCTGTCATCCACAATTGATACTCGCCGATAACCTCCTTTACTACTGTCTGTTAAAGTGGTGGCTGTGTCACGCCACTGGAGTGGATTACCAACGGTGAGCATTGAAAGCTTACCCAGACGTGTTGCGTGCCATGGAACACCAAAGCCCTCTTCATGCACTGCTGCTCCCGTCATGGCTGCAGCAGCTATACGTCCTTGCAGAACTGCGGCATACCACTGCGCACGGGGGGCATACTCACCACTTTGCGGATTCTTAAGCGCTGCAACATCTCCGGCGGCATAAATATTACGCACGCTGGAACGGAGTAGATCATCCACCAGAATGCCACACTTACATTTCATCGGGAGATCGCAATGTGTTGCCAACGTAGTAACAGGTGTTGTACCTGTGCAGACTAAAACTAACTGACAGGGAAGAAACTGATGCTGATTGGTAACGACACCATTCACTGAGCCGACTCTACCAACAACGCCAATAACTTCGGTTTGTGTATATACTTTGGCTCCAGCACGCCTTATACGCTCCAGGACCATGTCAGAGGCGGGACGATCAAGCATGCGTGGGAGGAATGTATCACTACGGATTAGCCAGTGTACACGAATACCCCAGTATAACAAGCTCACAACCGTTTCAATGGCATGCGAGCCACCACCAACCACAACAGCATCCTCTATTTCACTGAGTCGGCGACGCATATCGAGATAGTCATTGAGACGATGGAGTGTAAGCACGCCATCAAAATCTCGCCCGGGCAAGTTCTGCGGAAGGCCTGTTGCTACGCTACCCGTAGCGATAAGCAGTGACTCATAGCCGAAGCCACGCCCGCCTGTGAGACAGACATAGTTCTTCTGAGCATGTATTTCTTCAACTCGAGCATTAATAACATGAATTCGTTGAGCGCGTTCAGTTCCCGCTGGATACGCCAGCAATTGTTCGCGCGTGAGCTTGCCAATAGCAAATTGTTTGAGTGCGGGCGTATTGATAGTGGGATGATTTTGATCGGTAATCATGACAATTCGCTTGTCGGGCGCAAGTCTGCGAGCCTCAACAGCAGCGGTCAACCCTGTTATGCCATTGCCAACAATCACGATTTCAGCGTTATCAACAGTATTTTTTTTGATTTGTCTTGTCATTCCACTACTCATTCTATTGATATTCTCTCTAGTTGAGTTATTAGTAGCGTAGGAGCATCTAAACCGGTGTATTTAGTCCACATTCAATGCCATCAAACTGTTATTCGGACCTTGAACAAAGTAGACATCTGTGTGAGCATGTTCGCGTAAGTGACGCTGCATATGCTCCATAGATGCACGGCATTGATCTGTACACTCGAAAACAAAGCGGCGTCCGCTCGCTGTCTCCAAAACAAAATCCCTACCTGGCCTAATCGATACGATTTTGCCGTCAGCGTGTACTACATTGTCCCCGTGTGAGAACATCGGGCCGATCAGCGCAACTGCACCTACACAGGCCAACGACATACTGCCGATAAGTAAGCATACAAAAATAGCGGCAACAACTCGAGGAAAAATGGACGACCTGAACTGCGTTTCTGTGGCTTTCAAATAACCCCCCACCTGTTCTTGTCAGATATTGGTATGTAATGATACCTACTCATTGTATATCGACATGTTTCAGGTTGTGCTTAGGTGTTCAGTAATTAGCCAGAATGTCCCAGTGTTGGGGTGGAGAAATCTTAACCTTGAAAAAGAGTTTGTGTTGTTTCAATTTGTAATCGTAACAATAGAAAGGGCCGGTACAGTCTTAGCTATACCAGCCCTCTCTATTCGACGAGAAGTAGTCTTATCGATTTTCTCCCCAATGAGCTATCAATTCAAGTTATTTATTGGTGATCTTGAAAAGTTTGCCCAAATTCCCGTTCAAGAGATGATTTAAAACTCCTGGATTCTTTTGCCACATCTGCATAATACTCGTAGCCTGTTGTTGCGTCAGATTACCATTGCTCACAGCCTTATTCACCGCACTCTGAATTGCATTGGTTACAAGGGTTTGTAACTGGGTGGATGAAACACCTTGTGTTGTTGCGATATCGCTCAAACTCTTCCCAGATTGCAACTGGGTCATGAGTTGATTAGCAGTCAAATGCAATCCCTGTGCTACCTGAGTAGCAATACCAGGCAAGTACTGTTTCAGCGATTGAATCATTACTCCACGTCCCCACAAACCTCGGCCGTTCCCTGAACATGCCTGATGCGATTCCAGGCGCTGCTTCATCTGATTTGCCTGATTCTGTGTCAGTTTTCCATCTTTCACGAGCTGAGCCAGCACATCTTCTGCCGACGCCAACTTATCCTGCTGCAAAGTACTCACCGAGACGCCCAGGCGTTTTGCCAGGTCTTGCAGGTATTGTTGGCAGTATTGATTCGTTGCTGTAGGGGTAGAGGCAGAGGATGTAGTAGTCTGGCCACCCCTTGCAGAAGCGAGCAGAGGACCCGCAAAGAACGCACCAAAGACTATACAGAGCAGCAGCAGGGCAGAGCCACCACCAATAAAGAGAATTTTTTTCATACTATTTTGAGATTCCTTTCAAAAGAAAGCTCTTCAACACTTTTCATCAGATAGGGTCACAACATTTGTGTGACGCTCTTATCATATTCCTAAAAGATCAATTAAGTGTAACCTAAAGTTCAAGATTTGCTCAAGATTTTTGAAAATATGCCTGAAGCAGTTCGAAGTTGAATGATTTCACCAAATTGGTATGATACTATATCATCTGGACGAACTTGTTCCTATGCATGGCACTCCTGGAGCGCAAACGTAGCAGATACATTTGTGTGGATTCAAGATTTTTTGGAGCGCAGTAGATGTCCCAGAAGATTCTCATTATCGAAGATGAAGAAGGTATCATTCACCTGCTCAATCTGTATCTCAGAGATGCAGGCTATGATGTCGTCGTTGCAAAAGACGGTGCTGATGGATTGGCACTGCATGCGCGGACACATCCTGATCTTGTGATCTTAGATATTATGCTACCAACTCTCGACGGTTTTGAAGTTTGCCGTAGGATTCGCTCATGGTCGAAAACACCGATCTTGATGCTGACAGCGCGTGGGGACGAGGAAGATCGTATCCAGGGATTTGATCTGGGGGCTGACGACTATCTCGTGAAACCGTTTAGTCCTCGCGAACTGGTAAGTCGAGTACGAGCGATTTTACGACGAGTTGATAGTCAAATAGAAGCGCAAACTTCCAGTGATTCTCAAACGAGTACATCCAGGTCAGTGCTACAATTTCCAGATCTCACTATTGACTTGTTGGCTCGTCGTGTTGATGTCAATAACATTGAAGTCACTCTGACACCCACCGAATTTGATCTCCTTGCGCTGATGGCACAAGCACCTGACCGTGTATACACTCGTGAGATCTTGATGAACAAAATCTGGGGCTACGATTATTACGGTGATGGGCACATCATTGATGTACATATCAGCGCCCTGCGCAAGAAAATTGAGGCAAATTCGGAGTATCGCTACATTAAAACAGTGTGGCGCGTTGGTTATAAATTTGAAATTGGAGCGATTACTAACACCGCGTAGAAGCAATGGGAATCTTACTAACAGGAAACGACAAGGACTATGATTAGCCAGTTCACTCCACCAAAGTTAGCAATGTCAAACGTGCGAGTGCGTTGGTGGCAGAGTATACGCTGGCGATTTGCATTGGTTTCGATGTTGCTAGTGCTGCTCGCAACCGCACTGCTGGCTGTGAGCATGATAACTGCAATTAACTACTATTATGGTATGGATCTCAGCCAGCGATTGACAAATATTGCTGATAATACAGCTCAACGAATTGGCGTAAGCTATACGCAAAATGGTAGCCTCACAGTCGCCGTTAATAATGTGCTACCGGCTACTCCATCACAGAATGCTCAAAATCAGGACTATTTGCTGCTTGTAATCAATATAAATCGTCCTTTTCGGCTCATCTACCCGAGTTACGGTAAAATAAATCCTGGTCCAGGCTTTACAGGACTTCTGCTTGCACTAGCTGACCCATCTGTGCAAAAAGGAGACTTCGCCAGGATTAGCAAAGCCGTAACAGATGCGCGTAGATATGGACGTGAAACCGTAGTTGATATTGGAAGCAATACCCCTGGCAGTACCCCACGCCCGGCTGTAGTGCAGCCAATCTTCGATGGAGGTCAGAGTGGCACCAGTGTAGTTGGTGTGCTGATCATTACTCCACGATCAGCCGCAGATAACACAGTACCCCCATTTTTACAGACAATACGCATCGCTATCTTGATCGTCTCAGCCATCATAGCAGTTCTGGCTGCCCTCGTAGCTATACTCTTCTCACGTACCATTACACGTCCTCTCGCAAAGTTAACCAGCACGGCTCATGTGCTCGCATCTGGTGACTACAGCGCACGAGTGACAACAACGTCGCAAAGCGAACTGGGTGAGCTTGCAACGACATTTAACGAAATGGCGACACGGCTCGAAAAAGATGTGGATGAACTGCGTAAGCAGGAATTTTGGCGCCGCGAATTGATCATGAATATTACCCATGACCTCGCAACCCCATTAACAGCCATCGCCGGGTTAGGTGAATCGCTGGTCGACGGTGTAAATCAGGATCGCGAAGACTTTGAAGCGACAGGACGCATCATTGTCCGTGAGACATTGCGCCTACGTCGACTGGTTCAAGATCTGCATCTTATGGCGAAAGTAGAGGCAGGAGCAATGCAACCTCAATTAAAGGTGTTGCGCCTGGCTGCTGTGGTTGATGAGGCTCTGGCGGTACTGGCTCCGGAGTTCGAGCGGGCAAATGTGGAACCGCTCAACAATGTAGCCTTTGATCTTCCGCCAGCCTGGGTCGATCCCGATATGTTGATGCGCGTCTTCTCGAATCTCTGCGATAATGCACTGCGCCACACACAAGGAGGTGGAACTGTGGTCATTGAAGCCATGCAGCAAGGAAATTTACTCGAAGTTGCCGTTACCGATTCTGGCATAGGCATTCCACCAGAGGCTTTAGGACGAGTGTTTGATCGCTTCTATCGTGCCGATACTTCCCGTCAGGTCAGAACAGGGGGCAGTGGTCTAGGACTCACAATCGTACGGGCAATTGTAGAAGCGCATGGCGGTACGATCAGAGCAGAAAACGCGCCACAGGGAGGAGCACGTTTCATATTCTCGCTTCCAATAGCTGAGCAAGCGCCCATATGGAGTTATACAACAACACCCATCAGGTAAATGCTTTCTATAGCCAATCTTACTCACTCTTCTGACCTGATTTGCAGAATCAATGGTATATTACTACCTATAAACTACTCAAGAATTTACCCCAAAAGCCAACCATATCAAATAAAAAAATTTTCGTGAAATGTCGATCAGTTGAAGGGATGTTTATGACAGATACGGAAGATTTAGAGCGCTTAAAAGCACACTTTATTTCAATGATTACACACGAACTTCGTTCTCCGCTTAACACAATTAATGGCTATCTTGACCTGGCCCTGGAGGGAATAGCAGGAGAGCTAAATCAGCAGCAGCGCGAATTTGTGCAGCGAGCGCGAGCTAGTAGCGAATATTTGTATGCTCTTATAGAGGATTTGCTGCTCATTTCACGCGCTGATGCAGGACAATTACGTTTGAACCATGATTTCATTCGTTTACCGGAGATCATTGCTAATGCCATTGAAGAACTTGAACTCATAGCAATGGATAACGAGATCTCGATACGTGTTGAAATCGCAAGCGATTTTCCCCAAATGTATGCTGATGCAATACGTATGCAACACGTAGTGCGCAATCTAATCAATAATGCACTGCGCTTTACACCCCCAGGTGGTAGTGTAGCCATTTCCGCTCGTGTCAACAACATTCCAACAGCAACCGCAAACACAGAAGCAGTCGCAACCAATGAGGATAAACAACAAGTAGAGGTTTACATTCGTGATACCGGGTATGGGATTGCGCCTGAATATCAGAAGCGAATTTTCGAACGCTTCTATCAAATTCCAATGGCTCAATCTGAACAAACGGGTGGTCAAGGTTTAGGATTGACCGTTGTGAAGATGATTGTGGAACTACACGGGGGGCGGGTTTCAGTCGAAAGTATGCCCGGCACAGGTAGCGCTTTTAAGTTCACTCTCCCTCTTTAACTCGTAAAAAATCAGCATACATTACCCTTGACGCTTACGATGAAATCATGCTATGCTCATTCTATACCCCCAATATGTGGGAAGATGATCAGGCAGATGAACGGAGGGTGAAAAGATAGCGACCAGACTTGGTATGTGAGCTTGTACAGAAAAGGAGACAGACCATGGGTATGCTGCGGATTATGTCCCGTCGTGGTGACGAGCGAATCGTTTGGGATAGCGAAAAGGTAGAATCCAACGATTTCGAGGCCGTAGCGGCAATCCGAGAAGCCGAGCGCATCTTTAACCAGGAACGCGCTCGTGGCGCAACCGCTTTTAAAGTAGAGTCTGGAAAACCTGTAGAGCGTATTGAGCAGTTTGACCGCACAGCAGAACAGATTGTGATGGTGCCTCGTGTAGTAGGAGGCTGAGGGAGAGTAAGCGGCAATGTTGCAAACCCTTAGTTTATTCTTGGGTATCTGGTTGCTGTTCTTACTTTTGGCGATCTACTATCTCTCGCAGGCTCCCGATGGTCGTGTCGGACGTTTCCGCGAGTCGATGAGTGAGCATCTTTCTGCCGAGAGCCGTGCCAAGGTATTACTCAGAGAAATGCTGTCTGAGTATCAGTACCAGCAACTTATCAAGTTCGGATACCTGGAGGTATCTAGCCCGACGATAGATCATCGTATCTACCGCATTCCAGGTTCCGGAGGACTCGTTAAAGTCTATGAGAGAGGCTGTGCTGTCATGGAACTTTGCCTGCAACCGGCGGAACCTTTGCCGGACGGCGATGTAGTAGTGATGCACAAATTGATGATTGAGGCAAACGAAGAAGAGTATTTGCAAAAAGCAAATCATTTTGCCCCCGGTATCATCTCCCTTCGCTGCCAACATCTTTAAGAGTCAAGTAGATAGAATTTCATAAAAGAGCACTTCGGAGACAGTTCGTACTCTGATAGAGTCGTTTCGTGCTTGTCCTTCCCTTTGCGACCGTCGTCTAAGACGACGGTTTTTTTACTGTATTCAAACCAGTGGGCGTTGCTGAACTTTTGCAATATGATTACGTATATATCCTATATGAATAGATTTCTAAGAATAGATTTCCAGCAGCGTTCTCGACTCTGGAGCAGAAACACAGTATAATCTGACATAATGATGGCTCTCGCAGCCACTTGCTCGAGACACCGATTATATCCCATGATTGGAGAAGGTAGGTACGAACAATGGAATGTCCCTACTGTAAATATGAAAACCGCGATGGTGTGCGCTATTGCAGCAACTGTGGCAGAGCTTTAAGTCCTGTCACCACTACTAATACATCCACAGGCATCACATCTCGTTCACTGGCCATAGGCACCCCTTTACAAGGAGGACGGTATATCATCACGAAGATACTTGGCGAAGGCGGTATGGGTACGGCTGTGCTGGCAACCGACAAACGCACTGATAACAAATTGGTCGTTATCAAGGAATTAGTCTCTGATAATACTGATCCTGTCAAATTTCAAGAAGATGTGCGCAATTTTAAACGCGAAGTTGCAACTCTGGCTCATCTCGATCATCCTTTGATCTCTTATGTGACGGATAGCTTCGAAGAAGATTCCCGTTATTTTATGGTGCAGAAGTACATCGAGGGAGAAAATCTCGAAGAGCGTATGGATCGCGTGAATCAGCCCATGAAGGAACGGGAGGTACTCGGCCTGGCTTCGGAGTTGCTGGATATTCTTGACTACCTGGCGCAGCAGACACCACCCATCGTACACCGAGACATTAAACCTGCCAATATCATCATCGGCGCTAAGGATAAGCGTGCACACCTGGTGGACTTTGGGATAGCGCGCGCAGACGAAGCGAAAAATATCAAGCGCAAACAAACCTCAGCTTTGGGAACGCCTGGGTATGCGCCTCCTGAACAATATCAAGGGAACGCGGATCCTCGTTCGGACCTGTATGCCCTGGGCGCGACCATGCACCATCTGTTAACCAACCGCGACCCACGCAATTATGCACCATTTTCGTATCCTCCAGTCCGCACACTGAACTCACAGATTTCACCCGAAACCGAGAGTTTGATAAGCAAGGCAGTCAATAACGATAGTACGCAGCGTTACCAAAGCGCGATGGCGATGAAAAGTGATGTCGATGTCATCTTATTGAAACGCTTCGGCGTTACTGGCAATACGGGCAGCTATACACTCGGTACATCTGGGCCGGTGGTGGCTGCCGGGGCTGCAAGTACCATTCCTTATGCAAACCCGGCTCTGTATGCAAACCAACCAACTCAGGTTCAGCAGCCACCCTATACACCTGTCCCACCCCCACCACCCTACCAGCAAGGGAATGTATATGCGCAACCACCCAGACGGCAAAGCGGCAACAATGTAGGGCGCAATTTTCTTTTATTCGTAATCGCTATTGTCCTGCTTGGGGCACTCGCTTTCGGCGCACTGAACTGCTATTGTCCTGCTTGGGGCACTCGCTTTCGGCGCACTGAACTACTTTAATAGAGGAACGGGTTCAAACGGCAATGCTACACCAACTGTAGCAGTACCAACCATAGCGGTGCCCTCCAATGGTATAGGCGTCAACAAAGCGCAGAACGGTCAAATGATTGGAATTAGCGATGGTACATTCGCCTTTGATACTGGTCGACCTAGCGGCGACCTCAAGCAGCAGGCTGCGCTAAAACTCAAGGCGGGTGACTCGAATGGTGCTGTTGCCTTATGGAATCAAGCGGTTTCGAAGGATACAAATGATGCTGAGTCACTCATCTATCTTGAAAATCAACGAGTAATAGCTTCTAAAAATCCATATATCACTATCGTAGTAGGAACAATGCTCACCGGTGATAACGCAACTATCAATATCGGTCGCGATGACTTACAAGGGGCCTACGTCGCGCAAAAATCGTTCAATGAAGCGTCCCAGCTCAACAATAACGTTCAGATTCGCCTGCTTATAGCTAACTCTGGGAGTACTGCATCAGACACAAAAACAGTTGCACAGCAAATCGTGCGACTCGCCCATGTTGAAAACACTTTCGTGGGTGTGATGGGCTGGCCTTTCAGTGGCTATGCCAGCATAGCCATTAGTGTTCTGCGTCCAGCGCAAATTCCAATGATTTCGCAGACTGCATCAAGTGATGCATTAACTAGAATATCGCCCTACTTTTTCAGGGTAGCTCCTCCGAATCAGAGGCAGGGGATTGAAGGTGCAAAGTATGCCGAACTGACATTGCACGCGACAAAGGCGGTGATCTTTGTTGACCGAAATAATCTCTACACTCAAAGCCTGGCCAATTCTTTCAGTACACAGTTCACCGCGGATGGGAAGCAGATCGTTGCAACAGAACAATACGCTGTTGGTAATACTGCGAATTTCTCTCAACTTTTGAGCGATGCAGCGACTCATAACCCTGATCTGATCTACTTTGCTGGCTATGCCAACGATGCGAGCCAGTTGCTCAAAGATCTGCCAACATCGGGACCGCTTGCCACTGCACCTATCATGGGTGGAGATGCCTTGTATGAAGTAGGTGGCTATGGGAATAGTTTACATGGAACGGCTTCACGCCTGAACTTTACATCGTTTGCCTATCCTGATGAGTGGCAATTTCTGTGTAACCAGGGACAAACATTTGCCTGTTCTCAACCTTCTTTCTTCACCAATTACAAAGCTTATTACGATCCTAACAATCAGCATTCATCAGGAGCGTATGGCTTCCAACGTGCCGATGGCGATACTATTCTCTCGTACGACGCAACTGTGGCAATGTTAACTGCGGTTAATAATGAACTCACAGGAACAAAGACGGCCATCACAACGAGCGACCTGCTACAAGGTATAAAAGCAATCCAGGGATCCAATGCACTCCAGGGTGTCAGTGGACAAATTGCTTTTGGTTCGGACAGCAATCCAGTCAACAAGTCTCTAGTGATCCTTAGAGTCGTCAATGGAGGGTTCTTCACTCTGGTTTCTGTGCAGCCATGCTTCCCGAAAGGTCAGTGTTAATTTGAGGGCATTTCCTGACTTGTAAAAGCCTTGCTTTTACAAGTCAGGAAATGCCCTCAATATTATTTTAAGACTTTCCCTTGATGATCTTCTCTATGGTCTCGGCAGAAATTCCCGTGATCTCTACGATTTTAAAGCGATCTGTGGCGCCACGAACAATTTGTATATCACGTTTATGCACTGCGAGACATTGCGCGAGCAAAGCAATCAGCGCATTATTGGCAGCCCCATCCACGGGCGGCGCTGTTACATGCACCTTCAGTCCACCCTCTTCCCACTCTATCAAGTTTTTGCTACTACGAGGGATCACGCGTACATGTATACGCATGAGTTCTACCAACCTTTGGGAAGAGCTTGAAGCAACAAATGTTGCATCGTAATAACCATAAACCAGCCGATGAAAAAAGCTATATCAAAAATACCAACAGGACGTATAATACGACGAATTGGTACAATGAAAGAATCTGTCAAACGAGCCAGAAAACGGATAATAGCATATCTTTCATCGATACGAAACCAGGAAGCGATAGCACGCACAAACATTGCAATAATGATAGCGCCTGTGCCATAGAGTATAATCCCATAGATAATACCCTGATCGGGGGGAATGCCAAAAAACATACTACACTACTCCTGTACTGTTCGTACCTCGACAACGGTGAAACCCAGAATCTTACGCCGAAAGATATCAGTCACACGCACTCCATCGAGGTCTGGTAGAGTTGTAACATACTTCTGCACAACTTCACCAAGAGGACGGGCTGCCATTAAACCGGCGACCGAGGAGAGGGCGGTTGAAGCTACACGCGTACGCGCGCGGCTTGACGTCATGCCAAGCAATGTGCCAAAGGTCAGCAGCGTGAATCCAACAACCAGGTTAGTGCCACAATTGGGATGGATAGCGAGTTGAGACTCGCCTGCCTGCAAACGGTACAGTGCTTCATTCAGCGCCCTGCGCAGTTGACCAAGGTCCACGTCACCGAAGATGATAAAGCCACGAGAACTTGAACGAGCGCTTATACGTAAATCAGGGATATAGCCGCTGAGTATGGTAATCGTTGCATGTTCCAAAGCGTGATTCTGCCGAATACGACGGCCAAACAATGTAGCATCAGTTTTCATGTGTCTTCTATTTCCTCTAGTCTCTTTCCAGAAACATCTGCATCAGTTCTTACCCTTTGAGCGGCGAGATGCAATGTATACAGGAACATTCCACACGCAGAAAGCTGTTCTGAAAAAAGCAACTACTTCTCCTGGCGTTCGCCAAAAATCGCTCGTCCAATACGCACAATTGTGGCGCCTTCTTCAATAGCTACACTATAATCACCCGTCATGCCCATAGAAAGATGCTGCCATGAACATACTGGCAGTTCAGCACGCAATTGATCTCGCAATAAACGCAATTTACGAAATACAGGACGAACTTGTTCCGGGTCTTTCACTAGCGGTGCTATCGTCATTAAGCCCTCTACTTGAATATGAGGCAGCGCCACAATCTGGCGCGCTAATTCCGACGCCTCGGCCAGAGGCATACCCTCTTTGCTTGCTTCCCCAGACACATTGATCTGAAGTAGCACAGAAAGACGTTTCCCTTGCTCACCGGCGTGCCTGCTTAGAGTCTGTGCAAGATGCAAGCTATCCACGCTGTGTACGCAATAAAACGGGCTAACTATTTTACCAGCCTTATTGCTTTGTAAGTGGCCGATCATGTGCCAGTGTAACCCCTGCGGATGAAAAGCAGCGATTTTTGGAAGAGCTTCCTGCACGCGATTCTCGCCAAAATCAGTCACGCCTAAATTATACGCCATTTGCACAAGTTCAACAGGCATGGTTTTTGAAACAGCCACGATTGTGATCTCTTCTGGCGCTCGACCCACTCGTAAGGCTGCTTCTGCGATGATAGAACGCACATGGTCAATATTAGCGGCCATATGGTCTTCAGTGAATGTTTGTTCGTTCTTCATGATAGTTGTACTTTTGTAGCCAGAATGAATTTCTATGTTGCGATAGTATCACAGTCAAGCACTGGCAACAAGGTGAAATATTTGGCTCTATACAATCGAGGCCGCACTTAATGACGCAATGCCAGAATAGACGGAAAGCGTCCCGCTTTCCCATGTTCACCTCGATGCGAAAAAAAATGCTCTTTTTTGCAACTCGTGCATATCTCTGACAACTCAATATGCTCGGGTAACACGCCTGCCATAAGCAATTGATTGCGATTCGTTTCCCATAGATCTAGCCGCAAGCTATTACGGCCTTGTATTCGCTCCACAATGAATACGGCTGATTCACGTATGAGTTTGCGGTAGTTTGCATCAGTGGGATCGGTATCGAATTCTTGTTGCCCTATAAAGTAGCATCGCACCTCCTCGGAGACTTCGTAGCAACAGGAGCCAATAGAGGGACCAATTCCAGAGCGAATATTGTTTGGACTGCTGCCAAACTGTTCACTCATCGCATGAATAGTGATCGCCGCAATTCCACGAGCAGTACCACGCCAACCTGCATGGGCTAGACCTATTACGCTTTCTACAGGATCATAGAACATCAACGGGACACAATCGGCAGAAGACATTGCCAATACTACACCCCTATGCCTGGTGATCAGAGCATCAGCTTTGCGCCTTGGTTTTATTGTCCAGATCAATTCGTGCTGATCGAGATGATACGAACGATGGGGCCAATCGGTACGCCAATCATCCCATGGATCTACACCCAACGTAGCAACCTCCGCGCCATGCACCATCCAAAATGTAGCACATGGGTATGTTTGTATTTGAAGCGTTGTAAGCGCTAGTAAACGGTTGCGTATTACATTCTCAAAATCATCACCACTACTATACGAAACATTCAATCCCCGATAAGGTGTCTTGCTGTAACCTCCCAAACGTGTAAAGCTTGCATGAATCAGATCCGGAAACTGGAGAAAGTGGCTGAATTGCATATAGCGCGCATTGCTATGCTGTTGCTCTATCAAGTTTGCTCCTTCATGGATAATATCAAGGAGTATTGTAGCACAAGATTCCTGTAGGGCGGGAGATTGAAAGAGGTATCAAAAGCCGCCTGTGACATTACAATTTACAACCCCCCCGAAGATAGTGGCAAAAAGAGGACCAATATTCTGACATTGTGGTAGGACTACATCCTGGTCAGCATTTATCGAAGGATCATTGACCTGTGCAAGTTGACCATAATTCTGGTTACCATGGCCAGGACCCAGTGTAATGCGCTGTATGCCAGAACTGGGAAGAGTACGGCCAAAGTTGGCGAACGCCAGTATTTCCTGCGGACTCATATCAGTATAAACCTTACCCGCCAGGTCTGTTATCAATTGCTGAAAATGGTCGATAATACTTGTTACGGTCAATTTCTTTTTAAGCGCCTGCAGTATCTCTTGCTGTCGGTTCGTGCGCCCGATATCGCCTACAAGATCGGCATGGCGAGAGCGCACATATTCTAATGCTTGCAGTCCATTCAAATGCTGGGGGCCTGGCGCAAGGTAGAGACGTTTGACAGCGAAAGGATCGTTGGGATTTGCTCGGGTATCATCTGGATAGCTATCATCGACAATAGGATGAGTTACGTCGATATCAACGCCACCCAGCGTATCAATAACGCTGGCAAAGCCGCTTAATCCTACCCAGGCATAACGATCAATCGTAATTCCGTAATCTTGCTCGATAGTCTGTCGAGCCGCCCGAACGCCATCGTCAAATTTACCGTGGGAAGCCCCAAATAAAAATGCCTGGTCAATTTTATGCATTCCCCCGTTCAAAGACACATATACCCACGAGTCACGTGGAATTGAGACCATATACACACTGTTGTTATCAGGATCAACATGCACAATCATCATAACTTGTGTAAGTAAGGCAGGAAAGTTATATTTATTATCGTTGTCGCTGCCAAGTAGTAGTATATTCCATGGCCGTCCTGTAATCGCGCTATCATCTGGAGGAGGTTCGTTGTTGCCTCGACTAACAGGATGGAAAAAATTCAGTAGAGGAGCCTGTATGGTGCTTTCGAAGTAAGAGTAGCCATAGGCAAGAGCGCCGCCTACTAGCAAGGTGAAGAGCAGGAAGATATAAATGAAGGTGCGCATCCTGCTCGAGTAGCGGCTTGCTGTTCGTTTGCTGGGCGGTAATTTACCGGGGGGAATCTCCGATAATCTCTGCTTTTGCATCAAGTTAATGCCCGTTTACCAGGGTGCCCTTCCTGGCTACCTTTTATGGAGTAGGCTTCCTGGTGACTATTATATACACTTAACCAGAACGTATAATACTACGTAACAGAAGTATCTTCAAGTGTACATTCATTTGTGATGCTCTGCAGAAACGAAAATGGAGGATGAATGTAATGAACCTTGAACAAATTCAGGAAGCTCTTCAAAGTGAGGGACTGGATGGCTGGCTCTTTTATGACTTTCGCAAATCAAACCCTATCGCGTACCAGATCTTATCAATTTCCCTCGACAGTTTCTTTTCACGGCGTTGGTTTTATTTTGTTCCCGCATCCGGTACTCCGACTGCTCTTGTCAGCGCCGTTGAAGCGCATGTACTGAGCTCATTGCCTGGAGATCAGCGTATATTTCGCACATGGCAGGAGATGAGATCTCTCCTGGAAGCTCTGCTGGCAGCACGCAGACGTATAGCGATGGAATACTCCCCCATGAATGCCATCCCTTACATGTCGCGTGTAGATGGAGGTACGCTTGAACTGATTCGCTCCTATAATGTAGAAGTCGTCAGTTCCGCAAATATGGCGCAGCGCTTTATCGCTCAACTCGGTGAGGCACAAATGGAAAGCCATCGTGAGGCTGGACGACGACTCATTGCTGCGAAAGATGCACTATTCGCAGCATTGGGCGACGATCTACGATCAGATGCACCACTCAATGAATATAGTGTGGTACAGCGGTTTACAACCCTTATACAACACGCAGGATTGGCGCTATTCGATCCTCCTCACGTAGCAGTCAATGCGAACGCGAGCAATCCGCATTATGAACCAACGCGCGAGAATCACAGTCCTATCCGGCGAGGAGATTTAATCTTGTTCGACTTCTGGGCGCGTCTCCCCGAAGAAGATGCCATCATGGCCGACTATACCTGGATGGCCTTTGCGGGAACACGAGACGAAATTCCAGCGCCTCAACGTGAAATTTTCGAGATTGTGCGGAGAGCGCGTGACACTGGAATAGATTTCATACATACACAACTATCAGCCAAACAACATGTTGAGGGACGTGATGTCGATGATGCTACACGTGCAGTGATCGCTGATGCAGGGTATGTAGATTACTTTGTGCATCGTACAGGCCATAGCATTGGCGCTGCAGTGCATGGTAACGGCACGAATCTTGATAACTTTGAGACCCAGGACAATCGAATATTGCTGCCTTCCACATGCTGTTCAATGGAACCTGGAATCTACCTGCCAGAGTTTGGCATACGCAGCGAAGTCAATCTGCTCGTGCATGAACACGATGTCGAGGTAACTGGTACACCAGTCCAGGAAGAGATTGTGGCACTAATCTAAAGATCTTCTACAACCCATATCTGGTTATGCTCGTATATGATGTTGAATTATACATTGTTTATAAGGCGCAATTGATAAGCGCCTGCAGACGGGAGGAGCTTATTATGGGTGACGAATGGGAACAGAATCCTTCATCAGAGCAACCCAATCAAGACGATCTAGACAAACGTATCGAAGAAATTCGGCGTAAGGTAATAGAAGGCACAAGTGAAGCGCAAATGCGAATCAAGCGGGTAGTAGATAAAGCTGGTGAATACTGGCAGCAAACGAATACCCCACTTGAACCCCGCCATGCTAGGAGTGTCGAAGAAGAACGCATTCGCCATCTTGCTAATTTGTGGAGTCTTGGGAACTGGCAAATTGCGCGTGATCTAGGCACATACATGGATCTTGTCTCCTGGAGCGAGGACGAGGTATGGGAAGTCACTATCCAGACTCGCTGGGAGACGCGCAGTATAGAAATAATATCTGAACCCTATTCCGGTCGGCCATTGGGAAAACCACAACCGCTATTACCGGTGTGGGATTATGATCTGCCTCCAGTCACAGGCTTGCGAGCGCCAGAAAGCCGCGTTCGTGTTGAAGGACTGGACGAGGAGCTATCATGCATCGCTTGCAATAGTACAGGACGCCTTCTATGCGCTACTTGTACTGGCCGCGGTTGGGTAATTTGTCCGGATTGTAAGGGGCGTACCAAGATTCGTTGTACAACCTGTCGTGGTCGTGGCTACATCGCCGACTGGTCAGACACGAAGAAAAAGCCGTACTTCCAGAGGCAGGCTGAAGGTTTAACAAATGCAGTCAATACAAAAGTCTCAGATGTCTTTGAAGGAATTCGCGATAAAGGTATGCCGATACCTAACCCTATCGATGTCGATCCCGCCTCTAAAGGGCGAACGGTCCCCTGTCCCGATTGCATAAACGGCGAAGTGGAATGCACCTGTGGAACTGGCAAGCGCGTCTGTACGAATTGCAAGGGAGCGAAAACCGAGTTATGTGTGCATTGTGGAGGAACCGGCAAAGTGGCACGCCACTATGAGATTGTGCGTCGCTTTGATCTTCGAGAACAAAGGCAAATAGTGGGTACCAACATCATTCCAGAACAACGTTTTGCAAAAGCCACCGGAGATCTGGTCTATAATGCCGAGATAAACGAACCTCTCTATGCTGAAGCACCACCCGAGGGTGTTCCCACTGAAGTATGGCGGCTGGCTGTCCAATTATCCAACACTGCTAGCGAAGAGCAGAATGACTCAGGAACTCGCCCCACCAGTAGTCAGGGTACGCAAACACGAGCAGGCTTGCAGGTAATGGAGTTGGTACGTATTCCTTACACCAAGGTAGCTTATCGTTATGCAGATCAAGACTATACATTCTACACATACGACGTTGCAGGGGAAGAGAAGTTTTACGCTGATCGCTATCCAGCACGCTGGGATCGAATCGAACGCCTGGTTCGCTTTATATCCACTGATCTTATGACACCTGTTCAAGGGAGCTCCCAGTCCAGTACAAATGGTGACCAGGTACGAGGGTATCGTGTGCCAATTGAGCCATATTCGATCACAGAAGAAAGCGATCTTGAATAAAAACAGAATAAAATGCATGGTATAATTTGCTCAACGCCCACGACGGTACAGAAGCAGAGGATAGAGACAACATGTTCACCCTCAATGACATACTGAAAGGCAATGAGGACAAGATATACTTGCATAGCTCAGAGGTGGCCGATCCATACCAGGTCTTCCCGTCCGCGCAGCATGATAGCCGCCAGGTCAGACGGGGAGACCTTTTTATTGCTATCAAGGGCGCTCAAGTAAATGGGCATCGCTACATCTCCGAAGCTGCAAAAGCAGGAGCTAAGGCTGCACTCTGCACTCAACCATCAAACGACGTACCACCTGATTTCCTGCAACTCATCGTGCCAGATGTCATCCAGGCGCTACATAGTACTGCACGTGTGCGCACACAACGACAGAAGAATACTCTACTGATTGGTATTACCGGCAGCAATGGTAAAACAAGTACCAAAGATGCAACAGCGGCAATTCTAAATCGGCTGGCGCCTACCCTCAAAACCTTTGCCTCTTATAACAATGAGATCGGCTATCCACTGACACTGTTACGCCTAGAACCAGAGAACCGCTATGCTGTACTAGAAATGGGGGCGCAGTGGGTAGGAGAGCTGACCTGGCTGTGCGAGACGATAGCAAGACCCAACTGGTCAATCATCACAAACATCGGAGCTGCGCACCTTGAGTACTTTGGTAGTCAGGAGCGCGTAATCATAGCTAAAAGCGAGTTGGTACAAGCGCTAACATCGGAGGGCATTGCCATTCTCAACTACGATGACGTACATGTACGTAGCATGGGTACAAAGACAAAAGCTCGAATACTCTATTTTGGTCTTAGCCAGGCTGCTGATGTACGCGGCAGCGACATTCAAGGTGACGCCTTGCGAGGACTTAGTTTCATATTACGTTATGCAGGTCGGCAGAAGCGAGTGCACTTACATTTACCGGGAGCCCATGGTGTGATGATAGCCCTGGCTGCCGCCTCGGCTGGATGTGCAGCGCAGATGAATTTTGATGAAATTTGCGCTGCATTGGAGAGCCTACTACCTGCTAAAGGACGAGGAGAAATAAAACCAGGGCCAAATGGCAGCACATTAATCGATGACACGTATAACGCTAATCGTCAATCAATTATTGCCATACTAGCTGCCATGAGAACTACTAAACTTTCCACATCAGGGAAACGATGGGCAGTACTTGGTGATATCTTCGAACTGGGTCAATATGCGCCTGAGGAGCATATTGCTTGCGGCAAAGAGTTGGTAGGAACGATAGATTACCTTGTCGCGATCGGCGACCAGGCCCGTTTCTATGTCGAGGGAGCAATGCAGTCTGGCATGCTTGAAAAAAACATCCACTATTTTCGCACAGATGTCGAGAATGCTTCGGAATTAGAGTCTGCCAAAGAGGCCGCTGCAAACTTGCTTAAACGCGAGGTACACAGCGAAGACCTCGTCGTGCTCAAAGGCTCACGAGGGATGCGCATGGAAACCATGCTACCCATGTTGTAATGAGCTATACTAATGAAAGGATTGTAGCATGGAGAAAAAGAAGATCCGCATAGGCCTTATCTTTGGAGGGCGCTCAGGCGAACATGAAGTATCGCTTGCCTCGGCTGAGTCGGTGATGAAAAACCTGGATCGTGACAAATATGAGATTGTGCCGATTGGTATCACAAAGGAAGGATCGTGGTTGTTAGGAGCAGAGCCGCGCACTTTAAGAGCGGCTGAGCCGAACGCCACACACGAGACGGGTATGGAGACAACAACGGCTGTTACATTGACCGGTGATCCACGCCTACACCGTCTGATTCCTGTTGAGAATGGTGAGGAACTCGGCAATAAAGGTGCACTTGACGTTATTTTTCCTGTTTTGCATGGCACTTATGGTGAAGATGGCGCACTGCAAGGATTGCTAGAAATGGCCAATGTGCCTTATGTTGGCTGTGGCGTGTTGGGATCCGCCCTGGGCATGGACAAAGAAAAGATGAAGCTTGTTTTTCAGGCAGTGGGTCTGCCTGTAGCTGAGTACCTGGTATACAGGCGCAATCAATGGGAACGTTCACCTGAGATTATTTTGGATGCTGTCGAGCAACAATTAGGCTTCCCCTGTTTCGTCAAACCAGTCAACCTGGGTTCAAGTGTCGGCGTAAATAAGGCCCATGATCGTATTGAACTGGAACATGCCATCAATGTAGCAGCGGAATACGACCACAAGATTATCATTGAGCGCGGTCTTAATTGTCGCGAAGTAGAGTGCGCAGTGCTTGGCAATGACGAACCGATCGCATCAGTTGTTGGCGAGGTTATCTCCAGCAACGAGTTCTACGACTATCGCGCCAAATATATTGATGGCAAATCACAGGTGGTTATACCCGCGCATATAGCGCAGGCAACAGCGGAAGAAGTACGCCACCAGGCAGTGCAGGCTTTCCTTGCACTAGACCTCAGTGGTCTCGCGCGTGTCGATTTCTTTATTGAGAAAGAGACAGAACAGGTATACATTAACGAAGTGAATACGCTACCCGGTTTTACCTCGATCAGTATGTACCCTAAATTATGGGAAGCAAGTGGTCTACCTTTTGCCCAATTGATGGATCGCCTGATCGAACTGGCGATCGAACGACACACGGATAGACAGCGCAATCGAACGAGTCTGTAGGAGTTTATGTTATGTCTCGCACCACCATTCGTTCCGTCATCGTCGAACCTTTGAATATCCCTCTGCTGGAGCCATTTACCATCGCCACAGGTAGTGTTTCTGAAGCACGTAACGTGCTGATTACAATCACACTCTATGATGGCAGTGTTGGTTACGGTGAAAGCGCACCTTTTCCACCTAGTACAGGCGAATCCCAGGAGACGGCGCTGGCTGCTGCTCAAGGATGCGCCACGCTAATCGAAGGAAAAGATGCAGCTCACTGGCGCACCCTTTCGAAATTGATGCGCAGTGTATATTTCAGTCAGATTACAGCTATTGCAGGTATCGAGATGGCGCTGCTTGACGCGCTAACACACTCGTATGGAATCCCTCTTTATATTTTCTTCGGTGGTGCCAGTACCTCCATCGAAACAGATATGAGTATCCCGATAGTGACGCCTGAGCATGGCTATGAGCTTGCAAAGGATGTAGTAGCACGAGGGATAAACTACATCAAAATCAAAGTTGGAGGCGATATTCGGGACGATGTGGCACGCGTAGAAGCCATCCGCGAAGGAGCGCCAGGACTGGGCCTGACGCTGGATGCAAACCAAGGATATACGGCAAACGAGGCATTGCTATACCTTGAAGCGCTCGATGATCGCGATATTCGCCCGCTCATGTTGGAACAACCGGTACATAAAGATGATCACGAGGGACTGCGGTACGTTACGCAGCATACAACAGTGCCGATTGCAGCCGATGAAAGCGCATATAACGCCGCCAATGTGGCGCATTTGATCGCGATGGATGCAGTCAACGTGGTAAATATCAAACTTATGAAATGTGGTTTTGTTGAGGCATTTGATATTGCGGCAGTTTGTAGAGCCACGCACACGCAACTCATGATTGGAGCCATGATGGAGTCTCGCCTGGCGACGAGCGCCGCCACGCATTTTGTGGCGGGTCTGGGTGGTTTTCGCTATATCGACCTGGATACTCCAATGCTGTTAGCTGAAGATCCCTTTACCGGTGGGTACGAGCAAAGAGGCGAGGTCTATGATGTATCTAGTGTTAAAAGCGGGTTGGGAATAGAGAGAAGATAAGGCACATACGAACGAATCAAGCGAAAAACTGCTCGACATGCACTAAAAAATCCGGCACTACTTGTGAGGGGAGTACTGCCTTTCCCTCAAAAACGCCGAGCGAACGATAGACACCCGCTTCCAAAGTGAGTACCTCGACAGTGCGCGACCAGGGGTCAGCAATCCAGTATTCTGGCACACCGGCGTGAGCATAAGCGTGCTGCTTCTTCTCCCGATCGTAACCCACGGTACCTGGTGAAGAGACTTCTACGACGAGATCGGGAGCACCAATGATACGCGATTCAGTAATTTTATCAAGATTTGGGTTTAGAACTACGAACACATCCGGCTGTACGACTGTTCCAGGATTTAATTCAACATCAAAAGGTGCAATGTAAACTTGTCCAAGTCCTGTCAGTTTGATATGCGTGCGCAAGTAGGAGGCAATTTCAAGTGCGGCATTTTGATGCCCTCTATTAGGTGACGGGGCCATATACAACACTCCATCCACAATTTCATAGCGATGCCCGTCATCAGGAAGAGCCGCATAATCTTTATAGGTCCAGTGACCTTGCTCAGGTCCAGGCATATGATCTGCGGGCATTACCATTGGCACTCTCCCAGAAGATGTCATTGTCATTTCCGTTGCGCCTTTCTTACAAGGTAAGAGCTTCGTTCATCACTATAAGTCCATAGTAACATAGGGGAGACTTACTAGCAAGGGAATTTCCTTGCTCTTCAGGAAATAGACAAAATGAAAGGGCACACCTTGAATGTGAGTGCCCTTTCGCATCTTTGCCTCTGGTTACCCAGGTAGATTATTCGCCAGTCAAAGTTTAGCTCGCACTCTCAATCTTGCCGAAGAGACCATGTGCTTCACCATCAATACCAGCAGTGAAGAAGAGTGTATTGGTGGGACCTGCGGCTGCTCCATTACCGAATTGCAAGGACCACAGGCCATCGATCACGATGGGATTGCCTTTCTGGTCTCTGAGTTGACCGCGAAATGCACCAGTATCTGGATCGAACGCATTGATGTGACCATCGCCGAAGTTACCGACCAACAAGTCATTACTGAACTGGCCGAAATCATTGGGAGCCAGGGCCAGGCCCCAGGGAGAGTTGAGTCTACCACGCGAAATGAGGCGACTCATCAAATGCCCATTGGTGTCAAAGACATCGACAAAGCCATGGCCGGGACCCGCTACATCGTCGTGCTTGGCTGCATCCTGCTTCGCAAATGTGACGTAGAGGTTGCCTCCGATGTTCTGGATACCGAAAGGTGCATAACTTTGCGGAAGATGGTGATCGGTGAAGGAGCGTACGAGTTTAAAATTCGAGTCGAACATCTCGATGGTTCCGAAGCGGAAATTGGTAGCAAAGATGAACGTTCCAGAGGAATTGCTGCCAATAGCCAGTCCTTTGTAGACTGCGCCCTTCCCTACGTTCGATCGATCCATGGCCAGGACGGCATGAGTCCGGTCGGCAAAAGTCGGGTTCCAGCCGGATATCGTGCCATCTTCGGTATCAAAAATGAACAGGCTTGAAAAGGATGTACCGTTTTCTGAAACATTGAAGCCACCGCTGCCGTTGAAGATAACGCCAGTTGGTGCTGCCGTAGTTCCAGCAGGACTGCCCGTAGGAGGTGGGATGGTGACAGTCAGTGGGACTTTTACGCCGTCGCCGTTATACAGTGTGGATACGCCTGTTCCATTATCCGCAACCCACCAGGGGGTGGTTGGACCATGCACCAATCCCCAGGCATTGACCAGGTTCGTATCGGTAAATTGGGCGCCAGCAATGTCTGACACCAGGTTCGTCTGCTGGTAGAAGCCTTGAGAACCAGCGTTGGCTTTGGCGAACGCTGCACCTGGTAATGCAGCTACCAATAGCATCACGAGAACGGCTAAAGGGGCCAGAATTCGTGATCGCATAAGAGTTAACCGAAAATGCATGAATGTACCTCCTTGAAAGCTAAGCTAATGAAATACTGCTGCTGTGCCTTATCAGCACAGCATCATTTATCCGAAAAATTTTCGGACTCCCCTATATGGAGATACGCAGAGGGTTACACTTGAAACGAGAGAAACAATCAGCGATACGCCTCAGCCTGCAAGTTGAACAACTGAGCATAGCGACCATCCAACGCTATAAGTTCTTCGTGCGAACCGCTCTCAATAATGCTCCCGTTCTCAATCACGAAAATGCGATCTGCCAGGCGCACAGTGCTAAAGCGGTGGCTGATGAAAACGGCGGTTTTACCTTTGGTTAGCTCACGGAACTTTGTGAATACTTCGTATTCGGCCTGAGCATCGAGAGCGCTGGTCGGCTCGTCCAGCACAAGAATACGAGCATCACGCATGAAAGCTCTTGCCAGTGCAATCTTTTGCCACTCGCCACCGCTCAGTTGAGTGCTATCCTTGAGGTCTTTAAACCAGCGTCCAAGCATGGTATCGTAACCATTAGGAAGTTTCTCAATTACAGCACTAGCTCCGCTTTTACTTGCAGCACTCATCACCAAATCTCTTTGCTCAATATGCTCTACTCGCCCTACTCCGATATTTTCTTGCGCGGTCATATAGTAATTCACGTAATCCTGGAAGATGACGCCAACTTGTTCGCGCAGTTCCTTTAAGTCGTACTCTTTGATATTGCGACCGCCGATTAAAATCTCACCTTCATCCGGATCGTAGAGTCGTGTAAGCAGTTTGACCAGGGTCGTCTTGCCTGCGCCATTGCGTCCAACCAGGGCAACTGCCTCACCTGCACGTATGGTGAAACTGGCATGTCTCAAAGCCGCGTGTGTCTCAGGTTCCTTCCCTGGATAGGTGAAACTGACATCGCGGAACTCTATATCGAGTCCATCCACGTTCCTGGGTAGTTCTACCGGTTGCGGTTTTGGAGGAGAAACAATACCGGGCTGGTATTCAAGGAAATCGAACAGCGTATTCACATATAAGGTATTCTCGTATGTATTGGAGATGCCGTTTAACAAGCTCTGGAAGTTCTGCCCAACTTGCACCGCCGTTTGCGTATACAAGGTCAGACCACCCAGAGTAATACGACCTGCTACTGCTTGCAGCGCGACATAGAGGTAAATTGCGGTATTCGCTACTACTGTGAGCCCAGTCCAGAGAAAGTTAATATTGTAACGGCGCAGGAGCAGTTTCTTGTCCTGTTTATATAACCCGGTTGCAAGATCCCAAAATTTGCCGATGAAATAGTCACCCAGATTGAAGAGTTTCACTTCTTTGTTGTATGTGTCGGTTGTCATCAACGTAACGAAGTAAGCCATCAAGCGGCGCTCAGGCGATTGACGGCGCATAAGCTGATACCCCCTCCAACCATACCGAGTACTGGAGAAGAAGGCGGGAATAGGGACGATGAGAGCCACAATAGCAAGCCACCATGCCAGGTGCACAAGGAGGAAAATCAACGAGACGAGCGTTACGATAGTCTGGCCAAGACCGAAGGTTTGAGAAATCATCGAAACGGGTTGATAGGTGGACTGATTCGCAGCCTGGCGCATCTTATCATAAAATTCGGGATTTTCAAAAAATGCCAGGTCTAATGTGTTCGCTTTCTTCAGGATTTCCAATTGCACGCGGTTAGACACCTGTTCCTGCAAGAGTTGTTGTACGATATTGCTCAAATTACTAAGTAGGCTCGAGAGTAGCGCTATTCCAAGTTGCAAGCCTATTGGCAACCAGATAGGTGATGTACTGTGTATGTTAATCGCCCTTATAACACTGTCAATCACAAGGGCAGTAATCGAGACGCTAATGGCAGGGACGAAACCTTGTGCGAGATTCAAAAGCCCTAAGAATGTCGTCAACAGTGCGCTGGTCGACCACACCAGGCGCAATACACGCGGCAGGCTTACAAATGCGCCTGGAACTTTCCTAAAACTAAACTTCTCTTCCGTTCGTTGTGCTGGCCCTCGCAGGGAATTTACGCGTTGATTCATAAGCTTGTTTGCTGCTCCACTTCTATATTTCCACAGCGTTGAAAGAAACCATGAAGATACTGCTTACAGTGTACTCAAGAAATGCAGACAATGCATTGTCTCTTTCGCCAGTTTTGAAGTTAGATGAAGCATCAGGTAGATACTGCTAATTTCTACAGGTGAAGAGCATATAGTTGAATGTCTGATAGCATTGATACATGGCGCTCAATATGAGCGCCTAATTTATACTGCTTGCATGCTTTGATTACTCGCAGGATTGAGGTGTAGATGGAGAAGCGGAAGAAGTCTGTTTGCTATCAGTAAGATATCGCATAGCAAATTGATCGATCGCCTTTATAACGTCGACCAGGGCCAACCCTTTTTCGGTCAGGTTATATTCGACACGAGGTGGGATTTCCGCAAAAGCAAGGCGATCCACAAAACCGATCTCTTCAAGCATTTTGAGACGTTGGGACAACGTTTTGGGACTGACATTGCCCATCGCATCCAGCAGTTCACCAAAGCGTTTGGGCCCACTTAAGAGGGTATAGACAATCATGAGTGTCCACATATCGCCAAGCAAACGAATAGCACGACCTATCGGATGAGTGCCGCAGGTTTCTAGTTGTTCGGCTGTTTGCGCATGGCTAGATGTCTTCATAAGGAACAGTATACCATATTTTTCCCCACCAATACATTCTTGACAAAAGTAACTTCCTTATATATAATTGCTTCCATAAAGATATTAATGATACATTGGGAACTGCACGAAAGAGTAATTCTCTCTGTAATCAGCATTCCAAACTCTATTTCTAACAAGCAATCATGACGACAAGTTTTTACACATGAATTACCAGGGAGAAAGAAACGATGAACATTATACTTTGGATTGTACAAATTCTGCTGGCCCTTGCGTTTGGGATGGCTGGTATTATGAAGGCTACACAACCAATTAACAGGCTGGAGACAAGGATGGGATGGGTAAAGGACATTGGACCCAGAGGAGTACGTTTGATCGGCTCTTTAGAAATACTGGGAGCCATTGGGCTTATTCTCCCAGCTGTAACGGGTATCTTACCCTGGCTAACGCCAGTAGCAGCCGCTGGTTTAGCATTGACAATGATAGGCGCTATGATAACTCATGGGCGACGCAGTGAATATTCCCAAATCGGGTTCAATGTGGTATTGCTGGTATTAACCTTGTTTGTGGTATACGGACGTTTTGTTATTGTTCCCATAAGCTGAGTGTTGTCTTTCACTTTGAAAGTGGGGTTCCAAGAGCTTGACTTGCTCTTGGAACCCCACTTTCATTTTGAATCGACCTTTTTAGGAGTAAGATACCCTTGACTGGTTATTGTAGTTGGCCAAAATAGTATATTTTAATGACGTGTTTCTCATACAAAAGAAGTATAATGGTAAGAGTCAAGGATGATAGCCGAAAGCGCAACAGGTGACTATGGAAACCAGAGGCGAACCGCTACCCACCGATGAGCCAGACTCAGAGCTGCAAAATACTGACTCAATAGCTCCGGTACTGCAACATACCGACAAAAAGGCACCGGCAATAAATCCAGTGACACCTGCACCACCTATGCAGCGGATAACGCGATTTATTGATGATCTTCAACCTACGAAAGGTTCGAATGTCACCCGTATCTATGGTATCAGCGATTGTGTGATAGCCGTCGCATTCACGCTCTTCGTCGTCAACATTGCACTTCCACCTGATGGCTTAAGCACGTCTCAGCTACAAAACTTCATCAGGCAAGACATATTACCAAAAATATTATTTTTTCTCCCCACCTATCTTGTGGTCGCCAGTTCCTGGGTCTCCCACTACCGCATCCTCACCTACCTCAAGCGATCCAGTAGCTTTTTCATCATCTTGAATGTATTGTTTCTGGCATCGATCGTCTTTCTCCCCGTCCCTGTTTTATTCTTCTACCAATATGGCAACCAGTCAGGGGTCTGGCAAGTATTTGCCGTCACACAAATGGTCACCAGTATGACACTTCTTTTTATGTGGGTTGTTGCGAGAGTAGACCACTTGCTTGATCAAGATATTCCTACTGAGTACCTGAGATACACCACTGCTCGATTGCTTATCATACCACTCGGTACCCTTTTATCAATTGGCTCCACGTTCTACAACGTCTGGATTGCCGAGGGTATCTTTCTCGCCTTTTATGTCCTGGGCTGGTTCTTGCACACCATCTATTATCACAGCAATCGTAGGGAGATCTACCTGGAAGGGACCCTCCGCATGTGCTCGATTACAGACAATATGACAGCGGTGGCGCTTACCTTCCTGATTGCCACCATAACGAGCACAGTCCAGTCCAACAGTCAGCAACCCTTTTCGACGGTGCTGGGCGCGGTAGTGGCGCAATTGCCTGTGTACAGCTTTACCTTTTTGATCGTGGGGTTCTATTGGCTCTCCCACCATCGCATCTTCATGGTCATCAGACGCCATAACATGCCTTTAATCTGGCTGAACTTTGCCTTTTTAGTGTTCATCGAATTACAACCTATCTTCAACGCGCTGCGTGTGACCTATCCGACATCACAGACTACTGCGATACTCTACGTCCTAGAGCAGGTTGCAACAGGCCTGATGCTGCTTGTGATTTGGTGGTATGCAGCACAAGGACATCGCCTCATAGACAGGTCTATGGGCAGGTATGAAATCATGTTTTTCGCGTTACGTGCCCTCCTGGTTCCGATGATTTTTATTCTCTCAATAGCGATCATTTTATTTCGCAACGACCTGGCTTTTTATTTCTGGCTACTGGTGATTGTCCTCGAAGTAGCCGACCTTGTTTACAGGCGAGTCCGGCGCAGATTACACAAGGCAGTCCAGGTTGAGGCTGATATGTGATTCCTCCTGATCTCAAGGCTAAAGTAGTGCAAATATACTAGTCAAACCCTTCCAGTTTAATGTTCACCGAGTGTAAAAAGATTGTAAAATAGTGTGTTTGAGTGTTGTATATTCTTTCCCAAGAGATTACAATAAGTATGTTGTTCAGTTTTTTGAAAACGAATGTATATGCGAAAGGAACGAATCCATGAGCGAAAATACTACACCGGACCTCGATAGCATCGAAGCCCTGTTTGTTCAGAGCGCCCACGGGCTAACGACCAGTAATGGCTCCGTGACATTACACGGATTGGCACACGCGACCCTCTTCTTTGCTGACAGACCCCAAAGGGTTGCAGGACACCTGACTTCCAGGAAGTTCGTCGATCAATGGGGTGAGGGCGAAGACAGCTTCGCAGAGGATCCGCCGAACGCAGTTGTTTCCTTTCTGGAGGATGGCGACGCCGTACCCGAAGAAGTGACGATGACCATCAGCGATCCGCAGCTTAACGGAGATGCCCTCACCTATAAGGTCAATGTTCTTGATGGATCACTACCTGCCAAGGCGGGCCCATGCTCGTTGTTCATTGATCCGGTCGGCAGACCATTGTCGCCCATGTCGGTTGCAGGCGTACGTCGCCGCCAGCGCCGTCGCTTTTAGTGAAGATTTGCCCTGACAATGATATGAATTGGGGCAAGACTGAAATACAAGGAGCGAGGACAAGATGCCCTCGCTCCTTGTATTTCATCAACTCGACCTCATTTTTTGCTTTTCTCTACCCTTGAGCATACACATCGTCATCTTCAAGCAAGGGATGAATGTGATATTCAATCTGGTATTCTTTGAGCAAATGCAATGCTTGCTCAGAAATTGTTTCCAATCGTGCATCCAGTATTTTGGCTACAGGTCCTCGTTCCTGTAGGTCAGGAATAGCAGCTTTCAATTCATCTAAGTGGCTCAGGTCTTCCTGGTAAAGATGAATTTTCAGCTCTAGCTGGTTTTCATTCGCATGTGTCTGAAAGGCGTCCTTACGAGCCGATAGCCATTGCCATAAAGCATAGGCTTCATGAGGGGTCAGGTGTATCTGTACCTTGTTGCCGGTAATAGTTATTCCTCCGTCGCTTTGATCTTCAAATTTTTTCATGCTATCCCTCGCTTTCTGCTATGTATTGTACCACTCCATTTAGAAAGAGTAGTTCCCAGAGAGAAAAGTATAGACATTTTGCTATTAACTGAGTATGCTTCCTTATGGAGGCTTTTGGGCTTTTCCATGATGAACAAGCGTGGCTTACTCTCAGTCATTCCTAACTGAAAGGAAGTATGTTTTTTCATAGCTTATGTAAGGAGTAATATCCATGAATGAAATAGAGATAGAGGCGACAATAGAAGCGCTTCGTACTCTGACTGGTCAGCTAGAAGCGTTGCGACATATGGAAAAAACTGAAATAGCGTTGCCAGATCAGCAAAAGCACTATGCCAATCTGCTGGAAGATGCCTATACTGCCCTCGCCGAGGTCGAGACCTATGTTGATGAACTAAGGCAGGAACTCGAATATCACCACGAACGACTGGGAGAGCCGATTGAGCCGGATAATTAACCTGGCGACTATATAGTCGTCTTAATATATTGGCTACTTCTATGCGCCAGCCCCATAATCGAGAATATTGGCTAATTTTGTCACTCAGAGAGAGTACAAGGAACTGCTAGAAATCTTACGGTCAATCCGTGAGAGCATCCACAAGGTAGCGTAAATTTTCCTTTTGCTGTTTTCCTGTTTTAAAGCAGGAGAGCAGCTTTTTTATATTGTAGCACAGCAAGATAGGAGACACTCCATGCCACACATTCACATCTTCTTACAGGAACTAGACGAATTGTATTGCGCCGGAGATTTAGAAACATACGAGCAATACTATCAAAAAGCATGTCTTCACGCGGAACACTTTTTCCCAGGCTTTACCATTGCCTACGCAGAACTGTACAACTCAGGCATTGACCGAATACCCGATGGATCAATGCATCATGTGTTAATGCCAAAACCACAAGAGGTATAATAGGACACTTGCCATATGGCAATTCGTATGAAACCTGAGCAACG
>WNGE01000183.1_pt1 | contig 78736 bp, 71 predicted proteins | sample 5400651 | NCBI WGS metagenome assembly WNGE01 (sample SAMN13153370, study PRJNA577476) | soil metagenome | isolation source: 60 cm soil or saprolite under grassland replicate 2 | place: USA:California | collected 2016-06-15 | reverse complement strand
TGTCCTGGCCCTCGGGCAACCGCGGGTAGGGAAGCGATCCCGGTTTGCGCAGGTAGCCGGGCCACGATTGCGGTGTCTCCGCCCGCCCAGGCGCGGAGCGCCAGCCCCCGACGCCGGCCGCGGTCGCGCCGAGCAGGCCAGCGCGCAATAAGTTCCGCCTGGTCGGTCCGCTCCCGCTCATCGGTCTCCTCCTTTTCGGTTGGAGACGCTGGTATCGACAGCCTTGAAGTGCACAACGCTGACCTCCCGCCCCACAAAATGGCGTCCCGAAAGGGAGTCTCGCAGGCACCCAGTTGGCCGACAAGACGTCGCCGGCGCGCGTTTACCTGTCCGAGCCCATTACCTTGCGCGCGCCGCTGCCCTCGGCGAACCATGGCCGACCCACGCCGCGCGAGGCGAACCACGGGCGGTAGGGGGCGGTGACCGTGGATGGCAGGCCGACCACCTGATCAAGCCAGCCGCGCTGGCCTAGCCTGTTGCGCTGGTCCGCCGCCCTGCCGCGCTGGTCCGCCGCCCTGCCGCGCTGATCCGCCGCCCTGCCGCGCTGATCCGCCGCCCTGCCGCGCTGACCGGGCTTGGCCCGCTGATCCGCCGCCCTGCCGCGCTGGTCCGCCGCCCTGCCGCGCTGACCGGGCTTGGCCCGCTGATCCGCCGCCCTGCCGCGCTGATCCGCCGCCCTGCCGCGCTGTCCGCAGCCCTGCCCCACTGACTGGCCTTGCTCCGCTGATCACGCCGCGCGGACGCGGCCGTCGCCTGCCGCTGCCTCTCGCCGCCGCCCCGGCCGTCGCCGCCGGTCTCATAACTTCGGCGCTCGATCGACGCATCCCGCGCGCGCCCTCTCCATTCGTCGTAACGGCCGTCGCGCCCAACATCGCTATGGCCCTCACGAGAGAGCGGCGCGCTGGCCCACATCGGGACCGATGGCGTGCTTCGCCATGGTCGCGGCGAACCTGCTCCGTCGTTGGCGCGCGGCGACGACGGGTGATCTTGTGGGAGACGGCGCAGCCGCTGTGTCATAGCGTCCTGCGGTTTCGCGGCCTCCGGCAGTCTTCCGGTCTCTGGCCGGTTCCTGACACCTTGCGACCCCTGCTGCGCTCGTGGCACACCCGCCGCGTGCCAGTCCGTGTCGCGCCGACCCAGTTGGTCGCGCATCGTCCCGCCTCCCGGATCGCGCTTGACAGCCTCATCATTCACCGCCCGCAGCGGTGGGGTACACCGGTGTGCGAGGAAATTCCAGGATGCCGCAGAGCCCGCCGCCCGGTGTCTCGTCCAGAGTGGCGGTTCCTCCGTTCGAAACAACCCAGCGTTTCACCGAGTGATCACGCGGCCGGCTCAGACTGCCACGTTTCGGCCCGGCTGGCTAACCGGTAACGTCCGAATGAGTCCTAACGCGAGCGGGATCGGGTCTCAAACAGGCGGTAAGGCCGACAGGAGGGTAGGCAGGTGAGTACTGGTCCGCTGCACGGGGTGCGGGTCCTGGAAATCGCGAGTCTCGCCCCGGCGCCGTTCGGATGCATGATTCTTTCTGACCTCGGCGCGGCGGTCATCCAGGTCGACAGGGTCGGCGAGAAGCCACCCACGCTTGCCCCCGTCGACCCGCTGCGCCGGGGTCGGCGGTCGGTTGGCCTCAACCTCAAGGACCCCGCCGGCGTAACGGCGCTGCTGCGCCTCGTGGAGCGGTCCGACGTCCTGGTCGAGGGGTTTCGGCCCGGGGTTGCCGAGCGTCTCGGCTTCGGCCCTGATGTGTGCCTGCGGCGAAACCCGCGACTGATCTTCGCCCGGATGACCGGGTGGGGGCAGGATGGGCCGCTCGCGCGGTCGGCTGGCCATGACATCGACTACATCGCGATCTCTGGCGCGCTCCATCCCATCGGCCGCGCCGGAGAACGGCCCGTGCCGCCACTCAACCTGATCGGTGATTTCGGCGGCGGCGGCATGCTGCTTGCGGTTGGCGTGCTCGCCGCGCTTGTCGAGCGGGCAAGCTCGGGCGAAGGCCAGGTCATCGACGCGGCCATGGTCGACGGCTCGGCCCTGTTGACCACGTTCCTCTACGGCCTGCGGGCGGCAGGGATGTGGCGAGACGAGCGCGGTACCAACCTGCTCGACGGCGGCGCGCCGTTCTACGACACGTATGAGACGGCGGACGGCCGGTACGTCGCGGTCGGCGCCCTCGAGCCGCAGTTCTACGCCGAACTCCTGCGCCTTCTTGCCCTCGACGGCGAGGAATTGCCCGCGCAGTTCGATACCGCAGGCTGGCCCGTCCTGCGGGCGAGGTTCACCGAGGTGTTCAAGCGGCGCACCCAGCCTGAGTGGGCCACCCTATTCGAGGGATCGGACGCCTGTGTGGCGCCCGTGCTCACTTCTGGCGGAGCGCCCGGCCACCCGCACAACTCCGCCCGGGGCACCTTCACCGACGTGGGCGGCATCGTGCAACCGGCACCCGCGCCCCGATTCGGCCGCACACCTTGCGCGGCGCCGACGCCGCCCCCGCCCGCGGGGGCCGACACCGACGCTGTGCTCGCCGAGATCGGGCTGGCACCTGCGGAGATCGCTGACCTCCACCAGCGCGGCGCCGTCGGCTGAGGTTCCCACGCCGTCACGGACGTTGAGGTTCCCGCACCGGTACGGGACACCCGTGCTCGGCCCATTACGCTACGGAGAGTAATTTCGCGACCGTTTTGTCTGCACAGCACAAAATTGACGCAAATGCAAGATTGCCACGTCACCGTCAGTCGGATACCGTGCCGATCATCAGTAGGTGGGGTGCCTCACGGGGGAGAATTGGCATCTTTCGGCCTACCGGGGGCATTTTTCCAAGCCAGGGGGATCAGGTATGCGCAGACTCGTCGCAGCAGCATGCGCAATGGGGCTAGGGCTCGGGTTCAGCGCGGCGTACGCCGCGTCCGCGTCCGCTTCGACGACGATCGTGGTAGGACCGGGACAATCGATTCAGGCCGCCGTCAACATGGCGAATCCAGGCGATACAGTTCTTATCAAGCCAGGCGTATATCACCAAAGCGTGCTCATTCGTAAGAACGGGATCACCTTGCGTGGCTCCGGCGACTTTCTCGGCGGAACGGTGCTTGAACCACCGGCGTCGTTCCCGAAGACCCTCTGCAATGCCGCGTTCGGCCGCACGGGTGTGTGCATCTTGGCGAAGAAGGTGAATACGAAGACGGGCGCCGTCATCGAACCGGTGCGCAACGACAGGGTGACCGCCCTGTACGTCGCCGGTTTCCCCGGCAACGGCGTGTTCGGCTACGGCACCCACGGCCTGCGTGTGACGCGGGTCGTGGCAGTCAACGACGGGGAATATGGCATCTCGCGGTTCGAGTCGACCGACACCGTGTTCGCCGACGACACAGCAGCGGGCAACGAGGAGGCCGGCTTCTACGTCGGAGACTCGCCCAGGGCCGACACTGTGGTCCGCGACAGCCGCGCTTTCGGCAATCAATTTGGGATCTTTATCCGTCATGCCCGCGGGATCAAGGTTGCCCACAATCGCGTGTGGGGGAACTGCGAGGGAATCCTGGTGCTCGACGATGGGCAGCCCGGTGGTGTGGGCAACACCAACGTGTGGCGCAACAGCGTGTTCAGAAACAATAAGTTCTGCCCCAAGCACGAAGAAACGCCGGTAAACCTGGAGGGCGGCGGCATCCTGCTGCTTGGCGCGACCCACACCCGGGTGGTGGGCAACAGCGTTGGCGGTAATGCCGGCAAGCAGATCAACTCCGGCGGAATACTGGTCGTCAGCGCCCACGCACTCACCAAGGGCAGCGATCCGCAGTTCGACGCGATCGTGGGGAACACGGCATATCGTGATCATCCGGCGGATCTTATCTGGGACGGCACAGGGACCGGCGTGAACTTCTTCGCCAACCACTGCAAGACGTCCGTCCCCGGTGGACTCTGTCACTGACAACCGGTGGACTCTGTCCCTGACAATGCGCCTCCGCCCCGGGGAACCCCGGGGCGGAGCAATCACGTCCGGCGAAGTGGAAGCTCTCGCAAATGTGGCCACCGCCACGGCCACAGCGACCAGATCCAGAAAATGATCTTACCCGAACGTCGTTCCTGGCCACAAAACCCGGCCGCGTCAGCCCGACATCGTACGGGCGCTGGCCCTGGTGACCCGGGCAGCCGAGGCGCGGTGGTATGAAGACCACGTCAGGCAGTGAGCGGACGGAGGCCGGGACCAGTGGCGGTACGTAGAGCAGTCGATCTTCTCGGCGGCGGTGACGTGCCTGAGACCTTCTGGTACTCGGTGAAGCGCCGACTGCTCGGGCCACCGATGGTCAACGAACAGCTCAAGGTGGAACGGCTGTCCCGGCCGCTCGCGCTGGGCGTCCTGTCCTGCGACGGTATTTCCTCCGCGGCCTATGGCACGGAAGAGATCCTTATTGAGTTGCTGCCGTTCTTTGGCCTGGCGGCATTCACCCTCTTGCTGCCCATGACGCTGGTGATCTTGCTAGGGATCGCCCTCGTTGTGCTCTCCTACCGCGAGGTGGTCAGCGTCTACACCCGGGCCGGTGGATCCTATGTCGTCGCCAGGGAGAACTTCGGCCCCCGCTTCGCCCAGGTCGCCGCCGTGGCGCTGCTGATCGACTACGTGGTCACGGTGGCGGTCCAGACCGCCGCGGGAAGCGCCGCGATCCTGTCCGCGTTTCCCTCACTTGGCGATCTGCTCGGCCCCAGGAACACGCTGTTGATCATCTCGTGCATCGCGATCCTGATCATGTGCTACGCCAACCTGCGCGGGATAAGGGAGGCGGGCAAGACCTTCGCGCTGCCGACCTACCTGTTCTCCGGTTCGGTGATCCTGATGATCCTCGCCGGCCTGTACCGCGAGGCGTTCGGCGGCGGGCTTTCGCAGGCCCACCCCAAGCTCCAAGACACCTACCCGATAGGCCACAACACATCCGGGCTGATCACCTTCGGCGCGATCTACATCCTGGGACGCTCATTCGCCAACGGTGGCTCGTCGCTGACTGGAATCGAGGCGGTCTCCAACTCGGTCAGTGCGCTCCGGCCGCCGGAGGGCCGTAACGCCCGCCAGGTGCTTGTGATCCAGGGATCCATCGTCGCCTTCCTGATCGGCGGCATCTCCTGGTTCGCGCACATCACCCATGCGACGCCCTACATCCACGGCTACCCGACGGTGCTGGCCCAGGAGGCCAAACTCATCTTCGGGCAATCCGTCATCGGCCAGGCGCTGTTTTTCCTCGTGCAGGCGGGAACGGCCACGATCCTCTTCACCGGCGGTAACACCAGCTTCAGCGGCTTCCCGTTCCTGGCCAGTTTCGTCGCGGAGGATTCGTTCCTGCCCAGGTGGCTGACCAAGCGAGGCCACCGGCTGGTGTTCTCCAACGGCATCATCGTGCTGACCGTGGTCTCCCTGACCCTGCTCCTCGTCGTCGGAGCCACGGTCAACGCCCTGATTCCGTTCTACGCCATCGGTGTGTTCACCGGCTTCGCGATCGCCGGCTTCGGCATGGCCAGGTACCACATAAGGACCAAGGAGCAGGCCTGGCGGCGACGGCTTGTCATCAACCTGACCGGCGGCGTCTACACGGCGCTGGTCGTCGCGATCTTCGCGGTGGTGAAGTTCACCGAGGGCGCCTGGCTCGTCGTCATCGTCTTCCCAGTGCTCGTGTTCGCCCTGATCCGGCTCAACCGTGAGTACCGGACGGAAGCCGAGGTGCTTGAGAAGATCGGCGGCCGCAAGCCGCGGGATCCGCCGAACTACCCGCGCCGCACCGTGCTCCTCTTCGTGGATGACTTCGACCTGGCGACGATCTCCGCGCTACGGTATGCGCGCGGACTACGCCCCACCGGGCAGCGCGCGGTGCACTTTGTCATCGACAACGCGCAAGCGGACAGGCTGCGTGAAGACTGGTTGCGCGCCGACCGCGGGATCCCCCTCGACTTCGTGGAGTGCGCGGACCGGCGGCTGACGCGTGCCGCCGCCGAACTCGTCGCCGACGAAGCGGCCGGCGACGGCACCTTCGTCACCGTGGTGCTTCCCCGCCGCAGCTACTCACCCCTGCTCGGCCGGCTTCTGCACGACCGCACGGCGGACAAGATCGCGCGTGTGGTGAGCCGGATACCGAACTGCGCGGCCACCATCATCCCGTTCGACGTGGAAGCCCGCGTCGAGATGCTGCATGAGCGCCAGGCCGGCAAACCCGCCAAGATTCCCGTTCCGGTCCCGGACCCGAACGTCCGGGAGTACGAAGCGCCCCCACCGCCTCCCGGGGTCACGCCGATCGCCTCGCTCGCCCAGCCCGGCCGGGCCACGGTGCAGGGCCGGGTACGCATTATCGAGATCAGGCCGGTTGAACAAAGCTGCGTGCTCGCCTGCACGGTCGTGGACGCCACGGGTGAGCTGACCGCGCTCTTCTACGGTCGCACCCACATAACCGGGATGATCCCTGGATCGAAGGTCAAGCTGCGCGGGCCGGTCGGCATCCGTGACGGTACCGCGATCATGACAAACCCCGCCTACGAGCTGCTGCCATAGGCTAGGCGCTTAGGAGGTAACGGTGGACGCCGGGAGAGCCAGCCTCGTGGCGCCCGGCCGCGGGTCACCCCGGCCGACACGACCGGCGAGGGCCGGGAGGAAGCGCACCGATGGAGACCAGTGAGCGCGTGACCGTCACCGGCCGCCACCGCGGCCGCCTGGCGGTTGCCCTGTGCGTCACCCTCGCCATTCTCGCCGTCGAGGTGGGCGGCGCGCTCCTCACCGGGTCCCTCGCCCTGCTCGCTGACGCGGGACATCTTGCCACCGACGCCGCAGGCATTGGTCTGTCGCTGCTCGCCGCGCACTTTGCCACCCGGCCAGCGACGACGCAGCGCACCTTTGGTTTCGCCAGGGCAGAAATCCTCGCCGCCACGTGCAACGCGCTGCTGCTTTTCGGCGTTGGCACGTTCATCCTCGTCGAGGGCGTGCGCCGCCTGATCACGCCGCCAACCGTGCGGCCTGGACTGATGATCATATTCGGTGTTATCGCACTGGCCGGCAGCGCCGTATCGGTTGGCCTGCTCCGCCACGGCCAGCGGGAAAGCCTGAACGTCCGGGGGGCCTTCATCGAGGTTGCCTCGGATGCTCTTGGCGCCGCCGCGGTGGTCGTGGCCGGAGTTGTCATCGTCCTGACCGGCTTCACCAGGGCGGACCCGATCGCATCGCTCGCGATCGGTGTGCTAATCCTGCCGCGCACCTGGCGGCTGCTCAGGGACGCGATTGATGTCCTGCTCGAAGCGACACCCAAGGGCGTGGACCTCGACGAGGTGAGGCGTCACCTGATCGAGGTGGACGGTGTCGCAGACGTGCATGACCTGCACGCCTGGACGATCACCTCAGGGATACCCGTGCTGTCCGCCCACGTGGTTGTGGAGCCCACGGTCCTGTCAAACGGCCAGAGCGCGCGAATGCTCGACATGCTGCAGGAATGCCTGCGCGGCCACTTCGATGTGGAGCATTCCACGTTCCAGCTCGAACCCGGCGGCCACGCCGATCATGAGCCGTCCGTCTGCCTCTAACGGGAATCGGTAGCGGGAGCCGGTAGCTGAACCGGCCGGGCGGAAACGGGCAATAACTGGTGTTCTGCCCGCTAGGCAGCAGCCGCTTTTACGTGGTACGCATTTGTGTAAATCAGCGCAAACGCACCGCGCTCGGCGCTGCATGCCGGACGCAGGGAGGCCACCGTGAGCACCTACGACCGTTACACCATCCCGGTCGAGCCAGGCACCTGGGACGTTCCGGCGGCCGGGGCCGCGAGGTTCACCTGGGAGTACGACGATGGGCGTGACCGGCTGCTCGACTTGTACCAGAAGGGCAAGGACAAGCAGTGGGACGCGCAAAAGCGCATCGACTGGGACGTCGATGTCGACCCCACCAACGTCGTGGGTCTTCCCGACGAGTTCAACCCGCTGTTCGGCACCCCCATCTGGGACAAGATGACCGAGCCGGAACGCGAGGAGCACAGCAGGCACCAAGGTTCCTGGCTGTTCAGCCAGTTCCTGCACGGTGAGCAGGGCGCGCTCACCGTCGCCGCCAGGATCGTGCAGTCCGTCCCCGACCTGGATTCCAAGTTCTATGCCTCAACCCAGGTCATGGACGAGGCACGGCACGTCGAGCTGTACAACAGGTTCATCCAGGACAAGATCGGGATGTTCTACCCCGTCAACCAGGATCTAGCCCGGCTGCTCGAGAGCGCGCTCAGGGACGGCCGCTGGGATATGCCCTACCTCGGCATGCAGGTGCTGATCGAAGGGCTCGCCCTGGCCGCGTTCGGTGTGTACCGCGACCTGACCACCAATCAGCTCGTCAAGCAACTCCTGGCCTACGTGATGCAGGACGAGGCGCGCCATGTGGCGTTCGGCAGGCTCGCGCTGCGTGACTACTACGCGGGCCTGACCGAGGCGGAACGTGCCGAGCGCGAGGCGTTCGTCGTCGAAGGCTGCTACCTCATGCGGGACCGCTTCCGCGGCCAGGAGGTCTTCACCCGGCTCGGGATGCCGCTGGACGAGTGCCTGGCCTACGTCGACAACTCGCCGATATACAAGATGTACCAGTCGCTGCTGTTCACCCGGATCGTGCCCTGCGTGAAGGACATCGGGTTGTGGGGCCAGAAGGTGCAACAGGCCTACGCCGACATGGGTGTGCTCGACGCGGCCAAGGGCGACCTCAGCGCGCTGATGCGCCAGGACGAGGAGATAGCGGAGCAGTACGACAGGGAGCTAGCCGTTCGCCGAGCCGAGGTGGACGCCGCGATCGCACAGGGTGGAGACGGCTAACGATCCGGGGTTTCGAGCCTGCTTATCCACAAAATCCCGATCACCCCTGTTGCGGTTCTTGACAGCCGGCCAGAATCACCAGTAGGGGGAGGCCCCCGGGTGGGTGGGCTCTATATGGGGGTCTGCAGGTCGCTGGGCGCGACACGTAGCGGCAGCCGTTATGGATCAATTGGGTTGTCCGCTTGCCTCTTGGCGAGGTGGCTGGCCTGCGGCAACTGGGGACCTTCGGTCCACGGAGTCGGGCCGGAGGCCGCTGGGTTCGTTGTTCGCTCTGTGTGAACGTTGCGTTAGCAATAAATCGAGCCAGATATCCGGGCCACGGCTCAACCCACCTGCCCGGCGTGGGGATCGTAATGATTTGCAGATATCCAAAATGATCGGCGAAGACGGTAAGCCCATACCAGTCACAGGTTGGAGTCTGGCGTACGAGGACGTGGTACCGCGCCAGGAGGGCCTGCGCGAGGCTCTGTGCACGCTCGGCAACGGCTACTTCGCGACTCGCGGCGCTGCGCCGGAGGCGAGAGCGGACGGGGTGCACTACCCCGGCACGTACGTCGCCGGCTGCTTCAACCAGCTGAAGACGGAGATCGCGGGGCGTGTCACGGAAAACGAGAGCCTGGTAAACGCGCCTAACTGGCTCTGTTTGACGTTCGCGGCGCAGGACGGGCCCTGGCTCGGTCTCGACGGCACCGAGATACTCGAGGACCGCCAGGAGCTAGACCTGCGCCGGGGAGTGCTCACCCGCCACAGGCGGATCCGGGACAGCGATGACCATGTCACGCGGGTCACGCAGCGCCGTTTCGTGCACATGGGCGCCGCACATCTCGCCGCGCTTGAGATGACGATCGTGCCGGAAAACTGGTCTGGGCGGTTGCGCATCCGCTCCGAACTCGACGGCACGGTGACAAATTCCGGCGTCCCCCGTTACCGGCAGCTCGCCAGCCGCCACCTCGTCCCAGTCGAGAGCCGGTGCCTGGAGACCGACGGCATGCTGCTTGTCGTGGAAACGAGCCAGTCGCACATCCGCATTGCCGAGGCGGCGCGGACACGGCTGTTCCGCAATGGCGCCCGCGCGGACGATCGCGGAACAGCGTGCCAGGAGCCGGGTCGGATCGGCCGCGAGTACGCGATCGACGTCGCGGCCGAGGACACGGTCGTGGTGGAGAAGACCGTGGCGATCACCACGTCCCGGGACCGCGCCGTCGCCGACGTGGGTGTCGCGGCGGCAACCTGGCTGGAGAGCGCTGGCTCATTCGACGAACTTCTCCGCGGCCATGTGCTGGCCTGGGCCCACCTCTGGGCTCGCTTTCCGCTCCAGCTTCGCGGCGGCGACGACGACCGCGTGCTGCCTGTGCTGCGGCTGCACTTCTTCCACCTGCTGGTGAGCGTCGCATCCAACTGCGTTGACCTCGATGTTGGCGTCCCGGCGCGCGGGCTGCACGGCGAGGCGTACCGCGGGCACGTGTTCTGGGACGAGCTGTTCGTCTTCCCCGTCCTCAACCTGCGGCTGCCAGAGCTGAGCCGGTCGCTGATGGCCTATCGCTACTATCGTCTGCCCGCCGCGAGGCGGGCGGCCATCGACGCGGGTCACGTGGGCGCCATGTACCCGTGGCAGTCCGGCAGCGACGGCACCGAACAGAGCGCTCTGGTCCATCTCAACCCGCAATCAGGCCGCTGGCTGCCTGACACCACCTATCTGCAGCGCCATGTCGGCATCGCCGTCGCCTATAACGTCTGGCAGTACTACCAGGCCACGGGGGACAGAGATTTCCTCGCCAACCAGGGCGCCGAGATCATCCTCGAAGTCGCCAGGTTCTTCGCCAGCATGGCCGCCTACGACCGTGAGCTGGACCGGTACGTCATCCGCGGAGTGGTGGGACCGGATGAGTTTCACACCAGCTACCCTGACTCGCCCAACGCTGGGATTGACAACAACGCCTACACCAACGTGATGACGACCTGGCTGCTGCTGCGCGCCGTCGAGGTCCTGGACCTGCTGACCGAGCACCGCCGCACCGAACTCACCGAGACCCTTGGGCTTACCGCGACCGAGCAGGAACGCTGGGAGCACATCTCGCGCCGCATGTACGTGCCGTTCCACGGCCAGGGCATCATCAGCCAGTTCGAAGGCTACGAGAAGCTGACAGAACTCGACTGGGTGGACTACTACGCCAGGTACGGGGACATCAGGCGGCTGGACCGGATTCTGGAAGCCGAAGGGAACAGCCCGAACCGGTACAAGGTCTCCAAGCAAGCCGACGTGCTGATGCTGTTCTACCTGCTGTCCGCCGACGAGCTTGGCGGACTGCTGCACCGCCTCGGCTACAACTGGTCCGCGGGCCGCATCCCTGACACCATCGACTACTACCTGGCCCGCACCTCCAACGGTTCGACGCTCAGCTCCGTCGTCCACGCATGGGTGCTTGCCCGCGCCAACCGCACGCAAGCCTTTGATGAATTTGTCGATGCGCTGCGCAGCGACGTCGCCGACGTCCAGGGCGGCACGACAGCCGAGGGCATCCATCTCGCGGCCATGGCGGGGACCATCGACGTCTTGCAGCGCTGTTTCGCCGGCGTGGAGACCCGTGACGATGTGCTGTACCTCAACCCGTTCTGGCCGGAACGGCTCGGCAAGCTGGAGTTCTCCGTCCTCTATCGCGACCATGTGATCACTTTGACCGTCGTGGACCACACCGTGGTCGTGCACAGCGGCCCAGGCAAGCTGCCGCCGGTGCGGGTCGGATGTCACGGGCAGGTGCGTGAACTCAGCGCCGGGCAGACGCTGGAGTTCCGGCTCTGAGGTGCCTTGGCACCGGACTCCTACGGGATCATCTCACCTCGCGGAGCGGGCATCCGGCCGGGAAGCACCCTCCAGCGCGGCCAGCTGGGGTCCGGGGCCAGGACGGTCCGGCCCTGCGAGGCGGTCCAGCCGGGAGAGAATTTTTTCACCGCTGCGCCGCGCGGTCAGGCGCAGCATTGACGGCGCGGCTCGTGAGACCGCATAGCTCAGCCACGCCTCCGCGTTGACGGGGACGAGCGGCCGGCTGCCACGCACGGCGCGCATCACCGCGAGCGCCACCTTTTCCGGCGGGAAGGCCCGCAGCCCCAGCGCCCTGTCCGCCCCGGCCCGGAGGCGTTCCATCTGGGCCTCGCTCACACCCACGTAGTGGGCCGCCCGCGCGATCCCGGTATCGGTGAAGCCCGGGCAGATGGTCGTCACACCGACACCCGCCGACGAAAGTTCCGCACCAAGACAGTCGCCGATCATGCGCACGGCGGCCTTGGTCGCCGCGTACGCGGACAGCATCGCCGGCGGGGCGAACGCGGCCGCCGACGCGATGTTCACGATGTGACCGCCTTCGCCCCGCTGTGCCATCTGCGTGCCGAAAAGCCGGCATCCGCGCACCACGCCAAGCAGGTTCACATCGATGATGCGCCGCCAGTCCTCCTCGGTGTGCGCCAGGAACGGACCGATGACCGCGATACCCGCGTTGTTGATCACTACATCAGGCACCCCACAGGTATCGCCCACCCAGGCCGCGAACCGCTCCATCTCTTCCGGCGCGGAGACGTCCACCTGATACGGCTGCGCGGCACCACCGTGGGTGGCGACGTCGTCACACGTCCGCTTCACCCCAGCCAGATCCAGATCGGCGGCAATGACCTCCGCTCCGGCCTTGGCAAAGGCGATCGCGATGGCCCGCCCGATGCCGCTGCCCGCACCGGTTACGACCACAAGATGGCCACCGAACGGCTGCGCTGCTGGGCCCGCGTTGGCACGGCGCAGCCCCCGGGTGGCTGGTTCACCGTCGACATGATCGGCGAACTCGGCGATCCAGAGCGCCAGCCGCTCAGGGTGGGTGCGGTGCACCCAGTGCCCCGCCCGGATCTCACGGCGCCACAGCCTCGGTGCGTGCCCGGTGAGCGCCAGATAAGTGCGCCGGGCAATGAATGAGTCACGGGTCGCGACCACGACCTGGACGGGCACGTCGACCGGGACAGGCTCGCCGCGCGAGGCCTCCCGCCCGAACGGGCCGTGCATGTTCGCCCGGTAAAGCGCGAGGCCTCGCACGGCGTCCCCAGTGATCGTCTCGGCCGGATGGCCGGGCCGGGGCTGCACACCGGCGCGGGCCTGCAGCATGCGTCCCCAGCGCCTGCCGAGCCACGCGCGCCAGACGAGCTCGGGCAGCACGGGCAGCTTGAAGAACCCGATGTGCCAGGAGCGGCGCAGCTGGTTCGCGACGTCCGCGAGGCCGCGCGGCCCGCGCCACGCTCGGCGGCGCAGCCAGGCAGCGACCTGGTCAAGCGATGGGCCACCGACCGAGGTGAAGGAGGCGATCCTGCCCGCAAGGCGGGGCTTGGTCAGGGCCTGCCAGGCCTGAATCGAACCCCAGTCATGGCCGACCAGATGGACCTGGCGGCCGGGACACACGGCATCGACGACCGCGTGGAGGTCAGCGACCAGCCGTTCCAGCCGGTAGTTGCCGGTACCCTGCGGTGCTGTCGATGCCCCGCAACCGCGCATGTCGTAGGTGATCACATGAAAGCGCGGCGCCAGTGCGTCGGCCACCTCGTCCCACACCGCGGCGGTGTCGGGATAGCCGTGCAGGAGAAGGACGGGAGGCTGGCCCGTGGCACCGCGCTCCGTGACAGCGAGCCGCACCTCGCCGGTGTCCACGATGCGGTGCCGGGGTGAGTCCTGGCGGTGCTGCACCGGCCCTCCTCGTCCTGAATTGACGCTTATGAACTATCGAGTATCAGCGACCGTACGCCAGACAACGCCCGTTGGACAGCCTGGTCCGCGACCATCGCAGAGCCGAATCGCCGCTGCGACGTGCCCGGTGTGCCGCATCGAGGGGTAGCGAAGGCCGACCCGGTGCGAAATTCGCACCGGACGATATCTTCAAGATCGGCAGCGGGCCTTACGCATAGGCGAGATCTCAATCTAATCCGACCCCGGGCGTGATCGAATAGCGTCATGGAACGCCTCGCCAAGCAACTGCGCTTCCTGCAGGAAATCGACCAGTTGAAAGGCGTGCTGCGGCAGACCGCGCTCCTGGACCGCTCACGGCGGGAGAACTCCGCCGAGCACTCCTGGCATCTCGCCATGATGGCTGTCACCCTCTGCGAGTACACGCCGCCTGGAACCGACGTGCGGCGCGTCATCACCATGGTGCTGCTGCACGACATCGTTGAGATCGATGCAGGCGACACGTTCCTTTATGCCTCGGCCGCGCAACTGGCCCTCGCGGAGCAGGCAGAACGCGCCGCCGCGGACCGCATCTTTTCGCTGCTGCCAGCGGATCAGGCGCTGCTGCTGCGCGCCGTATGGGATGAGTTCGAGGAACGACGCACGCCAGAGGCTCGCTTCGCCCGCGCGCTTGACCGCCTGCAGCCGATGCTCGCCAACTATTACAACGGCGGAGGCACCTGGCTCAGCCACGGTGTCACCGCCGACCAGGTACTCGCCAAGGTGCGGCTCATCGAGGAGGGTTCCGCCGAGCTCGGCGCTTACGCCAGGCAACTCATTGCGGCCGCTGTGGGGCGCGGCATCCTCGCGCCAGCCCGCTAGGCAGATGTCCGCCCAATCGTCGCGCGGAGGCTGCCGCCTGGGCGGCCGCGCTCGACAGCCAGCATCTCCGCAACGATCGAGAGTCCGATCTCCGCGGGTGTACGAGCGCCAACGTCCAAGCCACACGGGGTACGCAGATCCGCGACGCGCTCGGCCGGTACACCTTCGGCACGCAGCTGGTCCATGACCCGTGGCGCGTGCCGACTACTGCCCAGCATGCCAACGAAGAAGGCGTCGGTGGCCAGGGCCAGCTTGAGCACGTCGGCCGCCCATGGCTCATCATGGTCGGATACGACGACCGCGTCGCGCGGGCCGGGTGCCTGTCGTGTCAGGTCATCGACTGGATCGGTGGGACCTTCGATCAGTCGGATCCGCCAGCCGATCAGACCAGCGAGCTCGGCGACACTGCGCCCGACTGGATTGTCACCCGCGACGATCGCGCCCGGCGACGGCTCAAACCGTTCGGCGAACATGTCGAGCACCTGCTGGCCACCGTGGCCGAACACCGCGCGGCGGCGAAGTGCGGCCGGGCTGCCGGACCTAGCGCCGGGTCGGCAGCTACCGGCGTGGCCGACAGCGGCGGACGCCAGCTCGGCCGCCAGGGCGGCTCCCGCGGTGTCAAACTCCGAACAGCCCAGCGTGCCGGCCACCACGCGGTCGCCGCTGAAGACCAGCTTGGCGCCCGGGTGCGAGGGCGGATTGCCTTCGACGGCAACCACGGTAACGAGCACCGCAGGCAGGCCTTGCCCAACCAGCCGACCGAGCGCCACCACCGCATCCGCTTCGCCACCTGCCACCGTGCTCCGCCTCCTCGCTTGTCCCGCCTCGCTAACACACGGCCAGCTTGCTCGCGGCATGAGCCGCCGTTAACGGCAGCCTAAGCGAGCTCATCGCACGCTCGGCCCGGTAGCTCAGCGCGCGGGCCGGGTAGGGAGGTAGTGTGATCCATTCCCTCGCGCGATTGTTCGGCCGTGACTCAAGGGGGGCCCATGACCGCAGGCGAGTGCCTGGCTTAACGCTGCGGCCCGCCAACCTGGCCACCCGTCTCGAGCGCCTGCGCTCGGTTGACGGCGCGAGCGCTGCGCTGTCAAGGACCCTGCGGCGCGCCCTGCCGCCCGGGTCGGCCACGGACGCGCTGCATGGTGTGCCCCTTGGCCAGCCGGCTCATCCACGCATGAATGGACTTCCGCTCGGTTTCTGGACCTCGGCTGCGTTCCTCGACCTCATGCCGGAGACGGAACGGGCCACGCGTGCGCTGATCGCAGCTGGCATCGCAGGGACGGCCCCTGCAGCGCTTACCGGCCTTGCCGACTGGTCAGTTTTGCACCGGGAACAGCAGCGTGTCGGCGTCGCGCACGCCGCCACCAACACGGCGGCCACCGCACTCTTCTGCGCGTCGCTGATCGCCAGGTCGGCCGGCCGCCAGCGCAGCGGCAAGGCGCTTTCGTTCACCGGCCTCGCGGTCGCAGGCCTCGGCGGGTACCTGGGCGGCCATCTGGCGTTCCACCTGGCCGCGGGGGCCAATCACGCCGAGCCCGTTGCACACCTCGCCTCCCTCGGCTGGCACGACCTGTGTGCGCTCTACGAGCTGCCCGATGGCAGGCCGGTGCGCCGGGAGTTCGGGTACATCAGCGTCCTGGTACTGCGAGAAGGCTCGTCGGTCAGCGCCGTCGCCGATCGTTGCGCGCACCTCGGCGGGCCACTGCACCAGGGCGGACTGGTCAGTGTGGGCGGTGAACGGTGCATCAGCTGCCCATGGCACGGCAGTGTGTTCCGGATTAGCGATGGTGTGCTAGTTCGCGGGCCTGCGACGTCACCGCAACCCGCATTCGACACTCGGGTGTCGAAGAGCGGGATGGTCCAACTCCACCCGCGGCTATAGAGCCGGATCGGGGTTCGCAAACAGGCTCTAAAGTCGCCCGCCGGGTCTCCGCACGCGAAATGCCGCCCAAACGACCTTTCCATCGCCATCCAGAGGGCTCCAGCCCCACCGATCGCTACAAGATTCCACGACCTGCAAGCCGCGACCGGACTCACGCAAGTAGTCTGGCGGCCTACGCACCGGCGTACCGTCCCCGGGATCGGACACCATGCACAGGACATGTGCCAGCTGCAGGGTGAGACACACCCGAATGGGTCGTGCCCACCGGGAGCGTGACGAACGCGCCAGACCGTGGTTAAGCGCGTTGGTGACCAGTTCGGAGATGACCCCGGTGACGTCGTCACACAGGCCGGAAAGACCCCAGGCAGTGAGGGTCTCGCGGGTGAAATCGCGGGCTAGTTTGACTGACTCTGGGCGACCGCGCAGTGCGCAGGCCGTCTCGTCCCAGACCTTGGCGCGGCCGTTGCTGACCTGCGCTGGCCACGCGGGTAAGAGCCCAGCCAGTGCGGCGCCGTTCCTTAAGCCGTCATCCACGACCCCCAGGGCCTGCGAAGCGATCATCGCGGCTCCCGCCGAATGCGTTTGGCGGCACACGGGAAACGTCCGTCCACGCGCGTTATCATCTCTGGTAACGCTTGCAGATGCAAGGCCTAATGCACGTGCAAACGCGCTGTGCATCATTTTGATCGCTGATTTTGGAGGAGTTCTGGCCGCGCATTGATGCGGCGCGGTCGGGGGAAACGGAAGGAGTCTGGGGGGGAAATGTGATCGAAGGCCAGCCAGAGGGCGGTCCCACCGTCCTGCGTATTCTGCTTGGCAGTCAGCTGCGCCAGCTCAGGGAGAGGGAGGGGATAACGCGAGACGAGGCGGGTTATACGATCCGGGCATCCGGCTCCAAGATCAGTCGGATGGAACTTGGCCGAGTGGGTTTCAAGGAGCGGGACGTCGTCGACCTCCTGATCCTCTATGGCGTCACGGACGCCGCTGAGCGAGAGGCTCTGTTGGATCTCGCCGCGAAGGCGAACTCGCCCGGCTGGTGGCACCGGTACAACGACTTGCTGCCGAACTGGTTCCAGGTCTATGTCGGGCTTGAGGACGCTGCCACGCTGATACGGACCTATGAGGTCCAGTTCATCCCTGGCCTGTTGCAGACCGAGGACTATGCCAGGGCGGTCATGAGCGTTGGCCACGCAGGTGCGCCACCAGCAGAGTTGGATCGCAGAGTGCGGCTGCGTGCTGACCGCCAGAAGCTACTAAGCCGCCCCGGCGGTCCACGGCTGTGGGCCGTAATCGACGAGGCGGCCCTGCGGCGGCTGATCGGCGGGCCGGAGGTTATGCGGGCCCAACTGGACCACTTGCTCGAGGAACTGAAGCTCCCGAACGTCATCCTGCAGGTCATGCCGTTCCGAACCGGCGGTCACGCGGCCGAGGGCGGCCCGTTCACCCTGCTGCGGTTTCCCGAGCCCGACCTGCCTGACGTGATCTACGTAGAGCAGCTCACCAGCGCGCTCTACCTCGACCGGCGCGAGGACGTCGACAAGTACACGGAGGTCATGGAGCGGCTATCGGTCGAGAGCGAACCCCCAGAAAAAACAGCCGAGATCATAGACACGATCATGAAGGAGACTAGGTGATAAAGGCGTACAACGGGATGCCTGCGCGGTACTTGGACGGGGCGGCTTGGCTGAAGAGCCGCCACAGCAACTCACAAGGAGCCTGTGTAGAAATGGCCAAGCTGCCGGATGGGCGTGTCGCGATGCGGAACTCCCGCCACCCGGAAGGCCCGGCGCTCATCTACACCCGGGCCGAGATTGAAGCTCTGATCCGTGGTGTTCAGGACGGAGACTTCGACTACCTCATCGGCTAGCTGTACTGCCCACGGCTTCGCGCAGGACAGGGTGGGAGCGGTGGCCATCACGCAAGTGAGGCCAGAGGTAATCCGCGCGAAACCAAAGCAGTCCGGAGCCAGGCGCCGGCGCCTGACCGGAGCCCAAGCTGACCGGAGCCCAAGCTGACCGGAACCCAAGCTGACCGGAACCCGAGCTGACCGGAACCCGAGCTGACCGGAACCCGAGCTGACCGGATTTTTTACTCGGTCATGGCCCGCGCCGGGCGGTCCGCCGCCCGGCGCGGTGCTGGATGCTCCACGAGAGCAAGAACCCGGCTGGCCATGAACCGCGCCGTACGCACAGCTGTCCCACCGCGTGTTACCTCGCTCACTTCGACCATGCCGCGGCGGCTCACTACCTCGACCCGACGGCCGGCCCGGGTGGCAGCGACTTCATAGTTCCGGACGGCCTCGCCGGCGTCGATGACGATCTCGACCCAGTCACCCTTCACAGGCCGCCTCCGGCACCGCGGGGCCTCACGTCCCCACTGCGTTGTCGCATGTCACCGATGGTAGTTGGGTACCCAGCGGCAGCCGTTCAGGAGCTAAAAGGAAAACGGCTCACGCTGGCGCCTTCAGCCTCCTGCTCAGCCGAGCCTTGTGCCGACAGCGGGGCCGCGCCATCACCAGGCAACCGGGCCGCGCCATCACCAGGCAACGGGCCGGCGCCGTCCCTTTGTGCCTTGCCGGCCTTGTCCCCCGCGGGGCGCTCTCCCCCGGTGAGTGCGCCGAACAACCCGCCAAGGCCCTCAAGCGCCTTACCGACCTCGCTCGGCACAATCCACAGCTTGTTCGAGTCGCCCTGCGCGATCTGTGGCAGGGTCTGCAGGTACTGGTAGGCGAGCAACGGCTGATCGGGATTGCCGTCGTGGATCGCCTGGAAAACGGTGGTGATGGCGCGCGCCTGACCTCCCGCCCTCGCCGCTTGAGCCTCGGCATCGGCGTTCGCGCGCACCACGGCTGCTTCCGCCTCGCCCTGCGCCTTAAGCACCGCCGCCTGCCGCGCTCCCTCGGCGGTTAGGATCGCGGACTGCTTCGAGCCTTCCGCGGTCAGGATCGCTGCGCGCTTGTCGCGCTCCGCACGCATCTGCTTTTCCATCGAATCCTGGATGGACGGCGGCGGCTCGATCGCCTTCAGCTCCACGCGGCCCACACGGATCCCCCACTTACCCGTCGCCTCGTCCAGCTCGCGCCGCAGCTCGTGGTTGATCTGGTCCCGCGACGTCAATGTGGTCTCAAGATCCATACCGCCGACCACGTTACGCAGCGTGGTGACCGTCAGCTGCTCGACGGCGGTGATGAAGTTCGCGACCTCGTAGGTCGCCGCCTTCGCGTCGGTCACCTGGAAGTAAATGACCGTGTCGATGCTGACGACCAGGTTGTCCTTGGTGATCACAGGTTGCGGCGGGAAGCTGACCACCTGCTCCCGTAGATCGATGAGCGGGCGCAACCGATCCACCATTGGCACCACAATGTTCAGGCCGGCGTGCAGGGTCCGGTGGTAGCGACCGAACCTTTCGACGATTCCCGCCATCGCCTGGGGCACTACGCGGATCGTCTTGAACACGATGAATCCGGCAAGGGCCACGACGATGAGCACGAGAACAGCGGTAACAACAGTGCTCATGACGACTCAGCTCCGTAGGCGCGAAAACGGCGCCGGTGATCCCGGCGATGCCAGTGCCGCGTTGTGCTGAGGGCCGCTAGGAGGCCGATCCCAGCGCGGCGGCCAGCCGCCACACCCCTCGCACAAATGGCACTCACATTCGTGATACTAGGTCGAGATTTCGCCCTTAGTTAGAGCCTGTTTTGGAATCCCGGTTCGATGCGCTGCACGGCGTGCCTCCGGCACGGCGCAGAGTGGGTCAAAATCCTTACGCGTACGTAGCCCGCGCGGTCCAGCGGGCTTGCCGGTGCTCGATGGACAGTGGCACGCCAAAACACCTCGACAGGTTCCGCTCGGTGAACACGTGCGCCATCGGCCCCGAAGCGATCACGCTGCCCCTGCGCAGCAGCATCGCGTGGGTGAATCCGTCAGGAACCTCCTCCACGTGATGCGTAACCAACACCGACATCGGGGCGTTGGGGTCTTTGGCCAGGGCACCGAGGCGGCGCACCAGGTCTTCGCGCCCCCCGAGGTCAAGGCCTGCGGCCGGCTCGTCGAGCAGCAGCAGTTCGGGATCAGGCATCAGAGCCCGTGCTATCTGCACCCGCTTGCGCTCGCCCTCCGACAGGGTGCCGAACTTCCGGCGGATCAGATGCGCGCAGCCCAGCGCATCGAGCATCTCGACGGCGCGGGTCACGTCCGAGGAGTCGTACTCCTCCTGCCATCGCCCGAGAACGGCATAAGACGCCGTCAGCACCAGGTCGATCACCTTCTCGCCCGGCGGAACCTTCTCCGCGACCGATGCGCTCGAGAAGCCGATCCTTGGGCGCAGCTCGAAGACATCCACCTGGCCGAGGCGCTCGCCCAGGATCTCCACCTCACCCTCGCTCGGGAACAGCAACGAGGCTGCCACCTGCAGCAGCGTCGTCTTCCCTGCGCCGTTCGGGCCGATGACCACCCAGCGCTCGTCCTCGTGCGCCGTCCAGTCGATGTTGCGAAGAAGCATGTTGCCATCGCGCCGGACACCGACGCTGCGAAGCCGTAGCACTTCGTCGGACACCCAGCCTCCTCCCACCGGCGGACGCTATGTACAGGCTGCTAAGAACCTACAGCCAGAGAACCTACCGCGCGCCCAGCACGTTATGGCCATCTCCCAGACTCCAGCGGTACATCTGGCGCATCTGCTCCTGCCGGGCGCCAGACACCGCGAACAATGCGCGCGCGCTCGGGTCACCCGCGTTGGCCGTTGCCACCACCTCGGCATGACCGCGATCCCTGGCCACCTTGAGCGCGGCGTCGACCAGGGCGCGCCCATGGCCCCGGTGACGGAACGCGGTATCGACCTCGATGCGCTGGATCAGCATCATCCGCCGACCGTCCGGGCGCGGTAACTCGTAGCCGTACAGCCAGCCAACTGCCTTGCCGCCATCCTCGGCGACCAGCAACAGTGTGTACGGATCGGCAAGAAAGTCCCACGAATCCAGGCGGCTCGACCCCATGAACCGGCTGACAATGAGGTTCGCTGTCGGCAGGTCAGCGATTCCCAGACGGCGCACGCTCATCGGCCCGGCTCCAAGCGTCTTTCCGACAGTTTCCGGCCAATTGCCCGATATGTACAGCACTACGCAGGCCGCCCGACGCGCAGCGCACCAGGTGAGGGCGCGTCAGGCGAGGGCGCGTCAGGCGAGGGCGGGTCAGATTCCGATGAGGCCGCGCCGCACCGCGTAAACGGCCGCCTGGGTGCGGTCCTGAACCCCCAGCTTGGTCAGTACCGAACTCACATGAGTCTTTACCGTCTTCTCGGCCACCCCAAGAGTCTTTGCGATCTCACGGTTCGACCGGCCCTGCGCAACAAGGCCGAGGACCTCTCGCTCGCGCTCCGTCAGCGCGTCCCAGCCCGAGGGTTCCTGCCGCACGACGGCGAAACCTGTCAACGGGCCGGCGGCCGCGGGAGCAAGCACGACGTTGCCGTCGGCCGCAGTCCGGATCGCACGCACCAGCGCTTCAGGATCGACGTCCTTGTACAGGTAGCCGACAGCGCCCGCCGCCATGGCCGAGGCGACCGGCCCCGCGCCAGCGGCGCTGGTCAGGATCAGCGCCCTGGCGGCGAGCCCCCGCGCGCGAAACTCCTCAAGCACACCGACGCCGTCGAGGCCAGGCATCTTCAGATCAAGCAAGATCACATCAGGCGCCAGCGTCTGGGTGAGCTCGACCGCCTCGGTACCGTCTGCCGCCTCCCCGACCACCACGATGTCGTCCTGAACATCGAGGAACGTCCGCAAACCTTGGCGGACCACCGGGTGATCGTCCGCGATGAGCACCCGAATGCACGGTGTCATCGCCGACCCCGCGCCGCTGCGCCGCCCGACCGCCCACGCCCGCCAGCCGCCGCGCCAGGGTGCGCCTTGAAGCTGGGCGTCCGGATGGGCACGGCCAGCCTGACCGTGGTGCCCGCCTCGGGGGCGGAGCGGATGGTCAGCGTGCCCCCTACCGACGTTGCACGGTCCCGCATCGAAGCCAGCCCAAGCCCACCCGACCGCGCACCACGCGGACCCGGAAAGGCACCAGGCCCGCCTGGCTGCACTGCAAAATCACCAGACGCGAAACCGGCACCGTCGTCGGCCACTTCCAAGATCACCTGCCCGAGTTCTCGGCCTAGCCTGACGCGCACCTGTTTGGTGCCGGAGTGCCGCAGCGCGTTGTGCAGCGCTTCCTGCGCCACCCGGTAGATGACCGCGTCGATCTCGCCGCCCAGGCATGGCAGCTCACCCGCGCTGAACTGCACCTGCCTACCATGTGCGCGCCCGGCCACCTCGGCATATCTGCGTACCGACTCGGCCACGTCGTATGCGCTCAGATCCGGGGGAAGCAGGCCGTCGATCACCGCGCGAAGCTCGGCATGCGCCTGAACGCCCAGTTCGGCGACGCTTTCTAGCTCGGCGGCAGCGCGAACCGGATCCCGGGGCACAAGTATTGCCGCGGCGCGCGCCTTTACCCTGATGCCGAACAGCTTCTGTGACACCGCGTCATGTAGATCCCGCGCGAGCCTGGCACGCTCCTCGATCACGGACAGCTCGCGGCTCCGCTCGTAAAGCCGGGCATTTGTGAGTGCAATCGCGGCGTGTGCGGCGAACAGGGAGAGCAACTCCTGATCACGTTCGGTAAAGCCCCCGGGCGCCCGCTTGTTGGCGAGGAACAGGATGCCGAGCACATCGGGCCCATCCTTGATCGGCACGCCAAGGAAGTCGGCGAGCACGGGGTGCGCAGCCGGGAAGCCCTCGAACCGCGGGTCCGCGCGGATGTCGGCGAGCCGCTGGGGCGTGCCTTCTCTGAGCAGTACGCCGAGCATGCCATGCTGGCGTGGCAGGGGGCCGATCGCCTCCTGCTCTCCTACGGTCATGCCGTCCACGACGAATTCCGCGAACGATCCGTCAGCGCCTGGCACACCGAGCGCCGCGTAGCGCGCGCCGAGCAGCGACCGCGCCGACTTCACGATGGTCTGGAGCGCATCGTGCACGGACACCTGCCGGGTGACCGCCAGAACGGCCTGGCTCACCTGGTAGAGCACCCGATCGAGCCGGTCGCCCGCTGCCCGCGGCCGGCGCGACGACCGCACGTCAGCCTTGTCCTGGCCCATGCCCGAACGGTACCTCCAGTGTCGCGGCGCGGGATCGGCCGCCGGTCCTAGGACCATAAGCGCAGCACCGACTACGGCCACCGGCCGATGCGCTGCGGGCCAGGCGACCCTAACCTCGATTGCATGAACAATGCACACACTCTGGTCGCGCTTGTCACCGGCGCCTCCCGTGGCCTGGGACAAGCGCTCGCGGGCGGCCTCGCGGAGAGCGGCTATTCGCTCATCGTGGATGCCAGGAACGCGAGCGCGCTCAGCGCGGCCGTGGCCTCGCTCCCGGCCGCCGCCGAGGTGAAGGTGGTCGCGGGCGATGTCACCGACCCGACCCACCGGGAGGCGCTACGCGCTGCCGCCGCCGACGCTGGCGGGCTGGACCTGCTCGTCAACAACGCGGGCACACTCGGCGCCAGCCCCCTGCCGCCACTCGCCGCCTACCCGATTGCCGAGCTGCGGGCATCATTCGAGGCGAACGTGATCGCCCCGCTCGCCCTGATCCAGCTCATGCTGCCCTGGCTGCGTGAGCGCGGTGGCGCGATCCTCAACATCACATCCGACGCCGCGGTGGAGGCTTACGCCGGCTGGGGCGGTTACGGCGCCGCGAAGGCCGCGCTCGAGCAGGCGTCGAACGTGCTGGCCGCCGAGGAGAACACGGTCCGCACCTGGTGGGTCGATCCCGGCGACCTCCGCACCGCCATGCACCAGCGCGCCTTCCCCGGCGAAGACATCTCGGACCGCCCGCTGCCCGCCACCGTGGTGCCGGCCTTTGTCCGGCTGGTCAGGGAACGGCTGCCCAGTGGGAGGTACAGGGCGGCTGATCTGTTCCAAGTCAGCGACACCCATGTTTTCTCCTGAACGGCGGCCGCTTCGTGGCGCCCGCATGCCACGGCCACCCCGGCATGGGAAACCACTCCGCTCCCCTCAAGATGAACTACACGGTGTCGTTTCCCAAAGGGACGGTGCCATGTTCCCGGGCCTACCTTGCCAGGCGCGCGCCACGCGACCGCCGACGCCACGCGACCGCCGACGCCACGCGACCGCCGACGCCACGCGACCGCCGAGACCACGCGGCCGACGCCACGCGACCGCCGAGACCACGCGACCGCCGAGACCACGCGACCGCCGACGCCACGCGACCGCCGACGCCACGCGACGGCCGACGCCGCAGTGCCCGCCTTCCGCCGCTTCGAGGTTAACTACACGGTGTAGTTTACTACGTGGGACGCGTGGCACGTTCCGGGCGCGCCACGCAGCGGCAGCCGTTAAGGACGATGACTGAGGACCATTATGACGATTGAGTTCACTCTCCCGGCCGAACGCGAAGCTCGAGAGCCGCCCGAATCTCGCGGACAGCCGCGCGACAGTGTGCGGATGCTCGTCAGCAGGCGGCGGACGGGGACGATCAGCCATCACGCGTTCACCGATCTGGCGAGGGTTCTGCTGCCCGGGGACCTGGTCGTGGTCAATACGTCCGCGACGCTGCCAGCCGCGGTCCGGGCCAGCGAGGATCTCAGCGTGCATTTTTCCACGCCGCTGCCCGACGGGGCGTGGATGATCGAACTGCGTGCTGCCTCTGGTCCCGCCACCGCCCCCTACCAGGGCGGGACCGCTGGTAGGGTGATCGAACTTCCCGGGGGCGCCCGGCTGACGCTCTGCGACCGGGTTACCGGGCGACTGTGGCGGGCGCGGCTGTCCACGGCGGTTATCCCCTACTTGCTTCGTCATGGCACGCCGATCCGCTACTCGTATGTGCCGAAGGACTGGCCAGCCGAGGCCTATCAGACCGTGTTCGCTACCCGGCCGGGCAGCGCCGAGATGCCGAGCGCCAGCCGACCATTCACCCCGGAGCTTGTGACACGGCTGGTCACACGCGGCGTGAGCGTCGCGCCGCTCACCCTGGACACCGGGGTCTCCTCGCTTGAAGGCGACGAGCCGCCCTACCCGGAGCCCTATGACGTCCCGCCGTCGACGGCGCGGCTGGTCAACTTCACGCGGGCGCACGGAGGGCGGGTGATCGCCGCGGGAACAACGGTCGTGCGTGCGCTGGAAACCGCCGCTGATGTCATTGACACCAGTGATGCCGATGATCTCGTTGATGCCAGTGATGTTGTTGATCACGATCGCGGCGCTCTAAGACGAGCGCCTGGCTGGGCGCGTGCGTCCGCCGGGTGGACGGATCTGGTCGTCTCAGCGCGACGGGGCCTGCGCATCACGGACGGGCTGCTCACCGGCTTCCATGAGCCGCGCTCGTCGCACCTGCTCATGCTGGAGGCATTCGCCGGGCCGGATCTGCTGCACCGCTGTTACGCGGAAGCACTGAGCGAGGGATATCTGTGGCATGAGTTCGGTGACGTTCACTTGCTGCTGCCTTGACTCCGCCAGGCTGATCCCAGCCTTGGCTCCTTCCGGGTGATCCCAGCCTCGGTCCCAGCCTGGCTCCTCGGTCCATGTCATGCAGGCCAAGGAGGTAGCGTTGCGTGCGCGATGAAACGCTCGAGCGCCACGCTGCTGATCACCCTGACCGGCCGAGACAGACCGGGGGTCACGTCCCGTCTGTTCTCCGTACTCGCCGCCCACCCGCTTACGGTCGCCGACATGGAGCAGGTGGTGATCCGGGGCCGCCTCATTCTCGGCGTGCTCCTGACCTGCGACGGCCCGCTCGACCTCACGGTAGCTCACCGGGAGGTCATGGCGGTCGCCACAGACCTCGGCATGGAGGCCGAGATCACCATGGGCACAGGCAACGGCGCCGACGGCGGGGCGTTGAGGCGCGGGCAGCTGCACGTTACCGTGCTCGGCAGCCCGCTCCTTCCCTCGGCAATCGCGGCGATAGCCGGCCGGATCGCGGCGGGCGGCGCCAACATCGACCGGATCGGCCGCCTCGCGCATTACCCAGTGACCTGCATCGAACTCGATGTATCCGGCGCCGATCCCGGATCGCTGCGTGCTGTGCTCTCCAGGGAGGCAGTGACCCAGCAGGTCGACGTCGCGGTGCAGCGCGGCGGGCTGTATCGCCGCGCCATGCGCCTTGTCGTGATGGATGTGGACTCCACGCTGGTCCAGGGTGAGGCCATCGAGCTGCTTGCCCAGCACGCCGGGTGTGCCGAGCAGGTTGCTGAGGTCACCGCCTCTACCATGCGCGGCGAGATCGACTTCGAGACGGCCCTCCGCGAACGCGTCGCATTGCTCAAGGGCCTCGACTCATCGGTCCTCGATGACGTCCGCAAGGAGCTGCGGCTGACCCCCGGCGCCCGGACCCTGATCAGGACCCTGAAACGGCTCGGCTACCGTTGCGGAATTGTCAGTGGCGGCTTCGAGCAGATCACTGACATGCTCGTGGAGCGGCTCGGCATCGATTACTCGGCGGCGAACAGGCTTGAGGTCGCCGACGGCACGCTCACCGGCAGGCTGAGCGGGCCTGTCATCGACCGGGCGGGAAAGGCCCGTGTCCTTGCGCAGTTCGCCGGCCAGGCCGACGTGCCGCTGAGCCAGACCGTCGCCATCGGGGATGGCGCGAACGACCTCGATATGATCACGGCCGCAGGGCTCGGGGTCGCCTTCAACGCCAAGCCAGTCGTGCGCGACGCAGCCGACGCGGCCGTCAACGTGCCGTACCTTGATGCGATCTTGTACCTGCTTGGCATCTCACGTGACGAGGTCGAGGCGGCTGACGCCGAGGACGCCTGAGGCCGACCCGGCGCGGATTGAGGCTTTGCTGCTCAGGTCTTTGCCTGCGCCGCCCTCGACGCCTCGTCCGCCGATTCGTCAGCCGCACCAGTCCCCACCGCGCCGGCCGACTCATCCCCAGCGGTTTCGAGCGTGGTCTCTGGGGTTGCGTCGGACGGGGTCACAGCAGCGGAGCGCCGTTTGGAAATGACGATCATGGTGACCACGATGGCCACCGCCGCGACCGCCGTTACGGTGCGCAGGGCGACGTTGTGGCTGTAGGTCACCACGCTCGGGGCGATGAGCAGTGACACAAGGTTCATTACCTTAAGCAGCGGGTTGATCGCCGGGCCGGCGGTGTCTTTGAATGGATCGCCGACCGTGTCGCCGATCACCGTCGCCGCGTGGGCTTCTGAGCCCTTGCCGCCGTGGTAGCCGTCTTCGACCAGCTTCTTCGCGTTGTCCCATGCGGCACCGGAGTTGGCGAGGAACACCGCCATCAGCGCCCCCGTCGCGATTGCGCCGGCCAGGAACGAGCCAAGCGGGGCATACCCGATCCCGAATCCGACCGCGATCGGCGTGAGGACAGCGAGCAAGCCAGGAGTGGCGAGCTCACGAAGCGAGTCGCGGGTGCAGATGTCCACCACACGGCCGTACTCGGGCTTCTCAGTGAAGTCCATGATGCCCGGCCGCGTGCGGAACTGCTCACGGACCTCCAGGACGACCCGTTGGGCGGCCCGCCCGACAGCCATGATCAACAGGCTCGCGAACAGGAAGACTACGGCGGCGCCGATGAGCAGGCCAACAAGATCGTTCGGCTTGTCAATGGAGAGACTGAACGGCGCCGCCGTCTTGCTGAGCGCGCCCACCACCGCCGTGCGGAACGACCCGAACAGCGCCGTCGCGGCGAGCACAGCCGTGGCGATCGCGATGCCCTTCGTGATCGCCTTCGTTGTGTTGCCGACCGCGTCGAGATGGGTGAGCACCTGCGCACCCTCGCCCTTGATATCGCCAGACATCTCGGCAATGCCCTGCGCGTTGTCGGTGACAGGGCCGAAGGAGTCCATCGACACGATGACCCCGACGGTGGTGAGCAGGCCGGTACCCGCCAGGGCCACCGCGAACAGGGCCAGCGTCGCATTCCCCGTCCCGAGCAGGAAGGCACCATAGACGGCTCCACCGATCAGGAGAGCCGAGTACACGGCCGATTCGAGGCCGGTCGCGACACCCGACAAGATCACAGTCGCAGCGCCCGTGGCCGAGCTTCGGCCGACATCTCGGACTGGCCGCCGGTTGGTCTCCGTGAAGTAACCAGTTAGCAACTGGATAGCGCTGGCCAGGACAAGCCCGATGAGGACCGCGCCGATCGCGAGCCAACGGGGGCTTCCGGAGTGCGAAAGGATCGCCGTGTCACTGATCCCGCTGAGGTCGCTGAAGTTGGCGGGCAGGTAGACGAAGGCGGCAATAGCCACGCCGATCGCCGAGATCACCGCGGATACGAAGAAGCCGCGGTTGATTGCGCTCATGCCGCTCCGGTCGCCTTTCCGCGGGGCGACAACGAAGATCCCGATCACTGCCGTGATCACGCCGATCATCGGCACGATGAGCGGGAAGACCAGGCCCGCGTTCCCAAAGGCGACTTTGCCGAGGATGAGTGAGGCGACCAGCGTCACCGCGTAAGACTCGAACAGGTCGGCGGCCATACCCGCGCAGTCGCCCACGTTGTCGCCGACGTTGTCGGCAATGGTGGCCGCGTTGCGGGGGTCGTCCTCCGGGATGCCCTTCTCGACCTTGCCGACAAGGTCCGCGCCCACGTCGGCCGCCTTGGTGTAGATGCCTCCCCCGACACGCATGAACATGGCGAGCAGGGCGGCACCGAAGCCGAATCCCTCCAGCACGCTCGGCGCATTTGCCTTGAAGATCAACACCACCACCGCGGCGCCGAACAGGCCCAGGCCGACAGTGAACATCCCGGCCACACCCCCGGTCCGGAACGCGATCCGGAGCGCATGCCGCTCGCCTGTGTCGCGAGCCGCGGCCGCCACGCGCACGTTGCCGCGCACCGTAAGGGACATACCGGTGAATCCGGTCAGGGCTGAGAACAGGGCGCCGACCACGAAGAAGGCGGATCGGCCCCATCGCTCGCCGACCGTATCGGCGGGCAGCACCAGCAGCACGAAGAAGATCAGGACAACGAACACGCCCAGTGTCCTGAACTGCCGTCGCAGGTAGGCGGCCGCGCCCTCTTGGACCGCGCGCGAAATCTCCTGCATTTTCTCGGTTCCCTGACCAGCCGCGAGCACCTCACGTACCAGCAAGCCGGCCACCGCCAGCGCAAGCAGAGCGACAACCGCGACGACGACAACCAAGCTGAGGTTGCTGCCGCTGAGGTGTACCGCGCTACTCGCCCCGGCAAGGGTGAGCCCACTCATCCGACCTCCTCATAAGCGGGGCGGTGCCGCTCCCGCACGCTCACATGCCGCCGCGGGATGTTCTGGCCAGGGGGACGACCCACGGACCCCGAGGGCGGCACCCGCAGCCACACACGCGCATGGGTAGTGCCATCGCGGCAGTGGCCCGGAGTCTATGCATGGCGGCGGCTGAACGTAACTTCCGCTGTTTTCTCAACAATGTCGTTATGGATTCGTAATTCAGGCGAGATGGTAGCGCGATCGAGACATCAGGAGGGCGGTCACGCAGGTGGTTTCGCGGGCCAGCTCATCCGGATCGTGACACCACGAGACGTGGCGGAGATGTGGACGTCTTCGGCGAGCCCTTCAATGACAGCTAGGCCAATGTCGGCCGGAAGGCCGCCGTCGACCGCACTATCCGCAGCCGCCCCACCAGCGGACCCAGTGTCAGTGCCCGAACCGCCCGGATCTGTCTCGCCAGGCACAACGCCCGGCACCATCCCGGCGTTGCCTGCGGTGCTTGCCGCGCCGCGCACCTCGGCACCGCCTGGCTCGGCACCCGCCGACTCGGGACCGCCTGGCTGGGCACCCGCCGACTCGGGACCGCCTGGCTGGGCACCGCCCGGCAAATCCTTGCCCGGCTGAGGACCACCGGGGTCTGACGTGCCAGGTACACCTGCCGCCGCATAGCCGCCGCCCTGGCCGATGCCCGCACGATCGCGCTCGCCCTGCCCTGATGGCGTCCGGGCGTCGGCGCCGCTGGGCACGGTGTCGCTCACCACGACCTCGAAGCGCCCATCGCGATCCGATAGCGCGATCCGCACGGGCTCGGTGGGACAGTGCATCCGGTGTGCCTCGACTGCCCGCGAGCACGCCTCGCCAACCGCCAGGCGGACCTCGTCGAGCAGTGACTCCTCAACGCGGCTGCGCCTGGCGACCGCTGTCGCGACAAGCCGGGCCGTGCGCACATGCGCGGGCAACGGCGTAAAACTGAGCTCAACTGTGGCCATCGTGGGGGATTCCAGCGCCGGGAGAACTACTTCTCCGACTTCCTGGCCTCCATTGCCTCGTCCACCGTGTCATGGATACCGAAGACCTTGGTCAACCCGGTGATCCGGAAGATCTTCAGGATCCGCTCCTGCGTGCAGACGAGATCCAGGGACCCATCATGGGCCCGGACCCGCTTGAGCCCGCCGACGAGTACGCCGAGGCCGGTGGAGTCAAGGAACTCCACCTTCTCCATATTCACGACCAGCCGGAAATGGCCCTTGTTCACGAGCTCGATCAGCAGCTCACGCAACCGGGGCGCGGTGTAGACGTCGATCTCACCCTCGACATCGACGACCTCGCTACCGTCCTTCGTGTGGTGGTCTAGCTTCAGATCCACAAGTCCTCCATGCCACCGTCCTATGAGCGCACCGACCCGCACCCGCCACGGTCAGGGCCGTGCGCCTCCCGCAGCGCGCCATTCAACCACGCTCTCACAATGTGTCTATACGAAATCACGATACGCGGCACCTCTGCGCGTGGATGACACACTGGAATTACTCCCAGATCGACACCGTGTCATGCTGAGATACCTGAGATGCCACCGTACCCCGAAAGCCCCGAATGCCTGCAGCGCCACCCCGGCAGCACCGCACCAACCGAAAGATCCACGCGGCACCCACCACGGACGCGGCACGCCAGGCCCGCTACGGATGCGCACGCCAGACCCGCCACGGAGGCGGCACGGCGTGCCCGCCACGCCCACACGCCCAATGAGCAGCGCCCCCTTGATCATTGAAGGACAATGCTGACCCAGACAAGATCCCAGGGCGACCGCGCGGCCGCGGCCCGGCTGCTTGCGGATCGCGTGCGCAGCGGCAGGGTGACCCACATCGAGCACATACCCGCCAGGCCGGGTCGGACCTCGAGTTGGCCCTGCTGGGTCCCCGATCCGGTCGTGGACCACCTCCGAAAGACCGGTATCACCGCGCCGTGGGAACACCAGGCGGCCGCGGCCGAACATGGTTATGCAGGCCGGAATGTGATCATTTCCACCGGGACGGCTTCCGGCAAGTCGCTCGCTTATCTGCTGCCGGCACTCACCGCTGTGCTCGAGGGCGGCACGGTCCTGTACATCGCGCCATCGAAGGCGCTTGCCGCTGATCAATTGCGTGTTGTAGCAGATCTCGGCCTTCCCGACGTCCAGGCAGCCGCACTTGATGGTGACACGCCAATCGCCGAGCGTGACTGGGCACGATTGCACGCAAGCTATGTTCTGACCAATCCGGACATGCTGCATCACACTCTCCTGCCACGGCATGCTCGGTGGGCTGGGTTCTACCGCCGCCTGCGTTACGTGATCATCGATGAGTGCCATCACTACCGTGGTGTCTTCGGCTCACACGTGGCGCAGATCATGCGGCGGCTACGGCGGATCAGCTCCTGTCACGCCAGACCCCGCGGTGCCGGTCCCGTGTTCATTCTTTGCTCCGCGACCGTCAGCCAGCCCGGCCATTTTGCCCGCGAACTCACGGGGCTCGACGCCGCGGAAGTGACGCAGGATCTCTCTCCTCGGGGCCCTCTCACCTTCGCGCTCTGCGAGCCGCCGCTGACCCGGCTGCGCGGCGAGGGCGGGGCGCCGGTTCGCCGTACGGCCGCCTCTGAAGCAGCGGGCATGCTCGCGGATCTCGTCGCTGACGGCGTTCGGACACTCGCCTTCGTTCGTTCCCGTCGATCCGCGGAAACCATCGCGCTCGCCGCGAGGCGAGCGCTTGAGGAGGCAGGCGCGGGGCACCTCACCGGGCAGGTCGCCGCCTACCGCGCTGGCTACTTGCCGGAGGACAGGCGTGCGGTCGAGCGGGCGCTGCGCTCCGGCGCGCTCACCGGTCTTGCTACCACGAATGCGCTTGAGCTTGGTGTCGACATCTGCGGTCTCGACGCGGTCATTTTGGCGGGCTGGCCGGGCACCCGCGCATCGCTGTGGCAGCAGGCAGGCCGCGCGGGACGAATGGCGAGCGCCGCCGTAGCGGCGTTGATCGCGCGCGACGACCCACTGGACACCTACCTCGTTCATCATCCACAAGCAATCTTCGGTCACCCGGTCGAGGCGACCGTGCTTGATGCGAACAATCCTTACGTGCTCGCCCCGCATTTGTGCGCGGCAGCGGCCGAACTGCCGCTCACCCAAGCTGACCTGGAATTGTTCGGGCCAGCGGCCGCGGACGTCGTGGGCCACCTCGTGGACGGCAGGTTGCTTCGCCGACGCGAAGCGGGATGGTTTTGGACTCGTCGCGAAGCAACCGCCACGGTGAGCATCAGAGGTGGAGGCGGACCCGGCGTGCAGATTGTCGAGGAAACGACGGGGCGGCTGCTTGGCACATTGGACGAGCCCTCCGCACACACCATGCTGCATTCGGGCGCGACATACCTCCACCAAGGCGATACCTTTCTCGTCACCGAATTGGATCTGGCGGACCACGTCGCGCTGGTCAGGGCCGGTGACCCCGGTTACACCACCTCGGCGCGCCAACTGACCGAGATCGAGGTCATGAGCGAGCCGCAGACGATTTCATGGGGAGAGCCGACCCTGCATTTCGGTGACGTGGACGTGACCCGGCAAGTTGTGTCCTATCTCCGGCGCAGCACAGGAACGGGCGAGGTGATCGGCGAGGAGCGGCTGTGCCTGCCGCCGCAGACGTTGCGGACGCGCGCCGTCTGGTGGACGATCTCGGCGGCGCAACGCGCGGGGCTCGCACGGAGGGGTGTGGACCTCGGTGGCGCTGCCCACGCCGCCGAACATGCTGCCATTGGCATGCTCCCCCTATTTGCCGGGTGCGACCGGTGGGACATTGGCGGCGTGTCGGCGGACCTGCACGCCGCGACGGGTCGGCTGACTGTCTTCGTGTACGACGGGCACGAAGGCGGCGCCGGGTTTGCCGAACGTGCCTTCCAGATGGCTCCTGCCTGGCTGGAGGCGACGCGCGCGGCGATCGCCAGTTGTGAGTGTGCCGAGGGCTGCCCGTCCTGTATCCAGTCGCCGAAGTGCGGCAACGGGAACCAACCACTCTCCAAGGCCGGTGCGTTGCAGCTACTTGGCATCCTGCGTGAAGGATGAGGCACAAGGACGCTACGTGCCCTGTGCGTCCGGGGGTCTGCGGACCGTACGCACGTTGGCGCCGTGGGCGCACTCTCTAGTACCGTGCCACCCTGCGGGCCTCTTGCGCGTCGCAGCTCCATCCGCCCATGATCGCGGTGGCTGATGCGGCGCTGCGGCGCAAAACTCTGGCCCCGGCGCGACCGTGACGGCCCCGGAGGGCTGGGATCAAGGAGACTCCACGCGGGAGTCGCGCGCCAGCTTCCGTGCCGTGCGCCGGATCTTGCGCAGGCTCCGCACTATCTCCAGCTGAGCCAGATTCGGCACACGGGTCACCGCGATCCCGGCGGGTGTGGGCGCAGCGCTGGGCCGGTGCAGGCCGGTATGCCACCGATGTGGCCGCCGCGCCGTCGAACGTCGGTGGCCCCCGGCGCCCAGGAGGTCGGGGCCCTGCGGCCCAGCGTGCGCTGGCTTGCGCCGCTTCCAGGTGATGAGGTGGCCCGCGGCAAGGAGGACAACAAGACCGACCGCGAGCATGACGTACCATGCGGCCGTCCCGCCTCCGCCAGCTGTCCGCGTACCGGCCACGCGCTCGGACTGTGCGGGTAGCACGGTCTTGTATCCGGGTCCAACGGTGGGCAGCACGAGGGCTGAGCCGCCGGGGAGGGCCTGTAGTGGCAGGTAGCGGCCGTCGCTTCCACTCCCAGCGCCAGCGCCATAGCTACCGGCCCGGCCATCGGACTGGTGGCCGGCAGCCGCGCGAGTACCAACGGAACCCCGAACGTTCACGTATGCAATCGGCGAGGCAACAGATGCAAGTGTTCCGCCCGAGCCGTCGCTGCGGTGCGCGACCACGCGGAATCCCTCGGACTGCCTCGCTTGCCCACTCAGGGCCACTGTCGACGCGCAGGCGGCCACCTCGCAGACGTGACTCACGCGGAGCCCTCTAACGTCTGCTCCTGCCGTGGTCAAGACGTCGTAGGAGGTGAGATCGGGCTCGGCTCCTCTGGCCCAGGTGACGCGCACCGCCGTTACAGAAACCAGGCGTGCGTCAACATCTGTCGGCACGGCGGGCGGAACGCGCAGCCTGATTGCCGTCGATGCCGCCGTGCGCCAGGGCAGCACGCCCAGCTCCTGCTGCAGTTCCACGGGGTAGGCGCCATTGCGCAACCGCGCAGTCTCGAACGTGTAGGAGAGCGTGCTGCCGAGCTGAACGGCGCCTGCTGAGGTCACGACCTTGCCGTTGAATATCAGCCGGGCGCCTTGCACGGCGTCGGTGTGGGCGGTAATCGTGACCCTGGCTGGTCGGGTGACCAGCGAAGGCGCGGAGATGCTGGCCGCGTCGGCCGACCCGGCGACAGCCAGCAGCGCGCAACCTGCCACCGCGACCATGGATGCGGTGATGGCAAAGCGGCCAGTAGCCCGCACCGCGCCTCCTCGCATGTATCGGTGGGCATTGGCATGCTAGGGCCGCAGCGCCGCGGATCGCCATGAAGTAACGAGTTACGGCCTGGATCGTGACGATAAACGCACCTCGTTGTGGCACCTCCGGAACCTGCGGAAACACACAAAAAGGGACGAAAACCGCGTGAACGGCTGACTACCGGCGCCAATCTGCCGCTGCCATCTGACCCCAGACATGTGGCGACCCCCGCCGGGGGGGAGAGCGGGGGTCGCCGTACAGTCCGGCTCCGGGGGGGTAGAGCCGGACCTTTCCGAGAAAAGTCCGTTGCCTTCGGTGTTGTAGTCGGTTCTACGCGTTACACCATATGCTGCCTGATCGCAGATACTTCCGTCGAGCGGGAGCGTGACTCGGTGTTGGTTTTTTTGGCCAACTTCGCGAGATCAAGCACTCTTGCGTTCGTCGGCCCCTTCTATCGCAATGGCCTCATCAGCGTAAGTGACGTGCTCAGGAGCCTGTAGGCCCAGTTGATCTTGCGATTCACGCGCCGACTGCCCAGCAAGCCACGTCTTGGATGCAAACGCATCTTTCACCACCGCGCTATGTCCCCAGGCCGGGCAAGCCACCCCGACTGCCACAACGGAGCTCAATCTTCGCCAGCACTGGCGGCTCAGCTCGGCTCGGCGGCTGATCTTCCGGGGCCGCCGCGGTTGGCCGCCATCCGCGCCGGGTGAACGCACACTGCGCGCCGCACGGGTTGGACCGGACGGCACGCGATCGCAGACACGACGCCGCGCGCGGCCCCGGCCCCGGACCCGGACCCCGAAATCCCAGACCCGCGGCACCACGCCCCGGACCCGCCGCACCACGGCGCCGTCGAGCGGACCTCGAACGGCGGGCTGTCACTCAGCGTCGGCATCCGCATATGAACGTTCCAATCAATCGGGATCACGAATCGATCACGCTAAGGGGTTTTCATCTGAGCGGAATCGTCGTAGAAAGGTGGTACGGACTTGGAGAACGTCCGGGCACGGCAGCCAGGTACCCACGCGCGACCAGCCGCGGGAGGCGTGTCGAGGTAGGTAGTGCCGAGGTGGTGGGGCTCGCCAGAAATGGGAGAGTCTGTCCGCACCGGTCAACCTATCCGACAAATTGAAGGTGCACGCTTGGTAACCCGGTGTGACGTGCTAGGCGCGGCGCGGCGACGCCCCAGAAAAGGGGCGCCGCCGCGCTTTGTCTTCGGGGCGTGCCCGCAGCGGCGAGCCCGATTCCAAGTCGGGGGCGCAGCGGCCTTGTGTGAGGCCCGCTCTAGTGAAGCCCGGCCCGGTGAAGCCCGGTCTCGTGGGCTCCGCCGCTGACGGCGACATACCATGCCCGCCGACGGCCCGCACCGACCGGCATATGCTGATCCAGACGCTGATCGAGTCTGATCCAGCCTGCTGCCGACCTCAGCGCATGCTAGATCCCACGATGCGCGGCACCCTGGGGACCGGACATCGCTGGACAACTAAGGAGCTTCGGGGATGTGCCAACGCTTACGGACAGTGCGGTGATGGACCTGATCAGGCAGCCACTCACCGTCACACGGGAGGAATGAGAGCAGGTCCTAACGGCTGCGCGGGGTGGTTGCAGTAGGGAAGGTGGCTGTAGAGCCTGTCTCACTGCCGATCTGTGAATGTCCTTCGGAAACACCCGGCTATCGGCCACAGTGTCTAAAGCAGCTAGCTGGGCAAGAAGCGAGACAGAGCAGAATGGAGAGCAAGTCATGGCCGAGACCGGAACGCCGCGCCGTGGCCAGCAAGCAGGCAAGGGCGCAAACGGTGAATCGCTCGGCGAACTCGTATCACTGGCTGTCAGGGATATCTCCCAGCTGATCAAGTGGGAAATCGACCTGGCCAAGCTTGAGCTGCGTGACGACATCAAGCGGCTGGGCATCTCAGGCGCCATGCTTGGAGTCGCCGCTTTCGTCGGGTGCTTGGTGCTCGTGCTGCTCTCGTTCGCGGCGGCATATGGCCTCATGGCCGCCGGCATCTGGAGCTGGGCGGCATTCCTGATCGTGGCCGGAGCTTACGTGCTGATGGCTGGGATCGCCGTGCTCATTGGGGTGCAGAAGATACGCCGGCTGAGCGCCCTGCGCCGCACACGCGCCTCGGTACAAGGCGGCCTGGCCATGCTGCGGCACGATGGCAGCGCCGAGGGAGCCGGCTAATGGCGGCCCTTCCGGCGGAATCGGCCGTCCAGATCGACGGGCCGTGGTCGCATCGCTCGGTAAGCGCCAACGGAACGCGCTTCCATGTCGTGGAGCGCGGCGACGGTCCACTGGTGCTGCTGCTGCACGGTTTCCCCGAATTCTGGTGGAGCTGGCGCTACCAGCTACCCGCGCTGGCCCAGGCAGGATTTCGTGCTGTTGCTGCCGACCTGCGGGGATACGGCGGCAGCGATAAGCCGCCACGCGGCTACGACCTCGTGACCGCGGCGTCCGACGCGGCTGGCCTGATCCGTTCGCTTGGCGAGGCCAATGCGGTCATCGTGGGCCACGATTGGGGCGCACTGGTGTCATGGACCGTAGGCGCCTACTACCCAAAGGTCGTCCGGCGGCTCGCGATCGTGTCGGCGCCGCATCCGTTGCGCATGCACGGTGCTGTACTGACGGACCCGTTCGGGCAGGGGAGGCGGAGCAGGTACGCGTTCTGGTTCCAGCTGCCGGCGACACCCGAACGCAGACTTGTCCGCGACAACGGGGCGCAGGTCGGCCGCATGCTGCGGGACTGGTCGCGGCCAGGCTGGCCCGACGCCGAGGCAGATCGGCGCTACCGCGAGGCGATGCGGATCCCGAGCGTGGCGCACTCGGCACTCGAATATCACCGCTGGATCGTCCGCTCCAGGCTGCGGCCGGATGGCGTCCGCTACGTGCAGCGGATGCGCGTGCCGCTCCAGGCCCCGACCCTGCACCTGCACGGGGCACTCGACGAATGCGTACTGCCCCGCACCGCACGTGGCTCCGGCAGGTACGTCGACGGACCCTACCGGTGGCGCCTGATTGACGGCGCCGGGCACTTCCCGCATGAGGAACTCCCGGATCGCTTCAACATCGAATTGTGTAACTGGCTCGCCGACTCGGAACCCGAACGGTGAACCGTGACAGGGACGCTGCTGGACGGCCACGAAACGCCCGGCCACGGGATGCCTTTGGCCGCCCGCTTCGCCGCACCGCGGATGGTGAGCCCCGCATTCCCGACGATCTTGCGCTGCCACCGGCGGCGGCACTCGCGGAGGCGCAACGGCTCATAGACGCGGGCAGGCCGTTTCACGCTCACGAGGTGCTCGAAGCGCGCTGGAAGGCGTCCCCGAGTCCCGAACGTGACCTGTGGCAAGGCCTTGCTCAGATCGCCGTTGGGCTCACCCACGCGCAGCGCGGCAACCCAAGCGGAGCCGTGGCGTTGCTGCGCCGGGGCGCCGACCGGGTCCGCCCGTACCACGCGGACGGTGCGTACGGGGTGGACACCGCGGCAGCCGTTCGGGCCGCTGAAGAGCTAGCCAACCGAATCGAGAACCTTGGCCTCGCGGACCTTGCGCCGTCCGACCTCCGGCTGGCACTCCTGCGCTGACGTCCCTCCTTAGTCGCAGGCTTGCGTGGAGACCGCGGCGATCGCGTGCGCGCCGAGCTGGGCATCCTGCTTCACTTCACCGGCCGTGAGCGCGTAGCCAGTGTCTGGCTGGCCCACCGCGGCTGCGAACACCACACCGTAGACGTTGCCGCTGGGCGCGAGCAGCGGGCCACCAGAGTTACCCGGCTCGACGTTCGCCCGGATTGAGTAGATCTCCCTGGTCACCTCGTGGGTTTGGTAGATATCAGGGCCACGCGCTACCTGCTTTCCCCTGATACGAGCCGCAACGGGGATAATCGAGGCGCTGTCGCGTGGATAACCTGCCACCACCGCATTGGCACCGGTGTCCGTAGGCCCTGTAAATGGGAGCGTGCGCAGGCTGAGACCTCGCACGTACAGCACCGCTATGTCCCTGTCGGGGTCATAGCGAACCACCTGAGAGTGCAGCGTCCTGTGTGTCTCTGTGATCACGTCGGGTCCGTTGCGGACACCAGCGACCACGTGCGCGTTGGTCATGACATGCTCGGGGGCGAAGACGAACCCGGAGCCCTCGATCCTGCGGGAGCAATCCGGTGCCGTGCCAAGGACCTTCACCACACTCATGGCCGCACGGCGCAGCCCACGGCTGTGCAGGATGGCCGTGTCCGGCGCCTGAACTGGCACTATCCCCTCGGAGCCAAGGCCGCCGAACACCTCAGGAAACGGCCCGCTCGCCACCACCTTCCTGAACCCGGAAAACCACGTTCGTGCGGTATCGGGCATGACCCGGTCGACCGCGCGGAGCACCGCCGAGTTGTTGACCTGATTGACGACCGTGGGGTACGGGGCATTCTTCACCGAAATGCCGATGAGCCACGCGATGATCAGTACCGAGAGCATGCTCACGGCGGCGCCGCCGGCCGAGTCCACCACCGTCGCAGACCGCCAGGTGACCATGTCCCGCATGGCCGTGCCCACCGTCGAGGCGGCGAACTGGCCGATCATCGCGGCAACGAACACGACGACGATGGCGATCAGCGACCGCTGGGCCCGCCCGGTGACCACGGCCTGAGCGACCGCGGGCGCAATGATCAGGCCAAAGGCGGCGCCGCCAAGGAAGCCGGCAAGGCTCAGCGCGCCGATGATAAAACCTTGCCGGAAGCCCGAGACGGCAAAGGCGGCAACGACCCCAACCAAGATCAAGTCGAGCAGGTCACCAGGCACGTGCCAACGGTATAGCGCCGGAGGCAGTGTTTAGCCAGTTTGGCCACCGCCGAACGAGTTGATCATCGCGGTGGCGTGGGGGATTCCGCGGCGTGGGATGCGCTTGGAATTCGGGGGATTGAGTGACGGCCACATTGCGGTCCGTGGGCCATCCGCCGTGCCGGGACGCGGTCCGTGGGCCATCCGCCGTGCCGGGACGCGGTCCGTGGGCCACCCAGCGTGTTAGTTGATCTCTAAACCCGCCAACGAAGGCGCCGGAGTGAGCCATGCGGCCAGCTTGATCCCTTACGTCGGAGACTCTTCAGCAGATACCGCTGAAAAGTCTCCGTTCCAATGGATCATGGGCCGCCGGGGAGGCGGCCGGGCTGGGTCGGATGGCGCACGTTGACAGGCAAGCGGGGGTGCGGTGGGTAGCCCGACCGGACCGCCGATTCCGGCGGGTGGCCCACCGGCTGGGCTGGGATGAGGCTGGGATGAGGCTGGGATGGCCTCGGTGGCCCTCCGTGGCCCATGGGGTGGCACACCACCACTGCAGGGCTAGCCCAGGGCGCTAGGTGGCAGATCCTCTACCCTGCTCGCATCCCACGGGCGCTCAAAACCGCTGAGCACCAGCAGCCGATCGAGGATTCCCGCTGTGAATCCCCAGACCAGCAAGCTGCCAACGCGAAACGCAGGACCCGCGATGCCGGAAGGGTGGCGGACAGTGAACCGGTTGGCGGGATCAGTGAGATCGGCAATCGCGATGCGGGCGACTGCTGCGACCTCCGCAGGATTGGCCGGCCCGACCGGGCATGGCTGCGACCACCACGCGAGTACCGGAATGACTCGAAATCCGCTGCGGGCGACGAATAGCTCGGGCAAGACCCCGACCACTTCGACGCCCACCGGGTCCAGCCCCGTCTCCTCTGCGGCCTCGCGCAACGCCGCCGCGACTGGCCCCGCGTCGCTGGCATCGATCGCTCCGCCGGGAAACGCGACCTGCCCAGCATGCCTGCGCATCCCGGCGCTGCGCTGAGTCAGCAGAACGTCCGGCCCATCAGGTCCCTCACCGAAAAGAACGAGCACCGCAGAGGCCCGTCCACCGGCGCGCGGTGGGCGAAGATGCGTCGACACCGGCATCTGCCCGGCGGCTCTAGCGAGGCGACGCAGCCAGCCAGGCGCCACACGCGCGCCCGTACCCCCCGCTTCCTGGGCTCCGCCCCCCTGCTCCGCCTTTTGCGCACCGCTGCGTCCGACTCCGGTCACGAGAATGGCCCGGTCCTGACAAGCTTGCGCGCGGTCTTCTCATCGGTTGGCCCCTCCCCAAACGACGGGCACAGCCGGGCGATCCCGCACGCGCCGCATGCAGGTCTGCGCGAATGGCACACACGGCGGCCGTGCCAGATCAGCCGGTGCGAGGCGATGGTCCACTCGGGCCGAGGCAGCAGGGCGCCGACATCCTGCTCGATCTGGACCGGGTCGGTCGCGGTCGTCCAACCGAAGCGGCGAGCCAGCCTGGCGAAATGTGTGTCCACCGTGAGCCCGGGCTTGCCGAAAGCATTGCCGAGCACGACGTTCGCGGTCTTGCGGCCGACCCCTGGCAGAGTCACGAGTTTGTCCAGGGTGGCAGGAACATCACCACCAAAACGATCGCACAACGCCTGGCCCAGGCCGATGAGGCTACTCGTCTTCGCACGGAAGAACCCCGTCGACTGGATGATCTTCTCCATCTCCGCGCGGTCCGCCGCAGCATAGTCGGCAGCCGTGCGGTACCGGGCGAACAGCACGGGCGTAACCGCGTTGATACGCCGGTCCGTGGTCTGGGCCGAGAGAATCGTCGCTACCAGCAGCTCGAGCGGTGACGTGAAGTCCAGCTCACAGTGTGCATCGGGGTACAGCCCGGCCAGGTCCCTGTTGATCCGGCGGGCTCGGCGGACGAGCGCGGTCCGCGACGATGCAGCGTCAGTCACGGGCCAAGCTTAGAGCCTGCCCGAGAACCTCGATCCGGCTCGCGGGTGCCTCGCTACGGTGCCGGATCGGATGACGCGGGTGATCCCGAGCCGGACGGCGTGGCAGACGCTGACGGCGATGGTGCAGGTGTGGCCGAGGAATCCCCGGACGGTGCAGGGGCAGGCGAACCCGGTTGGGAGGGGGACGGGGACGGAGCCGGTGACGGCGACGAGTCGGACCAGGTGACGACCACATTCAGGTTCCCCGGCCCGATGATGAGCGTCGCCCGGCCGGGCCCGGCTGACTCGCTGGTCACCGTTACCGTCACCGTCACCTGCGCACCCGCCGCCAGAGTTCCTTCGTAGCTGCCCAGCGCCAGCTGGGGGGAGGAAGTGCTCGCCGACCAGGTGACCGGGCCGCCCACAGCGCTGAGCGCGATCGTGCCCTGTGAAGCCGTACCGAGGTCGAGGCTGCTTGATGACAGCTGCAGGCGGCCACCCGGCGCCTGCCAGCCGCGCAGCGGCTGTCGGCCAGGAGGCGACGGCAACCCGGCGGGCTCCCCTGGCACGATGCCGTGCGTTCCGAGCACGCCCAGTGGCGGCGCGGGCGCGCCCATCTTGCCCGGGCCGACGCCCACGCCCACGCCGACGCCCGCGCCGATGCGCCCGCCGACGCCAGCCGAGCCCCGCGGACCGCGGCGGCCACTTGAGCCCTTGCCGACACCTGTGCCCGGGACCGGAGCGCTCGGCTCAGCTGATGTCAAAGACCCGGCAGACCGGTGGGAAGTGCCCCGGATCACCGGCTCGAAGCCACCAAGGCGGCCAACCGCGAACCCGGCGCCGAGCGTCACAGCTCCGATGGCGGCGGCCAGGCCCACCCACAGGTGGACGCGTTGAAACCGCCGGGCAAGGGGCCGGGATCGAGTTGCAGCCACTTCCGCCGCAGCCTGCCCCGCCGTGGCGGGCGCCACTGGGAATCCCGCGTTATCAAATGTCACGGCGCGGCCCACCACGAACGTTCGGTACCCAGCGAGTGCCGGATCGTTAAGGCAGGCCAGTGTCCGCGCGCGCATGTCAGCGGAGTGCTTGACCACGGGAAGCAGGCCAAAGACCTTCGCAACGGAGACGTTTCTCGGCAATGCTGGCATACAGACTTCGCAGCGGGCCGCGTGCAGGACAAGCTTCTCGCGTAGCGAAGCGGTTGGCGTGGCGGCCCAATCCGCCAGGATTGCCGCTCGCGCCCGGCAGTTACCGACCGCGTGCGCCAAGACCTCCCCGGCCAACGCCTGCTCCATGGCTTCCCGCGCAGCTGCGAGAAGCCCCGCCACATCCCGCTCAGGAATGCCGAGCACCAATGCGATGGCACACGGCTCCAGGCCGTGGCGGGTCGACAACTCCAGTGCCTCCCGGTTGAGCGGGCTGATGTCCATAACCGCCTGCCATGCCATCACCGTGGGGTCCGGGCCGTGCCGGGCCGGGCCGGAGCGTGCGACAGCGCCGGGATCGCTGGCCCGTGATGGACACCGACGCAAACACTCGCTGCGCGCGATCGCGTACAGCCATGGCCGCAGCTTCGCAGGATCGGGCAACCGAGCAAGGTGAGCCGCCGCGACGATCAAGCTGTCCCGCAGGGCTATCTGCGCAGCGTCCTCGCTTCGCAGCATGAACCAGCAGTAGCGAAGGAGAGCATCAGCGTGGGCGTCATGAATCGCCTCCATCGCTTCCGGGCCGATAGCCCGCGGTCCCTCAACCAGCAACTGGTGGTTATTCATGTAAGAAAGCTAGTGGTTTCTATATGTAGTCATCCAGTTACTCGGCGGAACCGGCCGGGCGCGACCGCATATTTCCTCAGTGTGCGAAAAGGTGCAGTTAGATAGCTCTTGGGCGGGTCATTGTCCGCTTCCGACTCAGCACACTAGACAGGGCAGTGCACTGCCCGGCGCTGGGACTCCAGGAGCAGCTCGGTCGCCTGCCGCACGGCTGCGTCGTCCAACCCATCGAAGCGGTGAACCTCAAGCTGCTTGATCAGGGTCCGCACGGCCTCGGTAAGCAGGGTCACACGTGCGTCCAGGTCAGCAACACGCCGGTCCAGGATCGCTACCCGCGGCTCGCCAAGCCGGGGCGCGATCTGCCGCGCCATGGCTGCCCGCCCTACCCTACGGCCGAGCCAGAGACCACGGTCTCCAGGTCAGTCACCGCAGTGGTCCACACCACGTGGGCAAGATCCCAGAGCGCCCGGGAGACCGCGAGCTCATCCATCTCCTGAACGGCGATCTGACCCTGGCGGCGGTACGACTGCCCGGTTCCACGGAGCAGCTCGGTCGGCCTGCCCAGGCGGTTGTCGGGGGCAACAAGCCTGGCCTCGGCCCACGTGTGGTCTTCGTGCTCGGCTACGCAGATGTCAACCTTCCAGCGGCGTTCCGTCGTCACAGCGGCACCTCCTACCTTCCAGCCCTCACGATGTGACCGCCGATAACACCGGTACAGGGTCGAAGGTCCTGGCCGGAGACTCCGAAGATCAGGACAAGGCCGGAACGAGGAGGTGGGAGGTGAGCCGCAGCCGCTCAGGCCGCTCAGGCCGGTGAGCCGCAACCGCAGCCCCTCAGCGTGCCGGTAAGGGCCACTAACCGCGTGCGCGCCGCCTCGATCGTCGGGAAGACCGGAAGGCGCTTGTCCAGGCCGGTGATCCGCAGCACCTTTGCGACGAGCGGCTGCGGCGCGATCAAGCCATAACGGCAGCCGGCCTTGTCGGCATCGTTAGCGATCCTGACAAAGGCGCTAAGCCCCCGTGAATCACAGAACGACACGCTCGTGAGATCAAGCAGAAGCAGCTGGGCGTGCCGCCCGATTGCAGTACGGCCCCGGCGGTACAGGCTGTCGGCCGTCGCGAGATCTAGTTCCCCGTACACCGTCACGACCTGGGTACCCTCGTCGGAACAGCTCGCGTTCGTGCTCCGGCTCATACACGCCCTCCCTAGGCAGCCGGACCCCTCCCCACGTTCGGGCAAAGACTTTCGTGCAGGTGCACCCTCGTGTTAGGGCCAAAGGTCCCTAATGGGCCGACGGCGTCCGTGAGAGTTCGTAAATGGGATAAAGCCCCTGGGGATCGGATCACGCCAGGAAACAGGCCAGACCGCGGGCTGAACGTCGACGTCAGCGCGCGGAGTCAGCACGCCGGGCAGGGCCATAACCCGTCCGCGCCGACGCGATAGCGGCGGCCGCACAGCAGCCTGCCGAACCGCTCCGTCCCCTTCTCGCGCAGATCAACGTGCCGGCCGAGTACGACAGCCACCACCCGCGCCGCGCCGGCCAGCTTCAGGGCCGCGGCCGCAGACTGGGCACGCGATCCGGTCGTCCAGGTGTCGTCAAGCAGCAGCACTCGTGCACCACCCAGGCGTTCCGGCACGGTAAAGCGGTCCAGGCTCAGATCACGGTCTTCTGGATCTGGCGGCTCCCGTGAGCCTTGCAGCGCGAGCTGCGCCCATGGCCGGGCAAGAACGGGTGCCGTTAGCGCTCGCAGTGGATGCGGTCCAGCCCGGCCGCGGGTGCTCGGCACCACAGCCAGGTGGGTGGGTCCTCCTCCGCCTGCCATCCGCCATGTACAGGCGCAGTGATCCCGAAGGAATACGAGCAGCAACGAGAGCAGCGCCGCCTGGGCGGCCCGTACGGCATCGGCGGCCAAAATCACCTGTGCCTCCGCCGCAATCCGGGCGACTCCCGGGCCCGGCCGGGCGGACTTGTACATCCACAGGTCGCTGGCGTGCTTGCCGCCCTTGATCGCGTAGGAGATCGGGACGACCGCGTCGGCGAGCAAGCGCGGCGCACTCTCGGCGTGCAGGCCACAATGAAAGCAGCGCAGGTAATCCACGCGGGCTGGGCCACGGCAAGCCGCGCACACCCCCGGCTCCGGCGGCAGTGGCGGTTGCAGCGAGCCCACCTGGGCGGCCACAGCGCTGCGCAACCGGTCCCACGCCGAGCTGGTCACCGGCCGACAATCCGCTGACATGTCGCCGATCGTAGGAACCAGCAGTGACATTCCTGGCGCATGGGGGAGCGCGCATGGACTGTGTCACACAAGCGCAGCCGTTATGGGCAAATGATGCCGAACGGCTGCGCTGGCGTGACACCCGGCCTGCTCGCTCAGCCGGTCGTTGCGGGCCGGTCGTTGCGGGCCGGTCGTTGCGGGCCGGTCGTTGCGGCCGGACGCCGACGCCGACCACGACGGGTCATCCCGACAGGCCGCGCCGGGCATAAACCGCCGCTGCCTCCCGCACAAGGGCCGCGCAGCGCACCAGGCCGCGCCGTTCGAGCGAGTCGGCATGGGAGGTCAGCTGGCCGGGAGCGGAGCGCCCAGGCCGCAGCTCCGCGTAGATGGCAAGGACCTCCTCGTCGGGCAACACGGTCAGCTCGGCGGCCCGGCGCAGGTTCTCGGCCAGCTGGGGGTTGCCGTGTGCCTGTGCCACCGCGGCCTGCCGTTCCAGTGCTGTCGGGTGGATTCGCACGTCAGTCAGGGTAATCTCCTCGCGCCGGATGGCGTCCACCGTGAGCTCGGCGACCGGCCGGCCCGAACCTCGCACCCCTCTTGCGCCAGGCCTGCGAGCAGTTCCCGCAGCACCTCGGCGACGGGGAGGTGCGGCGAACGCAGTGCGACCAGCCCGAGGTCCGCGTTCTCCACCGCGAAGCCGTCGTTCACCTGCTGGGAGTCCATGAACCTGACTCGTCCCACCGGGCCGGGACGGATGGCCTACTGCCCCCCTTCCGTTGGGGTGGATGGCCCATCCATCCCCTTTTCGTCGCTCGCTGCTCATGCCGCTCCGTCCCTAGTTCGCGTTCTGTGCTCGCAGCTCGATGACCCTCCCGCGGCCCGCCGCAGCGCGGCCCACGCGCCCGCGGCCAGGGGTTCGGACCACGATCCTGGTGCGGTCCGCGCGGAACAGGTCGTGGGAGAACTCGATCGGCTCGCCGTCGCTATCCGTCGTTGTCCGTGTGATCGCGAGCAGCGGCGCACCAGCCTCCAGGTCGAGTACCACTGCCTCGTCGGCTGACGCGGCGACGACCTCGATCCGTTCGACCGCTTCGCTTGGGTATGTCCCGAAATGCTCTTCTAGCAGCTCGTAGACCGACCCGCCCAGCGGGAGCTCGAGCAGAGCGGGAAAACGGTGAGCGGGCAGCATGGCATGCTCGACCGAGATTGGGCTTCCGTCGGCGAGCCTGATACGCACCAGGTCGATGAGCAAATCGCCCGGGCGCATGCGCAGCGCCTGCGCAGCCGACTCGCCTGCCGCGCACAGCCTGGCGCTCAGCACCCGCGTCCCCGCCACGACACCCTCGCTGCGCAGCAGCGCGGGCACCCCGACGACGCGAGACAGATCCCGCTCAATCTTGTCCCGGCTGACGAACGTGCCACCGCCACGTCCAGGGATGCGGCGCACCATGCCGCTGCTTTCGAGCACCGCGAGCGCTTGCCGCAACGTCGACCGGCTAACCGCCAGCTCGGCCGCGAGCGCACGCTCCGAACCAAGAAGCTGGCCTGGACGCAGGTGGCCCGCGGAGATCCGTTCGGCCAGAACACGGTGTACGTCTTCCGGCGTGCGGCCGCCACTCGTCGTCACCCGGCACCCACGTTCGCCCGGTCGGGATCACCAGCCCGCATCCACGGCTTCCAGTGACTCCGGCAACACCTGGCCGCCGTCCACGACGATCGTCTGGCCCGTGATGAAACCAGCCTCGTCGGTGGCCAGGAACAGCGCCGTGTGGCCGATCTCGTCGACGGTGCCGAGCCGGCGCATCGGGATGCTCGCGGCCATCTGGCGGATGTAGGCCTCGCCCAGGTCGGCAAGACCTTCGGTGATCACGTTGCCGGGCAGGACCGCGTTGACGGTTATGCCGCTGGGTGCGAGCTCGATGGCCGCCGTGCGCATGAAGCCGAGCTGCCCCGCCTTGCTGGCACCGTAGTGGGCCCAGCCGGGAAAACCGGTGATCGGTCCGGTGATCGACGAGGTGAGGATGACACGGCCACGGCCGGAACGGGCCAGCGCCGGGATGCACGCCTGCACCGACAGCAGGCAGCCCTTGAGGTTTGTGCCGAATACGAGGTCGATGTCCTCGTCGGTCATGTCGGCGAGCCGGACGTCTGGGAAGATCCCGGCGTTCGCGCAGAGCACGTCGATGCCGCCCATTCGCTGCACCGCGGTGTCCGCCATTCGCTTGCAGTCCTCCCGCGAGCTGACATCGGCCAGCACACAGGACGCCTCGGCGCCGCCCGCGGACAGCTCATCGACTGTCGCGCGCGCCGCCTTCTCGTCCCGGCCGACGATCAGCACCGTGCACCGCTGCTGGCGAACACACGCGCGATCCCCTTGCCGATGCCACGGGTCGCGCCGGTCACCACGACTGCGCGACCCGTAATTGGTGTGAACACGCTGGCCCTTCCCTTCTCTTCAGCCGTAGCGGCTTAGGTAACTCTCCGCCAGGTCGCAGCTGTCGCGCGTGTACCCGGCGCCGAGCTGGCGTGCTATATCCACCGCCGTATGCGAGCCGATCCACGCCAGTAGCAGCAGCCGCCGGAACAAGATGAACGTCCAGATCTCCGCCGAGTCCCTGGCAGGCAGGTCGAGGACACGCCGGTAGCCCGACACCCAGCTGTCGATGAGGTCGGCCACGTGCGGCTGGTGCTCAAAGAAACTCACCGATGTCCCGACGTCGTAGAGGTACCAGCTGAAGCCGCAGTCATCGAAGTCGATGACGCTCACCGCGCCTTGGCCAACGCCGTCATCGACGATCAGATTGGCCAGCCGGGTGTCCGCGTGCACGAGGCCGTAACGCTCGGAGCCCTTGCCGAACGCGGCCAGCCGGTTCCGCAGCGTCGCGTCGAGGCGCGCGAGCACCTCGCGTTCCGGCGGGCCGACGCCGACACCGTCCTGCCAGTGTCCCCAGCGCGCCGCCAGGCCGAAGGCCGCGTCACAATCCCAATGGAACCGGGTGAACCAGGTTGGCCGCACCCAATGCCGCGAATGCCGGTGCATCCGTGCCGTGATCTCGCCAAGCTCGGCGAAGTGGCCGACGTCGTTCTCAACCGGCTCGCTGCCCGGCAGAAACTCGAACCGCACACAGTAGCGCTGCTCACTGGCCGCGGGATCCGCCGCCGTCACGATGCGCTGGCCGTCCACGGCGGGCAGCACGCGTGGGGTGCGCACTCCCGCCTCGGCTCGCAGGGCGTCCATCCACGCCAGCTCGGATTGGATCTCGGCCTCGGTGTGGTAACCGAGCCTGTGCACACGCAGGATGGACGGCCCCTGGTCCGGATCCTCGACGAGGTAGGTGGCGTTCTCGGAGACATTGACCAGCCGCGCGGTGGTGCCGGGATGGCAGCCGTAACTGCCGATGGCGCTTTCCGCGCACCGGGTGACCCGCTCGAGCACGTCACCGCCGACGGAGAGGTCATGTGCCTGTGTCTCGGCGCTACCCATGCTCGCGGCCTTCCACGGCGGCGAGAACGGTGCTGATCTCCTGCTGTGCCCGCACGACATCCTCGGTGCGACCACTCATGTAGATGCGGCCGGCGACACCGATCATGGACACGTCGACGAGCGTCACGCCGGGAGCCGCCCGTTCGGCCTCGTTGGCCGCGACTGCGGCGAAAAGCACGGGGGTCACCTCGCACACCAGCAGCGTGTCGCCGGGTATCACCATCGAGCCGCCGCGGTTGCGGTTGATGATGACGGCCTGGCGGTCGGTTATGTCCTCGATCACGTCCGAGAACAAAATGCGCGGCCTCAGCTGGTCTGCCGCGCCGGCGTCCAGGCCGGCCAGGATCGCCCGCCCCGCGTGCTCGACCTCCTCGAGGTCGGGCCCGTGCACCTCAAGGACGCCGAATTGGCGCTCGACGAACAAGATGCCAGGCTCGACGGCCGGCATCGCGCGCAGCGCCAGGTCCGTTACGCGCTCGATGGCGAGCCCCGGCGCCACCTCGACGATGAGCGCGTGCTCGCCTTGCCGTGGCGGGTAGCCTCGCGCACGCGTGGGCGTTCCCATGAAGGCGGCGAGCTGGCGCTGAAGATCCCGCACGAGCAGGTACACGCGCAGCTCCGGCGCTGGGTGTGCGGCCGTCTGTGAGACCGCCGCCGATGCCTGACGTCGCGCCCGGGGTCGCGCCTGCGCTGGTGCCTGCACCTTGTCCGCCATCCGGCCTACTCACCGCGGATATGGAAGTGCTTGGCGAGTTCGCCGTGCGGCCGCGGAATGACGTGCACGGACACAAGTTCGCCGATGCTCGTCGCCGTCTCGGCTCCGGCCTCAGTGGCCGCCTTCACAGCGCCGACGTCCCCGATGATCGTGACCGACACCAGGCCATCGCCCACCTCCTCGCGGCCGACGATCGTCACGTTGGCCGCCTTCACCATGGCATCCGCCGCCGCCAGCGCGGCAACATATCCTTTCGTCTCGATCATTCCAATCGCGTTATCCGCCACGTTTCCTCCTTCCTTCCGCTCGAATTGTTCCGCATGGAATATCCGAAGCTGGTCAAGGTTTGCCGGTCCCTCGATGGCCTACGGGCCACCGACATTCGTGGGCGCATCACCCGTGGAGGGATCGATCGACCCGAGGATGAGCGCGTCAATGGGCGGCGGCTGGCCAGCGAACCAAGCGGCCGCGACCGAACCCTGCGCCACGAGAACCCGCTCTCCCACGCCGCTGCCCAGCACATCAAAGGCGACGAGCCGCTGACCGGTGCCGTCCGCCTCGATCTCGAGAAAGGCGCCGTTGGGTATTTCGCGAAGTCGGCGCGTGGACCAGACGCTGCCGACGACTGTGGCGGTAATCATCGCTCCCTCTCAATCTCCACACCGGCAGCGCGGGCACGGTCGCGCGCAAGCGGCGTGAGCACGGCACGCCGCCCCAACACGAGCCGGGCGCCCGACCGCTCCGCATCTCTGACCGCAGCCTCGGTCACCGCGCCCTTGTCAATGCGGTGCGACGGCCGGGCCGAACCAGCGGCTGGCGGCGTCGCCAGCCGGAACCTCACGCGCCCGGCCCGCAGATCGTCGCGGTGCTTTGGATTTTCGAACAAGTGCAGCAGGCGCATGACGAACGCGCCCAGGTCCTGGTCCGTGCGCAGGTTGACGGTCTCGACCGCATCGACACGGTCGCGCACGGTATGCGGCAGCCCCGGTTGGGCGGGCGCCGCGGGCGGCGCACTCTGCGGCAGCCGTTCGGGATCGTTCAGGGGAGATTCCGTGGCCTCGCCGATGTCACCGGGCAGCAGGTCACGCAGCACCTCCCGCACCAGCGTGCGCAGCATCTCGCCGTTCACCTGCCCGGACGTCATGACGGGCTCCGCAGCGCGTTTTCGGCAGCCTCCGCCCCCTGGCGGACGTCCGCCTCCGAGCCGGCGAGGTAGACCCGCCCGGTCGCGCCGATCATGCGGTAGTCGACGATCTTGATGTGCGCGGCCTTCTCCGCCTCGTTCGCGGCCAGGATCGCGTAGGACGCTGGCTGCATTTCGAGCACGAACAGCGACTCTCCGGCCAGCGCCATCGAGCCGATCTTGTTGCGGTTGATCAGGAAGGCGTGCTGGGCATCCAGCATCGTAATGATCTTCGATGCGAGGATCTGCGGGCGCGTGGCGTCCCGCGACGTCGCGCCGAGTGACTCAAGTACCGCGGAACCCGCGGCCCTGACCTCATCGGTTCCTCCGTGCACCTCCAGATAGCCGAACTGCCGCTCGACCACGAGGATCCCCGCGTCGACGGCCGTGTGCTTGAGGGCGACGTCGGTCAGGGGCTCGATGTCAAGCCCTGGCGCGATCTCGATGATCTGCGCCGCGACATCGCTTCTCGGCAGGGTGCCGCGAATCCAGGTACCCAGGTAGCACATCGTCTGCGGCTGCGGGCGGTTGAGGAAGATGAAAGAGCGCAGTTCCGCCACGCTTATCCCCTCACTCCGTCGACCAACGAGCTGAGCCGCTCCGCACGCCGCCCGCGCGAGGCCCGCACAGCTTGGGCGCGCCAGGCCGCGCAGCCGTTCGGCATCGAGATCCTAATTGGTCTAACCGAACATGTACCATTTCAAACCATTTGCCGTCAAGAGGTCTGAGTTAAGGTGAGGTTTCATGAACAAGAATGGCTTGTCATGGGTTCTACCAGGTGCTACTGTCCCCGCTGTGATGTGCACCACAACGCCGTGGCCCTGACCAATAACACGTCCGGGGGCGGCGCGGATCCCGGTTCCTGGGCCGAGCGAGGTCGCCCCTGGGGAGGAATCCATGGCACAGTCGGAACTTGTCGGAAACGGCCAGCCGACGCGGGCGCAGCCAGAGGACTACGACGTCTCGCGGCGTGATGAGGTCGCGAAGCTCCGCAAGCACGCGGTGGGGCTTGGCGGCGTCCTCTTCTTAACCGTCACCGGATCAGCGCCGATCTCCGCCATGTTGTTCAACACCCCGATCGCCGTGGGCTTCGGGCAGGGGATCGGCGCCCCCGCGGCGTTCATCTTCGCCTCGGTCGTGCTCGTCATATTCTCCGTCGGGTACGTCGCCATGGCGCGTAAGAAGACAACCGCGGGCGGCTTCTACTCCTACATCAGTCACGGGCTGGGGCGGGAGATCGGGATCGGGACGGGTTTCGGCTCAGTCCTCGCGTACTCGGTGTTCGAGGCGTCGCTATGCGGCGGCTTTGCCTACTTCCTCGGCCTGAAGCTCACCGCCTTCGGGGTCAGCGTGAGCTGGCCATGGCTTGCCCTCGGCATGGTCGTACTCATCTCGGCGCTCACCTATTTCGATGTTCGGCTGTCGACGTCCCTGCTCGCGCTCGGTCTCATGAGTGAGGTTCTCATCCTGCTGATCTTCGACGGTTACCTGCTCGCACGTGGGAACGTCAACTGGAGCGCGATTAACATCGTCAACGCGTTCAAGGGGTTCCCGGCATCGGGCAAGCTCGCGGCAGGAGCCGTTGGGATCGGGTTGTTCTTCGCATTCTGGTCCTGGGTCGGCTTCGAGATGGCGCCGAACTATGGCGAGGAGTCGCGCGATCCGAAGCGGACCGTCCCCCGCGCCATGTACATATCCGTCATCGGCCTCGGTGTCTTCTACACGATCACGTCGTGGGCCTCGCTCGCTGGCTACCCGACGACCCACGCCGCGATCGCTCAGGCGCAGACAAACGCGGCCGGCTTTTACCTGTCCCCGGCCAGGCAGTACGCGGGCCAGTGGGTGTCATCTCTGCTGAGCTACCTGATCATTACGGGCTCGTTCGCATGCGGCATGGCCTTCCACAACACCACAGCGCGTTACTTCTACTCGTTGGGCCGAGAGGGCCTGCTGCCTTCTGTGCTCGGCCGCACGCACCACAGGTGGAAGAGCCCGCACATCGCGTCGATCGTCCAGTCGGTCATCGCTGCCGTCATCATCGCCTTGTTCGCGCTGTTCGCCGGTACGGACAACCCGAGCTCGCAGGCTTATCTGCAGCTCTACGGCCTGATGGCGGTCATGGGCGTCATCATCATCCTGTCCGTGCAGGCGCTGGTGTCACTGAGCATCCTCGTTTACTACGAGCGCTACCACCGCGACGAGGCGCACTGGTGGAAGACCCGGTTGGCGCCCTTGCTCTCGCTGGTTTCGCAAGGCTTCGTCGTCTACCTGCTGTTCAGCAATATCGACTTCCTCGGCAGTGGCTACGGCTATGCCAACTGGCTCGGCCCAATTGACCTGCTGGTCGTCGCGGTCGGCGTCGGCGCCGCGTTCTACTTCAAGCGGTACATGCCACAGAAGTACGAACGGGCGGGCCGCCTCATCAACGAAGGGCTCTAGAGGTGTTTGGGACGATCGTGGTCGGAGTAGACGAGTCCGGGCATGCCGATCATGCGGTGCAGGCCGTCACCCGAATCGCCGGTGCGTCTTCGTGCTAATAACCCATCAGGCGCCCGTCGCTGGGTGCTCACTCCAGATGACGATCATGTGGCCTTTGGGCATACGGTTGCTGCCGACCGGGTAGCACATGAGCCCGCGGGAGCGATTTGGGACGTCGGACTGGCGGCGATAATCGAGGCGTTGGTGTGTCGACGAGGAGACACGGATGCGGATCGGCGAGAAAGTCCGTGCGGCTCATCTGGATCACTACTGCCCCGGGGGCCTCGGATTTCCTGTGAAGTCTCCGAACGCGGTGGGCGTGGACCTGGAGCAGGCGGACTTCGTCAAGCAGTTGTGGCTGATCACGGAAGATCACTCAGCACACGCTGCCGGTAAGACCTGCGCACGCTGTGGTCGGCTGATAGAGGCCAGTCACGACGTGCGCCGCCGTGTGTTTCGGGATTGGGTGCACGAGAGCTGCCCCCTGATCCGACCTTGGGCACGCCTAACGCAGGCGCTCCACCGCAGGCCTTACGCACTGACTGCCGGGGTTCGCCTGAAGGCCGCGTTTCCTTGCGCGCGGCGTAGCGTCGGAGGGCGTAGCGTCGGAGCTGGAAGAAGGTGGACGGACGATGTCATATCTTGAGACGGTCCCGCCCGAGGAGGCAGCAGGCGAGGTCAAGGCGATGTACGACAAGGACGTCGCCGCGCAGGGATTTGTGGCCAACTACACTCGCGCGTTTAGTCGCCGGCCCGAGGTGCTGCAGGGCTGGCAGGCGCTGAAGAACGCGATCACTTCGGGGATGGATCCCCGGCTGTACGAGCTCGCGACGGTTGCGACCGCGACGACGATCAGATCGAGCTACTGCAGTCTCGTGCACGGACGAATCCTCGCGACCAGTTACTACTCGGCCGAGAAGGTCGCGAGCATCGCAGAAAACGACGTGAACGATGCGCTGGAAGCGGCCGACGCGGCGGTCGTCCGGTTCGCGCGAAAAGTTGCCGAGGAGGCCGAGAAGATCACGCAGGAGGATGTCGACGAACTCCGCGACCTCGGGTTCTCCGATACCGACGTGTTCAACGTCATTCTTGCGGCTGCCGCCCGATGCTTCTTCAGCAAGGTGCTCGATGCGACAGGCACGCTGCCGGACACCGTCCTGCATGAAATGCCGGATCAGTTGCGGTCCGCCCTAACCGTGGGCCGGGAGATCGCGCCGCACGCGTGATCGTTCGCGCGTCCGCTCGGCGCTACGCGGCCTCGTGCGGCCAGAATCCGGCCACTAGATGTACTCGGCCGTCAGGTTGGTTACAGGCGGCTGATCGGCGGGAGGCCGCCGAGCGCGCTATGGCGGCGGCAAGTGTCGTAGCCTTCGAGCCAAGGGCGGCTGTGCGTTCGGCGTTGCAGGTGAAGACGTGGCGGTAGGCCGGCGGACCCGGTCGACCAGCAGGCGACGGCCATCCGCCCTGCGGGCACCGCTCACCCAGGCCCGACGACCTGGACCCGGTGCCGTCCCGAGGCGTTCGGTCCGCGTCGCACAGGCTTCAGGACGTGCCGCCGAAGTCGACATCCTTGGTCTCGACCTTCCCGGCCCCTGCTTGGGGCGTGATGGCACCGTGCCGCGAGACACGGGCGGTCGTCGCGACGCCGCGGGCCGACCAGCGTCACCGGCTCGCCGCAGTCGCCGCACGAAGGAGGTGGGGTCCAGCTGCGTGGGCAGCAGCATCATGTTTCCGGGATGCCGCTCGCGCGTGTACCGACAGCTGGGCACCAGTTACCGTCCGGCACCTGTGCGGGAGCGCAACGCGGCCCGAAGCCGGTCGATTTCGGCTTGTTCGGTCCCGGCTTCGCCATACAACTGCCACGCGATCACGGCGAGCTTCTGCGGGTCAGCCGCATCATCGGCGGCCAGCAGGTCCGCGCCAAGCGCGTCCAGATCGTCGCGTGTCAACATTGACAACGCCTCCTTGCTCACCGAGATGGCATGGGCGGGCGCTGTTGGCGTGGACACCTGGGCGCGCCCCGCCACGCCCGCCTGTCACCCGCAGCGACGCTCGTGCGCGATCCCTCGGACCGCCCCGGTGCATTCCAGGCGGCCAGGTGCTCGGCTTCCGCTACGGGTCAGGGTCCGCCGACCGGTGATTGGCAGGGTCGCGAGCAAGACCTGGCCGCCGGCCTGCCGAAAGTCCCTGGGTCAGGGTCCGCACGTCCAGCGCGGCCGGTGCGCGCGGTGAGTGGTGTGGTCATCGGCGATCTCCCAGTCAGTGCTTGATGCTGATGTCGGCGTAACCGTCCAGCGAGCTGCCCTGGACATGGGTCAGGACGTAGCTGCGGATGTCTTCGACGACCTCGCGGGCGTAGAGTCGGCCACCGTTGCGGGGCTTCTCGGCGGCGCCCGTACTGAACGCTCGTACCGGGAGGCCGGAGCCCGGCCCCGGGTATGCCCCGGCAACGATCGGTCATGTCCTGACGGTGGTGTTCGGGTTCTACGACTTCCATCTCCACTTCGGGCGCGGGCCGCTCGTGAATCGGTTCCGAGAGCAAGGCTCGCCAGCTTGCCTTGGTGCATCGTTCGCCGAGCGGATCTGGGTTGTCTCGAAGGGAACTCGAGCTCGCCAAGCCATCCCGGCCTCGCTCGCCGCTGGCGAACAACGGCGATCCAAGGAGCGCGCGGCCAAAGGACACGCCAGCGGCCTCTGCTTACGCTTCTGATGGACCACGTTGACGTCATGGGGCGGCACGGGCCCCATGATCTGATCAGCCAGGTACGCGACGCTGAATATTCTCAGGACCGCCCGGTGGAGGTGCAGGACTCGGTCGCCGCAGCCGACCGCCACGAATTCCGCTACGAAGTAACGATGAGATGAGACGCCGTGGCCCGTCTGCGCATTGGAGCCTGCCTGTCGCTGTCTGGCAGGTACGCCCAATTCGGCCGGCAGGCAGCCCAGGGGCTGGCGGTGTGGCGATCGCTGGACGGTGCGGCCGACCTGGTGATCGAAGACGACCACAGCGACCGGCGCGCATTGGAGGCCGCCATGGCACGTGTGGCGCCACGCAGCGATGTGCTGTTGGGACCGTACTCCACACAGCTGATGCGGGTGGCCGGCCGGGTCGCCGCTGAGTCCGGCTGGTTGGTGTGGAACCACGGGGGATCGGGCGACGACGTTGAAGCGGGATACCCGGGCCACGTCGTGTCGGTGCTGACACCCACCAGCCGGTACGCCGATCCATTCCTGCAGCTGCTCGCCGCCGGCCCACCGCCTCCGGCCGCGCTTTGGGTTACCCATGGCAAAGGCAGCTTTGGCCGCCAGGTGGCCGACGGTGCCGAGACAACCGCCGGCAGGCTCGGCATTCCCACCGTCCGCACCGGCCCAGGCGAACTGCCCTTCGATGTGCCGCCGCCGGACTGGGGCCTGCTGTGCGCCGGGTTGTTCGAAGAAGACGTCCAGACCGTGGGCCGCGCCCTTAACCTGCCGCACCCGCCGCGCCTGGTATGCGCCGTGGCAGCAGGCGTGCGCGAGTTCGGCCGCGCGGTCAGCAACCCCGAGGGCATCTTCGGCGTCGCCCAGTGGTTCCCGGGCAGCGGCCACACCGCCAAGCTCGGCCCAGCCGAGCCGGATTTCTTGTCCGCATACGCAGGAAAAACGGGGGAACTGCCCGATTACCCTGCGGTTCAGGCCGTAGCCAGCGCCGTGCTCGCCGCCTACTGCGCCAGGCTGGCCAACGGCACGGCCCCGGAGCTCCTGTGGCCGGTAGCCGCAACACTGGACACCATGACCTTGTTCGGCGGCTTCCAGATCGACCCAGTCAGCGGCGCGCAGATCAAACACCAAACCGTTCTCGTGCGCTGGACCACCGAAGAACCAGCGGCCGTCCAAGCCTCCGCGCCTCAGCAGGAGATCTGAATGACCCGCCCAACACCGCAGCCCGCGCCATGACAGGGCCGCAATACACCCGCGTGGGCGGTGAAAACCGTGATGGCTCCACACCTTGAGCGCCGGCAGGCACTCCACCAGGTTCACCGGACCGGAGCTGCGTTCATCCAACAAGCACTTCCGGCCGGATTCTGCTCGCGGGTCGCAGCAGAAGTCGCGGCAGCTGCGTTCGAGAAGCTTCCCGAGCACGAAGGGCAGGTCCGCCAGAAGGGTGAACTCCTCGTGCTCACGGCCGACCTCGGCGCCTACCCTGCGATCAAAGGCCTGCGCGACGAACTGACCGATGCCGTCCGCATGGACGGAGCTGGCATTGCCGGGCTTGACCGCTGGATACCCAACGAGGTGTCGGTACAGCGGTACCAAGCTGGGGCGATCGGCATTACTCCGCACCTGGACCTGAAGAAGTACCAATATCTCATCGCCGTGTTCACCGTAGAGGGAACCGCCAGATTCACCCTGTGCAAGAACCGGGCAGGCGATGCGCTGGCGGCATGGCCCGCCAGACCCGGCAGCCTGGTCCTGCTGCGCGGGCCCGGCCTCGGCGGCATCGACGACGGCCGGCCTCTTCATGCCATCACCGGACCCACCGCAGGGCAGCGCATCTCGGTCGGATTCCGCATGGCAGCAGCGCCGACGTCCAGTGAATGCTCACCTACCCATGGCGGCAGGAGGCCTGGATGCCTTCTGGGTGAAAAATCATCCGGGAGCATCGAGACCGCTACCGCCGACCTGCGCGCACGCGCCGACCGCGCCGAGGCCGAAGCCGGCGCGCTCCGCCGGGAACGCGACGAGCTGCGCACCGCACTGGAGGCCCGCAGCGAAGCCGCGGCCGCCACGTCACCAGACGCCGACCAGCGCGAACAGCCCAAGCGCGGCCGCCGCGCCACAGCCAGCGAGTGAGCTCTCGTCTCGAACCGGGGAGAGTGCGCCCGGGGCGGGGCCTTGTCCTGCCTACGCCCCCTTCGTGTCCGGCGTGGTTGGCCGGCTCGCCCCCAGGTGCGCCTGCGGCCGAGGGCGATCACCCCGGCGGGGTCCGGCGGCGGCGACTGATCCGCCAGACCATGGTCGACGCGTCAGCAGCGTCGCCCCCGCACAAAGGGGTCAGCTGGTGGCACCGGGCGCGTGTGACCGTGCCACTTCATAGGAGCCGTGGCTCCTGGTTCGGTCAACGAGCGTCAGCCGCATGTCGCCCTTGGTGTATCGGTCGGTGAAGTAGACGCCGGTGATCGCCTTCGGCGTACGGCTACCGATGTGAAGCTGCAGGTGCCGAGGTGGCGCTGGCTCCGATGCTGGTACTGCTGTTGGGGCACGTTCTCATAGACGAACGTCAGGGTCTCTGCTTCTGCTCCATCGGGATCCTCCCAGAAGAACGCCCGGCTACGGCTCGCGCTCCCCACGTACGGGTCCGCGTCCCCTTGATCATCTCCTTCTAGCTGCCCTGCTGCTCGCCGTGTTCCGGGGCGAACTCCCGCCACTTCTCATGATGCTGCGCGACGGCGGACAGCTTGGTGCCCTCAGCGTCATCGGCGATGAAGCGTATCTGTCCATCTACAAGAGCGACGACTATGGGAACAGGGCTGCCGAGCCGACAGCTGAACGGCCGTTTTGCCGGTCTGCTTGCCCGGACACGGCGGCTGTGCTGCTCTGAAGGCGAAGCCCGTGCTGCCGTAGGGTCAGCTCGGCTCCCCTACCCTCGTTGAAAGATGTTCCGGGATCGTTGTCGCAGCGTTGTTCTGTCCTGCCGGGAGCGCCGCGTTACGGTCCAAGGGAAGCGAGGGGGAGCGTCGTGCAGTACGAGATCGTCGCGGAGGCGTACCGCGATCTGGAGCGCGCCACTGCTCGACTGGCGCTGATCGACCGGCTCGCCGCCCTGCTCGCCCAGACCCCCACCGAGCTGCTGCCCCAGGTCTGCTACCTATGTCAGGGTCTGATCGCCCCCGAGTTCGCCGGTGTGGAGCTGGGCGTGGCCGAGAAGCTCGCCGCCCGCGCGGTCGCCACCGCCGCCAGCGCCAGCGCCGCGCAGGTGCATGCCACCTTGCGGGAGACCGGCGACCTCGGCCAGGCAGCCGAGTTGCTGCTTGCCGACGCGGCCGCCGTCCGGCCGGCGAGCCTGCAGGTGATGGTGGTGATCGACACTCTCCGCCAGATAGCCCAGGCGGAAGGGCGGGGCTCGCAGGGCCGCAAGCTGGAGCTGGTCTGCTGGCTGCTCGGGCAGGCCACAGCGCTGGAGGCCCGCTACCTGCTGCGGCTGGTCACCGGCACGCTGCGGCTGGGGGTCGGCACCCCGACGATCCTGGACGCGCTCGCGGTGGTCCACGCCGGCGGGCGCTCTGCCCGCCCGGTGCTGGAGCGCGCCTACAACATCTGCTGCGACCTCGGCCTGGTCGCCCAGACGCTGGTCGCCGGTGGCCTGGCGGCGGTCGAGGAGCTGCGGGTGCGGCCCGGCAACCCGGTGCGGGCGATGCTCGCCCAGCGGCTGCCGGATGCCGCGGAGATCCTCGCCAAGCTCGGCGGCGCGTGCGCGGCGGAGTACAAATACGACGGCGTGCGGGTGCAGGCCCACCGCACCGCCGACGGCCGGATCGAGCTGTTCACCCGCCGGCTGGACCGGATCAGCAACCAGTTCCCCGACGTGGCCGAGGTGCTCCAGGCGGGGCTCGGGCCGCGCGAGGCGATCCTGGAGGGGGAGGTGGTCGCCTTCGACCCGGCCTCCGGGGAGCTGCGCCCGTTCCAGGACGTGATGTTCCGCCGCCGCAAGTACGGCATCACCGAGGCGGTGCGCGACGTGCCGGTGAGCCTGTTCTGCTTCGAGCTGCTGTACGCCGACGGCGAGGACCTCACCCGGCTGCCCTACCCCGAACGGCGCGCCCGGCTGGCGGCGGCGATCGCCCCGTCCGCGGGGCTGCGGCTGTCCACCGCCATCCAGGTCGACGACGAGGCCAGCCTGGAAGCGGCCTTCGAGCAGGCGGTGGCCGACGGCTGCGAGGGGCTGGTGTGCAAGTCGCTCAGCCCGACGGCGGGCTACCAGCCCGGCGCGCGCGGCTGGCTTTGGATCAAGCTGAAGCGGGACTACCGCACCGAGCTGAGCGATACGGTCGACCTGGTGGTGGTCGGCGCGCTGTACGGGCGTGGCCGCCGCCGCGGCATCTACGGCGCGCTGCTGCTGGCCGCCTACGATGCGGCCGCCGACGTGTTCCGCACGGTGTGCAAGTGCGGCACCGGGTTCTCCGACGCCGAGCTGGCCGCGCTGCCCGCCAGGCTCGCGCCGCTGGCCCGCGCGGAGCGGCCCGCCCGGGTGGATGCGCGCCAGGGGGCCGACGTTTGGTTCGAGCCCGGCGTGGTGGTGGAGATCCTCAGCGCGGAGCTGACCCTGTCGCCGAACCACACCGCCGGGTGGGGGCAGGTCAAACAGGACGCCGGGCTAGCGCTGCGGTTCCCGCGGTTCACCGGCCGCTGGCGCGACGACAAAGCCCCGGAGGACGCGACCACCACCGGCGAGCTGGTGAGCCTGTACCGTAAGGCCCGGCGGGCGCCTGCGGGCGCCTAACATCGAGTCGGCGTCGACGCAAGACGACTATCGGACGCACGAGACCAGGCCTGTCGTTATGTGGCCGTTCCCGCTGGAGATCAGGGGGTTTGGGTTCGTGTGGATCACCGTTACGCCTTGGACGCCGGGTCGAGCGCGGCCCGGCAGTACCGCGCCCGGGATCGGGGCCACCGATGTCACTGGCTGGCCTGAGCTGGCCAAGAACTCGTCGGCCAGCGTGGCCGAGCCAGACCTGCAGCCTGAAGCGCGTCATCGGCTCCTTGGCGTTGTAGAGCTGGGAGGCGATGGTGGAGCGGCCCGGTGGCTGGTGATGTGGCTGGTGATGTTGCCGCGGACGCCGGAGGCCGGGATTTCGGCCTTGTGGCAGAGCATCGGGATGATGGTCTCATTGATGTAGTGCTCGGAGGCGCGGCGGGCCGGTTTGGCGACGAGGAAGTCCATGTGGTCTGCGGTCTTGCGGTCGAGCATCGCCGGTTGTGCCGGCCGGATCACCTGCCATGCCTCGATTGCCTGGCCGAGGAGGGGGTCGACGGGTTTGGCCTATTTGCCACGCGATGCCGGACGCTTGGGCTGTGCCCGCGAACATGCCGCCGGCGCGCCACAGCGGGGAAAGGCAGGGCCAGATGAGGATCGTGCGCGTCCTGGGAATCCTTGAACCCGGCGGGGCGCAGCTATCCGCGCTGCGGCTGTCGGCCGCGCTGCGGCGCCACGGGATGGCGACCACGCTGCTGGCCGGTGACGCGACGGGGCCGGGGATGGAGCTGGCTGCCCGCTACGGCCTGCCCGCGGAGGTCTACCGGGTGCGGGACGGCCAGCTGCTGCCCAGCCTGCAGTGGACGCCGTCGCCCGGATTCGCCCGCTGGCTCGGCCCCCGGCTGGCCGGGGCCGACCTGGTGCACGCGCACATGGTGGGCGCCTGGTGGGCGGCCGCGCGAGCGCTGCCGCCCGGGGTGCCACTGGTGGCAAGTGAGCACAACCAGATGTGCTGGCCCGGGCGCGACTACACGCCGCAGGCCCGGGCCGCGGCCGGGCGCGTCGGCATGTTCTTCGCGCATGGGCCGGCCGCCGCCGTATGGGCCGCGCGGATCGGCCTGGACGACGGCCGGCTGCGCGAGGGGCGCTCGGCGCTGGAAGGACTGTCGGCCGAACCGCTGCCGGGACTGCCGTCACCGCGGCTGACCTTCACCGGCCGGTTCCGCGCCGACAAGGCACCCGAGGTGCTGGTTGCGGCGCTCGCCCTGCTGGCCGCGCCGCCGCCGGCCTACCTGGTCGGTGACGGCCCGGCCCGCCAGGCGCTGATCCGGCAGGTGTCGGCCTGCGGGCTGGACCGGCTGGTCCGGCTGCCCGGCTGGTCGTATGAGCCGGCCCGCTACGTGGCCGGGGCCGCCGTCCACGTCGTGCCGTCCCGTCAGGAGGCCTGGTCGCAAAGCGCCGCCGTGGCGCTCGGGCTCGGCGTCCCGGTCGTCGGCACCGCGGTCGACGGCCTGGCCGCTACCCTGGGACACGGCCGCGGCGTACTGGTGGCACCCGGCGACCCGCACGCGCTCGCCGCCGCGATCTTGCGTGTCCTGGCCGGCCAGCGTCCCGACGCCGGCCCGGGCCGCGCCTACGCACGGAAATTCACCCCCCAGGCCGTGGCCGCGGTGTACGCCGACGCCTACCGCGGGCTGCTGACCCGCCGCGCTGCCTCCGGCGCACCCACGCCCGGACGCCGACAACGCTGACCCGCCGTGCCAGGCCTCCCGCCCCGGCACGGCGGCCGACCCGGGCGCGGCCACCGCCCAGCTCGGCGCCTGCACCCGGCCACCGCCCCATTTAGCTGTCGATCATGAATCTCTCGGCGGGCACATTCAGCCAGCGCACCATCGCGAGGAAGGCGTCGACATCCGGCTTCTGTTTGTTGGCCAGCACACGTTAGCGCTGTTGCTAGACGTTCTCCCAGGTCGAGACGCCTGAGGTCCTTCTTGTTCTGCTCCACCAAGATGACTTCGGCCTTCGTGGATGCCTTTGTCGAACCGCACGGCCGGACTTTCTGCCAACCAGGGGCAGGAGCAGATCCCTGGTCACTACCGCGAACCTGGCGGCGACACAGCGGTCCTCGGACTGCGAACCAGGCTCTTTACCTGGAGCCGCCTGTCGGAATCGAACCGACGACCTACGCATTACGAGTGCGTCGCTCTTGCCGACTGAGCTAAGGCGGCACGGCCGTCTTCGGACGGCGCGCAACTGAGTGTACCGGCTGTGCGTTCGCCGCCGGGCGGGCTCGGGCAAGGCCCCAGGCAACGTCGGCCCGAGGCGCTGCAAGGCCAGGCCGAGGTCGGGGCGAGTCCGGGCGGACGCGGCTGCCACGGGCAACGCCCCACGCACAGCTGCCAAACACTACGGGGGCTACGGGGGCTATGGGGGCTATGGGGGCTATGGGGGCTATGGGGGCTACGGGGGCTACGGGGGCTACGGGCAGATGGTGCCACTCTTCGGCGCCGTGCTGTCGATGAGGTACCTGTCCACCTTCGAGTCAACACACGAGCTGCCCGACTTGTACGCGGTATGGCCGTCGCCGTTCCAGCCGAGCAGCACGCCAGCGGATAGGTCACGGGCGAGGGCCTGGGCCCAACGGTACGGCGTCGCAGGGTCGCGCGTTGTACCGACGACAAGGATTGGCGCAGCCCCCCTGGCCCGCATCCTGGGCACGGGTGCTCCACGTACCGGCCAGAACGCGCACGGCAGGCTTCCCCACATGATGGATGCGCCGAACTGCGGGGCGGCGCGCGTCGCCGTGGCAGCGGCCGATCGCCAGATGCTGAGCGAATGCGGCCACGGGCGGTCCACGCAGTTGATGGCCATGTTGGCTTCGGCGAGGTTGGTGTAAGTTCCGTCCGTCCTCCGCTCCATTAGCGCGTTGGCGAACTGGACAAGCAACGTTCCGTCGCCCGCGAACGCATCCTGGAGTGCCCTGCGCAGCACAGGCCAGTAGGTCTTGCTGTACAGCGCAGCCGCAATGCCCTCGGTGACCAGCGCCTGGTTCGCGGGCTGGCCATCGCCAAGATCGTTTGCGAGCGGCGTCCGGTCGGTCCGGTTCAGCAAGTCCTGGATCTTGGCGACTCCGGCCGTCGCTGAGCTGTGCGAACCTAGCGGGCAGTCCGTCTGCCGCAGGCAGTTGACAGCGAAGGCACCCAGCGCCACCTCGAAGCCCTCTGCTTGCACGATGTTCTGGGCAATGGCGGTTTGCGCGGGGTCCACGGCGCCATCGAGGACAAGGGCGCGCACACGGTGTGGGAAGAGCTGAGCGTAGTAGGCGCCGAGATAGGTCCCGTACGACTTGCCAAGGTAGGTGAGCTTTGCGTCGCTTAGCGCCGAACGCAGGATGTCCATGTCCCGCGCGGCGTTGACCGTACCCACGTAGGGCAGCAGCGGGCCAGCTCGGCGTTTACATGCCCGCGCGAAGAACTTGCTCGCCGAGATCAGCGTGGACATCTCGGCTGGTCTGCTCGGCGTCTCGTCGGTCTCGAAGTACCGGTCGAGCTGCGCGCCCGTCATACACCGGATCGCGGGCCTGCTCCCCCCTACCCCACGCGGATCAAAGCCGACCGCGTCGAACCGCGCGCGCACTGCGGCAGAAAGCACGTTCCGCGCCTGGCGCGCAAATTCGATGCCTGAGCCACCCGGTCCGCCGGGGTTGAGCACGACCGAGCCGACCCGATGCGCGGAGTCCGTGGCGGGCAGCCGGACGACCGGCAACGAAAACCGCCCCTGCGCCGGATGGCTGTAGTCGATGGGCACAAGCAGCGAGGCACACTGAAAGCCGTCCGAGCAGCTGTGCCAGTCGAGCTGCTGATGATAGTAAGCGGCCAGGGTCGCGGGTGATCCGCTAGCCGATGCAGAGGCCGTTGAGCTTCGAGTCGGGGAACCGCCGGGCCCGCGGGCCTGCTGACCGCCTGAACAGCCCACCAGCAGGACGGCGACGGCCGCGACAACGGCCCGGATGGCCAAACGTTGCGAGCTACCCCAGCGCGAGCCGCTGGGGCACAAGGCGAGCACGATCACGAACCTGGACCGCCGCCATGTGCGCCCTCGTACGCCTGCCGCGGCCCGCACACGCTCGCCCGGCTGCATGCGCACCTTCTGCCATCCTCGTCGAGCTTCACTAGAACCCGGTCCGACGGTACGTTGTACCCAACGACCGTCCCGGCGCCGTTCGGCGATTCGACCTGCGCGCCGAGCCGCGGCGCGCGTTGCCGGAACTCACTGTAGAGCGGATGCTCATACTTGAGACAGCACATCAGCCGTCCACAGGCCCCGGCGATTCGCATGGGATTGACGGGCAGTTCCTGATCCTTGGCCATCCGCACGGATACCGGCTCGAAGTCCTTCAGGAACGTGGCGCAGCACAGATCACGGCCGCACGGCCCGATCCCGCCCTGGAGACGGGCCTCGTCGCGCGGGCCAACCTGCCGCAGTTCGACGCGTGTGTGCAGGTTTCGGGCAAGGTCGCGGACGAGCTCTCGGAAATCCACCCGATGCGGCGCCGAGAAGTAGATCACGAACACGTTGTCGCGATCCAGGTAGTCAACCGCGGTCACCTTCATCGGCAGCCCATGGCGGCGAACCAGCCGTTTGCCTAGCTGACGAGCCTCCGCCCGGCGCGTGCGGCACTTCTCATCCCGCGCCAGGTCCTCTTCCCCGGCGATCCCGGCGCAGACGGGCAGACCATCGACGTCTTCTGACACCCACTGCGGCGCCCAGATGCATTCCGCCACCTCCGGCCCGGCGTCGGTCGGCACCAGCACCTTGTCGCCGACATTCGGACTGTGCGGCCCAGGGGCGAGGTAGTAGAGCCGACCGTACCGCTCGAAGCTGACGGCCATCATCATGCCCATCCCCCCACACTACGGTGCAGGTGGGCGAGTTCGCTTCCGTCGCCACCTCCGATCATTTTCCCTAACGGCTGCGCTGACGTGTCACACCAGAGTGTTCGCGGAAACTATGTCAGCCCGGGGCGATTGGTTGCCCGGCCACGGGGATGCCGAACCCAGCCTGTCCACAGCCACAACCTCGTGTCACGCTGCTATCCCCAGAACGCGATTCACCCCTCCCGAACCCCTTGACAAGCTGGCAAGATCACCAGTAGGGCGAAGCCCCCAGTGGGTGGGCGGGCTTTGATAGGAGAGTCGGTTCGTCAGCCAGCCAGCAGGGCGAGCGCCATTGCTTCGGCGGCAAGCAGTGGATGTGCGTTGGCCTCGAGGCGTTCGCGGCAGGCCATGATGGCTCGCATGCGGCGCAGCGTCGACTCCGGTGTGGTGGTTCCGGCTATACGCCGGATGGCCGCCTCCACGTCGGCGTTGGCGAGCTCGACCGGGGCGCCGAACTGCACGGTGAGTACATCGCGGTAGAAGCCGGCGAGGTCAAGAAGCGCCCGGTCGAGCGAGTCGCGCTTCAGCCGGGTGGCCCGTGATTTCTGCCGGTCGGTCAGCTCCCTCAGTACACCCGTGGGCCGCAGAGCGCTGCGCACGGCCTTGGCGACGCCCTTGCCCGATGAGCCTTCCCCCAAGGCCCTGCGCAATTCTTCCTGCTCGGGCTCGTCAAGCGCCGCCGTGACGGCCGCCGCCTCGGCGTCGGCGGCCTCGATGAGCCGTGCGGCGGCGGCAACCGCGCTGCCGACACCATCGACACTGGCCGGTACGTTGAGCACGTCGGCGCGCCTGCGGGCTGCCTCCGGATCGGTGGCCAGGCGCCGCGCACGCCCGATGTGGCCCTGGGCCGCACGCGCGGCCTGAAGTGCGCGATCTGGCTCGATCCCGTCGCGCCGGGCGAGCGTCGCTGCGATCGCGTCCGCAGCCGGTGTGCGCAGCGTGACCAGGCGGCAGCGGGAACGGATCGTCGGCACCATGTCGTCGGGCGATGGTGCGCAGAGCAACCACACCGTACGCGGCGTCGGCTCCTCGATCGCTTTGAGTAGCGCGTTCGCGGCTTGTTCCGTGGCACGGTCGGCGTCTTCGAAGATGATCACGCGCCAGCGGCCGCCGACAGGGGCCGTTGCGGCACGCAACACAAGATCCCTGGTCTGTTTGACGCCGTATGAGAGCCCTTCTGGCTGGACGAGCAGCAGATCGGCATGCGTTCCGGCGAGCACCTGGTGACAGGCGGCGCAGTGCCCACAGCCGCGATCCTGGCGCGGCGGCGGGGGGGTACGGAGGATCGTCCCCCCGGGTTGGCCCGGCGGGGGGTTCCGGGGGGTCGTCCCCCCGGGTTGGCCCGACGGGGGGTTCCGGGGGGTCGTCCCCCCGGGTTGGCAGAGCAGCGCGGCCGCGAAGGCTCGTGCGGCAACCGAGCGCCCAGAGCCCGGTGGCCCAGTGAACAGCCAGGCGTGGGTCATCCCGCCCCTGGCGGCCCGGCCAGCCGCCCCTCGGTCCCCAGAAGACCCAACAGCCACGTCAGCCTGGCCAGTGTCTTCCAGCACGGCGGCGGCCGCGGCGGCGGCCGCCCGCAGCTCCGCGCTAACGCGCTCTTGACCTGCCAGGTCGTCGAATACGCTCACCGACCAGCTGACTTCCTTGATCGCGGTGCATTGTCTGCCGATACGGCGTGCGACCCACCGCGATGACGGCGAGGGTTGCGGCCCGGCCCGCCCTTGCCGTCGCGCACGGCCGGGAAGATGCTGGTCACCGCTTCAGCAACGGGCGGAACCGGATCCGGCAGGATGCCCCGCACCCTGTCCTGGATCTGCTGGCTGATCCGGCCCGGCGGCAGATTGGCGTCGACCACGAGGTAGCGGCCCGGCTCCGCGTCCGCAAGCGCCAGGAAGCCGTGCCGAACCCGCTCGTGGAAGGCGATTGGCTCGGCTTCCAGGCGGTCTGCCGAAGGCGACCGGCGGGCAAGCCCGGCAGATGGAGGAAGGTCTAGCAAGATCGTGAGATCCGGCGCCATGCCGCCGGTCGCCCACCGGTTCAGCCGGGCCACCTCTTCGATGGAAAGCTGCCTGCCCGCGCCCTGGTAGGCGAGAGAGGAATCAATGTAGCGATCCGTGATGACGACAGCACCGCTCTCGAGGGCAGGCCGGATCACCGAGGCTACGTGTTCGGCGCGGTCCGCCGCGTACATCAGAGCCTCGGCATGCGGCGAGAGGCCGGCGTGCGCCTTGTCGAGCAACAGCGCGCGCAGCCGCATACCCACCTTGGTGGCGCCAGGCTCCTGGGTGGCGATCACCTCGTATCCCTGGTCGCGGAGCCAGATAGCGAGCAATCGGGCCTGTGTGGTCTTGCCCGCGCCCTCGCCGCCCTCGAAAGCGAGCAGCAAGCCGTGCAGGCCAGATGCCTGCTCGACCACAAAGTGCTCGCCTCGGATCGCCGCGAGGAGGTCGGGCACGAGCGGAACCCCGCGGCGGTCGTCCATCCGATGGAATGAAACCACGCCAAGCAGGACAGCGACGGCTGCCGACAACAGCATCAGAATGTTGTCGCCAATGTTGCTGTACACGGCGCCGCCCACGCGCAGCGCGTTCGAACCTGTCGCGCTATGCACCAGCTTGGTGAAGCCGGCTGAGACGAACGGTGCAGCCGCAACCACGGTGAGCAGGATGACCTGAATCGCGGACTGCATGAACGCGAACGTGCGGCCCCGCAGGGTGTCGTCCACTTCGAGCCCGACGATCGTGTATCCCGTTGCGTACGCGATCCCGGCGAGCGCCCCAAGCACGACGACGAGGAACGTGAGCACCACAAGGTTGGGTATCAGCGCCATGAGCGCGAGAGGCACTCCCGCGACCGCGATGGCTACCCCGAACAGCCGGCGTCGGCTGAACTCCTTCAGCACACGGGAGCCGAGGAACATCCCCGCCGCCAGCCCGATGAAGATCGCGACGAAAACAGCGCCCCAGCCCGCGTCGCCGCCATGCAGGGTGTCGGATATATAGGGCTTGCCAATCCCGATGATCACTCCGGCCGCGGCGAACGCGCCGACCATGCCGATCGCCAGACCGCGCACAACGGGAGTGCGGCCGAGGAACCTCCAGCCCTCCCAGATGGTCTTGGCCATGGATGGCGCCGACACATGGCTATCCGCGCGCTGCTTCGGGATCCTCAAGAAGAACACGGTGATCGCGGAGACACCGAACGTCGCGGCGTTGAAGTACAGGGCCAGGTTCACCTGGTTGGTGTGGAAGTACGGTGAGATCGAGCCAAGCGCCTTGCTCGCCAGCGCGAGCATGCTGAACACGATCCCTGCGACGACCGCGCTGGCGTAGGTGGTGAACAAGCTCAGCTGATTGGCTCGTTCGAGCCGGTCGGCGGGCACAAGGTTCGGCACCGAGGCGTCCTTCGCCGGAGTCCAGAACAGTGATGCACATCCCGCCACGAACTTGGCCGCAAAGATCCAGGTCAGGTTGGGGAACAGCGGTATAGAGAGGAATAGCAGCCCACGTACGATGTCGCCGACGATCATGTTCATCCGGCGGTCCAGGCGGTCCGCAACCGCGCCGGCGAGCGGGCCGAGGATCAGCGCAGGCAGCAGCGTGGCAATCCAGACACCGCCGACGGCGAAAGTTTGTGTCGTGACACCCCGGCCGTTCGTGATCTGGAAGGCCAGCGCCGTGAGCGCGAGAATGCTGAGCCAGTCCCCCAGGCTCGACAAAGCCAGTGCGATCCACAGCCGACGAAACGGCTTTATGGACAGCACGCTGCCCCGGTCGCGGTTCGATGGAGCGCGGAGAATCATTGCGCCACCGTATCGGTGAGGTCAAGTTGCATCGGGGTCCCGGGGAGAGCGTACCGCTCACGCCCGAGTCGAGGCCCGCGACCTGCCACGTCGCTGCCCCGGCCCTGCTGCGCGGCGCTCCGCTAGCAGTTCGGCCGCCCGCCGCAGCGTGACTGACTCCACATCGTCACCCTTCCGCAGCGAGGCGTTGGTCTCACCATCGGTGACGTATGGGCCGAACCTGCCGGACTTGATCACAATGGGCTTACCAGTCCCCGGATCGTCGCCGAGCTCCCGCAGCGCGGGCGCGGCGGCGGCGCGGGTCCCCCTCCCCCGGCTCTTTGGCTGCGAGAACAGCTCCTTCGCCTCGGCGAGGGTCAGCGTAAACAGCGTCTCTTCGCTCTCCAGCGAACGGCTGTCCGAGCCCTTCTTCACGTAGGGTCCGTAACGGCCGTTCTGCACGGTCACCTCCTCATCGTCCAGGACTCCGAGCACGCGCGGCAACGTCAGCAGGCGCAAAGCGTCATCGAGAGTCACGGTCGCAAGAGTCATCGTCTTGAGCAATGACGCGGCCCTTGGCTTGGTGGCTTGCTTCGCGGTTTGCTGCTTCGTGCCCTGTTTGGCGTTCCTCGCCGACCGCGCCGCCGACGCCGCCTTTGCCGCGCCTGCGGGGCCGTCACCGCCTGTGGCATCCCGAGAGTCAAGAACCTCGGTCACATACGGCCCGTACCTGCCCGCCTTGGCCACAATGGTGCGCCCGGTCTCCGGGTCCGTGCCAAGGACGCGGTCGCTGCTCGGCTGTGCGAAAAGCTCGTCCGTGCGCTCTGGGGTCAGCTCGTCGGGCGCCATACCGTCGGGAATGTTCACCCTGGCCCCGTCGCGCTCAAGATAGGGGCCGTACCTGCCCACCCGGACCACGATCGAGGTGCCGGGAACGGGGATGGAACTCACGTCCCTGGCATCGATATCGCCAAGGTCGCTGACAAGTTCCTTCAGCCCCTCGTCGCCGTTCTCACCGAAGTAGAACCGGCGCAGCCACGGGACGCGAGCGGCCTCACCCCGGGCGATCTGGTCGAGCACATCCTCCATCCGGGCGGTGAAGTCATAATCCACCAGATGCCCGAAATGGCGTTCGAGCAATGTCACAACGGCGAAGGCGAGAAAGGACGGGACGAGCGCCGTGCCCTTGCGGAACACATAGCCGCGGTCCAGGATGGTGCCGATGATCGACGCGTAGGTGGACGGCCTGCCGATTTCCCTGTCCTCGAGCTCCTTGACCAGGGTGGCTTCGGTGTACCTGGCCGGCGGGCGGGTGGTGTGCCCGGCCGGATCCAGGCTGATCACATTCACAAGTTCATCTGCCGCAAGCGGCGGGAGGCGGCGCTGCGCGTCCTCGCGCTCGGTGTCCGGATCATCGGCGTCTTCCACGTAGGCCTTGAGGAAGCCGTAAAAATTGATCACTTTGCCCGAGGCGCCGAACTCGGCATCCTCACCGGCGCTCGACCGGCCGACCACCCGCACGGAAACCGACTCCCCGGCCGCGTCCTTCATCTGTGACGCGACCGTGCGCTTCCAGATCAGCTCGTAGAGACGGAACTCATCGCCGGTGAGCCTGGTGGCCGAGGGTGTCGAGAACTGGTCACCTGCCGGACGGATTGCCTCGTGTGCCTCCTGGGCGTTTTTCACCTTGCTCGTGTACCGACGGGGAACCTCCGACACGTATTCGGCACCGAAAAGATCCTTCGCCTGTCCGCGAGCAGCGGCGATCGCGGTCTCGGACAACGTGATGCTGTCGGTCCGCATGTAGGTGATGTGCCCGTTCTCGTAGAGCCGCTGGGCCACCGACATGGTGTATTTGGCTGAGAAGCCGAGCTTGCGCGACGCCTCCTGCTGCAGGGTCGTCGTGCGGAAAGGAGCGTAAGGCGAGCGCCGGTACGGTTTACGGTCGACCGAGCGGACGGCGAATTCAGCCCGCGCGAGCCGTTCGGCTAGTGCGCCAGCATCCGCCTCGCCCAGGTGCACCGCATCTGCGGTCTTCAGCTCCGCGGCCGGGGAGAAGTCGCGGCCCTGCGCCACGCGGCGGCCGTCGAGTGCGATGAGAGCGGCGCCAAAGTCCGCCGGTTCCGCACCATCGCGCCTGCTGCCGAAGACTGCCTCGAGATCCCAGTAACTGGCGGGCCGGAAGGCCATGCGCTCGCGCTCGCGTTCCACCACGAGGCGCGTCGCGACCGATTGGACCCGGCCCGCGGAAAGCCGGGGCATGACCTTCTTCCACAGGACCGGCGAGACCTCGTAGCCGTAGAGCCGATCGAGGATCCGGCGAGTCTCTTGCGCGTCAACCAGCTTCTGGTTGATATCGCGTGGGTTCGTCACCGCGTTGGAGATCGCTTCGGGGGTGATTTCGTGGAAGACCATCCGGCGTGCTGGCACTTTCGGCTTCAGCACCTCAAGGAGGTGCCAGGCGATCGCCTCCCCTTCGCGGTCCTCGTCGGTGGCGAGCAGAAGTTCGTCCGCGTCTCCCAGCAGCTTCCTAAGCTTGCCGACCTGCTGTTTCTTATCGGGATTCACGACGTATAGCGGCTCGAATCCCGCGTCCACATTGACGCCGAGCCTCGCCCATGGCTCCTTCTTGTACTTGGGCGGTATGTCGGCAGCCTTGTCGGGCAGGTCGCGGATGTGGCCGATGCTCGACTCGACCACGTATCCGCTGCCGAGATATCCGGCGATCGTTCTGGCCTTGGCCGGCGACTCAACGATCACGAGCCGGTTTCCACGGCCGGCGCCATCAACGGCACCGCGTCTGCTGTCTTGCACCCTTTCTTTACCTCACATCTCCGGTGGGATGGCGTGCCGCGTGCGGTGCGCCGCCTGCCGCGTGCGGTGCGCCCGTAGCCGCTTACGGCTTGCGGCGCACACAGGGTCGCGGGCACCGTAGCCGGCTAACCACAGTGCCACCCGGTCATCGTCCCTGGCGTCACTGTGCCGTCATATTCGCCGTAACGGTCCGCGCTGCAGCGTATGTTCCGGCTCGTGTGCATCGCCAGTCGGTCAATCTCACCGTCCGGCGTTGCCCAGCAACCACGACCAGATGAGGTGACGCTACCCGTAATCCGGCACGAGATTGCGTGACGGTGCCCACCGCGCACAATAGGACTCGATGACCCAGTACTCCTACCTCGTTGTCTATCTGCCGCGTGAGATGTCCCGGGACGCCGCCCGGAAGATCTTGACAGATCACGCGGAATACGGCGACTGGGAACTTACACGGCTCCTGCGGTTCGCTGATGGCAGCAGGAAAGCTACCCTGCGCCGCAGGATCATACGCCCAGTTCGCACACTGTGACGTCAGTGTGTCTCATGCGCCATGGCTGAGGGCAGTGTGTGCTGCGTGATGTGCATGTTGCGCCCTGTTCACGGCGCACGCTGTCCTGGGCGGGCTCTGTGTTGGGCTAATCGGGCAGGCAATGCACGGCTGGGCCGGGTCATGTGCGGCTTTTCGGGCAGGCCGTGCCGCCGCGATCCGTTCGTTTGGCCGACCGTAGCTGACGGGCGGATGCCACCTCCGACCTGCCAGTCACAGGGCGCTCCGCTTGTGGATGGGGTAGACAAGGCTTTGCCCGCCCCGGGCCGCGCCCCCGGAGCGGGCAAAGCGATCTACGTCCCACACGCGCCCCCACCCAGCCACCGGAGTGCAGCCCAAAGGCCGCAACCCCGGCTCCACAAGGAGCGGGCTGGATGACTAACGAGCTGCTCGGCCTAGCCTTCGAAGCGCTCTACCGCGCCGACGGCTAGTGATGACGAGCGCGCCTGTCCCCACAGCAACGGCTACACCGGCCAGTGCCAGCAGCAACGCGACGTCTGTACCTGTGGTCGGCAGCCCATAGGGACCGGCTGCTGGTTGAACTGGCCCGCCCGGCTGACCATTGACGCCTCCCTGTGGCCCATTGCCAGAACCAGGAGTGGTGTTCGCCACAGTCGATGATGATGTCGTCGGCAATGGTGACATCGAGGACGGCGTGGTGCTCGGCGACGCGGGCGGAGTGCCGTTGTTCGATGTGATCGGTGTTGGCGTAGTCGCTGGCGTAGTCACGGGCGGCGTAGACGGCGACGTGGTGGCGGGCGGCGTCGACGCTGACGTGGTCGCCGGCGGCGTGCTCGCTGGCGTGGTGGCCGGCGGCGTGCTCGCTGGCGTGGTGGCCGGCGGCGTAATCGCTGGCGTGGTGGCTGGTGGCGTGGACGCGGGCGGCATGGACGGCCCCGGCGAATTGTGTATGGTCGTCGGGGTCGACACTTCGGGAGTCGGCTGAGACGGGTTACTACAGTCAGCACTGGCATTGCCAACAGCCGCTGCCGCGTTCCCGCAGACGGTCACCGGCGTGGTCACTGGCACATTCACCTGGTTGCCTCCGCCTACCGAGTGGCTGCCGGAGGTGGTGTGCGAGCCAGTCGTCGCGCTGCTGGCCGAGGCGGCCGACGCGCAGCCGCTCATCGCGCGGCCAAGCACCGCGACCGCGTTCCCGCAGACGGTAACCGGTACGTTGACCGGAACATCGACCTGGTTACCGCCGGCCACCGAGTGGCTCCCCGAGGTCGTCTGCGACCCCGTCGCTGTGTTGGCCGAGGCGCCCGATTCTCCGGGAGCACAGCCGCTGATCGCCCGGCCCGCCACGGACACCGAGTTCCCGCAGACAGTGACCGGCACGTTGACCGGAACATCGACCTGGTTGCCGCCAGCCACCGAGTGACTGCCCGACGTGGTCTGCGACCCCGTCGCCGCGCTGCTCGCCGAGCCGCCAGCTGAGGCACCGCTGGCCGAGGCGGCAGGCAGGCAACCGCTCATCGCGCGGCCAAGCACCGCTACCGCGGTCCCGCAGACGGTGACCGGCACGTTGACCGGAACATCGACCTGGTTGCCGCCGGCCACCGAGTGGCTCCCCGAGGTCGTCTGCGACCCGGTCGCCGCCGTGTTCGCCGAGGCGGCAGATCCCGATCCGCCCGGCGCGCAGCCGCTGATCGCCCGGCCGATCACGGACACTGAATTCCCGCAGACAGTGACCGGCACGTTGACCGGAACATCGACCTGGTTGCCGCCGGCCACCGAGTGACTGCCCGACGTGGTCTGCGACCCCGTCGCCGCGCTGCTGGCCGAACCGCTACTGGCTGCGGTCGCACTGGCTGACGCGCTGCTGGACGCGGTAACGCTGGGTGTTGCCGTGGCCGCCGCGGCCGCGCTAGGTGTTGCCGCCGCGGTCGCGCTGGGTGTTGCCGCCGCGGTCGCGCTAGGTGTTGCCGCCGCGGTCGCGCTAGGTGTTGCCGCGGCGGTCGCGCTGGGTGACGCGCTGCTGGCCGTGGTTGCGCTCGCGGTGGCGCCAGATGCCGATCCCCCAGGCGCACAGCCACTGATCGCCCGCCCCGCCACGGACACGGAGTTGCCGCAGACCGTGATCGGCACGTCGACTGGGATGTCGACCTGGTTACCGCCGAGCACCGAGTGGCTCCCCGAGGTCGTCTGCGACGCAGTTGACGCGCTGCTGGTCGCCGCGCCTCCTGCCGAGGCACTGCTGGCTGACGCGGCCGGCATGCAACCGCTCATGGCACGGCCAAGCACCGCAGCCGCGTTGCCGCAGACCGCGACGGGCACGTTGACTGGGATGTCGACCTGGTTACCGCCGAGCACCGAGTGGCTCCCCGAGGTCGTCTGCGACCCAGTCGACGCATTGGCCGACGCACCGCCAGCAGACCCGCTGTGGGCCGAGGCACTGCCTGTCGAGGCGCTGGATGCCGCTCCGCCGGGCGCGCATCCGCTGATCGCCCGGCCAGCCACGGACACCGAGTTCCCGCAGGCTGTGACCGGCGCGTTCACCGGAACGTCGACCTGGTTACCGCCGAGCACCGAGTGGCTGCCCGACGTCGTTTGGGACTCGGCCGACGCGCTGCTTGCCGCAGAACCTGTCGCGGATGCTGCGGGCTCACATCCACCGAGTGCCCGGCCGAGCACCGCGATGGCGTTGCCGCAGAGAGCGACCGACGCGTTCACCGGCGCTTCGACCTGGTTACCGCCCGCAACGGAGTGGCTGCCGGTAGTCGTGCCGGCGACGGCGAGTCCAGTGCCGCCGACGGCGAACACGGTCGTCAAAAGGGCGAACCTGGCCGTCTTGGCCGCCCATGTGAATCTACTCATCTAGTTACCTGCATTCGTGTAGCGGATGGGATACGTGCTGCCACCGTCACCTGCGCACGTCGCGCAGGCAGCGTCCGGCGGCCATCAGGGCTGCGGCACCCGCCATCAGGGCGCCGATCGCCAGGCAGAACAGGGAGCGGATCCCCATACCGGGCGAGGTACGCGTGCTCAGCACCCTTGCCGGCAGCGGCCGCGCTGCCCTGGTCGTGCCCCGCTGGGGCGTGCTGAGTAAGCGCATGTCGGCCATGACCCGCTGGGCATCGACACCGTACGAAGCAGCCGCGGTCCGCGGCGTTGAACCAGAAGCGCGGCTGGTGGCCGGCGTCCTTGTGCCGACGCCCGGACGGCTGGTTGGTGTATTCGAAGCAGCGCGAGTGAGGGCCGTCGCGCTCGACAGGGCGATCGGACTCCCCAGCTCGGGGAATCCGGGCATGAGCGCTCGAGGGCCAGAGCCGCCGGGCCGCGCACGCGCATCGGAGGAGAGCCGTGAATCGTCCTGCTGCGTGCTATCTTGCTGGGCCGGCTGCTGGCCCGGCTTTATGTCCTCACAGCCCGCCATCGGGTCAGCAAGTACTGCCGCTGGTGTGCCGCAGGCACTCAAAGGAGTGCCTGCCCTTGAACGCGTCAGGTCGCTCTTCGACGTCATCGCCAAGGAGGAAGTGGCAAGGGTCAGGGTCGCACCCGCTACTGTGGCGCCGAGGACGGCGGCCAGCAGGACCACTCTCGCGGTCCGCTGAACCCGCGGTAGCATGGGCTGCTCCTTCGTGGACTGTTGCTGTTCGGGACTAAGTGAGCTTGTGCCGGGTGCTGACGCGCGCCGACGCCCAGCTGATCGTCAGCATCTTGCTTCCGGTCAGTCGCTCCCATCTGCGCCGGGCCCGCGTCAGCGGCTCGCCTGAGTCGGTCCGTCGTCACTCCTGGGTCAGCCTCCGCGAAGGGCGACCCAGCCGGCTTGTGGGCCGGGCCAGATTCCACGTGGGGCCTTCCTTGGGTCCTGTTGGCTACTGTGGGCGATCGCACGATCGGTCCATACAGAGCGTCACGGTAACACTACGGTCCGCATACGGTGGAGAAAATCAGTGAAGTGTTGCGCGCGGTTTTTTTACACGCCCGCAAGGTTAGTGCGCTGACCTCGCACGATAGCGCGCAGAAGCGCCATACCGGGCGCTAACAATGATCAAGAAATTCGTCGAGAACGCGCACCCCGAAACGCAGCGCATCAACCGGCACGCGTTCGTCTATGCCATGGAACATTCCGGAGAAGTCCAGATCTGATGGAAGCTGGAGTGGGGTGAATCCGAAACACCGTATGCCCAGCCGTGCAAAGGACTTGGCGTCGGTGCCACCCGAGAGGCAGTAGGGAACGACCCTGGCCGCGGGGTCCTCAGTCGACAACGCGTCGATCATCGCTCCAACGAGCGGCCCATCGAAGGTGGTCTCTAGCGCTACGTCGCGATGCACGAATTCGCGCTGAATGCGTGGACCGAGCACCTGATCCAGTTCGGCAAGGAAATCGTCCTCATATCCTGGCAGAAAACGACCGTCGACCTCGGCGGTCGCGACCTGCGGTATAACGTTGACTTTATACCCGGCGCGCAGCATTGTCGGATTTGTTGTATTGCGAAGCGTCGCTCCGGTGATGCGCGAGATGAGGCCCAGCTTGTCGAGTATTTCTTGGCAATGCTCTGGACTGAACTCAATCTCGAGAACTTGAGCGGCCTGCTCCAGGAACGCCTGCACCGTCGGCGTGAGGCGGACACCAAACTCGTGTCTGCCCAGGCGGGCAACCGCCTCAGCCAGCTCGGTGACCGCGTTGTCGTCGTTGAGCATGGATCCATGGCCCGCCTTACCACGGGCGGTAAGGCGGAGCCAGGCCATGCCCTTTTCCGCCGTCTGCAGGAGGTAAAACCGCTGCGGCCCGGAAGGGCCGTGCAGCGTGTAGCTGAAGCCACCGACCTCGCCGACCGCTTCTGTGCAGCCGTCGAAGAGCCCGGGATGGCTGTCCACAAGCCAGCGCGCACCCCACGCGCCGCCGGCCTCCTCGTCGGCGAGAAACGCGAGCACGACGTCTCGGGGCGGACGGCGGCCCTCACGAAGCCGCTGCCGGACCACCGCCATGATCATCGCGTCCATGTCCTTCATGTCGACAGCGCCCCGGCCCCAGACGCAGTCGCCCGTGATGTCGCCGGAGAAGGGATGCACCTGCCAGTCGTCAGCGTCGGCAGGAACGACGTCGAGGTGGCCATGCATAAGCAGCGCCGACCTGGCAGGGTCTGTTCCTTCAATACGGGCAACCAAGTTGGCACGCTTGCTGTGAGACTCAAAAATCTGGGGCTCAAGGCCGACTTCAGCGAGCTTGCCAGCGACGTACTCAGCGGCCGCGCGCTCGCCTGGACCAGAATGGTCTCCCGGGTTGGTCGTGTCGATCCTGATCAGGTCGCTGCAGAGCTGCGCGACCTCATCCTGAGCCACCGGGTTTCCTGACACGAATGCCTCCATAAACTGTCGCCCGCCGCCTGTGCCTGCCGCCCGCTACCTACCGCGTGCGCGCCAGCCGCCTGCAACGTGCTGTCTGCCGCCTGCTGACCAGTGGCCTGCCACATGCACGCCGCCACGGTGCGGCGCTGCCTTGTCCCAGGACTGCCTCACAGGCCACGATCTCACCTTCCGGGGGTGTGCGGTCAGCCCGGCCAGGTAGTGACCTGATCGCCTTCGCCCTACTGCGTGAGATTTGCTATCGTGATGCGGCCTGGCGCGGTAAAGGCTGCGCTCTGGCACTCGTCCGGGTGGCGGAATAGGCAGACGCGCTAGCTTGAGGTGCTAGTGCCCGTAAAGGGCATGGGGGTTCAAGTCCCCCCTCGGACACGA